>Ga0194134_10003526_pt1 | contig 16761 bp, 15 predicted proteins | sample TA2KigOff0mmetaG_FD_148602 | JGI IMG/M metagenome (GOLD analysis project Ga0194134, IMG submission 148602) | Freshwater microbial communities from Lake Tanganyika, Tanzania - TA2015056 Kigoma Offshore 0m | ecosystem: Environmental > Aquatic > Freshwater > Lake | place: Tanzania: Lake Tanganyika... | reverse complement strand
GCGCCCGCGCGAGCAACAGGGACGCGCGCAGCGCCTGCGCCGCCACCGCCTGCGCCTGCTTCTTCAGCCCCTCCGCGGCATCGACCGGGAGGGGGAGCCCCGCCCGGCCGGCCTCGGCCAGCACCACCCCCGCGAGCCCGTGGGCGCAGGCCGAGGAGGCCAGCCGCGGCCAGTCCACGTCCCGGGCGGAGGCAGGGTGGGTGAGCAGATGGAAGAGGGGAGGCGTCATGGGCGGGGACGAGCGCGCTGGACTGTAACCGCCGGGGAAGCGAAAACGCCCCCGGTTCCATGACCGCCACCGCCCAGACTGCCCCCCGCCCCGCCAGCACCGCCGACCGGGTCTTCAACCTGCTGCTCGCCGTCTGCCTCCCGGGGGCCATCCTGTCCCCCTACTTCCTGGGCGGGACTGCGACCTTCCTGTTCTGCGTGCTGGCGCTGCTGCCGCTCGCCCGGCTGATGGGCGAGGCCACGGAGGTGGTGGCCCACCACCTGGGGGCCGGGCTGGGGGGGCTCATGAACGCCTCCTTCGGGAACGCGGCGGAGCTCATCATCGCCATTGCCGCGCTGCGCAGCGGGCAGGTGGAGGTGGTGAAGGCTTCCATCACGGGGGCCATCCTGGGGAACCTGCTGCTGGTGCTGGGGGCGGCCATCTTCGCGGGCGGGCTCAGCCGCAGCCGCAAGAAGCAGGTCTTCAACACCACGGCCGCGCTGTCCGGCAGCGGCATGATGTTCCTCGCCGTCTCCGCGCTGCTCGTCCCGGACATCTTCCACGTCACCCGCGGGGCGGCCGCCGAGCCGGTGATGCAGAAGCTGTCCGTCTCCATCTCGGTGGTGCTGCTCCTCATCTACGGCGCGTCGCTCGTCTTCTCGCTCGGCACCCACAAGCACCTGTACGACGGGGAGGAGCAGGAGGAGCTGTCCGAGGACGCGCTGCCCCCCTGGAGCACGAAGAAGGCCACCGTCATCCTGCTGGCCGCAACCTTGGGCGTCATCGTCGTGGCAGAGTTCCTCGTCCACGCGCTCGAGGACGCCATCCGCACCTTCGGCTTCACCCACACCTTCGTGGGCGTCATCGTCATTGCCATCGCGGGCAACGCGGCGGAGCACTCCACGGCGGTGCTGATGGCCATGAAGAACCGGATGGACGTGGCGTTCAACATTGCCTTCGAGTCCAGCAAGCAGATTGCGCTCTTCGTGGCGCCGGTGCTGGTGCTGCTGGCCATCCCCTTCGGCCAGCCGCTGACGCTGGAGTTCAGCCACATGGAGGTCATTGGCATGGTGCTGTCGGTGGCGGCCACGTCGCTCATCGCGCTGGACGGCGAGACCAACTGGCTCGAGGGGCTGATGCTGCTGGGCGTCTACGCCATCCTGGGCATCAGCTTCTTCTACGTCCCGTGACGGGGGCGCCCCGGGCCGTCCTCGCCGCGGACGCGGTGCTGCTCGCCATCACCGCGTTCTGGGCCACCAGCTTCGTGCTGGTGAAGGACGCGCTCGGCGCGGCTGATCCGCTCACCTTTCTCGCCCTGCGCTTCGGCGTGGGGGCGCTGGCCTGCACGGCGCTGGCTTGGCGGGACGGACTGCACGGCCCCAGCCTCCGCGCGGGGGTGAGGCTCTCGCCGTGGCTGTTCGGCGGCTACGCGCTGCAGACGGCGGGCCTTGCGTGGACCACCCCCGCGCGGTCTGCCTTCCTCATCGGGGTGTGCGTGCTGTTCGTGCCCTTCGTGGGGTGGGCCTTGAACGGGCGGCGCCCCAGGCCGGCCATCCTGCTGGGCGTGTCCCTGGCCGCGGCGGGGATGTACCTGCTCACCCTGCACGGGCAGGAGGTGCGCGCGGGGGGCGAGACGTGGAGGGGCGACCTCCTCACGCTCGGGTGCGCGGGGGCGTACGCCTTCCACATCGTGCTGACGGAGCGGTACGCCCCGGGTGCGAGGCCCTCGGTGCTGGTGGCCACCCAGGTCTGGGCGGTGTTCCTGCTGTCGCTCCCGTGCCTGGCCGTGTTCCCGGTGCGGCTGGAGCCCACCCCGCAGTTGTGGGGCGTGGTGGCCTACACAGGGGTGCTGGCCACGGCCGTGGCCATCTCGCTGCAGACGTGGGCGCAGGCCCGCACGACCGCGGTGCGCGCGGGGCTCGTCTTCGCGCTCGAGCCGGTGTTCACCGCGGCGCTGGGTGTGTACCTCGGGCGCGAGGCGCTGACGGGGGCGCAGTGGGCAGGGGGCGCGCTCATCGTGCTGGGGGTGGTGGCCGGGGAGGTCGCGCCGGTGGGGGCTGGTGCCGAGCGCCCCGCCCCGCCAGCATGAGCCCCATGCTGGGCTCTTCGCTCGAGGCGGTGTTCCAGGCGCTGAACGAGGCGGGCGCCCGCTACCTCGTGGTGGGTGGCGTGGCCGTGGTCCTGCACGGACAGCTGTGCACCACGGCGGACCTGGACCTGGTGGTGCACCTGTCACCGGACAACGCGCTGCGGGCCATCGGGGCACTCGGCAGGCTGGGCTACCGGCCGCGCGCCCCGGTGAAGGCGGACGACTTCGCCAACCCGGACATCCGGCGGCAGTGGGTGGAGGAGGAGGGGCTCACGGTGTTCAGCCTGTGGAGTCCCGTCCACCGTGAGCTCGAGGTGGACCTCTTCGTGGCGGAGCCGTTCGACTTCGACGAGGCCTACGGGCGTGCCGTCCGGGCACAGCTGGATGCCGCGTACGTGACGGTGGCCTCGGTCGAGGACATCGTCCAGTTGAAGCGTGCTGCGGGACGGGCCCAGGACCAGGCCGACATCGAAGCGCTGCAGCGGCTATCCTCCCTGCCGTGAGCGACGGCCACTCCCCACCGCTGGTCGAGGAACTCCCCCCGGACCCGCCACACCTGCGGGGGCTGAAGATGACCTACGCCGAGCGGCTGCGCTGGCTGGAGGAGGCCAAGCGCTCCCTCGGGAGGCTGCTCGGCCGCGCCCGGCAGGCCGGGAGGACGCCACCCTCCCCGCCGGAGGGGCAGGCCCCCGGCTGAGCCGTCCACTGCGGCCACGCACCGTGCTAGTCCACCGGACGGACCATGGCGGTGGAACTCAAGCGCGAAGGGCTGCACCTGACCGGCACACCGCTGTGGCTGGACGCGCCGCGCAAGCGCGAGCTGTGCTTCGTGAGCCACGCCCACTCGGACCACGTGGGGCGGCATGACCGCGTCATCGCCACGGCGGCCACGCTGCGGCTGATGGCCCATCGGCTCAAGCGCGAGGTGCCCGCGCCGTTGCCCGCGCCCTATGGACGGCCCTTTGATTTGGGACCGCTGGTGCTGGAGTTGCTCCCCGCGGGGCACGTGCTGGGCAGCGCGCAGCTGCGCGTCATCCGGCAGGACGGCCGGCGCGTGGTCTACACCGGGGACCTGAACCCCGCCCGCGCCCTCACCGCCGAGCCGCTGCAGGTGGCCGAGTGCGACACGCTGGTGGTGGAGTCCACCTTCGGCCACCCGCGGTACCGGCTGCCGCGCCGCGAGGAGGTGCTGGCCGACATGGCGGGCTGGTGCCGCGCCCAGCTGGAGCGCGGGGTGACGCCGGTGCTGCTGGCCTATCCGCTGGGCAAGTCCCAGGAGGCCATCCGCTACCTCTCCGAGCAGGGGTTCAGGATGCGCGCCCACGGGAGCGTGCACGCCGTCTGCGCGCTGTACCGGGAGCTGGGGGTGCCGCTTGAGGTGGAGCCGTGGGACGGGGCGCCGCTCGGCGGCGAGGTGCTGGTCTTCCCGCCCAACCTGGCCCGCGCGTCCGTGCTCCACGAGGTGGGGCCGCGCGCGCTCGCCGTGCTGTCCGGCTGGGCGCTGGACGGAAACGCCCACCACCGGGCCGGGGCGGACGTGGCCTTCCCGCTGTCCGACCACGCGGACTTCCCGGGGCTGCTGGACTACGTGAAGGCCACCGGGGCCTCGGAGGTCATCACCCACCACGGCTTCGCGGTGGAGCTGGCGGAGGCGCTGCGCGGGGAGGGGCTGGACGCCCGCGCGCTGGGCACCCGGCAGCAGCTGGACCTCTTTGCTGGGCCTCCGCGAAAGACGGGCTAGGGTCTAGGAAAGCGCCGGCCAAGCGCGCCCCATGCGGTCCATCCCCGAGCACGACATCCTGGACGCCAAGAGCCTGCTGCTGCGGGCCACCTTTGCCCACGCCCCGCGCGTGGAGGAGCAGCGCGCCGCCGCCCGCGAGCTGATGGAGGCGCTCAAGGAGTTCCACGGGCTGCACGGCGTGGAGGTGACGGAGGAGGGGGAGGCCATCCGCGTCGCCATCCCCGGCACGTACGCCGTCATCGTCACGTGGAAGGACGGCTGGTTCTACGTGGAGAGCGAGGAGGGCTGGAAACTGCGCCCGCCGCTCTTCTACGACGCCGCCTCCAAGATGTACGTGGGCCCCGAGATGCCGGGCGCCGCCCCCGGGCGCAACGGCAACCGCCCGCGGGTGGGGGCGCTGCCGGCGCTCGTCCGCGTGCTCGCCGGAAAACCGGCGGACGTCTCGCCGGAAGGTTGAAAGGCGGCAGGCCCCGGGCCACTGTCGGAGTCTCCATGTCCACCACGCCCCCTGCACCCCGCGGCAAGGTCCTGCTGCTCGAGAACATCCACGCCTCCGCCGAGGCGCTCTTCCGCGAGGCTGGCTTCGAGGTCCAGGCCGTCAAGGGCGCCCTGAAGGGAGGCGAGCTCAAGGCCGCGTTGAAGGGCGTGACACTGCTCGGCATCCGCAGCAAGACGCACGTCACGGCGGACGTGCTGCAGGCCGCGCCGTCGCTGCTGTCCGTGGGCTGCTTCTGCATTGGCACCAACCAGGTGGAGCTCAAGGCGGCGGGGGCGCTGGGGATGCCGGTGTTCAACGCCCCGTTCAGCAACACCCGCAGCGTGGCGGAGTTGGTCATTGCCGAGGTGGTGATGCTGAGCCGCCAGCTGGGGGACCGCCTCCGGGAGATGCACGAGGGCAAGTGGCGCAAGGTGTCCGCGGGCAGCCGCGAGGTGCGTGGCAAGACGCTGGGCATCGTGGGCTATGGCCACATCGGCTCGCAGGTGGGGGTGCTGGCCGAGTCCATGGGCATGCGCGTGCTGTACTTCGACGTGGCCACCAAGCTGCCGCTGGGCAACGCGCGGGCCTGCGCCACGCTGGAGGCCCTGCTCGCCGAGTCGGACGTGGTGACGCTGCACGTGCCGGCCACGCCGCAGACGGAGAACCTGGTGACCGCATCCCAGCTGCGGCAGATGAAGCCGGGGGCGGCGCTCATCAACAACGCGCGCGGCACGGTGGTGGACGTTGCCGCGCTGGCGGAGGCGCTGCGCTCGGGCCACCTCTCCGGGGCCGCGGTGGACGTCTACCCGGAGGAGCCGGAGACCAACTCGGACGGCTTCCGCACGCCGCTGCAGGGGCTGTCCAACGTCATCATGACGCCGCACATTGGCGGCTCCACGGAGGAGGCGCAGGAGTCCATTGGCCGCGAGGTGGCCACGGCGCTGCTCCGCTTCGTCCGCGCGGGGGCCACCACCGGTGCGGTCAACTTCCCGCAGGTGGAGCTGCCCCCGTCCCCAGGGACGCACCGCGTGCTGAACGTCCACCGCAACGTCCCGGGCGTACTCGGGAACATCAACCGCATCGTGTCCGAGCTGGACGCCAACATCCACGCGCAGGTGCTCTCCACGGACGCCCAGGTGGGCTACCTGGTGATGGACATCGAGAAGGACGTGGCGCAGGAGGTGTCCGCGCGGGTGGCCGCCCTGCCCACGGACATTCGCACCCGAGTGGCCTGAGGCCCTACGGGTCCAGCACCTTCCCCGGGTTCAGGATGCCGCGGGGATCCAACGCCTGCTTCACCGCGCGCATCAGCGCCAGCTCCTCCGGCGCGCGGCTGTAGTGCAGGTGTTTCTTCTTGAGCAGCCCCACGCCGTGCTCGGCAGAGATGCTGCCACCGTGGGCGCGCACGAGCGAGAACATCACCTCGTCTGACGCGGCGGCGTGGCGGAGGAAGTCCGCCTTGTCCATCCCGTCCGGCTTCATCACGTTGACGTGCAGGTTCCCGTCCCCGATGTGGCCGAACAGGCACACCTCGAACCCCGGGTAGCGTGCCGCGAACACCGCGTCCAGCGCTCCGCAAAAACGTTCCAGCTCTGCGATAGGCAGGGCAATGTCGTTCTTGTGCGGCAGCCCGGTGGCGGAGAGGGACTCGCTGATGGACTCGCGCAGCGCCCAGAGCTCCTTGCCGCGGGAGGGTGACTCGGCCAGCGTGCCGTCCTGGGCCAGCCCCTGCTCGAAGGCGCGGGCGAACCAGGCCTCCAGCGCGGCGGGCTCCGCGCCTTCCGTCTCCAGCAGCACGTAGCAGCCGTGGCGGGCGTCGAACGGGGAGCGCAGCTTGCGGTGCCGCTCCACGCGGCGCAGGCAGGCCTCCGTGAAGAATTCCCACGCGGACAGGGGCAGGGCGGCCGTTCGGGCGTCCCGGAACAGCCGCAGCACGGCGGCCACGTCCGGCACTGCCAGGAGCGCCACGTCCGCGCGCCCCGGCAGCGGGGCCAGCTTCAGGGTGGCGGCGGTGATGACGCCGAGCGTCCCCTCGCTGCCGATGAAGAGCTGCCGCAGGTCCAGCCCGGTGTTGTTCTTCTCCAGGGCGCCACCCAGCTGCAGCACCTCCCCCGCGGCAGTGACCACCTCCAGCCCCAGCACCCACTGACGGGTGAGGCCGTACTTGATGACCTTCACGCCGCCGGCGTTGGTGGAGAGGTTGCCGCCCACCTGCGAGCTGCCCTTGCTGGCGAAGTCCACCGGCCAGGTGAGCCCGTGCGGCGCGCAGTGCTGGTGCACCGCCTCCGTCACGGCGCCGGCCTGCACGCGCACCGTGCGGCTGGCCACGTCCACCGGCTCCATGCGGTTCATCCGGGACAGCGACAGCACCAGCTCCCCGCGCGCCGCCACCGCGCCGCCGGCAAGGCCCGTGCGCCCGCCGGAGGGGACCACCTTCACCCCGTGCGCGTTGCAGAGCGCGAGCAGCCGGGCCACCTCCTGCGTGTCACGCGGGAAGCAGGCAGCAGACGGGGTGGGGGCGTGGACGCGCGTCCAGTCCCGCCCCCACTCGGCGAGCTCGGAGGGCTCCGTGGTGAGGAAGCCCTCCGGGAACTCCGCCCGCAGCCGCTCGATGAAGTCCATGCGGAGGGGGAAGCTAGCCCCGAACGGCTACTCCGGCGACTGGACCAGCAGCTTCTCCTTGCCGCAGGTGAGGCAGCGGACCTGCAGGAACAGGTCGTCCTCGGAGTCCTCGGGCACCTCGCCCTCGGGGACGCCCAGCTCCGTGCGGGCCAGGGCGGCGGCCCGCGCCGGGATGTCGCTTGCGCGCAGCACGTCCACCAGCGACATCTCGCGGTCGTGGCACTCGCGGTACTCGGGGCCGGTCAGCCAGGCGGGCTCGGCCCCGTCGGTCAGCCGGGAGAGCTGCTCCAGGTGGAAGCTGGCCTCGGACAGGTAGGCGAGCCGGCGCAGGCGGGCCTCCTCCGGCAGGCCGGCGAAGGCGCCGAACGCCTCGGCGAGCGCCTCCCGGTCCCCGCCGGTGGCCACCTGGGCGAGATCTTGCGCCTGCTCCGCGGAGTCCAGCGCCTCCTCCCAGTTGTTCTCCGGGGTGAAGCCGGCCTCCAGCAGGGAGGTGAACAGCTGGGCTGCGGCCAGGCGGCGGCGCACCTCGTTGAGCGCGTCCGCGGACTCCTGCGTCAGCCGCAGCTCCAGCAGGGCGCCGGTGGTGCGCGGGTCCACGGAGCCCGTGGGGTCATCCACGTCCAGCTCCGCCTTCAGCGCGGCGTGCAGCGCCTTGGCGGCGGAGAAGCGGAAGTGCGGCTCCTCGTCCACCTGCCGCAGGTACATGGCCGCGGCGGCCACGTCCTTGGTCCCCATCCGGAGGGTGGACTGGGCCTTGGCCACGAGCGACGGGTCCGAGGACGGCTTGCGCCCCTCCAGCCGCTGGCGGGTGGCCTCGCGCATGGCGGACTCGAGCGTGCTGCCCGGGGCGCCCGCGGGGGGCAGCTGGGGCCGCAGCCCCGGCACGTCCAGCACCCAGGTGGGGGCCACGCCACCGAGCATCTTCAGCCCGCGGAAGAAGAGGGCAGAGGGTGGGTCCTGCGGGCGGAACGGCGGCAGCCCGCCGGTGTCGTCCCCCGGGGCGACCTCGGCGCCCCCCTGCGAGCGCACGCGCTGCTCGCGGGTGAAGGAGGTGGCGCCCACGGCGGGGGGCGGCGGGGGCGGCGGGGCCTCCTCGCCGGCCAGGCCCTGCACGCGGTCCATGTCCACGTCGTCCAGCTCCAGCTCCTCCAGCCCCTCGGCGCCGGTGAAGTCGCAGCGGAGCAGCTTCAGCTTCTCGAAGGTGGCGCCGGTGAGGTTGGCGCCGCGGAAGTCACAGTCCTGCAGCCGCCCGCCGTGGAAGTAGGCGTTGGAGAGGTCGGACTCCCGGAAGTTCATCTTGGAGAGGTCGCACTTCTCCCACTCGCTGCCGGTGAGGTCCAGGCCGGAGAGGTCCGCGTTGGCGGAGAAGAGGTTCTCGAGGGTGGCCCCGGTGTGGTCGGTCCCCACGCTGCCGGACTTGCGGGCGCGGTTCCACGCGGTGGACCCTTCCTTGAGGAGCGATTCAATGCTGGGAGGCTTGGCCATGGGGTTGGCGTATATAGCCGGTCGCAGCAGCCCCCGGGCCACAAATGATCGAGTTCAAGGCGGACCGTGACATCGCAGGTGTTCGGTTGGACAAGGTGCTCCGCAAGCGCCTGGCCAACGTGCCGCCGTCCCACCTCTTCAAGATGATCCGCACCAAGAAGGTGCGGGTGAACGGCAAGCGCGCGCAGCCGGAGCAGCCGCTGCAGGAGGGGGACACCGTCACCATCCGCGGGGACGAGGCGCAGCTGATGGGGCCCGGGCGCCCGAAGGAGAAGGCGCCGCCGGTGCTGGACGGCTCGTGGCTGGACGTCCTGTACGAGGATGACTGGATGATGGCGGTGGACAAGCCGTCCGGCCTGGCGGTGCACACCGGCAGCGGCATCACCGGGGGGACGCTGGTGGACTACGTGCGCGCCCGGCTGGGGCCGAAGGCGGTGCGCAACGACTTCGCCGCCAGCCCCGCGCACCGGCTGGACCGGGAGACCTCCGGGGTCATCCTCGTGGCCAAGCGGCGCCCGGCGATGGTGCACTTCACCAACGTCTTCACCCACCAGCATCCGAAAAAGAAGTACCTGGTGCTGGCCAAGGGGAAGATGGGGGCGGCCTCGGGCGTCATCGACCTGCCCCTGGCCGAGCACCAGCAGACCGCGGAGTCCAAGGCGCGGCGGGGCGTCAACATGCAGGACGCGGTGACGCGCTGGCGGGTGCTGGCCCAGGGCGGGGACGGCTGCTTCCTCGAGTGCGTCATCGAGACGGGGCGGACGCACCAAATCCGCCGCCACCTGGCCGCGGTGGGCCACCCGCTGGCCGGGGACAGGAAGCACGGGGACTTCGCCTTCAACCGGGACGTGCGCGGGCGTTGGGGGCTCAAGCGGCTGTTCCTACACGCCGCGTCCATTGAAGTGCCGCACCCGGAGGATGGCCGGAAGATGCGGTTCGAGGCGCCGCTGCCGGAGGAGCTGAAGGCGGTGCTGCGCGCGGCGGGGCTGGAGCGGGCATGAGCAAGCACGGCGACGGGCCGGAGATTGAAATCACCGAGGAGCCGGCGGAGCCGCTCCCGGAGGGGCAGGCGCGGCTGCAGCTGCAGAAGCGCCCGCCGCGCAAGTGGTGGGTGAAGCTGCTGCTCGCGGGGCTGTTCCTCGTGTTCCTGGGCGGGGCGGGGGCGGTGGGCGCGGTGGCCTGGGCGCTCAAGACGTACGGGGACGGGCTCCCCTCCGTGCCGAAGGTGGACGAGTACTTCCCGCCCATCCTGAGCGAGCTGTACACGGACGACCAGGTGCTGGCCGCGGAGTTCTACAACGAGCGTCGCAAGGTGGTGCCCTACGAGCGCATCCCCAAGCGGCTCGTGCAGGCCTTCATCGCCTCCGAGGACTCCAGCTTCTTCGACCACTTCGGCGTGGACGTGCTGGGGACGGCGCGCGCCGCCTGGTACACGGCGCGCAAGAAGCTGTCCGGCAGCAGCAGCACGCAGGGCGGCTCCACGCTGACGCAGCAGACGGCCAAGGCCATCCTCATCTCGCGCGAGGGGTACAAGAGCGCCACCGAGAAGACCCTCAAGCGGAAGATCCGCGAGGCCATCCTGGCGTGGCGGCTGGAGCAGGCGCTCACCAAGGAGGAGATCCTCTACCTGTACCTGAACAACGTGTACCTGGGGCACCACAGCTACGGGGTGCAGAGCGCGGCGGAGAACTACTTCCGCAAGGACGTGAAGGACCTGTCCCTGGCGGAGATGGCGCTCATTGCCGGGCTGCCGCAGGCCCCATCCCGGTACTCGCCGTTCGTCCGCCCCGAGGCGGCGAAGAAGCGCCGCGCCTACGTGCTCCGCCGCATGCTGGAGGAGGGCATGGTGACGCGCGCCGAGTACGACGAGGCGCTGCGCGCGGAGGTGAAGGCCTTCCCGGTGGAGGACGTCTTCCACGGGTTCGCCCCCTACTTCGCCGAGGAGGTGCGCAAGCACCTGGTGGAGCGCTACGGCAACCCCACGCTGCTGGACAAGGGGCTGAAGGTCTTCACCACCATGGACAGCGAGAAGCAGCGCGCCGCCCAGGACGCGGTGATGCACGGGCTGTTGCAGCTGGACAAGCGGCAGGGGTTCCGGGGGCCGGTGCTGCAGCTGGCCGCGGACGCCGAGCGCGAGGCCTTCCTCAAGAAGGCCCACGCCGCGGTGGGGGAGGAGCCGCTGCAGCCGGGGGCCGTCTACGCGGCGCTGGTGACGGCGGTGGACGCGCAGGGGGCGAAGGTGGCCGTGGGGCGCAAGAAGGCGTACCTGCCGCTGCTGGGCATGCGCTGGGCGCGCAAAATCAACCCCGAGGCCTACTACCCGTCCTCCCTGGTGAACGACGCGCGCAAGGTGGTGGCGGCGGGGGACGTGGTGATGGTGCGCGCGGTGGCGGAGCCGAAGGGGCTGACCGACGACCGCGAGAGCTGGGACGGCAAGCTGGAGAAGTCCCTGCCGGAGGGGCTGCCCCTCTTGCGCCTGGAGCAGGAGCCGGAGCCGCAGAGCGCGCTCGTCTCCATTGATCCCCACCGGCAGTACCTGGTGGCCATGGTGGGCGGCTACGACTTCGACGCCAACGAGTTCAACCGCGCCTTCCAGGCGTGCCGGCAGCCCGGTTCCAGCTTCAAGCCCTTCGTCTACTCCGCGGCCCTGGAGGGCTGGGGGAAGCTGGAGGGGGAGCGCCGCACGGAGGCCACCGTCATCGTGGACAGCCCCATCGTCTTCGACGACCCGGAGAACCAGGTGCGCTGGAAGCCGGGAAACTACTCCGAGGACTTCGTGGGGGACGTGCTGCTGCGCACCGCGCTCGTCAACTCCATGAACATCCCGGCGGTGAAGACCTTCAACGAGGTGGGCACCGCGGGCATGGCCGAGTGGGCGAAGCGGCTGGGGCTCTCCACCCCCCTCAACCCGGACCTCTCCGCCGCCCTCGGCAGCTCCTGCGTCTACCCGTTCGAGCTCACCGGGGCCTACGCCACGTTCGCGCGCATGGGGGTCAAGCGCCCCACCTGGTTCGTCCGGAAGATTGAAGACCGGCTCGGCCGCCGCGTGGAGGACCACACCGCCTACGACGACCCGTGGGCGTCCCTTCAGGACCGGGTGGGGGGCGGCTACGCGCGGCTGTTCCAGCCCGGCGCGCGCGTCATGTCCCCGGAGACCGGCTTCATCACCGTGGACCTGCTGCGTGGGGTGGTGCAGGCCGGCACCGGCGCCCCGGCGCTCAAGCTGGGCAAGCCCGCCGCGGGCAAGACCGGCACCACCAACGACGCGTTCGACGCCTGGTTCGCCGCCTTCACGAAGGACCTCGTGGCGGTCACCTGGGTGGGGTACGACCTCAACCCCCACCCGCTTGGCAAGTACGAGACCGGCGGCCGCGCCGCGCTCCCCATCTGGCTGGCCTACATGCAGCGCGCCCTGGAGGGCCGCCCGCAGGGGGAGTTCAAACCGCCGCCCGGCGCGGACCTGATCATGAAGAAGATTGATACGAAGACCGGCAAGCTCGCGAGTGACGGCAGCAAGGGGGCCAGCCTCATGTGGTTCAAGAAGGGCACGGAGCCCGAGGAGCAGCAGGCCGAGAAGGGCACCGTGGACTCCAACCAGTTCATGATGGAGTAGTCCCCTGTAGGACAAGGTGTGTAAATCGATTTGGCGATTTTGCGGGGGAACAGGTAGATCGGCTGCGCGACAACCTTTTGCCGTCCCCCCTTTCACCAAGAGGAAACAGGTCCATGGGTCAGATCACCACGCTCGCTCGTTCGCTCGTCAGCTTCGGTCTCAGCATCAGGGACGTGAACAAGCTCATCAGAACGGCCAAGGCGGGCGGGGTGACGGCGGAGGAGAAGGCAGAGATGCAGTCTCTGCTCACCTCCAGCGAGTTCCAGACCAAGTTCTCGGCGAAGAGCCGCGAGGCTCTGACGAAGTTCTTGGGCTCGGTGCAGGTGGTGAACCCCGCCCCGGTGAACCCCACGCCGCCGGCCAACACCACGCCCACCTCGCCGGTGAAGCCGGTGCGGTCGCTGGTCCCGGCCACGCTCTCGCAGGTGGCGGACGCGGCGGTGCTGCCGGCCAAGTTCAAGACGGACGTGGAGGCGCTGGCGGGCGAGCTCACCGGCAAGCCGGGCCTCACGGACGCGGACAAGGCCAACCGCGTGATGGAGTTCTTCCAGGCCTACGCGAGCAAGTTCAAGTCGCTCACCTACAGCGAGTCCGACGCGAAGAAGAAGACCATCGCCGAGGCGTTCGGCCGGGTGCTGGAGTCCACGGGCTTCAACGGCGTGGTGACCGCGGACGGCGACAAGGACGGCGTGAAGGCCGGCGTGGAGATGCTGCTCGGGGACGACCCGGAGGCGTACACGGTCAAGGCCAACCACAATCCGTGGACCACCACCTACTGGCCCATGGCCGGCAACAACGGTGACGTCAACGGGTCTGCCTCCACCAACCTGTGGGCCACCGGCGGCGCCCTGGAGAAGTTCGACCAGTTCCTGAAGGCCAAGGGCAAGCCCACCGGCGCGCTCTCCTTCGAACGCCAGGCCAGCCTCAACTGGATGCTCGAGCGCTCGGACATCATGAAGGGCAAGGTCCGGTACAACGACGCGCAGAAGACCGGCCACTACATCCCGGACAGCAACCTGTCGGAAAAGGATGCCGAGCGGACCACGGGCGTGGACTTCAACGGCAACGGGAAGATCGACGCGGACGTGGCGTGGGACTTCCTGGACGGTCACGGCCAGTTCGGCACGGACGGCAAGATGGACGGCTCCATGAGCGTGGGATGGTGGGGCAGCTGCGACAAGGTGGCGCTCGCCGGCAACCTGTTCAAGGAGCCCAAGAAGGACGTCACCCTCAACGGCGTCACCTTCACCGCCCAGGACATCAAGGGGCTGCTGACGGTCATCGCGGACAGCCAGTCCACCCAGACCAAGTGGGCCGGCGAGCGCTACGACGCCGAGTACGACGTGGTGAAGCTGAAGAACGGCACCACGCTGCAGGGGCGCATCGAGACCTCGTTCGAGCTGTGGCAGCCCGGGATGCGGCGCAACAAGGACCGCGTGGAGATCTCCTCCGGCTTCCCGGCGGAGCTCACCATCCGCACCGCCTCCGGCGAGCTCAAGACGCTGAAGGCGGAGGAGCTGGCCACCATCAACCGCGAGGACAAGCGGGACGACGCGGGGCTGTTCCACAACACCATCAAGGACTGGCTGAAGACCGGCATGCCCGCGGTGATGGACAAGGACTCCGGCGACCACGTCTGGAACTACAACTTCTGGAAGTGCGAGGACAAGGAGACCACCACCAAGCCGTCCTGGGCCGCGGAGAAGCTCGTGGGCATCAACGGCCCCGCCGGCGACGGGAAGATCACCTACGTGGAGCGCGAGGTGGAGCTGGGCGGCACCGGCACCAAGGAGCGCTACCAGTACTGGGTGGAGGAGAAGAACGGAAAGATCGTGAACTCCGGGTGGGGCGCCAACTCCACCAACCCGGACTTCCTCTGGGGCCCGGCGCGCGAGGCCCCCTTCACGGGCCGCAACGAGCGCAACCCGTTCGTGGACCCGGCGCTGGTGAAGGAGCTGTATCTGAAGTCCATCGAGGAATAGCCGCCTCGAGGTGAAGGACGGCAGCAACGCGCGGCGCGCTTCCCACCCGGGGGCGCGCCGCGGTGCTTTTCGGCGCAACTTCTCACGGCGTGAGAACGACAACCCCAGTGTCAGCCCCCCTCGCTGCACGCAGGAGCCACCCAAGCCCGTCAGCGCCGCCCCGCAGTTCCTCGCCATCATGGAAGCGGCCCGCCGCGCCGGCGTCCACCTGGGCGTTTCCAGCGCCTTCCGGACCCATGCAGAGCAGGTCCGCCTGTACGCTCTCTACCGCTCCGGCCGCGGGAACAAGGCGGCGCGCCCCGGCTACTCCAACCACCAGATGGGGCTGTCGGTGGACCTGGGCAACACCGGCGGCGACGGCCGGCGCAACGTCCGCTGGCTGAAGCAGAACGCGGCGCGCTTCGGCTTCTACAACGACGTGCGCGGCGAGCCCTGGCACTGGACGTACAAGCGCTGACGGCCGGGGCCCGGGACGGTAGGGTGCCGTCCCCGTGGACACCCCTCCCCAGGCGGAACCCGGCCGGCGCGAGGCCGGCATCGTCCTCGCCGTGGCGGCGGTCCAGTTCATCAACGTCCTGGACTTCGTGATGGTGACGCCGCTGGGGCCCTTCTTCGCCCCGGGGCTGGGCATCCCGCCCAGCCAGCTGGGGTACGTCTCCGCCAGCTACACCGCCGCCGCCTCCGTGGCGGGGCTGGTGGGGGCGGTGGTGCTGGACCGCTTCGACCGCCGCTCGGCGCTTGCCCTCTGCATGCTGGGGCTGGCCGCCGCCACGCTGCTGGGGGGCGTGGCAAGTGGCCTGGGCTCGCTGCTGGCCACGCGGGTGCTCGCCGGGCTGTTCGGCGGGCCGGCCACGTCCCTGTCCTACGCCATCGTGGCGGACGCGGTGCCGGAGTCCCGCCGGGGCAGGGCCATGGGCGTGGTGATGAGCGCATTCTCGGTGGCGTCGGTGCTGGGCATCCCCGCGGGGCTGCTCGCGGCGGAGTGGGGCGGGTGGCGGGCTCCCTTCGTGGGGCTGGGGGCGCTGGGGCTGGCCGTCACCGCCGCCACCTGGGCGGTGCTGCCCCCCTTGCGCAGCCACCTGGAGGGCGGACCGCGTCCCCCGGCGCTGGCCAGCGTGCGGCAGCTGGCCGCCCGGCCGCTGGTGCGCTGGAGCTGGGCCATGACGGCCACGGTCATGCTGGCGGGCTTCTCCGTCATCCCCAACCTGCCCGCGTACCTGACGGGCAACCTCGACGTGCCCGCTGCGCACTTCAAGCTGCTGTACGCGGCCTCCGGTGTGGGGACGTTCCTGGTGCTGCGCCTGGCCGGGCGGTGGGTGGACCGGGCCGGCTCCCTGCGCGTGATGACGTACGCCTCCCCGGTGCTGGCAGCTGCCCTGGGGCTGTTCGTCATCTTCCCGGTGAGGGCCCTCCCCCCGCAGGTGCTGTTCGTCTCCTTCCTGTGGGCGCTCGCCTTCCGCAACGTGGCGCACGGCACGCTCGCCTCGAAGGTTCCCCGGCCGGCCGAGCGGGCCGCCTTCCAGTCCATCCAGTCCGCGGTCCAGCACGCCGCCTCTGCCGCCGGCGGCATCCTGTCCGCGGCCGTCCTCTCCACCACCCCGGACGGGGCGCTGGTGGGCATGGTGGGCGTGGGGGCATTTTCCGCTGCGCTGACGCTGGGGCTGCCGCTGCTGGTTGCCCGGGTGGAGCGCGGCCTTTCCTCCGCGCAGGCCGCTGCGCATTGAACGGCTGCCCGGGGCTGGGTTAGACCCCCTCTCACAATGCGCGCACTGCCTCTTTCCGCCCTCTCTGCCGCACTGCTCCTCGCCGCCCCCGCTTTCGCGGACGACGAGGTGCAGGCAGACATCGCCGCCCCGAAGTCATCCATCCGCTCGGAGTCTGCCGCGGGCTCCCGCCGGCCCATCACCAGGAAGGACAAGGAGGACGCCGAGGCCCGGCTGAAGGCGGAGGAGGAGGCGCGCGTGCGCGCCGAGGCAGAGGCGAAAGCCCGGGCAGAGGCGGAGGCCGCCGCGGCCAGGCAGGCGGAGGTGGACGCGGCCAAGGCAGAGGCGGAGGGCAAGCGCAAGGCAGACGCGGCCAAGGCCGCCGCCGCGGACAAGAAGGCCGGCAAGAAGGCCGAGAAGGACGCAAAGAAGGACGCCAAGAAGGCGGAGAAGGCCGAAAAGAAGGGTAAGACGGGCGGCAAGGAGAAGAAGGCCTCCAAGTAGCCGCTGCGTCCCCTCCCGCATGTTCAACGTCGGCGCCGGCGAGATGGTGTTCATCCTCGTGGCGGCCTTGCTCGTGCTGGGCCCGAGCCGGCTGCCCGAGATGGCGCGCGCCATCGGCAAGTTCATGCGGGAGTTCCGCCGCCAGACGGACGACGTCCGGGTGATGGTGGAGCGCGAGTTCTACAAGATGGACGAGGAGGAACTGCGCGCCCCGGCGCGCGCGGCGCCCGCCCCGCTGCAGGGCCCGGGCGGGGCCCCTGCGCGCGAGGCCGAGGCCGCGGGGCCCGTGCTGGTGCCCGCGCCCCACGCGGTGGCCCGCGGTGAAGTCCCGGCCGA
>Ga0194134_10003524_pt1 | contig 16764 bp, 14 predicted proteins | sample TA2KigOff0mmetaG_FD_148602 | JGI IMG/M metagenome (GOLD analysis project Ga0194134, IMG submission 148602) | Freshwater microbial communities from Lake Tanganyika, Tanzania - TA2015056 Kigoma Offshore 0m | ecosystem: Environmental > Aquatic > Freshwater > Lake | place: Tanzania: Lake Tanganyika... | reverse complement strand
CCGGCCCTTGCACAGACCAACTATCCGTCCAAGCCAGTGCGTCTGATGGTCGGCGCCGGCCCTGGCGGAGGCACCGACATCATCGCCCGCATGCTGGCCGAAAAGTTTGCCGAAGGCCTCAAAGGCACATTCGTGGTTGAAAACCGGCCGGGCGCCTCCAACACCATTGCTGCCGACATGACGGCCAAAGCCCCCGCGGACGGTCATACCTTGCTGGTGGCCACCAACACCGGGCAGGCTATAGCCCCTCATCTGATCAAGCTGGCCTTCGATCCGCTGAAAGACCTGGTGCCCATTGGACTCATCGTCACCGTACCCAACGTCTTGGCGGTGGGGTCGCAAGTGCCGGTCAATAGTGTGGCCGACTTAGTCAAGGCCATGAAGGCCAGGCCAGGGCACTTCAAGTACGCCTCCTCTGGCGTAGGCAGCACTCAGCACATTGCCGGCGAGGCCTTTGATGTGGCTGCGGGCACCAAAGGCGAGCATATTCCCTACAAAGGCAGCAGCCAGGCGCATCTGGACATCATTGGAGGCAGCGTACAGATGATGTTCGACACCACCTCGTCGGCCATGGCACAGATCAAGGCAGGTAAACTCAAACCTCTGGCTGTAACCACCCCGGCGCGGTCGCCGCAACTGCCCGACGTGCCCACGCTGGCCGAAGCCGGTGTTCGCGGTGCAGACATGAGCACCTGGTACGCGTTGTATGTCACCGCAGGCACCCCGGCCGATGTGGTCAGCCGGCTGCAAAATGAGCTTGCGCGCGCGCTCAAGCTCCCTGACGTCGAGGCCAGACTCAAGGGTCTCGGCGGCGAGGTGTCCACCATGAGCCCGGCTCAGTTCGCCGACCTCAACCGCCAAGAGTTCGAGCGCTTTGGCAAGTTGATCCGGGAGGCGGGCATCAAGCTGCAGTAAGGCGCTCCACGGCTCGCAGGCCTTGCCTGTTTGGAAAGGCCTGCAGCGCTCTGGGTGCAACACGAGCGCATGCGAAGTTTGAGCTGATTAATTGACCATGAGCCAACAACACAAAATCGTCATCGTTGGCGGGGGGGCCGGGGGGCTGGAACTGGCCACCCGGCTCGGTCGCACCTATGGCCGGCGCAAACGCGCGCTGGTGACGCTTGTCGACAAGAAGCGAACCCATATCTGGAAGCCCAAGCTTCACGAAATTGCCTCGGGGAGCATGGACCTGGGCGATCACGAAGTCGACTACATGGCCCAGGCCTATTGGCACCATTTCACTTTTCGGATCGGTGAACTCCAGGGACTGGACCGCCAGAACAAATGCATTGAACTGGGCCCCTATGAGGATGAGGACGGCCGGGCTGTCACGCCCAGCCAAAGGATTGACTACGATACCCTGGTCATCTGCATTGGCAGTCTGAGCAATGACTTCGGCACGCGCGGCGTCAGGCAACACGCCCTGAGACTGGAGACGCAGCACGATGCTAAGTCCTTCCATTCGAGGATGGTCAATGCCTGCATTCGTGCCCACCATCAGGCCAGCACGATCCATAAAAGGCAACTGCATGTGGCCATCATCGGCGCGGGTGCCACGGGCGTAGAACTGGCGGCCGAACTGCACCGCACCACCCGCGAGGTGGTGGCCTTTGGGCTGAGCCGCATCGATGCAGACAAGGATATCAAGGTCAGTCTGATCGAAGCAGCCGACCGCATCCTGCCAGCCCTGACACCGCGGCTGTCGGAGGCCACCGAGAAACTTATCACCCATCTGGGCGTTCAAGTTCTCACCGGCTCACGGGTGATGGAAGTCATGCCCACCGGTATCCGGCTGGCCGATGGCCGCGAAATCGAATCCGAACTGGTGGTTTGGGCTGCGGGCGTGAAGGCGCCGGACTTCCTCAAAGACTTCGGAGGCTTGCAGACTAACCACATCAACCAGCTGGTGGTTTTGGATACGCTGCAAACCACGCGCGACCCTGACATCTTTGCGCTGGGCGACTGCGCGGCCTGCCCTTGCTCGGACGCCGACGGGGGACGGGCGGGCATTGTGCCGCCGCGCGCGCAGGCAGCGCACCAGCAAGCCACCCACATGCTCGGGCAAATCAAACGCCGCTTGGCCCAGCAGCCGCTCAAGCCCTACCGCTATCGCGACTTCGGCTCACTGGTGTCTCTGGGCAAGTTCAGCACCGTCGGTAACATGATGGGCTTCTTGATTGGCAAGAACCTCATGATCGAAGGCTACTTTGCCAAGCTCATGTACCTGTCGCTCTACAAGATGCATGAGCTGGCCATCCACGGCGCCCTCAAGACCACGCTCTACACCCTGGCGCGGATGATCACCAAGCAGACCAATCCCACCGTCAAACTGCACTGAGACGGCTCGGGGAAGACGGGCCCCAAAAAGACCGCCTGTCATCGCGGCGCCGCCTCAAGTGCCGCCGGAGCAGACGCTCAGGAATCGGCCTTGAAGCCCAAAGCGCTGACAAGTCGGCGGGCCATCTCCGAGTCAGCAGCCAGACGGCGGTTGTGGTCAACGATGGTACTGGCCTCAAGGTAGGCCGCCAGGGGCGTGAGGAAGCGGCGAATGTCGGGCTGATTCATCGCAGAGCGCAGGGCAGAGTTCAGCGCCTCCCGGTTCGCCTCGCTGACAGCCGCTGGCGCAAAAAAGCCAAACCATTCGCGCACCATCAGCTCACCAAAGCCCTGTTCTCTGTAAGTAGCCACATCGGGGGTGTAGGGCGAACGATCGGGGCCGGAGGTTGCCAGGATGCGGGCCTTGCCGCCTTTGTGGTGTTGCACCCAGTCGCCCAAGGGCGAGGACATGCCCACGAGTTGGCCGGCCAGCAGGTGAGGCATGGAGCCCGCAGCCGGGTCACCGATGCTGGCTTTACCCGGATTGACCTTGGCCCATTCAACAAAGTCACGCACATTCTTCACCGAATCGGGCACCACCGGACCCACAACAAAAGCGTGGTCGGTGGAGTGGCCAATGCCGATGGGCTCTACATCGGAGACGGCGTACCCCAGGCGCGAGTAGGAGTGCGGGTAGATCGTCATCATCGAAGCGGGCGAGTACAGAATATGGGCGCCATCCGAGGCGGCCGACTTCAGCGTCATCACGCCAAGTTGGCCACCCGCCCCCGGCTTGTTGTCGATGAGGACGGTATTGGAGTAGGTACCGCGCATTTTTTTGCCCACGCGCCGCGCGAACGCATCGGTCGTGCCCCCAGGCGGAAAACCCACAATGATGCGCAGGGTCTCGACTCGCGTCTGGGCCCGGGCAAACATGGGGCTGAGGCTGAGGACGCTGGCGGCAGCAACGCCCTGGATCAATTGGCGGCGGGTTTTTATGGGTGGGATCTCCTGGATCGTCAAAGAGTGAATTACGGCTAAATTTGACCACGCCCGGTAAGGCCTTAAATCACAGGATTCCCCTTAGTCGGCCGGTATGTGGCGAGCGCTGACCACCGCCGTGGACAGCTCTGCACCTGTTCCAAAAAGAGACTGCGGCGAGCGGAAAAACCCACATTACAAGGTTTTCGCGGCACAGTGAGAACTTAGCTACCCAGCGTCGAAAAAAATAAACCCATCGTCGACTTGCGTGAACGATGGGTCTATGGATTCAACCTCAATGGTCGGGGTGAGAGGATTCGAACCTCCGGCCTCTACGTCCCGAACGTAGCGCTCTACCAGGCTAAGCTACACCCGGATATGATGCTTTTCATCTGACACAGGACAAAGGCCACCCTCGTGGCACCCTTCGAAGCTCAAGCGGCTGGATCGCATGATCGCTCGACAGTTAATTGATCGGCTACGCATTCTCGTGATGCGGTACTGGTTCGGCCTCTTTCTAATTGGTGGGCTAGCGCTTGCCCCTGTGCTCTGGATCGGGGCCGCCCAACTCTCCCTAAACAGTTGGGTCCAGGTTGACGTACAACAGTGGAATCGCTGGATTCCATCCAACGCGGCTGCTGCAAACAGATCAGGGCAAGAGGGTGATGATCACGTTCCCTACAAAGACGTGCGTTACCGTATCGAGCGGGCTTACGAATACGGTGGTTCGAACGGTATCGTGTCCGTGCGAACCACCTATGAAGTTGAGATTGATCCTGAATCCCTCAACCTGAATTTCAGCAACGGATGGTTATCGCGTCTCGGGTGGATCCTAAGGCAAGGGCCATTTAAGGCTTCGAGTTGGCAGGATCCAATGTCCTCGGCCATGATCAGTTATCGCTCGAAACAAGCCACTTACGAGTACATCTGCCCGAGCCAGGAGTTCCGTCACCTGAAGTCCTTGTACGAAAACGATCTCGGAATGAACGGAACTGAGACCATGTTCTACAACCACAGCTCAGAGGGGTGGACCCAAGGACTGGACCACTGGTATGAGGCTGTCAACCAAGGCAAGCCTCTTGCCCTGAGCGAGTTGGCGCCCATTTGGTCACACTTATGCCACCTCGAAAACTTTCCGCCTGTCCAGCACTTTAGCTTTGAGCTGTACCAGCAAAGAGAGGCAGCCGTTCGCGATGGTCGGCACCGGATCTGGATACCTTTTCCTCCCGAGATCAAAGATCCATCAGCTCTGGATCCATGGAGCTCGCCTTGGCCCATGGAGGTATGCGCGCAGGAGGCTGCAAGCGGACAGCTGACATGCAGGCTGTGGACGACGGGCGACGACACCCGGCGACATGCTCTCCTGGTGGAGCCAGGGACCTATCGTTTTTTCCAGCAGTACTACCGAAACCTGCCCAAGGAGTTTTGTGGACCTAACTCGCCCTGCGAAGACAAGACACGCTGGTATTGGCGCACACACACCCGGGGGCCCATAGAAGTAAGACTCCGGGATCTTGGCCCCGGCACATCCGTAGGCCCACAGATCTCATTCTTCGATGTGGAGGAAATAGAGGATGAGTTGTCCTGGGCGTGGCCTGCGCCAGATCATCGTGCAGGTCCAGGACTCAATCTAATGAGCGAAGACAGGGAACTGAGCATCCAGGGAAAGCTGGGTGACCCGGTTGTGGCTTCAGCTGACGGCAACATATGGCACGCCGGCCCTGTTCCGGATGGTCGAGGCTTGGTGATCATCATCAAGCACAGTGATCATCACATCACCTCCTACTCTCACCTGCAGACCCTGCTGGTGTCACAAGGGCAGTCGGTGCGCAAAGGCCAGAGAATCGGGACCATGGGGTCGACAGGGACCGACCGGGTGCATTTGAATTTCGGGATTCTCAGAAACGACAGGCCGGTGAATCCGGCTCTGTACTTGCTCGAGCCTTGAGCCGCTTGTGAAATACTTGCGCCGTCTCCGGCTCAAGAAAATATGGTCGGGGTGAGAGGATTCGAACCTCCGGCCTCTACGTCCCGAACGTAGCGCTCTACCAGGCTAAGCTACACCCCGATGACCTTGCGGTCGCGAGGCGCACCGCAGGTGGCCCCGGTTGGAGGGCGCGATTGTAGCAAAGCGCCCACGGACATTCCGGCCGTGCGCATCCGGGCGTTCGGTACCGAAACGACCCTGACCGCGACAGTCCTGATGGCCCTGCGGCACACTGCCCGCACGGCGCACACTGCCGGACGCCGCTTGCCCCACACGCCGTCCATGCACCGACTCACGCAATACTTTCTTCGCGGCCTGATCACCTTCTTGCCGCTGGCCCTGACCGCCTACGCGATGGTGATTTTTGTGGCGTGGATCGAGCGCATCACCATGCGCTGGTTCCGCCCGCTGGTGGGTGACATTTACCTGCCGGGGCTGGGCATCCTGATCGGTGCCGTGCTGATCCTGACCCTGGGGTTTCTGGTGTCGCAGCCGTTCACGCGGCGGCTGTTCTCGTGGCTGGAACTGCCCTTCACCAACCTGCCGGTGGTCAAGAGCATCTACTCGTCGCTGAAGAACTTTGCCGACTACTTCTCGCCGCACGAGCACGATGCGCAGCAGGTGGTGCTGCTGCGCCAGCCGGGCTCGGACATCTCGGCGCTGGGCCTGACCACCCGGCAAAACATGCGCGGCCTGCCGCGCGGCTTGGGCGATCTGGGCGACCAGGTGGCGGTGTACCTGCCGATGGGCTACATGATCGGCGGCTACACCGTGTTCGTGCCGCGCAGTTGGGTCACGCCGGTGGACATGTCGGTGGAAGAAGCGATGCGCATGGCGCTGATCGCTTTTGTTGCGCCGCCGCAGGCGCCGCCCCCCGGTGCGGATCACTCATCGGGCAAGGCTGAGCGCTGACAGGCCGGCGCCGGCGGCCGACGGGATCAGCCCGTTTCGACGCCGGCCAGCCAGGGCGCGACAAAGGCGAACCAGCCACCCACCAGCAACATCGCCAGCGAGAACAGGTACAGCCGCGCCGAAAAGCGCCGGGTGCGCAGGCAGGCGTTGCGCAGGGCCGGATCGATGGGGCAGGGCGCCGTGCGGTTGCGCCACTGCACCCATCCGCCCACGGTCATCAGCACGGCCGCAGTGATGAACACGGGCGTCTTGTGTTCGCTGATCCACACCAGTTGCGGCACGGCAGACACCAGCGTGGACAAGGCAGCGCCCGCGCCCAGCGCCACCAGCAGCGCCGGCAGTGCGCAGCACACCAGGGTGGAGCCGCTGGCCAGCAGCGCCAGCCAGGCACTGGCCAGCCCCTGGCACTGCACCGCGCTCGCGTCATCACCCAGGTCAGCGTTTGCGTTGTGCATGTGTGCGTCCGGTGGCATTCAGGTCAGCGCGCGTCACTTCTTGGCGCGGTATTCGTCGCGCAGCATGGCCACCGTTTTGGGCACCACTTCGATGGCGGTGACTTCGTAGCCCGCGTCCTGGATCTCGCGGCGCAGGCGCTCGACGTCCAGCCGCTGGCCGGCCTTGGGCTGCACCGCCACCACCTTGCGCGACAGGTTGATGTACAGCGGCCCCGCCTCGGGCATGGCGGTCACGCGCTTTTCGATGCCCTGCGCGCAGAACGAGCACACCATGCCGTTGACCGAAATCTTGGCGGTGCCAGCGTCTTGGGCGGTGGCGGCCAGCGGAAAGTTCGGCGTGCCGATCGGCTTGAGGCGCGACAGCATCGACGACTTGTACGGATCGGCCGGCGTCAGCATGCCGCCGAACAGCGCCAGCAGGATCAGCACCAGCACCACGAAGGCAGCGGCCATCGCCACCTTGTCGCGCAGCAGCCGGCGAAAAACGGTTTGCCAGTAACCGGGCGAGCGCTCGAAAGCCACCGTCGGTACCTTGGCCGGATCGACCGCAATGTTCAGCATGTTCATCGGGGTGTCCTTGTCAGCGGGCGATGCGCGGATCGAGCAGCGTCTGCACCACGTCGACCACGAGGTTGAGCACCACGAAGAACATCGCCAGCACCAGGATGGTTCCCTGCAGCAGCGGAAGGTCGCGCTGGAAGATGGCGGAATTGAGCAGAAAGCCGGTGCCCGGCCAGGCGAACACGGTTTCGATCAGGATGGAGCCGCCCAGCAGGTAGCCCAGTTGCAGGCCCATCACCGCCAGCGCGGTGGGCGCGGCGTTCTTGACCACATGGAGGAACACGCCCACATCGGTGAGGCCCTTGGCGCGCAGGCCCACCACGAACTCCTGCGCCAGGATCTCGGCCACCAGGGCGCGCACCGTGCGCGCGATGATGCCCATGGGGATCACGCTCATGGTGATCGCCGGCAGCAGCATGTGCTTGATGTGTTCCCAGTCCCACTTCCACTGGTCGGAGCCGCCGGGGCCGGCGCCGCTGGCGGGCAACCACATCAGCAGCGACGAGAAGATGATCACCAGCACCATGCCCAGCCAGTAGTGCGGCACGCTCACGCCCAGCACCGAGGTGAAGGACGCCGCCTTGTCCACCCACGAGTTCTGGAAGTAGCCGGCCACGAAGCCGAACAGGCAGCCGAAGATGAAGCCGATCAGCGTGGCCATGGCCGCCAGGCGCAGGGTGTTGCCCACCGCCTTCAGCACCTCGGCTGTCACCGGACGGCTGCTGGCGATCGAGGTGCCCAGATCGCCCTGCAGCGCGCGCCAGACCCAGCTGGCGAACTGCTCGGGGTAGGAGCGGTCAAAGCCGTACAGCGTGCGCAACTGCTGCTGCATCTCCTGCGACGCGTCGGGCGGCAGGATGGACACTAGCGGGTCGCCGGGCGCCAGGTGCACCAGCGCGAAGCACACCAGTGCCACGCCCAGCATGATGGGCAGCGTGTAGAGGATGCGTCTGAACAGGAACTGCAGCATGAGAAGCCAGCGTGAAGCCAGCCGGTGTGCGGCACAGGCCGCCCCACCGACAGGTGTTGCAGAAAACGGAAAGACCGAATGACGGTGCCAGGCCCGGCGCCGCGTGGCAGCCCTGCGGCCGCAGCCGCAAGGCCTTCACGCCAGCGCCGGACGCGCGCCGCCGTCAGTCGAGCGACATCGGCGCGATATCGATGAACCAGCTCTTGGGCTGCACCACGCCCTTGACCTTGGCGCTCATCGCGCGCGGGCCCACGTCGTGTGCAATCCAGATGAACGGTGCTTCTTCAACGACGCGGGCATGCAGCTTGGCCAGTGCGGCGTCGCGGCCCTTGTCGTCGAAGGTGCTGCGGGCGTCGCCGATCAGCTTGTCGAACTCGTCGTTGCCGAAGAAGCCCCAGTTGTTGGACACCGGCGGGAAGGTCTTGGTGCTGGTGAAGCGCACCATCGCAAAGAACGGGTCCATCGCCGCGTAGCTCACGTTGATGGCGTGCGCGCCGCGGGCGGATGCGTCCTTGGCGCCGAGACGCCAGTTGGTGAACAGCGTGTTCCACTCGATCACGTCGAACTCGATGTCGAAGTAGCACTGCTTGAGCGACTGCTGCACGAATTCGTTCATCGGCAGCGGCTGCATCTGGCCCGAACCCGAGGCCGAGATCTGCACCTTGGCCTTCATCGGGCGCTGGGCCGAGAAGCCCGCCTTCTGCATCAGCGCCTGTGCGGCACGCACGTCGTACTTGATGTCGAACTTCGGATCACCCCACCACGGATGGCCCGGGGGCACCGTGCCCTTGGGGATGCCCATCATGCCGCCCAGCAGCGTGCGTAGGCCCTCGCGGTCCACGCACAGGTTGGCGGCATGACGCACGTCCTTGTTCAGCCAGGGCGACCCGGGCAGGAAGGACAGCTGCCACGGCCACACGTGCGGCTGCGGGTTGCTGTAGATGGTGAAGCCGCGCTGGCGGATCTGCGCCATCGCATCCGGTGCCGGCGCCTCGATCCAGTCGACCTGACCCGACAGCAGCGCCGCGGTGCGGGCGTTGGCCTCGGGCATGGGGATCATCACCACGCGGTCGATCTTGGGGCGGCGCTTGGCGTCCCAGTAGTCCTTGTTGGCCACGAGTTCCAGACGCTCGCGCGGCACGAAGCGCGTCATCTTGAACGGACCCGAGCCCGAAGCGTCGGATGCAAACGCGGCCCAGGCGGCCTTGGACTTGTCGGCCGGCGTGGCGCCTGCGGCGGCGTCGAACTTCTTCTGCCAGTGGGCCGGGCTGGCTATGAACAGGTTGGTCAGGTTCAGCGGCAAGAAGGAATCGGGTTCGCTGGTGGTCAGCTCCACCGTCAGGTCGTCGATCTTGCGGGCGCTGCGCAGCGTGGGCATGCGCGAAGCGGTCACACCCACCTGGCTGGCGTCAAAGTGAACAGCATCCTTGTCGAGCACCTTGCGCACGTTCCACACCACCGCGTCGGCGTTGAACGGCGAGCCGTCATGGAACTTGACGCCCGGACGCAGCTTGAAGGTCCACTTGGTCTTGTCGGTAGCGCCCACCTGCCAGCTCAGCGCCAGGCCAGGAATCAGCACGCTGGGCTTGTCGGCGCTGGACAGGTCCCAGTGCGTGAGCGCGTCGTACATCGGGATGCCGGTGAAGCGGTTGCCCTCGAAGCCCTGATCGGGCTGGCCGAGCGTGCGCGGAATGTCGGCGGCGGTCATGGCGATGCGCAGCCCGCTGCGCCCCGCGTGGATGCGCGCTCAGCGGCTGCGCGCCACGCTGCCGCAGCGCGCGAGCATTGCGTGCAACAAAACGTTGCAGCCGGCAGTGATGTGCTCGGGCGTGGCGTCCTCGATCTCGTTGTGGCTGATGCCGTCCTTGCAGGGGATGAAGATCATGCCGGTGGGCGCCAGCCGCGCAGCATACACCGCATCGTGCCCCGCCCCCGACACCACCGGCATGTGCGAATGCCCGAGCATCGTGGCCGCGCCCGCCACCGCCTGGGTGCAGTCGGCGTGAAACTGCTGCGCCGGAAAGCTCGACACCAGCTTGAAGTCGATGCTCAGCCCGGTGAGCGTGGACAGCGAGCGCGCGAAGTCGCGCACCTCTTGCGCCATCTGCTCCACCGAGGCGTCGCTGTGGCTGCGCAAATCGATCGAGAACTTGACCTCACCGGGGATCACGTTGCGGCTGTTCGGGTGCACCTGCACCATGCCCACCGTGCCGCGGCCATGCGGGCCGTGGCGGTTGGCGGTGGCCACCACCTCCTGTATCACCTGCACGGCCACCTGCAGCGCGTCGCGGCGCAGCCCCATGGGCGTGGGGCCGGCGTGCGCCTCCATGCCGCGCACGGTGCAATCGAACCAGCGGATGCCCAGCACGCCCTGCACCACGCCGATGGTGATGCCTGCGTCCTCGAGCACCGGCCCTTGCTCGATGTGCGCCTCAAAGTAGGCGCCGATCGGATGCGCACCGGGCTCTTCGTCGCCGATGTAGCCGATGCGCTGCAGTTCGTCGCGCACGCTGCGGCCCTGCGTGTCGGTGGCGGCGTAGGCATGCTCCAGGCTGAAGGCGCCGGCAAACACGCCCGAGCCCATCATCACCGGCACGAAGCGCGAGCCTTCTTCGTTGGTCCAGACCGCCACCTCGATCGGGGCTTCGGTGCTGATGCCGCGGTCGTTCAGGGTGCGCACCACCTCGATGCCGGCCAGCACGCCGTAGTTGCCGTCGAACTTGCCGCCGGTGGGCTGCGTGTCGATGTGGCTGCCGGTCATCACCGGCGGCAGCGCCGGATTGCGGCCCGCGCGGCGCATGAAGATGTTGCCAATGCGGTCCACCGTCACGCTCATGCCGGCCTCGCGCGCCCAGCGCACCACCAGGTCGCGGCCTTCGCGGTCAAGGTCGGTCAGGGCCAGTCGCGCCACGCCGCCCTTGGGCGTGGCACCGATGCGCGCAAGTTCCATCAGCGAGTTCCACAGCCGCTCGCCATTGATGCGCAGGTCGGAAAGGGTGGAGGTGACGGTGGCCATGGGATTCACTTCGGGGTGCGGTCGATGATGGATGCAGAGTCGGTTGCAGCATCGGGCGGTGCAGCGGCATTGTCGCGGTAGCCGGCGAACACGTCACGCAGCGGGCGATTGCCTGCATTGCGGCCCGCCAGCGAGCTTTCGAGCTCGCCCAGGTGGCGCTTCATCTCGCTGGCCGCCGGTGCGGCGCCACGCTGCAGTGCAACGATCAGGTCCACATGCCGGTGCGACACGCACACCTGGCCGCCGTGCAGCTTGAAGCGCGCCATCAGCAGCGAGGTGGTGGGCAGCAGGCCCGACAGCAGCCGGATGAACACCGGATTGCCGTGCATGCGCGCCAGCGCCGCATGGAACTCGCCCGACAGGCGGATGGCCTCGGCGCGGTCACCGCGCGCATCGGCGTCCGACTCGGCCTGCGCCAGCTGCATCAGCTCGGCGCTTTGCGCCGGCGTGAGGCGCCCGCCCAGCCGGCGCGCGATCTCGCATTCAACGATGCGGCGTGCATCGAACACATGAGCCGCATCCTCCAGGCTGGGCAGCGGCACGCGCGCGCCGCGGTTGTGCTGCAGTTCGATCACCTGGTCCTGCGCCAGACGCTGCAAGGCCTGGCGCACCACCGTGCGCGACACGCCGAATTCGGTGGCCAGCTCTTCCTCGCGCAGCCAGGTGCCAGGCTCCAGCCGGTGCTCGAGCACCGCCAGGTAAATGCCGTTGTACACGCGGTCGGTGGCAGTGGGCGAGCGCCGCCCGTCAAAGCCAGGACGCGCGTTCATGCCCGCCCCCTGCGCTGCAGCGCGACGGCGATGCTTGTGCCACCATGCAGGCCATGCGCACCGAAGCCCCCCATACTCAGCAGATGGCGCAGCAGACCGATCCTCTGCACCTCACGCCCGAACCACTGACGGCGCAGGCCTTTGCGCCCTACGGCTGGATGCTGGACATCGACGTGGCCTTTGCCGAGGGCGCGGGCCGCGCCATCAATGCTGGCACCAGCCGCCGCGCCGACCTGCCGGGTCAACTGCAACTGCACGACGAGGGCGGTGCGCCGCTGGTGACGGTGTTTCGCGCGCAGGCGCAGCGGCTGGCCGGGCCGTGGCGAGTGCTGGAGCGGCACCGGCTGGGCAGCCAGAGCTTTGTGCCGCTGGCCGCATTGCCGGCCGATCCAGCCCGCACCGCTGCGGTAGCGGACACCGCCTGCCTGCTGCTGGTTGCCCTGGGCGCCGAGGCACCCGATGCGGCCACGCTGCGCGCCTTCACTGTGGGTGCGCGGCAGGCCTTCACCCTCAAGCCCGACACCTGGCATCACCCGCTGATCGCACTGGCCACCCGCGACTTCCTGGTGATAGAGCGCCGCGCGGCACAGGAAGACTGCGAAGTGCTGCATCTGGCGCGACCGGTTCACATCGTGATGTAGCCGCTGCGCGGGGTCAGGCGGCTTGCGCGCCGATGCACTCGGCCAGCGCGATCAGGCTGCGGTCGCTGCCCGCCGGGCCCAGCAACGAGATGCCGAACGGCGCCCCCAAGCGCGATGCCAGCGGCATCGAGATCTGCGGAAAGCCCGACAGGCCCGCAATGCACAGCATGCGGATCGCGCGGTTGCGGTAGTCCTCGAGCGAGGCTTCGGAATCACTGCGCAGCGGCGCCACATCGGGCATGGTGGGCATCAACAGCACGCCGTCTGTGCCCAGCAGTTGGGTCATGTGGGCGCGAAAGCGCTGGCGGAAGGTGGTGGCCTGCGCCACCTGCGCATCGGCCACCGCACGCGACCAGGCAAAGCGCTCGGCCACGCCCGGGCCCAGCGGCGGATTGAAGCGCTCGATCAGCGGGCCGTCGGTGGTCCAGGCTTCGCGGCCCTGGATGTAGCGGAAGTTCCAGTACATCGCGTCAAAGTCGTCCAGCGAGGCCTGCACCGGCGCGGCGGCACCCAGCATCGATTCAATGCGCGCACGCACCGGTGCCAGCGCAGCCAGCGGCTCGGGCTGCAGCAGCCCCCACACGTCGGCGGGCGCCAGCAGGCGGATGCGCTCGGGCAGCGGTTGCGCGTCGGCGCCGGCCAGCACGTCGGCAGCGCGGGCAAAGGTCTGGGCGTCGCGCGCGAACCAGCCGCAGGTGTCCAGGCTGGGCGACAGGTCCAGGCAGCCACGCAGGCTGATGCGGCCGTGGGTGGGGCGGATGCCGTACAGGCCGCAATGGCTGGCCGGTGCGCGCACCGAGCCGCCGGTGTCGGTGCCCAGCGCGATGTCGGCCAGGCAGTTGCTGACCGCCGACGCCGAACCCGACGATGAACCGCCGCTGATGCGGTCTGGCGCACCCCCGTTGATCGGTGCGCCAAAGTGCGCGTTGTTGCCGTTCATCGAGAACGCGAGTTCATCGGTGACCACCTTGCCGACAAAGCGCGCGCCCGCGTCCAGCAGCTTGCGCACCGCATCGGCATGCGTGGTCTTGATACCCGACATGGCCAGCACCAAGGGCTGGCCGCCGCCGGTGGGATAGCCCGCCACATCGAACAGGTCCTTGGCTGCGAAGGTCAGGCCCGACAGCGGACCGGTGGACGCATGCGGCACCGATGCATCGGGGTACGGCAGGAAGGCGCGGGCGGTATCGTGAATCAGGGGCATTGGAGGACTCCGTGTCGGGGTTCAGGCGGCTGGCGCCGGCACCGTCTGGTCCAGCCGCAGGCAGCGGGCCTGGTGCCCGGGTTGCAGCGTGACGGCCTCGGGGCGCGTCTGGCAGCAGGCGTCGTTGGCCAGCGAGCAGCGCTCGGCAAAGGCGCAGCCCGGCGGCAGCGCCGACAGGTCGGGCGGCGCGCCAGGAATCGTCTGCAGCCGCGCGCCCTTGGCCAGCGCACCGTGCGCGCGGCTGGCCAGCAGCGCACGGGTGTAGGGGTGGCGCGGCGCGCGGATCAGATCGCGCGCAGGGCCCTCTTCCACGATGCGGCCGGCATACATCACCGCAATGCGGTCGGCCACCTCGACCGCCGCGCCGATGTCGTGCGTCACGAAGATCACCGACAGGCCGAGGTCGCGCTGCAGCTCGCGCAGCAGCAACAGGATCTGAATCTGCACCGTGGCGTCCAGCGCGGTGGTGGGCTCGTCGGCCAGCAGCAGTTGCGGCTTGCAGGCCAGGGCCAGCGCGATCATGGCGCGCTGGCGCATGCCACCGCTCATCTCGTGCGGATAGGCCTGCAGACGCCGCTTGGGGCTGGGGATGCGCACCCGCTCGAACAGCTGCAGCGCGCGCTGCTGTGCATCGGCGGCGCTGATGCTTTCGTGGCGGCGGATCGATTCGACGATCTGCGCACCCACGCTGTACACCGGGTCGAGCGCCAGCAGCGGCTCCTGGAAGATCATCGACGCGATGCGGCCGCGGTAATCGGCAAGCGTGCGCTCGGACATCGCCAGCACATCCTCGCCGGCCACACGCACCTGCCCGCTCATCTGCGTGCGGCGGGCGGGGTGCAGGCGCAGCAGCGAACGCAGCGTGACGCTTTTGCCCGAGCCGGATTCGCCGATCAGCGCCACCACCTCGCCGCGCGCCACCTGTAGGTCCACGCCGTCCACGGCGCGCACCGGCTTGCGCCCGCCGGTGAAGGTGACGTGCAGGTCGCGCACGTCGACCAGCAGATCGGCACTGGAGGCGCGAACGGTGGCGCGGTCGGCGGCCCGATCGGTGGCGTGTGCGGCAGCGGTATGGGTGTTCATGGTCTGGGGCGTGGTCATGTCAGGCCGCCTGCGCCAACGCTGCGTCCGTGAGTGCCGACGGCGCGGCGCCGTGGCCGCTGCCGCGGTCGTACATCAGGCAGGCCACCGGGTGGCCGCCGGCCGAGCCCGCAGCAGGAGCCACCAGCGTGGGCACGCGCTGCGAGCACACCGGCTGCGCCTGCGCGCACCGGGTGTGAAAGCGGCAACCCGAGGGCGGGTTGATCGGGTTGGGCGGGTCGCCGGCCAGCGGCGGCACCTCGGTGCGGTGGTCCGGGTCCATCGACGGAATGGAGCTCAGCAGCGCGCGGGTATAGGGATGCTGCGGCACATTGAACAGCGCCTCGCTCTCGCCGATCTCCACCACCTGCCCGAGGTACATCACCATCACGCGGTCGCTCATGTAGCGCACCACGTTCAGGTCGTGGCTGATGAAGATGTAGGTGAGGTTGAACTCGTCCTTCAGGTCGAGCAGCAGGTTGAGCACCTGCGCCTCGACCGACTTATCGAGCGCCGACACCGCCTCGTCAAGGATGATCAGGCGCGGCTGCAGCGCCAGGGCGCGCGCGATGTTGACGCGCTGGCGCTGGCCGCCCGACAGCTCGTGCGGATAGCGCTCGGCAAAGCGGCGCGGCTCCAGGCCCACACGGGCCAGCAGGTCGCGCGCACGCTGCACCGCCTGGTCGCGCGGCAGCCCGTGCACCTGCGGCGCAAAGGCGATCGAGTCCTCGATCGTCAGCCGCGGGTTGAGCGACGCATAGCTGTCCTGGAACACCATCTGCGACTGGCGCCGGAAGTCCTTGAGCGACAGGTCGCGGCTGCCGACGGCCGCGCCTTCAAACACGATGTCGCCGCGGTCGTGCGCGATCAGTTGCATCAGCAGGCGCGCAGTGGTGCTCTTGCCGCAGCCGGACTCGCCCACCACGCCAAGGGTTTCGCCCTCGCGCACCGAGAAGTCCACGCCGTCGACCGCGCGCACCACGCCGCCACCCTTGCCGAACACGTCCTTCTTCAGCGGGAAGTGCTTGACCAGGCCCCGCACGTCCAGAAGCGTCTTGCCTTGTGCCATCGTCTGCCCCTCAGCCTTTGATTTAGCCCTTGATTTCCATGGCCGAGCGCAAGCCATCGCTCAGCAGGTTGAATGCGATCGAGGTGATGAAGATCATCACGCCCGGCAGTGCCGCGATCCACGGCTGGGTGTAGATGGCCGTGCGCAGCGTGTTGAGCATCAGGCCCCACTCGGGCTCGGGCGGTTTGACGCCCAGGCCCAGGAAGCTCAGGCCCGAGGCCAGGATCATCGCCACCGCGATCAGGCTGGTGGCGTACACAAAGATCGGCCCCAGCACATTGCCCAGCACATGCACCCGCACGATGGTGAAGGCACCGGCGCCCGAGGCGCGCGCGGCCTCCACAAAGTCGCGTGTGCGGATCTGCGTGGTCACGCTCTCGGCCACCCGCGCGATCGGCGGGATGAACACCACGGTGAGCGAGATCAGCGAGTTGGTGATGCCCGCACCCAATGCGCCCGACAGTGCAATGGCCAGCAGCACCGACGGGAAGGCGTAGAACACGTCGATGGTGCGCATGATCACCGTGTTGACATAGCCGCCCGCATAGCCCGCGGTGATGCCGATGATCGAGCCGATGATGAAGGCGCACACCACCGGCGTGATGCCCATGAACAGGCTCAGCCGCGCGCCCACCATCAGGCGCGACAGCATGTCGCGGCCCAGTTCGTCGGTGCCCAGCGGAAAGTTCGGCGTGCCGATCGGCTTGAGGCGCGACAGCATCGACGACTTGTACGGATCGGCCGGCGTCAGCATGCCGCCGAACAGCGCCAGCAGGATCAGCACCAGCACCACGAAGGCAGC
>Ga0194134_10003522_pt1 | contig 16768 bp, 31 predicted proteins | sample TA2KigOff0mmetaG_FD_148602 | JGI IMG/M metagenome (GOLD analysis project Ga0194134, IMG submission 148602) | Freshwater microbial communities from Lake Tanganyika, Tanzania - TA2015056 Kigoma Offshore 0m | ecosystem: Environmental > Aquatic > Freshwater > Lake | place: Tanzania: Lake Tanganyika... | reverse complement strand
GCCCGACGGTACACTCTGGCGCCATAATGTGGCCGGAGACCTACCCGGAGAGGGTGAAAAAATCGACTCTAAAGCCCTCACAGCGCTTGTCTTGGCTAACAAGGGAAAACGGGGTTTCACCTACTCCCACAAAAAAAGCCCACAGGCCATTAAAGCGATCAAAGCTGCGAACATGGCCGGTTTTACGATTAATCTAAGCGCCGACGATGTAGGCGAGGCAGACCGGCTGGCCGAAATGCAAGCCGGGCCTGTCGTTTCAATTGTGCCGATGGATACCCCGGAAAAATCCTACACGCCGGCCGGTAGAGCCGTCGTTATATGCCCTGCACAAACCCGCGATGACGTGACATGTAAAACGTGCGGTCTCTGTTCACGGGTAACCCGAGAGACAATTATTGGTTTTCGCGCCCACGGTACACGGGCAAAGCTGGCCGACGAGAAAGCCCGGCGGGTCATCCCGATTATGAGGGCTGCATAATGAACGAAACCCTTTTATGCTTGATTTCTGCCATTCTTTGCCTGTTTGCCCTCTACGGGTTCGTCTTTGTGATCTTTGCCCTATTTTAGGGCCGTTTTTAGCCCCTTAGCGGGCTTTCTGCTAGTCCGTTTAGGTTACCCCCTAGGCGGGCTTTTTCATGCCCTTAGAAGCCCGATTTTCAATCGCCTACCTTTTCAATCCGTTCATACATAAGGGCTTGCCGATAAATCCCACGCGCGGGCGCACACGGGATGACACGACATGAGGGACTTTGGATAAATCCCTACGCGCGTTAGGTTCCGCTGGCTGATCCGTTGACTTGGCAAGCTGCCAACAACCCATTGACCCCCTAGTCCCAGAAGGCACCGCCGCCTCCCTCAAGAGGGCGGCACGTGCCCTATAGCCCAAGTTATCCACAGCCCAATCCTGACCTATAGGCTATATGTTTTGTAATCTAGGTAAGGGCGTATAGTAGACGAACTATAGTATACGTTCATATAGTACTACTATATGTCATATAGTATACGCCCGTAATATAAGACATATACGCCATATCTGCTGACACTTGTTCAATGGTTATCCTAATGTTATCCTTATGTTATCCACAGGCGAGGAGTAACCATGAAAGAGTGCAAATCATGTAAGCAGACAAAATCAAGGTCTGATTTTTACCCAAAATTTACGACTAAAGACGGCCTCTATACGGTCTGTAAAACATGTCATAAAGCTAAGACTGCGGCTTACAAAAAGACCGCCATCCCAGATAAAAGCGTGTCTGTCCCTAACCGTTGCGTACCGCCTTGGCTAACTGATTCCGACTGGCAGGAGATCAAGGCTTTCTATTTTCAGGCTGTGCATTTGACTGCCGCCACTGGCTCTCGCTTTGTTGTTGATCATATTTATCCACTGCGCGGGGCTACTGTTTCTGGCCTACATGTGCCGTCTAATCTGCGTGTTGTATCTGAACAAGAGAATAGAAAAAAACATAACAAGGTACTTGACAGTAATGAAACATGGGTATACGGTTCATAGCGTGTAGACGTTTACACATACCTAATGAAAGGGGAATTACCATGGTTAAGTATGAATATGACGTACCAAAATCTACGGATGTAATGCGTGAATTGCTCATTTACGAGGCACGTATGACAGAGCGTTTAGAACGCGCTCAGGCCAATGTAAACGCCATCCGTGCCATCATCCAACGTGCCAAAGAAAGACGGCTAGACATAGAAATCCAATCCAGTAACTAATCATTTGAGGGGCTAATCATGTATGTAAGACAAGGCGATCCAGATCTACTGGACGTAGGCACACACGTGGTCGAAATCAATAAACTGGTCACAGAGCTAAACAAGCTAGTGCGTCAGACCTACAAACCTGCATGGTCGGACATAGACGCTACTGCTACTGAACTCAGGCACCATTGCTCGATGATCCAAAGGATCGTGGATCGCGTGTATGAGTGACTTAAAAAACCTAGCCGCCATAGTCGTGGTAATCGCTTTCTGTGCCTTTGCAAGCTATGCCTATGGCCTAAATGTAGGCAGGCAGCAAAGGCTGGATATGACCCTAAATACCCAACAGGTGTCCGAAGAGCTAGAGATGGCCTGCCTTGGCCTCTGGGTGGGTGAACAGAACAAAAAATATGCGGAGCAATTTAAATGAGGAAAAACTGTTGGGCAGTGCAATGGAAAGGCAAGCTGGCATCTGACGATGGCAAGTATGGGGAGCCAGTACGCACCGCGCTCTTTCGGTCACGCAAACATGCTCAAGTGTGGCTAGAAGACAACCGCTACTGGTCGCGTCTTGGAGCTTATGTGGTTCGGGTGAGAGTCAGCATCACGGAAATTTGATGGACTTCCTATATTTTTTAGGACTGATGGCTATCGTAATTATTTGTGGGATTTACGTCGGATATGGAGAAGACCGTGACACCGATAGTGATCGCAACAAAAGGAAGTAAGGCAATCAATGTATTGCTATGCAGCATAGAGCAATATGTGCCACGGGAAACAAAAGTCTACGTTTACGGAGACTTCCCCGGCCTGCATACCTGTGAGTTTATTAACTGGCTAGGTGAGAACGATAAGCCTAACTTTGGCGAGTCGTTTAACTACGCCATGTCTCAGGTGTTCATGGACGGGCATGAGACTGTCATATTGGCTAATGATGACGTTGTGCTTGATCCGAATACCTACTGGCTGCTCTGCCATGATCGGGTGATACTAAAGCAACAGGGGCATAAGGTAGGGTTTGTCTCAGCCCGCAGCAACATGGCTAGCCTGCCGCAAAACATCCGTCACAAGCAGGAGCAGGATCAATGGACGGGTATGCGTTGGGCAAGTGAAGAGCAGATTGCCAAGGTGGAATGGACTGCTCCCTTGTTTGCTAGCGTAGACCGAGAGGGATGGCCCGGCTTCCCGCCGACTAACTTCTTCTCAGATAACGTGGCCTGTGCCGATATGACTGATGAAGGCTATAGCCACTGGCTTTCCCGTGCCTACGTGCATCACGTGGGGTCTAGCACTATAGGCCGTGGTTTGGGTGCCGATAGTAAAAATACGATAGAGGCAGAAGATTGGCTTAAACTTAATAGACCACTGTTGCACAAACGTTATTTTCTTGGTAATGTGTAAATTCGCTAATCGATAAGGGGGCTGATATGGCGCTAAGCGAACATGATTTAGAAATTCGTCCAAATCATCTTTGGGCTAACGATGCTGGAATGATTGCAGATGGGCAGGCAGGTGAATGTTTTGCAATCAAAACGGGGCAGAAGTCGCCTCCTGACTTTTCCAAAGTTGAGGCGGTGCAGATGGGTTTAGTAATGCAAGAACCTATCATGCGGGCAGCAGCAGGCAGATGGGGGTGGGAGTTTAAGGATGCTGACTACACCCTGATGCACCCTAAACACAATTGGCTAGCAAGCCACTTTGACTACATCTCTGCCGACGGCAAGACGCTATTTGAAGTAAAGAATCTAGGCGTTCACCAGCGCAAAAAGTATGGGGAAGATGGCGAGGAATTGGTAAGTCCACGTTACCGTGCTCAATGCCTGCATGAGCAGATAGTTCACGAAGGGGTGCAGAACATCGTGCTGGTCGTGCTTTTTGGTGGACAAGAGCTTTGCCACTACCCGCAAAACTTTACGCAGCTAGAAGCTGAGGCGCACATCCGGGCGATGGCTGAGTTTTGGGCGCAGGTGCAGACCCGCAGCTTTAACCCACAGACTATGGCTGATGCCGTAGGCGACATGTACAGGGTTGATGATGGGTCAGAGATGGTGGCTAACGCTGCACTGGAGACTGCCTGCCAGCAGTTAGCCGCGATTAAAGGCAAGATTAAAGAATACGAAGAGGCCGAGGAAGGGCTAAAGCAAATGATTCAAAGTGCTATGGCTCAGAAGGCTACGCTTAAATCTTTCAGTGGCGAGATTCTAGCCACATGGAAGACTGCAAAGCCTAGCAAACGCTTTAGTGCTGATTTATTGAAGCAGGCGCTTCCAGAGACTTATGAGAAGTTTGTAATTGAGCAGGCGGGTAGTCGTAGATTCTTAATCAAATGAGGGGCTAAATATGAGTAACGTAATCAGTATGCCAAAGGGTGAGGTCGCCACTATTGATCCAGCGATCATTGAAAGTATTGTTACGAAGGGTGATTTGTCGGGGCTTAATCAGGTTCAGAAGGTGCAGTATTACAACTACCGCTGCAAACAGATTGGCCTAGACCCTAGCGCTAAACCGTTTGACCTGCTGAACCTTAGCGGAAAGCAGGTGCTATATGCCAACGCAGGAGCCACACAACAACTCTGCAACATCCACAAACTGTCAACTCAAATTACGGGTAAAGAACGCGTCGATGATATTTACATTGTCAGCGTCAGAGTTACCGGGGCTGATGGCAGAGTTAGCGAAAATCAAGGTGCCGTCAGCATTGCCGGACTGCGAGGCGATGCTCTGGCTAACGGAGTTCTCAAAGCAACTACCAAAGCAATACGCCGATCAGTGCTGGCTCATTGCGGACTTGGGATGCTTGACGAAACAGAGGTCGAGTCAATCCCTAGTGCCGTTAAGGAAAGTCTCGTAATACCTGAGCAGATTCCTACCACGCCGGTCATCACTGACGAACCGGCAGGGGACTGGCCGTTATTTGTTCCGGGTAGCGATGAGGCATACAGTTATCACCAAGACGCTGACGGATGGGTGGATGCTTTCCTGACCTTGATGGACAAACTCATGCAGAGCAAGAAGTCTAGCCTTGAGGAAAAACTCTTTAAGATCGGTGAGTTTGAGCGTGTCAACCGTGGCTTTTTCACTAAGGTCAGGGATACAAATGAAGGTCTGTATACCGTGCTGACCACTGGCATTGGCGGTGCCCGGTTTGAATTAAACAAGGCAGCACAGGCAAAAAAGTAGAACAGCCAGTCTTAGGAAACACAGGCAAACTTACGCAGAACGAAATGATCTTGATGCACTTGCAAGCTGGTAACGCAATCACGCATTTGGATGCTTTGCGTTTGTTTGGCTGCGCTAGGCTGGCAGCGCGAGTCGATGACTTGAGAAAACAAGGGCATATTATTATCACCGAAGATGTAAAACAAGGCACTAAGGTATTTGGTCGTTACCATTTGGCGAAAGGAAAGTAACATGGCATATCAACCACAAGATCGACAGGCAGGAACCGGGGTATTGTTCACCAACCATAAGAAGGGCGAGACTGGTAGTGGCCCCGACTGGAAGGGTGAGTTAAAACTAGAACGTGATTATGTGGCAGGCGAGACATTGAAGATTGCCGCATGGACTAAACAATCTGCGCGTGGCCCGCTGATTAGTTTGAAGGAAGATAACTGGAAACCTGATGGCAACTACAAGCAGAATGTCCAGCCAGCACCAAGCAAGTCGCTCGATGGCGATGACGATGTGCCATTTTAATGGGTAAACTTCAACGCCAGCGTGGTGCAGGGTTTGAGCGAGAGATTGTGAATGATCTTGCCGAAACGCTTGGCGTTAAGACCCGCAGGAACCTTACTCAATATCAGGCGTCTGGGGAAGGCGATTTGATCGTAGGCAATTACGTGATTGAGTGTAAGCGCAGAAGGGAAATTGCCGTTTACAAATTCATGGAGCAAGCAGAGCAAGCGTGTTCCGATGAGCAAACACCTATCGTACTAATGAGGGCTGATGGCGAGAAGACATTAGCCATGATGCGATGGGCAGACTTTTTGAAGTTACTGGGGAACGAATTAACCCCCGCACAGCCAGAGGTGCTACCACCCGCAAAAGGTGGTGATTAGGACGTTGCCGAGGGGCAGCGGTTCTGGCACCCCTCACTAATTGGAAAAAGCATGGAAGAGGAAAAGAAAGACAATTTCAAGGCCAAGATATTTCTAGCCACACCGATGTATGGTGGGCATTGCACCGGGGTGTTTGTGCAGTCATTGATGGAAATGTCGGGCCTGCTGTCGGCTCAAAACATCCGTCTGTCTTGCGCTTTCATGTTTAACGAAAGCTTAATTACACGGGCTAGAAACAACCTTGTCAGCCAATTCCTAGAGACTGACAACACGCACCTATTGTTCATTGATGCTGACCAGCAGTGGCGCGGTCAAGACATCTATTACATGCTGCATAGCGACAAAGACATTATTGTGGGGATGTGCCCAAAGAAAGAGATTAACTGGGAGACAGTCAGGCTAGCAGCAAACCGTGGTGAGCAGGACTTGAGCAAGTTTACTGGTTCTTTTGTGGTCAACCTTTTGCCGGGGTCGAACACCGTATCAGTGCCGCAGAATCAACCTTTTGAGATAGCTGCTGGTGGCACCGGGATCATGCTGATTAAGCGGGAAGTTTTTGAGAAGATGAAAGAACATGTGCCAATCTTTAGAAACGATATGAGCCACATGCCGGGTGGTAAGGCCGTATACAGATTTTTTACGGAAAGCATAGACCCTGAAAGCGGCAGGCTTCTGAGTGAAGATTACCATTTTTGCCATGAATGGCGAAAGCTAGGCGGTAAGGTATGGGGAGCGCCTTGGTGCAAGATAGGGCATTTTGGGTCTTACAATTTCACCGGGCAATTGATAGAAACAGATAAGGCAAAACCAAATGAGTACATCACTAGAACGTGAAGACGATGGCGGTCAGGAGTGGCACGAAACTAAGGGCACTGAGCCGCAATGGGTTAGAGATATGTGCAGTCTGCCTTGGGTGGTTATGTCGCGTAGGGACGGCAGTATTGAAATCATTTCTGAGGATAATCGCGTGATCTGCAAAATGATTGATGGCAGCGCAGAGGAACGCGCACTGATCGCAGGCGTGATCTGCGACGCCATAGACAAGATATAAAAAAGACCCCCGGCAAACCGGGGGCGTTCAAGCAAGGCGCGGAAGGAAATGCGCCTTGAAGGAGACTATCTGCTACCGCTACGCTTTGCGGTCTTGGCTGATCGAATGAAGGCTTCACGGGTCGGATAACCTTTCTGGCCCGGTTTTTTTGGCGGCTTACCTTCTTTACGGCGTTTGTTGATGTTGTAGTAAAGACCTTTTTTCATCTGCAATTCCACCTCCTAAGTGATGCCTTAGCCCGTGTAGCAGGGCCTTTGGCGTTACGGACTACGCCACGCATACGGGCGCAGAATGATGCCTTACGGCCCTTGTCAGCCTTTGTCTTTGGATTGGGTGCCGGTGCCCTCAATTTGCTGCCGGTAGCCCTGTTGTACTTTGCTCTGCCCTTCGCAGTCAAGCCAGCACCTTTGCTCACCGGGAGCTTCTCCCCGCGTCCAATCGACAGGCTGACACCCTTTTTAGGCATAGTTCCGGGTTCCTTGTTTATCTATGATAAGTGCTTGGCGGCGCGGTTCCTCTCCCGGCGCTGGCACCGCGATATGTACCCACCGATTAAATTCTCTAATGACCTGCTTGTACGGTATTGGAGAAGCCATGATTGCCCTGACAATCTCGTCCGGGGAACCAAAAGCCGGGCAAATGAAATCAGCCGCCAAACCCTTGCAATGGTCAGAAGTCGGTTTGCTGCCCAGTTTCGCATTGACCTCAATGCTGCGATAGCCTGAGTTAATCTGGATTGGTTTGTTGCCAAGCAGCGTCCTTACTTCTTGAAGCGTTGCCGCAAGGTGTCTAAGATTTTCAACAATCTCTGGCGTAGGCGTGTTATCAATTCCATGTCGATCTGCCGTTTCTGATGCAGTCAGTTCAGCAAGAGAGAAGTTAGGGCTTAACTGCATCTTTTTTGCCCTTCATATCCATAATCTTTTCTAGGGTACGGCCACCAAAGTAGAAGCTCATAATCAGCATCCCCCACTGGCCGAGTAGTTCCACATAATTATTGTTGACCTCTATATCTGCTGCTGATAAGCCAGCAAAGGACGTATACACAAAGAGTATGAATATCAAGGTCATGGGCCGGATGTTCTTGGATAGCCAAGAATCAGACTTCATATCGGCCTCTGCCCTCTTGGTCAGATTGTCTTGCTCGTTGATGTCAGCTTGTAACTGAGCCAGTTCACCCTTTTGCTGCATTTCCATCAAGGCTGCCTGTGCCTGCGCTTTGGCAGCAGGATCAGGTATTACCTTATCCAACACCTTCATGCCTACGTCAAAAAGCGCAGCTAAAGGAATCATTTATTAAAAACCTTCTCCGGGCGTAACAAACACATTAGCATTTGCCGTAGAAATTACAGACACATAGAAGGTGTAACCACCTTCTACGTCAGTAACTCTTGGTGCAGTAAAAACTTGGGTTGCATTGTTATGTAAGGCCATTCCATAAGCTGCTGTGTTTGCTGTTGGGATTGCCGCATTAGCAGTGCTTGTGGTTGACAATCGAACAAACACCTCTGTTGCTGTCCCATTGTGGATACGCACTTGATTGCAGGGAGAGTCGGCTGTTACAGCAACAGTATTGGCAGTGCTTGAACTTAGTATCCTTACTGTCTTGCCCATCTCCTGAAAAGGGATGTTGTTAGCCATTAGATGATCCTTTTACCCCCGGCGTTTCCGGGTTTACAGGTCGGTGATTCCTTAGTATTACCAGAACCAGAATAATCAAAAATTCCTACAAAGCCACCTGGATTGCGACGGGTTGGCTGCATGTGACCGCAGGCGTCCGTGATGATTGCCGGACGATACGGTTCCCCTGCTGGCCCTTTTTTGTACTCTCCGTTGCCGTTCATATAAACGGCAGTCTTGCTAATCTTTACTTTCATCATTCTTTTTTCCTCTTTCTATGTTAATGCAGGGTAAATAGACGCACACGGCAAAAAACGCAGCCATCGCCATACGCTCCCAAGAAGGCTCTAACATCGTCCAAATTGCCAGTGCAAAACTCATCGCCATAGATAAGATGGTCAACAACCGCATAGACAGGACTTCCATCGCCATCCTGACGATCTTCAAAACCATACCTTCCGACATTGCTATTCTCCTTCATCATCGTTATAAAAACCCTTTCCCCACTCATCGTCTGAAATCTTTTGTTTGATCTGTTCCAGTTTCAATGCGCGGTCAAGCACCTTAGTCTTGTCAGTCAGACTTGCAGTGCTGTCATTCATAACCTGTCTGAGTAACGTATTTACCGCTTCCTCAAGTTCAGGGTTCAGCCCCTTGGTTTTTTTGCTCACCGTTCCATCTTCCGTGCGCTACGCTTATCGCGCTTAGGCATCATGGGTTTCAAACCACGGCCTTTCATTGCGTTTTCAGAGCCACGGGCCTCATTCTCACCGCCCATACGGGTACGACGATCAGCGTCACGCTTCTCTTCTGGTGTCATCATGTCGTAAGATTTCATTATCTTTTTCCTTTGCGTGAATCACGCTTCATTGCTTTAATTTCATTACGAGTAATAGCAACGCCAGCCATGTCTCGCATCTCACGATTACTACGCTCTGACTGATCTTTATCCATTTTACGCATCATTTCATCTCGTTCTGCTTTAGTCATTGCAGCGCCGTACAACTCTTTCATGTCGCTCATTTGCGTTTGCTCCTACGGGCGGTTGAGTAAGCGATTGCTGCGGCTTGCTTCATAGCCGCACGTTTGCCACTGGGACGGCTGGTGCCGATCTTGCCGGTATCTTTGAATTTACGCACCATCTCGCCAATGTTCTTGGAAATGGTCTTTTGGCTACTACCTTTCATTAACGGCATGTTTTTCTCCTTTACTGACCAAGTGCCCTTGCTAAATCAACGGAATACGGGGTTGTTAAACCATAAAACTGTTGCATCTGCTGTGGTGTCATACCCTCTAAAATCAATCTCTGACCAGCAGGAGTGTATAAACCAGCTTGCAATCCTTTGGCACCTAATAGGGTAGCCAACACTCTAGGTGCGGTGGGAGCACGGTAGTATGGAGCCACGGCTGTCGGGCCTTCTGCCCTGCCAAAAACATTCAAGCCACCGGCAACAGCCGCCTCAGTGGTTTGCTCTCTTCCACCCTTGACTCCGGGTGCAGCGCTAGGAGGTGCATAAGTGCGCTGTACAAACTCGGTAGGACGCTTTTGAGCAATTGTGTTCATCAAGTCGGTTGGATCAAGAACGCCTTTTAAGAAGTTTTGCCGTGCCGTTTCGTTTTTAAGGGCTGCTTCTCTTACGTCAGCAAATGTCGTGTATTTGCTCTTCCAGTCGATAAACCGATCTTTCCATTGTGGGCTAGTAGCAGAATTGAAAGCTGCGTTATCCCATTCGTTTATCAATCCACGCATGGTCTGTGCATCAGGACTGCCAGCATTTAGCAGGCGGGCATACTCTTTATTAAGCAACATTCTGGTGTCGTGCCAGACCGTGCCATCAATTGTTGTTTTGCCACCCTGCACTGACTTTTGCAGGGATGTAAGAATTGACTGGAGTCTGCCCGGCTCAACATCAGGAATACCTTTGAGTGTCCTGTCAATCAAAGTCTGAGCAGGGCCACTTAATTTGCTTAAATCTACCTTTTGATTTTTTGTAAGGCTTTGGATTGTGTTTGTCAGGGTGCTGTCAATTTTTGCCATTGATGCAGGGCCAATAGTGTCATCGGCACTGCCCATAATTTGATTGATCCGCTTGGCAAAAAGCGGTGCGTTGCGCTGCACTAGCGGGCTATCAAATAGCCGGTCAAGAGTGCGGATCGCGGCATTTTCAGTCATTTCTGAGATTGGGATGGTGTAGCCACGTTTCATGGCTTCATCAATTAACCTACCAGTCTCAGGGTTGACTTGGTAGCGGGAACCCGGAAAGAGAAACTTTTTGGCACCTTCCATTGCTCCTTGCGGTAAAACACCAAAAGCAGCACCCAATGTGGCTTGTTTGAGCTTTTCGCCAATGAAGTTCTCTTCAGCGTTTTCCAATACCGGGGTTGTAGCAACAGTTGCTCCGGCACCAACGCCGCCAGCACGGGCCATACGGCCTGCTGCGCTAGTAGACTGCACAAACTTGGATAATGGGCTTAGAACTTTGCCAAGACCAAAAATGTCGGTCATGGTAGCTGCCGCACGTTTTGGGCCGCTTTCTTCTAATTCTTGTTCAATTTCTTGAGCGCGTTTGGTGGCAGCTTCCCGTGTTGACGGAATCATTTGCCCTACGGCAGTAGCCATACGCTCACCAGATAACCTAGCGCCTCTAGCCAAAACCGGCAGATCGAACAAGTCACTTGGCTTGGTCACCGCTTCTTTTGCAAAACGCTGTACGTTTTTGGGTTCGGCAAAAGGCAAAAGGGTTCTAGTCGTGCCCCGTACTATCTTTTCGGCAGCAGAATCTTGCGGTAAGTCTTTTAACAGGTCTTCATCTTCACCAAGCAAGTCTTCGTCCATTTCTTACTCCTTAATTGTGTAGCCTTGGTCTATGTATAGCTGTTTAGCTTCATCTACAGAAATCCGTCTATTTTTTGCTGTGGCACGTACATTGCCCATTGTTGCTGTTTTTGGTGCTGCTGGAGGCTGACCGGCAGCAGGTGCAGCAGGCGTGGGTGCGCCTGCTTGTGGCCTATTTGACAAGTTCATTAGGTCAGTCGGATTAGGATTGATAAGCCTTGCAGTATTAGGAAGTTTTAATAACTTCTGCATTTTGTCATCTAAAGTCTTCCCATTACGATTCATTACTTGGAATACAGTATCTACAGAGAACGGTACAATTTGATTGATTCGTGAGTTAATTTGTTCAGCCAAAGCAATTTGCTCTGGTGTAGCGCCAGACATGGTTTTAAAGACCGTAACGCCAGCTTCAATTTCTTGTTTTACACGGGCTAGGTATAACGCCATGTTGATAGCGTTATCACCTGATCTTGGTCGCAGTGCGTCAAATGCAGCAATGTTTCTCTGAGTTGAGCCGGAAGCCAATCCCTGAGCTTCAATCCTAGAAAGTGCGGCAGAAAGGCTATTGGCTACTTGGTCAAACGCTCTTTCTTCTGCTTTTGTTATATTCCTTGCAACCAGTGATCGCAGGCTTCCAAAGACTGTTTCTGGGTCTACGTTAATTAAGCCAGCAAAAACAGGCGACTGTGAAACCGATGAAGAAATCATCAGGTTGCCCAAATCTTGTGCAGCGTTGACGATGTTTCCAAAAACACGGGTGGCAAACATTTGTTCACGCTGCCCTGCCTGACGGCCTGTTGCCTTTGCAGCCTGCTTGATTAAGTCACCCTCTAGTTTTTGTATTGGCTCAATGAGTTTTAATGCTCCGGTGTAATCCTCAAGGTCAAGTTTGGCTTTTAGTAACCCGTCCCTTAATTGACCAGACAATTGTTTGGCCTTTACTTTAGCCACATCACGGCGTGTAGCAGCCAAATCAACGATGTTTTTTACCTCGTCTTGAATCATTTTGTTGCGGTCTTTCCAAGCAGCAACATCACGCTCAAACTTGGCTACCTCAGACCGATACAGGTCTTCACGGCCTTGTTTGTGACCACGGGTAAATCCTTCCATAGCGCCAAGAGCTAATTCGCCGCTTACCATGCCCGTAATTGAGCCAAGCAGTGCAGTCGTCACAGCAAGCTCTGCCGCAGCAGCAGGATCAAATTTGGTGATCTGCGGTTCAGGGCGAGAAGCCATTGACTCCTTTTCATACTTGTATGCTTCTGCTTTTTCAGCCAAAAAGCCTTCTTCTGCTGCAATTTGTTTCGCCTCTTGCTGTGCTTGCGCTTCGGACTGAAGCGTTGCTTCTCTGGCGGCAGATACCCGCTGCCCTTCAAATAAACCGGGGACAGCCTTTCGTGCTGATTCTGCCCGCTGCTCTGCTGATGTTGGGGTAAATGCTGATCTGACCGATGCAATGGGATCGGTAAGCGGCTTATTGATTGTGGACGTTAAGGTTTCGTTCATAGTCCTTATCCTTGCCGAGTATCAGGTCTGCGGGTAATTCGTTGCTCAGATTGCGCTACTGGTTGCTCTTGCTGTGGCGCTGCCGTGCTAGCGGTTTGCTGACCAAGGTTTGCAAAAATGTTAGCCACTGCATTTCTAACTCTTTGGTTTCCAGACAACGCAACCCGGATTGCCTCTTCGTCATAAGCATTTCCAAGGTTAAGTAACTTGACGGCATTATTTAGTTTTGTTTCGCTTAACTGTGCCCGCTGACGGCCTAATTGGGTATCAATCATTGCAGCCTGAGTGCCGGTGGTGGCGCCACGGCTAGCTGCTGTTTGCCGCAGCCTAGCCCGTGTAGCTTCTTGTGCAGCAGCTTCTTGTGGGCTTAGCTGACCAGCAAGAGCTTGTTGACGCAAAGCCTCACCTTGTTCTCTTAGAGGTGCGCCTAATTGTCTAAGCCGTTGAGCAGCTTGTTCGCTTTCCCGGCGGGCACGAACAGCGTTGATAAGCGTAGGAAGCGTAGTAATGCCAGTCGATAGAAGTTTAGCTACGGTTGGGTATTGCCTAGCCAAATCACGGTATTGTTGTGCAGTGCTTTCGATAGCTTGTGCGCCACGGGTCAATAGTCCGGGTTGCTCTGGCACTTCAGGCAAAAACTGCCGTTCAACCATCGGGAATGGTTGTCGATAGACTGGAGATGTAATGTCTAGTCTTTGGGTAGCAGACGGTATATTGGTATCAAACCGCATACCAGACGGCATTGGTTGTGGTGCAGTAGCTTGCTCAAAACCTGTGGGCTGACGGAAACCTGTCATATCCACTGGATAGTTAGTTTCCATGGATACTGATTCTGGTGCCATATAAGAGTAGTCAACAGGTGCGTTTGTGACGTTTCCGTATGCCTCGCCATAGTCAACAAAGTCTTCTTGAAACTCAGGCAGGCCAGTAGCAGGGTTGGTTGTGCCAGCGCCACCCATGTCCATCAGCATTTGGGCTTCTTCTGGGGTAATGTGGGCTAGTACGGTATCCCTGCCACGCCCTAACTGACGTAGCATTTCTGCTAACTCACGGGCACCGCCCATACCTTCCATGCCAACTACAGGCTTAATTCCAGGCATATTAGAATCCTAACGCGCGTCTAAGGCGCAGTGAACGGCGGTTCCATACCGCACGTTGTTTATCTTCATCACCACCAAATAACGGTTCTTTCTCGCCAAGGATGCCAGCAGCAGCTTCACCAGTAACACGCGGAGAGAGTGCGGGTGTTTCGCCACGGGCAAAATCTACACCCCGCGTAGTACCGCTACCCATAACTTGTAGGGTTCCAGTATCAAGCGGCTGACGGGTAACCGCAGTTTCACCCTCGCCACCATCGAATGACGGTGTTGGATACAACTCTTCTTGAATCTGGCGCAGGATTTCGTCTTCAGGTACAAAGCCACGCTCTGTAACCGTGCCACCTTCTTTCGGTACGGTCAGGCCGGTGCCACCACCCATGTCTTCTAATCCCGGTACTTGCGGAACACGCAGCCCTTCACCGCCAAACTCACCTTCAAAGATGCGTTCAAAGTCTACCGTGCCATCTTCGCGCTCACGGATGTCACCAAGCCTGCCACGCAGACCTTGTGCGCCACCCATGCCCTCTGCCTCACGGCGGGTAGAGCCAGCAGTCAGACTATAGTCTTGTGGGCCAAAGGCTTGAATTTCCTCGCGCTCTGCCTCACTCAAATCACTTTCAATCGCACTCATCATGCGATCAAAGTCCTCATCAGACATGCCAGTTACGTCTGCTTCTGTCAGGTCTTGGGTAAACTTACCCGGCCCAAATCCAATATCTACTTCTTTTTGGTTTAGGCGGCGTAGTTCTCTATTAAGCTCACCCAAAAGTGCGCTAGTAGCTGCGGCTTTAGCGTTGCCGGTAGCGGCACCACCAAGCGTTGCTCCAGCCACCCGGCCTATTGTTTCGGCAGTGGCGGGTGAAATTCCTCTGTCAGCGCCAATTGCAGTTTGATCTTCGGCAGCACCAAGACCAGTCAATCTTTCTTTTATTTCTGCACCAGCACCGGATGCAATTGCGCTAGCCAGAGCAGCTTTGCCAACATCACCGCCTTGTATCACGGCTGCGGTAGCACCACCTGCGGCACCACCTACGGCATTAGCCAGAGTATTTTGCAGACCAGCACTGGCGGCAGCACCGGCTGCGCCACGGGCAACTTGCGGCACAACATAAGCAGTCAAGGCTGCTTTACCAATATCTTCTAGGTCGCCACCCTGACTAGCACTAATCAAGCTAGCAGTAACGGGCGCAATAGCCGCACCAGTAATGCCAATCGTGGGCAATAGCTGTGGTGCAGCAACAGCAATAACTAGGATTTCTGGGTTTTCAACGACAGCCTGTACGGTTGTTTCAACAACCTCAACCACATCTTCAACTGCATCGCCTACAAACTCAGCAACGTCTTCTACAACGTCAGCAACCGCATTAACTATCGCAGACATTATTTGCCTCCTTTCACGCGCCCAGTATTAACGGCAACGTAAAAGCCCCCATCCTCAGTCTTTTGCACCTTGTAGCCCATGTTTGGCAAGGGCGGGTTTTCTGCAATGAAGCGGAAAATGTTAAGTAGTGACGGATCACTAAACTGTGTAGCCATGGTGTCAAACCCCATCTTGTGACAGGCTTTGATGAATTCAACGCTGTTGGAAAGAAAGTTCCTAGCCGTGTCAGCGTTTAGCGCACGGAAGAAGCCGACTCCGGGTTCGGCCTTGTGTATAATAAATAGCGTATTGCCCTGACGAATGAACAACGTGTTCGGCATCTGCAACTCCGCATTTATCATGGCAATAAATCTCGGAGTCTCGTATGGCTCTGGCGATGACCAATTTGCAATGTCGAGTATTTCCTCGACTGTTAGTTCCTGCTGCTGGCTGTCTATTAAACGTGCCATCATGCCCCCATAGGCTCAAACACGGCTGCTGAATAGATGTTACCCATGCCTGCCGCTAAACTTAAAACTAGCCCCTTGGGTGCCGGGACAGGGGCAGACAAGTACACCCTGTCATCTTCTGTCCTGTTGGGTATTTCAGGCACAAACCCATTCCGCATATTTTCCAACAGTAATAGGGTTTCTAGCAAGCCTGACGCACCCATCGTATGCCCTATCCGGGCCTTATAGCTGGTGGCTACAAAATGGTTGTTTAGGCCAGCCAAAGCGGCCTTTTCGGCCTCATTATTGCTCTTAGTTCCCGTGCCATGGGTCTTGACCACCGTGATCGCCTCAGTGTTTAGCCCTTGCTCCACGCAGCCAGCAATAGCCTTGGCAAAACCGTGCCCTGCGGCGTTCTGACCTATGGCGTTAGTGCTGACCTCTGAAGCGTTCCAACTATGACGCAGTGCAGCAATTGTATTTTTTTGGGGTTCTGACTCAAAGACAGCAAAGACGGCACCCTGTCCGACCCGAAAACCGTAGTTTTTGCTGTCAAAAGCGCTTGGCAGCACCCCGTTTTTCTCTTCTTCTAGGCTTAACACAGCCTTTGCCTCGCCAAAAAACTCCAGCACAGAGTTTGATACAGCGTCTTCCACCCCTAAAACCACCACCCGGTCAAAGCCGTGGTACTTCATTAGGGTCTGCACATCAAACATGACCTTGAGGCTAGAGGCGCAGGCAGAAGCATCGGTCTGGATAAGATCAGATATGCCCATGCTTTGAGCAATACGCCCTGCATACACCTGAGTAAGCGTAAACGGTAGAAACTTATACACATAGGACAAGCTAGTGTCTTTAATCTTGCGCGGATTGATGCCAGCAAAGTGTTGATTGCCTCCCGCAAGGATGAAGGCTTGCTTTTTCTTAGGGTTTTCCCTAATCCTTAAAATTTTCTGGGGGGTGAGAACCATCTCGGCAAGCCGATGTGGCGCATAGACCAGACCAGAGTCTTTTTTGGCGTATGTAGCAGGGAAAAAATGACAGTTTTGAGGAAATAAAATGTCCTCAAAGG
>Ga0194134_10003521_pt1 | contig 16768 bp, 18 predicted proteins | sample TA2KigOff0mmetaG_FD_148602 | JGI IMG/M metagenome (GOLD analysis project Ga0194134, IMG submission 148602) | Freshwater microbial communities from Lake Tanganyika, Tanzania - TA2015056 Kigoma Offshore 0m | ecosystem: Environmental > Aquatic > Freshwater > Lake | place: Tanzania: Lake Tanganyika... | reverse complement strand
GCGGTGTTTGGCTGTAGCGGGAGCCCCTGGCGTTACGGAACGCTGTTTGGCCTGAGTTGGCTTGTGCAGTGGCTGGCCCTGGCTGCACTGCTCAGAAGCGGATGGCCCCGGTTCCATGCCGTCGCCGCACTGGTGCCAGTGCTGGCGGTCAGCTCTTATGCGCTGCAGCGGAAGCTGGTGTTCCGATGAGTGCAAGTTTGCCCAAGGTTGCTGTGGTGATCCCCTGCTACTGCGCCAGGGGAGAAGTGGGAGAGGTGGTGAAGGAGGTGCTGGAGGTCGCCAAGCAACTGGCTAATCACTGCGAGCTCACTGTTCTTGTGGTGGACGACGCCTGCTCGCAGGAGAGCTGGCGCGAAATTGCCCGCCATCCGCAAGTTCAGATGTTGCATCACGTCCAGAACCGCGGCGTGGGTGCCGCCACACTCACAGGCCTGGAGGCGGCTCTGGACCACAACTGCCAAGCGATGGTGAAGCTGGATGCCGACGGCCAACACCCACCGGTGTATTTGCAGGATCTGGTGCCCCATCTATTGGAGCAAGCAACGGGTGAGCTGGCGTTGGTGAAAGGCAGCCGCTACCGCTGGCCGACCCGGGCGGGGGCGATTCCCTGGGCCAGACAGCTGGGTTCGATCCTGCTGGAGCCGATGGCACGAGGGGCGTTGGCTTGCCGCAACCTCACGGACATCAGCAATGGCTACCTGGGGGTGAACGCGCTAAGCGCCCGGTATCTGCTGGCGAGGGGCCTGGGACCACCACTGCAACAGCGCTACCTGTTTGAAAGCAGCGTGTTAGTGCGCTGCGCCTGGCTGGGGCTGGAAATACGGGAATTCGCGATGCTGCCGCGCTACGGCGAGCGCTGGAGCAGCTCAATGGAGAGTGGAGCAATGGTGCTTCCGCTGCTGTTGTTCTGGAGCCGAGCTGCTGTGGCACGGCTGCAGCGCTGCTATCTCTTGAGCCTCACGCTGGGCTCAAGCCTGCTGTTGATGGCAGCCCTGAGCTCCACCGTCGCTGGTTACCTGTGGATCACTCGGGTGGGGCCTGAGATTGCCGATCGCACCCAAGTGAGTGCCGGCACCTCCAGTGCCTTCACCACGGCCAGCGCCACAGCGCTGCTTTGCTTGCTGCTGTTTTTCCTCTACGACTACCGCTCCGGCCGCGACGTGACGGTGCTGCGCTTTCCAGCTCTGTTGCGGGATCTGGAGACACCGTGCTGAAGCCCCTGCTTTTGTTTGCATTGGTCCGTGGCGTCACGGCCCTGGCGATCGGCCTGCTTCTCCCCTTCCATGATGCACGGCCCTTTGGTGACGGCTTCACCGATCTGAATCTGTACAACGGCAGCACAGGGCAACCGGCACCGCTGTGGAGCTTGCCTAACCCGCTGTATGCCGCACTAGTTCGCGGTTTGGGCTACGGCCAGGGGCAGCTGCAGGATGGGCGCTTCATTGCACTGAGCCTGCTGCTGAGCGTGGGCTTTACAGCGGTGTTTGTGCTGGTGTCGAGCCGGGTGCATCGGCCACGCCAAAGTCTGCTCTACGCAGCGGCTCTAGGGCTCATCCCTATCTGGCGCTCTATTCCCTGAAACTCGACACCTCGTTATTTGCCCTGCTGCCGGTGGGCCTGCTCACCGCCGGCGCATTAATACCACCCGCCCAAAAGGGAACGTTGCTGCTATGCGCGTTGTGCACTCTGCTGCGCAATGCGCTCCTACCGATGCTTTGGCTTCAGGCTGCATGGAATCGACGCGCCTGGCGCAGCGCAGCCGGTGGCGTGGGACTGGCGGTGTTGGCAGCATCCAGCGCGTTGCAACTGGGCTATGGGGCCAGCTATGTGGGCCAAAACTATGGCTGCTATTCGCTGGATCGGGTGAGTGGGTGGCTGGCGCAGCAAGGCTGGCCAGAGCCTGCGGCATCGGCTGGTGGGCTGCTACTCACACCCATAATTCACCTTATTCTCGATTTAGGAGCACGTGAAGCCGTGGCGAACCATTGCCTACTGCTGCCCGCTTCGATGGCCAAGCAAGCCTGGCTGCACCTTGGAGGAACGGCTTTCTTTGGGCTCCTTCACGGCTGGTTGCTGTGGAAGCTGGCGGTTTTCGTGGCCCGCCAACGCAGGGTGCAGCCAGCGGTAGTGCAACTTCTGTTTCCTCTAGCGATGTTGCTACCCACGTTGTATGGAGCTGCACACATGCGCTATTTGATTCCCATCATACCGCTGTTGCTACTGATAGCGTTTGAGGTGGAGCCTTACAGGCCCAAAACATTGGCATAGGGCAACCAGCCACTGGCATGGGTGGCGAAGTTCAGCCAAACAAACTCCACCGCAACACTGAAAGCAAGCACGGCTAGGAGCAGCTGCGATTGATGAATGCCGAATAGCCGGGAACCAGGAAGGCGGGAGCCAACAACTAACTGAAGCGGAATCACATACAAAGCGATGCGATCCACGGCGGTGCTGTTGGAGGGCAAGAGAACCAAAGCGACGGCGCACCCCAAAGCAGTGAAGGCCATGGCACGCCAGAGGCGCAGCTGCTGGGCCGTGAGGGCAAACTGCCTGGGCCAAAGCAAGAGCAATACGCCAGGGAGCAGGTTCATCGCCACGCGGATAGCAGCGCCTTCGGATTGGTATTCGGCTTCGATATAGCCGCCCACAAAACCCTCGACCTTGGCGGCAAGGAAGGTTTGAACCAGTACCCCACCCACGATCAACAGCAACAGAAGCCGCAGGGCCCTCATCGCGAGCGAGCGGCCAGGCACAGCCGGCACCACGAAAGCCAACATCACCAACGCCGTGGAGTGAAACGTGGCAGCTGCTGCCATCGACAGCAAAAACGGCCGCAAGCGGCCACGCTCCAAGGCGATCAGACCCGGCATCATCAAACCAATCGCCACCCCCTGGCGGCTGTAGCCCATCGCCACCACAATCACGAGGTAGGGAATGGCTAGGCATAGGGCCAGCCAGGGGCGGGGTTGGGCCCGGCAGAACCACACCAAACCGACCGAAAAGATGGCGGCGCTCACCAGGTTCACGCCGTAGATGCCCCAGGAGTAGGACGCGAACAACCAATTGAGCACGTTGTAGCCGGGATCCCCCCAAGCGATCACCTCCTGGAGGCCCAAGCCTTCGGCGCGGGTGAGGTAGGGGATGTAGTTGAACCAATCTCCGCCCACCTCATGGCGTAAGCCGATGAACAACGTGAGCGCGATGCCGATCAACCAGCTCTGCCAGAGCGCCCAAGGGCGATTGGCGCCGCGCAGGCAAAACCCCAGCGGGATCAAAAAAAGCAGCCAGTAAGCGATCAAGGGATTAACCCCACTGCTCCAACCAGGCTTGCCACATCAGCACACTCCAGAGCTTGGTGGTGTGGTCGTAGCGGCCGCTGAGGTGCTGGTGCCAAAGGCGGGTGATCGGCTGGGGGCGCAAATATCCCTCGCGGGCGAGGCGATCGGGATGGAGCAGCTCGCTAGCCCAGGCGCGCAGAGGTCCGCGGAGCCACTGGCCGATCGGCATGGCGAAGCCAGCCTTGGGGCGCTCAATCAACTCACGCGGCACGTATTGGTAGAGGATCTGGCGAAGGGCCCATTTGCTGGTGTTGCCGCGGATCTTCATGGCCATGGGCAGCTGCCAGGCCACCAGGGCCACACGGTGATCCAGGAAGGGAGCCCGGGTTTCCAAGCCCACGGCCATAGCCGCCCGATCCAATTTCACCAGGATGTCGTCTGGCAGGTAGCTGAGGGCATCCCAAGCCATCATGCGGGCAATGGGATCGTTGGCCAGGCAAGCGGGCAGGGGCTCATCGATCGCTGTGGGTTCCAGCTGGGGGGGAGGGCCTTGCAGCAGTGCAGCCGGATCGATCCACTCACTGACCAGCGACCGGTAGAGATCGTCACTGCTGCGCACATGACGCAGGCGGCCTGCAAGCTTATGGGCTTTGTGCCCGAGCTGACGGATCGGTAGCGGTTGGCCCAGGGCATCCCAGGCCGGCGGCGGCAGCGACGTGATGGCGCGGCCGAGGCCATGGCGAAGCTGGCCTGGCAGCCAGGCCAGGCGATTCCAGATGCGCGGGCCCCAGAAATAGCGGTTATAGCCACCAAAGAGTTCATCGCCGCCATCACCACTGAGGGCCACCGTGAGGCCGGCCTGCTGCGCTGCGCTACACACCAGGTGGGTGGGCAGTTGCGAGGAATCGGCAAATGGTTCGCTGTAGAGCTGCGGCAGCTGCGGGATCAGGGCGCGGGCATCCGCGCTGGTTAGCAGTGTTTCAGTGTGCTGGGTGCCCAGGTGTTTGGCCACCGCTCGGGCATGGGGTGCTTCGTTGAAGCCGGCTTCTTCAAATCCAATGGTGAAGGTGCGCAGGGGCTGGCTGGTCTGGCGCTGCAGCAAGGCGGCGATCAGGGAGGAATCGATCCCCCCCGACAGAAATGCTCCGAGAGGCACATCGGCGATCGCCTGCTCGGCCACGGCCAAGCTGAGGCTCTGCTCCAGGGCATCCAGGGCCTCGGCGTCGCTCTGAAAGGCAGCGACGGTGCCCGCCTCAATCACGGAGCTGAGCTGCCACCAGGGCTGGCTGCGGGGCAGCGACGCCCCAGAGGCCAGGGGCAAAGGGATCGACACCCAGTGACCAGCGGGCAGCTTGGCGATGCTGGCATAGATGGAAAGGGGTGCGGGCACCTGGCCAAAACGCAGCAGCTGGGCCAGGGCCGCACGATCGATGGCATTGTTGAAGCCTGGATAGGCCCGTAGGGCAGCGAGTTCAGAACCAAACAGCAGCGCTTGGCCCGTGCTGCTACCGCTCAACCCCCAATACAAGGGCTTTTCGCCAAAACGATCGCGGGCCAGGTGCAGCACCCGCTCGTGCTGGTCCACCAAGGCCAAGGCCCACATGCCGGCGCAGCGCTGGAGGGCTGATTCCAGGCCCCAGGCCTCGATGGCGGCCAGCAGGGTTTCGGTGTCGGCATGGCCGCGCCAGGTGGGAGCCAACCCAGCGGCATCGAGCTCACGTCGCAGCTGCTGATGGTTATAGATCTCGCCGTTGAATGCGATTACATAGCGACCGGAAGCGCTGTCCATCGGCTGGTGGCCCGCTGGCGTGAGATCGAGAATCGCCAGGCGCTGATGGGCAAGGGCTACGCCAAGAGCTGGGTGCTGCCAGGTGCCAGCCGCGTCTGGCCCGCGATGGGCAATCGCTGCACCCATGCGTGCAGCGATGATCAGCGCAAAATCTCCTTGGGCATGGGCTGGAGAGGCGCAGAAGCCTGAGAGACCGCACATCAGGTTGAAGCTCTAAAACCCAGCACACATCTGATGATGCGCTTCGCGGAGAAGACAAGTGTCACCAGTCAGACAGCTTGAGGGTCATGCTGTAGCTCCTGTGGACCTGCTCACGTCATCGGGGGGCCGCCCAGTTGCCGTGCGTTGTTGGGCACCCGCGCTGCCTTGCAGCCGCTCGGTTGCTCGCTGCATCAAGCGAAGAGACCAGGATTCAAGAGTGTTGAAATAGCCCACCGCTGCCATGATCGGCACCAGCAACAGCAGCAGGGCGGCCACCACTTCCGGCTGGCCCAGGCGCAGGGCGAGGCGGATCACCAGCGATTGCAAGGGGTTGTGGATCAGATACAGGCTGTAGGAGATGCTGCCAACCCAGGCGAGGGCTCTCAGACCGGGGAACTGAACCTCGCGCACGTTGCTGAGCAAAATCAGCAAAGCGAGCACGAACAGAAGGACCAGGCGGTAGACGAGAGTTGCCTGAAACGGCCAAAGCAACAGCCCACCTGCCAGCAACAACAAGCCTGCAAGACAAAGCCGGTGGCCGCGGAGGACTATCAGCCAGGGCAGTGGCAGCCCAACCAGAACAGCGACACCGCAACCCAAGAGAAACTCCCACTGGTAAGGGCTGGAAAGCAGGGTGAACGGGTTGGTGGCCTGGCCAAACTCAATGGAGCCTGCAGTTGCAACGCGGATCGTCGCGAGCAATGACGGCACAAGAATCAGACACCAGCGCCAGATGGACTGGCGCAGCGCGAGAGACAGTCCCAGTAGCAGATAAAAGAAGAGTTCAAAACTAAGTGTCCAGGCCACAGACAGGGAATAGTCACCCCCCCCTGGAATCAACAAGAGACTCTTGAGCCAGTTCACCTGAATGGGGTCGGCGGCGGCCGAGAGACCGGGTAAGAGCATGTAGGCAGCAGCCAGCGCGAGGGCGATAGGCCAGTAGGGCAGGAAGATGCGCAGGAAACGCTTGAGCAGAAACAGGCGCACACCTTTGCCGGCATGGATCACCCGCCGGGCTGCGAGGTACACGATGAATCCGGAGATCAGAAAGAACACATCCACGCCGATGGCACCATGCTCAAGCGTGGCAACTGCCGCTGGGTGGGAAGCCAGCCAACCACCGGGGTAAAAGCCAGTGATCGACGACTGCAAATGAGTGGCGAGAACCAGCAGCGCTGCGATACCACGTAGGGCATCAAGAAAATGATTGCGGACTGATGATTGAAGTGTGCTCTTCATGATTCAGCCTTGAACTCCACGACACAACGACAGGGCTCCCGTGATGAAAATCTCAAATCCACCAACCCGGCGGCGGTGCACATCTGGCGGATCTGGGCGCGGGTGAAGCGCTGCTCTAGGGGGGTGCCAAAGCGATCACGGGCGTCGGTGCGGAGGGTGTGAGATCTCCAGCCGCGGTAGTAGCTCAGGGGAAAGAGGCCACATGCAGTCCGGCGGCTTCTGCCAGGGCAGCGAGGCGGGAGAGAGGCCAGTAGACGGTGAGGGCGATCAGGTCGGTAACGAGCTGCTTTGGACGGGGCGACAGGTGGCGGATCAGCAAGCGGGCGGCGTTGGAGATGTGCCATGGCCAGCGGAACAAGCGGGTCGGCTATCGAAAGAGTTGTAACGGTAGAGCAGCAGCAGTGCGCCCGGTTTGAGCAGTGCGGTGCAAGAGCGGATGGCAGCGGCGGTGTTCGGCACGTGATGGAGCACGTCGAGGCTGTAGCCAAAATCCTGGGAGTTGGGCGAGAGGCCACTGGCGGCCACGGATGCGTGGTGGAACTGCACGTTGGGCTGATCGGCAAGGGTGCGTCTCGCCACGTCCAGAGCACTGGAGGGGTCAATGCAGTGCAGCCTGCCCACTAGGGGCGCTACGAAGCGAGCCCAGCGGCCAGAGCCGCAGCCCATAACAAACCCCTCGGCATTGGGCGGCAACTGATCCCAGGGAAAGATGGCGAAGTAGTCGCCAAACACACGCTCGGATTCATCCTGGCCCATCCCCTGCTTATCAATGCGCTGCCACTCATCGCCGAAGCTAGCGACGATGCAAGGGCCGAATTTAGCTAGGTTAGGCTGCGACAGCGCGTTGAATCATATCTGTGAGCACCGGCAGGGCGCTGCGCAACGAATAGTGCTGCTCCACCCAGCAGCGAGCGGCCGCGCCAAAGCGCAGGCGTAATGCCGGATCAGCGGCTAGCTGAAGGAAAGCCGCCAACCACTGTTGAGATGAATCCGCCAGCAAGCCGCAGCCAGGGGGAACGGCATCGAAATTGGCGCCCACAGGCGAGGCCACCACAGGGATCCCGCAGGCCATGCACTGAATCAGCTTGTAGGCACATTTGCCACGGGTCCAGGGGGTGTCGGGCAGGGGCATCACACCCACATCAAACTGCTGTATCAATGACACTTCCTGCTCCAGGCTCCAGGGCTGCTCAATCACGTCTACGCCAGTGATAGCCGGAGCGGGACCGCCCACCACCACCAGCCGCACGGGCAGCTCGCGGGCCAGCTGTTGCAGGGGCACGATCAACAGCTGCAAGTAGGGCGCGGTGGAGGGGCTGCCGATCCAGCCCACGGTGAAGGGTTTGGCCGAATACTCAACGGGCGACGGCGCGGCTGGGCGGAACTGGTCGGTGTCAACCACAGAGGGCAACACGGTAACGGTGCTGTTGAAGCGGCGGGCGTGGGCGGCCAGCCCGGCATTGCCGGCGGTGACAGCCGCAGCAGCAGCCATCAGGAGATCGGCCTTGGCGCCGAGCAGTGATTGCAGCAAGCGCAGGCGGCCGGAGCGGTATTTAAGGAAGAAGGCGTCGTCGCAGTCGTAAAAAAACGGGATCTGGAGCAGCTGGCGCTCTAACCAGCCGGGCACGAATGGTAATAGTTCACAGTACACGATCACCAGATCAAAGCGATCCGCCTGGCGCAAGGCCTGGACGCGGCGACCGTAGGCGGCGAGCAGGGCTCGCAAAGAGGGGCGACCGCCGCTGAAACTGCGCTGCAGGTAGTCATCGTCCAGCAGCGACTGAATCTGCAGATCAATGCCAGAGGCGGCTAGGCCTGGTTGGAACTGCGAGAGCCGCACGCGGTGGCTGGCGGCCTGGGGGCCATAGAGAGAGAGGCCGAGAACGCGGGTCACGCAGGGAGCCCGGCCGAATCAAGCAAGAATTTCGGCATAGAGCTGGCGATAGGCGGCGGTGCCGGATTCGAGAGAGAACAATGCTTCTGCGGTGCGACGGCAGCGGCTGGCGAGATCGGGATCCTTCAACAGGTCGAACAGCTCTGCAACGCAGGCTTCCATCTCCGCGAAGCTTGCGCCGGTGGCGAGCACACCCACACGGTGCTGGCGCACCACCTGCTCCACATCACCCACGCCGAGGTTGGCCACCACAGGGCGACCGCTGCCGAGCACTTCAGCCATACGGGTGGGGGAGCGGCCAAGTTCGGAGGTAGCACCACCGGCGTAAAACATTACCGATGCGGTGTGCCGCTGCACGATGGCGGGCATCTCGGCAGGGCTGGCCGCTCGGATGCGTAGCCGGTTGGCCCAGGTAGGTGCGGGCTTCAGCGCATAGAGGATTGCCTCCTGCGGATCACGGCTGCACAGCTCAAACCGTGCGCTGGGGTCAACCCGGGCAACGGCATCAAAAAAGGCACGCAGCCAATCGATCAGAAACCACCCACTGAGCACCGTGCCGATGCAGCCGATCACCAGGGGAGCGCTACGAACCGACACTGTTGGCTGAAAGCGTTGCAGATCAGCGCAGGTGGGAATCACAGCGATCCGCTGGCCGGACAGCTCACTGGAGTATTGCTGGCGCAGGTGGCTCACGGCCGCCTGGGTGAGCGACACCACGGCGCTGGCGTCCTTCAGGCAATGCCTCTCCAGCCAGAGCAGAGCGCGGTGCAACCGCGAATCGCGCCGCAGATACCCAGCAGTGATCAGCTCCTCTGGCCAGAGGGCCCGCATATCGAAGATGAAAGGCACGCCAGTAAGCCGTTGCAGCAGCAGGGCGATCGCAGCTGGCACGTAGGAGCGGGCATGCACCAGCTGGGGCCGGCGCCTGCGACGCCACTGCCTGAGAGCAACAAGTGCCAACTGGGAGATGGCTAAGGCCGGAGCCCATGGGCGAGGTTTTAACCGGAACCGCAGAGGGACCCAATGGATGCCTTGCCTCCTGCACTGACGGCACATCTCCTCGAAACGCTCTGAATCCAAGAGATCTTCTGCCTTTTCAAAGCTGATCAAGGTGATGCGGTGATCACAGCTGAGGCCACAGAGGTAGGGCCAGACTTGGCTTTGCCCAAGGGGCTCCAGCAGGCCATTGCGGGTGAGATATAGGACGCGGTTCATGCCCACTGCACAAGCCACGCCTGCCACATCAACACGGTCCATAAACTCGCTATGTGATCAAACCGTCGGCTGAGGTGCTGGCGCCAGAAGGTCTGAATCGGCTCAGGCTGCAGGTCGCCTTGGCGCTGCATCAGCCCGGGCTCAAACAGATCTTCCGCCCATTCCTGTAGCGGACACCTGAGCCATTGTCCGATGGGCATGAGGAACCCGGCCTTAGGCAGGTTAATCCACTCAGGTGGGACGTACCTGGTGAGCATCTGGCGCAGGGCCCACTTGCTGGTGCCGCCGCCCCGGCCGGGGTGAATCTTCATGGCGATCGGCAGTCGGCAAGCAAGGTGGGTTACGCGGTGATCGGGCAAAGGGGTATGGGCGGTCACGCTCAAGGCCAAAACAGACAGTTCCACCATGTTGAGGATTTCATTAGTCAGGAAATTGAGTGTGTCGGTGGCGATAAGACGGGCCACGGGATCGCTGCTCAGACTCACGGGCAGAGACTAGTAGAGAGGGGCGCTCGGCTCCCAAAGCAGGTCAGGGCTGATTGAAGGTCAGTCACAAGCTTGCTTGGCGGCCCCAGGGCTGATTCAAAGTTTCAAAACGGGTTGAGTGCCGGCTGTCGCCTGACCATCGCCAGCAGTCCTTGGATGTCGTGCATCACGGCCTGCAGGCCTTCCCGGATTGAATTGAATCCGGCTATTCGCAGCAGGTTCAAGGCTGCGGTGCGCAGCGTGGCCATCACGCCGGCACCGTTGCCGCGGTAGCGGTGCTTGTCCTCGTGGAGCTGTGTGTCGCGGATCCAATGCCAGCTCTCCAGGCTCCATCGCTCTCTCACCAGTTGCTCGGAATCGCTGTTCAGAACGGTGAAGTCTCGGCCTGATTACCCCCGCAAGCCACTTGCCTCCAAAAAGCAGGCTTGTCAGTGGGTGGCCGCGTTCGTCGATTGGTACAACCACCAACATCGCCACAGCGGCATCAAATTCGTGACGCCCCAGCAACGTCACAATGGCCGGGCTGTGGAGATCAGCCGCCATCGCGGTGTCGTCTACGAACGAGCCAGAGAGCTCAATCCAAGGAGATGGTCACGATCAACAAGGTACTGGCGTCAACCGGAGGTGGTTTGGATCAATCAGCCGCCAGATGAACTCAATGAACCAGGGCAGCTACCGTTGATGCAGGCCGCCTGAAAGGTAGCCCAGGAGTGACACCTTTCCTGAAAGTCACCGAACTGGCTTTACCCTATTCGGCTGGCATCAAGCAAACCATTGCGAGCAAAATAGAGACTACACAATAGACGGAGAACGTTTTCTTGCGATAATAACTGTGGTTGAGCCAATGAGGAGCAAGTGCAGAATAAGATCAACTATTAGCTTAGCAAGGCGCAAGAAAGGGTTCGAATAGATTAGCCTGCGCAATGATTGGGTTGCCTGATTGGCCGAAGCTGTAGGCGAAGGTTTTTTAGAACGTGAAGAGAGAATTTTAAAGATAGATGCTATATCTACATTCCGAGTAGAACAGTGAACAAGTTCAAGGGTGGGATAACGTTGCTGTATTAGGCGCCGCAATTGGTATGAAGTAAAATAAGTAATATGCTCGGAATGGAAGACGGGCCATTTTGACTGCAAGATAAAACGCTCAACACTAAAAAAGTTTGGAGTGGTAAGGTAAAGGAGACCAGACTCGGAGAGGAGTGAGGCCAATCGCTCAATAAGTTTTAGAGGCTCGTCGACATGCTCAATAACCTCAAATAGTGTAATGAGATCAAAAGAGTGTGAGTTTAGATTCAGATCAAAAACCGAAGATAAAGTTACAGGAAGATTTCGAGCCTGAGCTAGAGAGACTGCACTAGATGAAAGCTCAATTCCTTGGCAGTTAAATCCATGTTTAATACAGAACTCAACAAATGAGCCATCACCACAGCCGACATCTAGGATTGAAGATATAGAAGACGAAGTATATTTTTGAAGTTTACGCAAGACCCTAAGATAACTTTTGCAATTAAGGGAAGCGGCTTTTGATGAGGTATGTGTACAGAGTATATGATCTGAGTAATATTCATACAAGTCTGACTGAAAAGAGTGGTCCACGGAAGAGAGGTAGACTACTGAGCAAGAAGTGCACTTAACAATCTTTACCGAAGGCCTGAGATCACTACGATGATGCTGATCAACAACATAGATAGGCGTAGATTGATGAGAACTGCAAAGGGGGCACGATATGAGATCGTCATGAAAGGAATCAAGTGCTGACATTATGGCTAACGCTTGAAAGCACGAACAACAGTTGAAGACCCATCAGGATAATTTATCTTGCCGGCATATGTGACCGTGCAGTTATTATCTTGAAAGTACTTAACTATTTTAGAGACCTGCTGGGGGGAATCATATTCAGGAGAAAAAGCATCAAATGTATCCATAATAGCCCATGACCGGCGCTCCGAGGAAGATAGAGTGCTTGGAAAACCACGTAAATCAGTAATTGGCAGGAATCTAGTTAAAGCGGAGAGCTTACATCTACACATAATGTCAAAGAGCCAAATGAGCCATCTAATATTAAGTGTTATAATGGAAAGAAGAAAGCGCTTGGGCAAGCGTTTTGTTAAAGGTCGTAGAATATACTTAGAATGAACAAGAGTGTGCCATCCATTCATAGGATAGAAATCCACAACAATCTGTGCACCAGGCTTGGCTTTGGAGACAAGAGCGGCGATAGCTTGGCTTACTGAAGGGGTATGTTGTAAGACGCCAAGGCAGAGGACAAAGTCAAAAGTAGAATCACGAAAAGGAAGATTATAAATGGATGCCTGTGAAAGGAAAAATCGGTTATCGTAACCAGTGTTATTACGTAGATTTGCAAAGACAGCGTTAGAATAATCGACAGAGTAAAGAATGGCATTAGTATGGTTTAGAATGATTTCAGAGAAACGTCCTGCTCCACTCCCAACTTCAAGTAAAAGATGTTGGTCTAGCTGACTAGTTGACCATCCGGATTCGTAAAAGAAGCGTTGGAAGCTAAGGGATGTATTACAAAAACCATCAAGTTGCGTTGTGTCAAAATGGTTCCACTGAAAACCAAATGAATCCGCATAATTATCTCTGGGTACGAAGCGGGGTATACCTTGATCAATTGGATAGGATGTAATCGGGCATGAACATTGAGATTCCAGAGAATTCCCAAATAAGGAAGTTTTAAGTTCATGTCCACAATAAGGGCAATAGTAACCTGCTATTTTCATTGAGTCTACAAGTGAAGAAGGTAATTCATGAAGAAAGCAGGAAGACGTAGTGGGTGAGAGAGAAAGAAAAGGATAATACAAGAATAGTACAGGAGGGTTAGAGAAAAATGAATGAAGGCAGACTGATAAATACGTCTTTTGCGAGTTCGGTAGAGAAGAAAGATATCAAGGAGGTATCGGGTTTTTGCTCTAGGTACAAATGTTTTTAAGTAAGTACCTACAAAGGCAATATCATCATGGATGGAAGCCTCAGAGGTAAGACTTAAATCATGCTGAAGAACAGCCATGATAGGCTTGTTGATCCAGATGACAGGACCTCTAGAGGCAAAGAGTGCTACAAGAATAGTGTCGTAAAAAAGGCTGGCATTTTTATAGGCAAAGAACCATGATTGGTCGTAAGCTTTAGTATTGAAAACATAAGTAGAAAAGGGTGCGATGCCAATAGCAAGAGGGGAAATCCAATGAGAAAGAAGTTGTTCTGAAGACGATATTTTTAACACAGGCTTGTTTGTTTTCCAAGCGAGTTGCGTTGGCGATGGGGTGTTGCCATGTGAACTCACTAAGCAACCGTTAAATGCTATGGCAGACGCATTTGGATATGAAATAATAGCTGAGTTAACTATATCGTTGATTCCGCCATATGCAATATCATCATCATGAAGAATGCTGACATATGGAGTAGCAGAAGAATTGAGAACATAGTGGTAATGCTCGTAAATAGTAAGATTGCAATGATGAATAAGTCTTATATTTAGATCATTGCAGAGTACGCGTACATGATCACGCGAATTGGAGTTGGTTGAATTGTCGGATACGAGGATATGAGAAACTGGAGTGCACGCATCTATAAGTGAGTTAAGAAGACCCAGAAGCATATGGGGCCGATTTCTGGATAGCACGACAAACGTGTGCTTATCAGAAACATTATGCATTATGTGATGGGGTAACGGAGAGGGTACTTAGTAAGCAAAGGTGTGGTGGAAGCAAAAATGTTAGCATATACATTGACTTGGGATACATCGAAAGGTTCGAGTATCCAGTCGTAATGAAATACTGACCGAAGAATAAGTTGAAACAGAGAAGATTTGGCATATTTAGAAATAAAGTTAAGTAGCGTAAGTCTATATGAACGAGCAGCAATGTAGTAATATGTATAGCCGATAGAAGAAAGAAAATCAAGACAGTCAGAAGAGGACGATCGAAATTCTGAAGAGTGCTGTTCAAATAGGATTAAGGGTTTAGATTTGCATAGAGTTTGCTTCATACCCTTGAAAGCCTTAAGTTCATGTCCTTCAATGTCGATCTTTAAGAAAGATACTGGTGGAGATGAACCTAAAGAGCTTAAATAGTGGTCAAGGGTATCAAGGTCAATGGTTTGTGGTGATAGAGTTTTATAACTAGACTGAGCTTGAAGGCTCCATCCACCAAGGTGGTCGGTAGATCCATAAAGTTTAGCCGTACACAAGGAATCAGAAAGTCCGAGGTTGACGGTTTTAATATTTGTATAAGCAGCGGTATTAAGACAAAGAAGTCGATATGTGATTGGGTTAGGTTCAAATGATATAGTTTGGGCAAAGAAGGGGCTGAGAAAAACGGTGTGATTGCCAATATTAGCGCCAACATCTATAAACAAAGAAGATGATAAATCGCAACTAGGGAAAAAAGCAGATAGATTAGATGATATAATCTTAAGAAGAGTGAATTCGTAGTATCCGTCAAGGACAATCTGTAACGAGAGATAGTCAGAAGAAGAAATAAAAAGACTAGAAAGGGGCCTATTAGAAAGCAAGTAACGTTCGGCAATAAGACGAAGTAGCTTACCTAGTAAAGGATCTTTCATAAACTAGTAATCTGGAAGGAATGAGCACTAAAGTCTTGATTGAGTGCTAAATATTGGTGCATATTCGTCTTGTCGACGACATAAAGACGAGGTAGCGGGAAGATAAGCTTACCACCAGAGAGCAGAAAGTCTTCGCTCATTTCTATAACTTCAGGGCGAAGGTGCCAAACAAGAACAAGAAGATGAGAAGGAATCAAAGATCGGATGTAATCATGGGAATAAATGGGGATCCTGCTGCCGGGTGTAACGCGGCCGTGCTTCTCAGGATTAATATCACCAATAGCAGGTAAGAGATCGCAATTGATTGCAGCAGCATTAAGAATAATATTACCTTTTGTGGAGGCGCCAAAACCATAGACCTTTGCTCCAGAAGATCTTAAGAGTAATAGATAGTCTCTAAGGTTATACAGAGCTTCGTTAACTCTAAAAGAAAGAAGTTGATCTGCTTTAAGAGACCGAGATTCAGACTCAGACTTGATAGTTCTTGAAAGAGATGTGTTAATAGGGTAAGGCGAATTGACATGTGCTACAGTAAGGTAAACGCTGCCACCATTCATACCATTAAATGAATAGTCCAGGACACGCAGATGCGATCGTTCAAAGAGTTTGAGCAAATCACTAATGTCGTAATATCCGACATGTTCATGGCATATTTGGTCAAAGGTAAGTTGTGACTGCAAAAGTGGAAAGTAAGAGAGTTCAAGTGCCCAAATTCCTTCTGGATGAAGCAGTTCTGATATATGAGTAACGAAAGAGTGTGGATCATCTAGATCATAGAACATTGCGATAGAAGTTATGATCTTGAAAGCAGACTTGGGGAAGTTCCTAGAGGAGGGGCAAGGAAAAAAATCAACTATAGCTAAGATGTCAGGCTCATAACGATCAAGGAACTTCTCACAAGAGGGGTCAACAGCATACCGCTTCGGCTTAATACCTAAGGCTGAATATGAATTAAGAAGGGTGCCATCATTACTACCTATATCAAGAACACAGTCACCATCTTGAAGGCCTACGTGAGAAGCAAGTGATTTTGTTTTTGAGAGCAGATGGGATACCATTGTGTGGCTAAGGGAAGAGAAATAACCGTAAGTAGTCCCATACATCTCACATAGATTAGCAGTTGTGTCTAATTGGACAAATCCACATCCTGTATTTTTATAGTCGCCACACCTAATAAGGTTAAGGGGTGACTGAGGTGGATCGATTTCTTCAGGTCTCGGGAAGATAGAACTGAGGGGCTGATCACCTAGGGAAAGGATATGAGAAAAAATGCTGGAGCCACAAATCCTACAATTCACTGTCTTCGACAAGTAGCAATTGACATTATATAAGATGGCAAGCCGATCTAGCAGATGTTAATATATGTAATATTTGATAAGAGCTTATTAGGGAGTCTTGAAAAACGAAACGGCAAGCTGAGACAGAACTTATTCAAAAGGGGTCGGGGGCCAGGGCTGATTCAGAGTGTCAGCTCGGCTTCACCCGCGGCTGCCGCATCGCAATCGCCAGCAGTGCTCTGATGTCGTGCATCACCGCGTGCAGGCCCTCGCGGATTGAGTCGAATCCAGCCAGCCGCAGCAGATTCAGCGCTGCGGTGAGGAGCGTGGCCAGAACTGCGGCACCGTTGCCGCGGTAGCGATCCTTGTCCTCGTGGAGCTGAGTGTCGCGGATCCAGTGCCAGCTTTCGATGTTCAAGCGCTCCCGGATCAGTCGCAGCAGGGCTTATGGGCTGGTGCGCAGGCTGGTGATGAACAGATGCCGGGCTTTGAACGGCTTGACGTTACGGCTGCCGCTGGCTGGCAGGTCAACGATCCAGGCACTGCCTGTCCAGTTCGCCTTGATGTGCTCCTTTGCCGCCTTTGCCGCAGAAGCAGGGAGTTCACTGCGCTGTGCCTATAAGTGGCTGGCCCGCTACCGCTCAGGTGGACCAGCCTCGCTGGCGGATCGACGCAGTGATCGCCACACCCAGCGGCGGACGCTCGATCCGAACCGCCTCCAGCGTGCCCTGGAGCTACGCCATCAACGGCTGCACCTGCGCCACATCGCCAGGCTGCTGGCCGCTCCCTTCTCCACCGTGGCCAGG
>Ga0194134_10003516_pt1 | contig 16789 bp, 19 predicted proteins | sample TA2KigOff0mmetaG_FD_148602 | JGI IMG/M metagenome (GOLD analysis project Ga0194134, IMG submission 148602) | Freshwater microbial communities from Lake Tanganyika, Tanzania - TA2015056 Kigoma Offshore 0m | ecosystem: Environmental > Aquatic > Freshwater > Lake | place: Tanzania: Lake Tanganyika... | reverse complement strand
AATTAAAAATCATATGAAATTTGTAAAAGAAATTATAGATATTAATATTTGTGATATTGGTGCTGGAGAATCAGAAGATGTTCCATTTCTTAAAAGTATTGTTAATAACTGCAACACACACGTTACAGGTTTTGAACCAAATCTAGACCAATTTAATAAATTGATAAGTAATGAAAAAAAAAAATATTTTAACTTTGCAATTGGGGATGGGGGGAAAAATAAATTTAATATATGCAAAGCACCTGGAATGAGTTCATTTTTAATACCAAACAAAGAATATAATAAGATGTTTCATCATTTTAATGAATGGGGTGCTATTTTAGAAACTCTAGATCTAGAAACGAGAAAACTAGATGATATTGAGAAAGAAAAAAGATTTGATTTAATAAAAATTGATGTGCAAGGTTATGAAAATGAAATAATTAATTATGGCAAACAAACTATAAAAAGTGCTTTAGTAGTCCAAATTGAATTGTCACCCGTGCCTTCATATGTGAATGGCAAACCCTTTGGTCACGTTACAAAAGAACTGGAGTCTTTAAATTTTCATTTACACCAATTTTCAAAAATAGATACGAGATCATTTAAACCTTTAGTAGTTGAAGGAGATAAAATGCGCGGTCTTCATTATTTGTACCAATTAGATTGTGTTTTTGTAAAAAATTTCGACGAAGTTGAGAATTTCAATCTCAATGACCTATTAAAATTATCCCACATTATGTATTATGGGTTTAATGCTTTCGATTTTGTCGACTTTTTATTTCAAATAATAGATAGAAAATACAATAAAAACTATTTGATTAAATTTAGAGACATTGTTAAGGGATTTAAAGTAAATAAAATTTATTAAGATATAACGCTAAACTCGATCATAATTAAAATGTTTATGATTAAAACAATCTTAAATAAAAAAATTCGGTTTTTTTAAATAATCGCACAATTAGTTGTCTGCCAGTTGTCTGCCATCAAAAAATAAGGGAATTTGAAAAAAGATTAATGATTACTTGTGTTTTTGGAGCGGGTGAAGGGAATTGAATACCTAACTAGTAAAGTAAAATCAATGCTTCTGGGAGAAAGTTTCTTGCTAGTTTCTTACTAGGATTACATTTAAATTATAATTTTAACTAAGATAAATTTATATAACTGAAGATGACTAGTTTAAATCAATTAATCAAAACAGAGACACTGACTGTCATATGCGATATTGGGGCAAGTTCTATAGATCCAACTGTCCATATAGATAATTTGATTAACAATACTAATTGTATTCTTTATGGGTTTGAACCAAATAAGACTGAGTTTGAAAAATTAAAAGAAACAGAAAAAAAAAAATATTTCAATTATGCGCTTGGTGATGGAAAGAAAAAAAAATTAAATATTTGCCAGGGACCAGGGATGACCTCTTTCTTGAGACCCAACATAAATTATCTTAGATTGTTTGATTGGTTTGAGTGGGGGAGTAAAATAATTAATACTGAAGAACTCGAAACAAAAAAATTAGACGATATTAATTTTGATCACACCATTAATTTTTTTAAAATTGATGTACAGGGATTAGAGTCAGAAATTATTGAAAATGGTTTAAAAAAAATAAAAAACTCTCTTGTTGTAGAAATAGAAACTTCTCCTGTGCCTATTTATTTAGACGAAAAACCATTTTCTCATATATGTGGTCAATTAGAAAAATTAGATTTTTCATTACATATGTTTAATAAAATAAATACAAGGTGTTTTAAACCGGCAAGATTAAACAACGACATATACAGTGGTTTAAATCATATATTACAATTAGATTGTGTGTTTATTAAAAATGTACAAAAATTAGACTCTTTAGAAACTGAGGACTTAAAAAAATTAGCGTTAATATTATTTTTTTCCTATGAATCATATGATCTCGTAGATTTTTTGATAGAAAAAATTTCAAAAAGACAAAAAGATGATCTTATTATTAAATATAGAAATATGATGAGTACTCTAACAATACGAAAAAAATACTAAAATAGTTTCTTACTAGTTTCTTACTAAGTTTTTATAAAAAGTATTGAACAATATAGTGTTTTGGAGCGGGTGAAGGAAATTGAATACCTCACTAGTATAGTAAAATCAATGCTTCTAGACGAAGTTGTCTGCCTGTGATTTAATTATTTTTTTTAGCATAAAAAGAGTTAGCAATTGTAGAATATATTTTCTTATACTTTTCTTTTATTAAATAACTGTGAACTTTAAGATGATTATTTTTGTTAATTTTAATAATCTCAATACATATTAACTTTGGATTGTATTTATTTAAATCGATACTCTTAATACAATTAAGTTCATTACCTTCTACATCAATATTTAGGAGATCTAATTCATCTAAATTTAATTTTTTTTTTTTAACAATATTATTAAAAGTGTTCGTTAAAATTTTTTTTTTTATATATTTTTGATTATGATGTTTTTTCCAATAATCGCTAAATTTTTTATTTATAGTAATTTCTGGACTAAATAAATTGTTATTTGGAATATACAAATGTCTATTTTCTTTTTTATTATTTAATACTTCACAAATATTTATATCTCTTGGACGATGTATATTAAATAAATCGATATTCTGTTGAATTGCGTCTATATTAACACCACACCACCCCCGTTTGTATAATAAATATGTGTTATTAAATCTAAATGGATGATGGCAACCAATATCTAAATATAAACCTTTTTTTTTATTTTTAAAAAAATTTTTGACAAATAAATCTTCTTTAAACTGGGAATAACTTTTTTTGAATAAATATTTTAAATTTCTAATGTAAAGATTATAGAATAAATAAAATTTATATTTAATTTTTTTAAGTTTCATAAATTACATCTTATAAGTTAAAAAAGTTGTCTGCCAGTTGTCTGCCATCAAAAAATAAGGGAATTTGAAAAAAGATTAATGTTTACTTGTGTTTTTGGAGCGGGTGAAGGGAATTGAACCCACGACCTAAACGTTGGCAACGTTTCGCTCTACCACTGAGCTACACCCGCTTAAATTACATTATTAAATTTATTATATATAATTTTTTATTTATAAAAAAAAGATGAATAATGGCAAAAATTTAAAAGAATCAGAAGAATTATTTAATGACGGTCTTAGTTTAATAAAAATTAATAATTACTATGAGGCAAAATCTAAGTTAGAAAATGCTTTAGCTTTAACTCCAGAAAGATATTCTATAATTAATAATTTAGTTTTTATTAATTTAAAAATCAAAAACTATAAAGAAGCATTATTCTATTCAAAAAAATTAAATGAAATTGATCCTGATAACTTTGAGGTCAAAATAAATTATATAAAACTTTTAATAACCAATAATTTTTTTTGCTTAGCAAGAAAAAATTTAAAAAAACTTAATGAAAATGTTACTTTTAAAAAGAAAAAACAAGTAATATACGAAACTATTGGAGATTTATATTCTAGAATTTGTTTTACGAGACTAACAATATTAAATTATTTAAAATCATATTTTTTAAATAAGAACTACCTTTCATTATCAAGAGTTTTTTTCAATAATTTATATACTGGAATTTCCATTGAAAAATTATGTAATAAAACTTTATATAAATATAAAGAGGAAGGTAGTTTAGAAACCAAAAATGTTAAAAAGAAAAAACAATTAATTTTAGGTTTTATATCTGCAGATTTTAGAAATCATCCGGTTGGTTATTTCTCATTGAGTTTTTTAAAAGAGTTAAGAAAATTCTATAAAATTTTTTTATATCATAATTCTGATATTAAAGATGACTATACAGATAGATTTATTTTTCAAACTTCAGATGGCTTTAACTTTGTAAAAAATTTAAATGACGAAAATCTTATAAATCAAATCAAAAACGACAATATTGATATATTAGTTGACTTATCAGGGCATACACCTGGCAATCGTCTCTCAATTTTCAAAAAGGGGGTCGTTCCTCTACAATTTACGTGTTTGGGCTATTTAGCAACCACAGGGCTTAAGGAAATTAACCACATTATTTTAGATCCATATGTTTACAACAGTGAAGAATTTTTTTCTGAAAAACCAATGTTAATGAATAAAATATGGTGCTCAATGACTATTCCCGATCTAAGTAGATTAGAAATTAATAAAAAACTGCCTTGTGAAAATAAAGGATTTTTTACATTTGGATGTTTAAATAATATTCGAAAATTAAATTTTAATGTCATTCGGGTTTGGTCTCAAATATTAAAAAAAAGTCAGAAATATAAACTATATCTACAAAATCCTGATTTAGATATTCCATTGGTAAGACGTTTTTTAATTAATGAATTTAAAAAAAACGGTGTTAATAGAGAACAACTTTTTTTTGCTAAAAGTGAAGAACGTTACAAAGCTCTTAATCAATATAATAATATTGATCTAGCTCTAGACCCTTTTCCTTACAATGGTGGCACATCAAATTTTGAAGCTTCTTTAATGGGTGTTCCTATTCTTGTTTTAGAAGGAAACTCGTTTTTATCTCGATGTGGGGTTAGCATAAATAATAATCTAAATTTAACGCAATTAATTGCAAAGAATGAAATAGATTATATAGAAAAAGCTATAAAATTTAGTGAAAATATAACAGAATTTAGTCAAATAAAAAAAGATCATCACTACAAAGCTGTAAATTCTCCTTTGTTTGACAATACTTCTTTTGCTAATGACTTTGCTGGAAAAATTCAATTAATGTACAATAAGCTTTAATAAAAATGAAATTTCAAAGAAAGCTACCTGTAGAAATTAGTGTTTTTCCACTTTCAAACGCAATTTTTTTTCCAAACACAATCTTACCACTTAATATTTTTGAATCCAGATATAAAAAAATGACTGAGGACGCATTATCAAATGATAAACTAATCGGTATGGTTCAAACAAAAAATTACAAGAATACTGGGAAACCAGAAGTATTTAATGTTGGCTGTCTAGGTAAGATTGAAACTCATTCAAAAACACCTGACGGAAGGTATTTAATAAATTTAACTGGTCTTGTTCGCTTTAAGATAGTTAATGAATTAGAAACCAATCTTCCATACAGAAAGTTTAAAGTTTCCTATGAAGATTATATACAAGATTTAGAAAAAATTAAATTTTCAGACAAAATAAACGTTATTGATTTAATAGATAAAACTCGAAAATTTTTTAAAATCCATCAGCTCTCAACTGATTGGAAAGTTGTTGAAAAAGTTGAGCCTGATCAATTAGTAAACTCTTTATCCATGATATGCCCTTTCTCTGTGAGTGAAAAACAAACACTGCTTGAGGCAAAAAATTTGATTGAAAGAACTAATATAATTAACCAAATAATTAATTTTTACATTTTAGGTAGTAATAACCAGCAAGATAGAAGAATCCATTAATGGAATTTAACAGGAAATTATTAGAAACTCTTATCTGCCCTGTAGGTAAAGATAAGTTTATTTATTGTGAAGAAAAACAAGAATTGGTGTCAAAAAAATCTAATCTTGCTTATAAGATAAAAAATGGCATTCCTATACTAATTCCAGATCAAGCAAGAACAATAGATTAAGAACTTTTATTCATAGAGTCAAAAAATGATGGGTTATTTTTTGTCTCTTTTAGTTTTGAAATTAAAAACTCTATAGCCTCCATGCTACCCATTGAAGCGATAAGTCTTCTTAAAACATTCATTTTTTGGAGTTCTTCTTTTTTAAATAATAACTCTTCTTTTCTAGTACCTGACTTGGTTATATCAATTGCTGGGAATATTCTTTTATCTGCAACTTTTCTATCAAGAATAACTTCAGAGTTGCCGGTTCCTTTAAATTCCTCAAATATAACCTCATCCATCCTAGATCCAGTCTCGATCAAAGCGGTTGAAATGATTGTTAAAGATCCACCCTCCTCAATATTACGAGCTGCACCAAAAAAACGTTTTGGCCTTTGAAGGGCATTTGCATCAACTCCTCCAGTCAAAACTTTACCTGAACTTGGGACAACTGCGTTATAAGCTCTTCCAAGTCTCGTAATAGAATCTAGTAATATAACCACGTCTTTCTTATGCTCAGTAAGACGTTTTGCTTTTTCAATAACCATTTCTGCGACTTGCACGTGTCTGATGGCCGGTTCATCAAAAGTTGAGCTTATAACTTCTCCTTTAACAGATCTTTGCATATCAGTGACTTCTTCGGGCCTTTCATCTATAAGCAAAACGATTAAATAAATTTCTGGGTGATTTGCGGTTATAGAGTGCGCAATATTTTGAAGAATTATAGTTTTACCAGCTCTTGGTGGAGAGACGATAAGAGCACGTTGACCTTTCCCAATTGGTGCAACAAGGTCAATTACTCTTGATGTTAAATCTGGACTTTTTACAACTTTATTACTTTCAACCTCTAATTTAATTTTTTCATTAGGATAAAGCGGTGTCAAATTATCAAAGTTGATTTTATGTTTAATTTTTTCAGGATCTTCAAAATTAATTTTATTTACTTTAAGAAGTGCAAAATATCTCTCCTGGTCTTTTGGTGCTCTAATTTCTCCTTCAACTGTATCTCCTTTTCTAAGTCCAAAACGTTTTATCTGACTTGGACTTAAATAAATGTCGTCTGGCCCCGGTAGATAGTTTGACTCTGTTGCTCTTAAAAAACCAAATCCATCCTGCAGAGTCTCAAGCACACCTGACCCCGTAATTTGTTCGTTTTTTTCTGCAAGTTTTTTTAAAATTGCAAAAAGTATTTCTTGTTTTCTAAGTGTACTAGAATTTTCGACTCCAAGCTTCTCAGCCTGGGAAATGAGATCTGCAGGTGATTTGTTTTTAAGTTCTTGAAGATTCATTAATTTTTGGAAGATTATTCGGAATTATTTAAGAGGGGAGTTAAGTATATTACTTTAATAGAAACTTCAAGCTGGTTTAAAAACTACCAAAATAACTATTAAAATTAGCAAAACTGTAGGTATTTCGTTTACCATTCTATAAAAATCTCCTTTTTTTTTATTTTTTCCTGACTTTAAATCTTTAAAAGATTTTACTAAAAAACCATGAAAAGCTGATAGGCAAAGGACAAAAGTTATTTTAGTATAAACCCAAAAAATTAATAAACTTTCAAATCCAGTTATCCAAATCATTACAATTCCTGAAACCCAAGTTACAATCATTGAGGGATTCATTATTATTTTCAAAAGTTTTTCTTCCATCACAAGAAAGGTCTTCTCCAGGTAATAACCTTCATTTTCTACGTGATAGACGAATAGTCTTGGTAAATAAAAAAGACCAACCATCCAAGATATAACTGCAACAATATGAATAACTTTTACAGATAAATACAGATCCATAATTATGTTTTACAAAAACATCGCTTAAAAGAACCATCACAAAAAGGAGGTTTTAAACCTTTTGTTCCATAATTCTTTTTGCTTAAAACTAGATTTGTAAGTCCCTTAATAAAATCTTTGTTTGCACCAAGCGCAGGGACCCTTTTATAAAATAATGCGCCATTTTTTTTTGCCAAATATTTATACTCAATATCAAGTTCCACAAGAGTTTCAGAATGCTCTGATACAAAAGCTATAGGACACAAAACAATACCAAGTTTCCGTTTTGAATTCCTAATTATTTCATCATCCGTTGATGGTTCAATCCACTTCAAGGGACCAACCCTGCTTTGGTAACAAACATTAAAATTTAAGTTTTTTATTCTCAATTTTCCTATAATTTTTTCTACTGTTTCTTCAACCTGCCGTTGATATGGATCACCTGAGTCAATAATTTTTTGAGGTAATCCGTGGGCGGAAAAAAGAAGTATTGTTTTTGGAAGTAGTTTGGGGTTTAGAAATTTTCTAATTGATTTTACATGAGCATTAATAAAGTTTTCATTATCAGGATAACAACAAATTGTTTTAGTTTTAAAATTATTTGTATTTATATTTTTCCATTCATTAACGGACGATCCTGTTGTTGTTGTTGAAAATTGGGGATAGAGTGGAAGTAAAATAACCTCTTTGGGGTTATATTGTAACACTTCTTGATAAACCTCGCTTGCTCTTGGGTGCCAATACCGCATAATGATGAAACATTTATACTCACCTTTTTTTCTAAGATTTTTTTCTAAAGATTTTTTTTGAAATTCAGTTAATTTTAAAATTGGTGACCCACCACCCATCAACTTATATATACCTTTTGCCTTCTTTACTCTTAATGATGAAATTATTTTTGCAATAAAAAATCTAAAAGGTTGAATAATATTTATGATTGCAGGATCATTAAATAGATTAAATAAAAATGGCTTTACAGATTCTTGCTTATCAGGCCCCCCTAAATTCATTAATATAACTGCTCTTTTCATAATCTATTTTCTTTAACTATCTCAACCATGTGCTTTATATTTTGAATTTTTGCATCAGGTGTAATTCCATGTCCTAAATTAAATATATATGGATAGTCCTTAAAAATATTTAGATATTTATAGACAGTCTTTTTTACATTATTTTTTTCTCCACAAAGTATAGTTGGATGAATACCACCTTGAATTGGTATTCCATTAAAATTAGTAACTGCCCAAGAAGGATTAATAAATTGATCGATTGAAATACAATCTGGTTTTACAAAATTTACGAAATCTTTATATTTTTTTCCAATTCCTCTTGGAAAACATATTATTGGTATATCTGGAAATTTTCTTTTTATTGAGTTTAATATTACCTTTGTTGGATAATAACAAAATTTATGTAATTGATTTTTCTTAATTAGTCCTGCCCAACTATCAAAAATTTGGATAACCTCGGCCCCACTTTCGATTTGTTTCTCTATATGGAGAGTTATAAAGTTTATAAGTAAATTTATAAGTTTGTTAGTAAAATTTAAGTTTTTAATTTTAAAATTATATTTTGGAGATTTTCTATTCAACATGTAAACCGCTAGTGTCCAGGGGGCGCCCACAAATCCAATTAAGTTTTTTCCCTTAATTTTTTTTTTTACAATTTTGATTTGATTATATATTTCAGAATTTTCACTTATAAACTTATGATGTTCACTAAATTTTAACAAATTTTTCTTTTGAAGCGGCTCTAGAATTGGGCCTACATTTTCAATATAGTATACTTTTTGACCAAGTGAGTTTGGAATAATTAAGATATCAGAAAATATTATTGCAGCATCTAGATTAAACCTTCGAATTGGTTGTAGTGTAATTTCGTTTGAGATTTTTGAGTCTAAACATAAATTTAGGAAACTTTTTTTTTGTGAACTTATTTTCCTATATTCAGGCAAATATCTTCCTGCTTGCCTCATAAACCATATAGGAAACAAATTGGTTTTAGAATTTAAAGTTTGAACTAATCTAAACATAAAAATAATTAATTAAAGATTGTTGTAATTTATGGTGTTGTTTATTAAGTTAAAAAAATATATTAAGTTTTTATAAACAAACTTATTCACTTATTTACTTATTATAATATACGTAAATTAAAGATAAAAAAAAGTTATAAACAACATTATATCTCATAACCTCTAAAGAAGATGGGCTTGATAAAATGTTATTATTTTTAAAAAAAAACTTAATAACTTTAATTTATTATAATATTTTTTTTAAATTGTTAATTTTTAGTTTTTTATAAACACATTTATGAACAGTAAATTTGATCTTTATTTAGTCTCTGATTCAACGGGGGAAACCTTAGACAGAATAGCTGTTGCTATTAAAGCTCAATTTGAAGATGCAAATTTATCTGTACATCACTTTTCATTTATAAGAACTAAAGATCAAATAAATGCACTTATAAAAAGATGTAAAAAAGACAAAAATCCAATTATTTTATATACATTGGTCGAGCAAGAAGCGGTTAGCCACTTAAAAAATACAGCCTTAATAGAAAAAATTACTTGTCTAGGCGTTCTTGATCATCTTGTCTTAAAATTTGAAAGAATTTTAAATAAGAAAGCCAATCACGTTCCAAGCGGTCAACATGTGCTTAACAAAGAATATTATGAAAAGATTTCTTCTATGCATTTCACAATTGAACATGATGATGGTCAAAAGCCAGAAACTATAAATGAGGCTGATATAATAATTTTTGGTGTAAGCAGAACCAGCAAGACACCCACAAGTATTTATTTGGCAAATAGAGGCTATAAAGTTGCAAATATTCCACTAACTGGGACAAAGAACATAGATTCGTATTCAATCGATTTTAAGAGAAAAACTGTTGTTGGCTTCGTAATTGATCCCCACAGATTAGAAGATGTTAGAAGAACAAGATTAAATTTAATAACCGAGGATAGACACACAAATTATATTAATATTGAAAGCATTGAAAAAGAGGTGGAAGATTCAAAAAAATTTTTTAGTTTAAAAAGTATACCAATTATTGATGTTACAAGACGTTCAGTTGAGGAGACCTCTGCTTCAATAATTAAAATTCATGAGATCAAGCATAATTTATGAAAGATCTGATTCTTGCCTCTTCAAGCGGGATTAGAAAAATAATACTCGAGAAACATAATTTTAATATTTCAGTCCACGCTCCCAATGTCGATGAACAAGAAATAAAAAAATCATTATTACAAGAAAATGCAAAACCCAAAGAGGTTGCAGAGACTCTAGCAAGATTAAAAGCGGTAAAAGTTAGCGGAAAATATAAGGATCAAACAGTTCTTGGTGCGGATCAGGTTTTAAGTCTTGAAGGGAAAATATTCAACAAGCCTAAAGACAAAAAAGTAGCAAAATTTATTCTTCAACAACTTAGTAATAGAGAACATGAACTTATCAGCTCAATATGTCTTGCTAAAAATGGTTCGTCTATTTGGAGTTATACAAAAAGTTGTTTTTTAAAAATGAAAAAATTTGATGATTTATACTTAGATGACTATCTCAATAGTATTTCCGATGATATTCTACAACGATATGGAGTTTATCAAATCGAAGATGAAGGAAAAAAACTTTTCTCAGAAATAAAAGGAGATGACTTTTCTATAATGGGAATGCCAGTTGATGCATTAATAAATTATTTTAAAATGAATGAAAAAAAATAAAAATAAGTTCTTAGTCATAGGAGACCCAATAAAGCACTCGTTATCACCAATTCTACATAATCATTGGTTCTCAAAATATATGATAGATTCTTTGTACCTTAAAAAAAAAGTTAAAAGAAAAAATTTAAGTAAAATAATAAAAGATATAAAAAAAAAGATTTACTACGGAGCCAATGTAACTTTACCTTTAAAATCGAGTATAATTCCATATATGGATATTATCACTCCATTAGTTAGGGAAACTAATTCCTTAAATACGATTTATATTAAAAATGGAAAGTTACACGGAGATAACACAGATGTTTTTGGTTTTTATTATGGGATCTTAAAAAAAAAAAAAAAAAAATGTGAAAAAGCTTTAATCATCGGAGCCGGAGGCGTTACTTCATCAGTAATAGTTGCTCTTAAAAAAAAATGGAAACTAAAGAAAATTTATATTGCAAATAGAAACTCAAGAAAATCATTTATTCTCAAGCGTAGATTTGGAAAAGTTATTGAGGTTGTTAAGCTTAGAAATCTTCATATTTTTAAAGATAATATTGATTTAGTTATTAACACTTCAAGCTTAGGTCTTAAACCAAAAGATAGAATTAAATTAAATTTTTCTAATTTTAAGAAGAAAATATTTATTGATTTAATCTACAATCCAGAGCGAACATTGTTTTTAAATGCAGCAAAAAAATTCAATAATTATATTTATTCAGGCCTCCCTATGTTTGTGTACCAAGCTCAAAAATCATTCAAAATATGGACCAATATTTTACCCAATGTAAATCAGGGGACTTATAAGTTACTTAGAAGATATTTGTGATAGCTCTTGGAATTGTTGGAGAGATTGGATCTGGTAAAACTTATATCAGTAAAGTATTTAAAAATAATGGTTATAATGTTTTTGATGCCGATGAAGAAGTCCACAATATTTACAAAAAAAATAGATTTATAAATCAAAAGATATCTAAAATTTTTAAATTAAGTAGCAAAAGAGTAAATCTAAAAGATCTTGCTAATGTAATTATAAAAAACCCTTCCAAACTTGTTAAACTTAATAAAATTATTCATCCAGAGGTAAAAAAAAATCTATTAGATTTTATTAAAAAGAATAAAAAAGAAAAATTAATAATTCTAGATATTCCTTTACTTTTAGAAACTAATTTTAAATATTTCGCAGATATTGTAGTTTTTGTAGACACAGCAGATAAAATATTATCTAAATTTAGAAAAAAAAGAAAAATCAATATAAAATTAATTAACGTTTTTAAAAAATATCATTTTAACAAGAAAAGAAAAAAAACCTTGTCAGATTTTGTGATTAAAAATACTAATTTAAGTTCCTTAAAATCTCAAATAAGGACTATACTTAATAAAATTATATTACATGATTAAAGAGGTAGTTCTAGATACGGAAACCACAGGCCTATCCATTGAAAAAGATAAAATAGTTGAGATCGCTTGCATTGAGCTTGATGATCATTTACCAACGAAGAATTTATTTCATACTTTTTTAAACCCAGATGGTGTCAGAGTTTCTGAGGATGCTTTTGAGATACATGGTTATTCTAATGAATTTTTAAATGACAAACCAAAATTCAAAGATATTGCTAGGGATTTTATACAATTTATCGAAGGAAAAAAAATAATAATACATAACGCTGACTTTGATTTAAATTTTTTAAACAAAGAACTTCGAAGTTTAAATTTAGAAATAATAAACAAGCAAAATGTTATCGATAGTTTAACTTTAGCAAGGGAAAAATTCCCTGGTGCAACAGCAAAAAATCTCACATCTTTATGTAAAAAATTTAAGATTGATACTTCATTAAGGGAAAAGCACTCTGCTTTATTAGACTGTAAACTCCTATCTAGGGTTTATATTGAGTTAATAGACGACAAAGAATTTAAATTTTCATTTAATGAAACTAACGAAGATACATACCAATTTAAAAAAAAGCCTTTAGGTAAAGTTATAAAGCCATCTTTAGATGAAATTGAGAATTATAAAAAGTTTCTTAAAAAAAATATCGTTAACGCAGTTAGTTTGAAAGAGTAGTTTTTTTTTGATTTTCGTACATTTCAATAAAGTTAATATTTTTTTTAAATTTAAATTCTTTAAAACCTGACTGTTGAAATATATTGCTGAGTATATTATAAATTTTTTCTGAAAAAAGATTTGGTATATCAGCAAGTATAATCTTTTTTACTTCATCTTCAGTAATTTTTTGATCTAAAATTTTAAATATTATAGCGATACATATTTCTGCATGAATTTTATTCTTAATATTTTTTGGGGCTTCAAAGAATATCTTTAAGTTTAATTCGTTAAGTTGGTTTGAATGTAGGCTATTCTTGATGTCAATTTTAGTTTCATATTTTTCAAGGTCTTGTACTAAACTTATGTAAGCATCCGCTGTTGGAATTTCGAAGGAGATGTCTTTTATAAAATCCATTATAATTTGGTATTTTTCCCTCATTTAATTGATAATTTATCTTATTGTAATCAATAAGTTATTAATGTTTTCCACATACTTAAATATATTAATGTTATTCCTATATCAATTATTTTAGAATTACAAAGATGAATGAAAATTTTGGATTTATAGACATCATACTTCTTGCATTTATTGCTGGCCTAATAATTTTAAGACTTAGAAATTCGCTGGGTAAAGGTGCGGAGGATAGTGTTCTTCGAGCAAAAAATTTACAATCTGTAAATGTAGCTACTTTAGAAAAAATAGATAAAGACTCTGTGCCCTCTACTCAGGTCGATCAGTTTAATGAAACAACCTTTTTAAAAGGTGCTCAAGCAGCATATGAAATGATTGTAAATGCATTTGCAAATGGAGATAAAAAAACCCTTAATGACTTGGTTGATCCTGAAATATATAAAAATTTTATTTCTGTGATTGATGAAAGATTATCTAAAAAAATAAAGAATGACTTTATTTTTATAGGTATTAAAAAAGCAAAAATTGAAGAAGTTAAAAATCAAGATACTGAGTATAGTGTTAAAGTAAGATTTATAAGCGAAATTATATCATCTACTAAAGATGAAACTGGAAAAATCATAAATGGAAATAATAATGAAATTCAAACAGTGAATGATGTTTGGGTATTTAAAAGAGATTTAAACTCAGAAAATCTAACTTGGTATTTAAAAGAAATTTCTCAATCTCTAGATGAGAAAGATTCAAAAAAATAAAGATAAAGATTTAATAACAAAAGAAGATATTAGTTCTTGGGAAAGTTTTAAAAAGCAAAATAGTATTTCTTTTGAAGATAAGGATTTTAATACTCATCAGTCTTTAAAAAAATTTAAGTTTGATTTTAAATATGATCTTCATGGGTATTCACTTCAAGAAGCTTTTGATAAGGTTGATGAAATATTTAATTTAAGTAAAAAAAAAAATTTTACTAATATTTTGATTGTTACAGGAAAAGGTTTAAGGTCTAAGGCCTTTGAAAATCCCTATAAATCTGAAGACTTAAGTCTATTAAGATATGCTATACCCAATTATATAAAAAAAAATTACCAAAACAGTATTATCTCAATTTCAATAGCAAGCGTTGAAAATGGCGGGGAAGGTGCTTATGAAATAAAACTAAAGAAATTATAAAATAAATTTTGAAAGATCTTTATCTCCTTTAATATCTCCAAGATTTTTTTGAACATAGGCTTTATTAATTAGTACAACTTCACCGCTTCGATCTGGTGCATTAAAACTTATATCATCTAAAATTCTTTCTATTATTGTGTGAAGTCTTCTTGCCCCTATATTTTCGATAGTAGAATTTACATAGGTTGCAATTTCCGCGATTTCATCAACTCCATCATCTAAAAATTTTAAACTTACATCTTCAGTCTTCATAAGAGCCTCGTATTGTTTAATCAAACTATTATCCGGCTCTTTAAGAATTCTTACAAAATCCTCTTTGGTTAAAGGATTTAATTCTACTCTTATAGGTAATCTTCCTTGAAGTTCTGGCAATAAATCAGATGGTTTTGCAAGTTGAAAAGCACCAGATGCGATAAACAGTATATGATCTGTTTTAATGGTACCGTACTTGGTATTTACTGTTGTTCCTTCAATTAAAGGTAGCAAATCTCTCTGGACACCCTCTCTTGATACATCAGCCCCTATTCTTTCACTTCTTGCTGAAATTTTATCTATTTCATCCAGAAAAACTATTCCATTATTTTCAGTTGCAAATTTTGCCTCTTTTAAAATTTGATCTTGGTCTAAAAGTTTTTCTGACTCCTCATCTACCAAATAGTCATAGGATTCCTTAACACTTATTTTTCTTTTTTTCTTTTTTACACCCAATCCTTTTCCAAAGATATCACCAATACTAATCATCCCAACTGTTCCCGATGCTCCAGGAATTTCAAAAGAGGGAGTTGTTGTGTTTTCTTGAACAGAAATTTCTATAATATTTTCATCAAGATCTCCTGCCCTTAATCTTTTCCTATAACTTTCTTTGGTTGCGGAGCTTGCATTTTTTCCAACTAAGGCTTCTAAGACTCTTTCTTCTGCAGCAAGTTGCGCTTTTGCTTTAACTTCTTTTCTTTTTAAATCCTTAATCATAGAAATAGCAATTTCCATCAAATCTCTAATAATTTGCTCAACATCTTTTCCCACATACCCAACCTCAGTAAATTTTGTTGCTTCAACTTTTATAAATGGGGCTTGAGCAAGTTTTGATAGTCTTCTTGATATTTCAGTTTTTCCAACACCTGTCGGCCCAACCATTAAAATATTTTTAGGGAGAACCTCGTCTTTCATATTGTCTGTTAGCATTTGACGTCTCCATCTGTTTCGAAGTGCAATAGCAACAGCTCTTTTAGCTTTATTTTGGCCTACAACATATCTGTCAAGTTCAGATACTATTTCTCTTGGAGAAAAACTTGTTATTTTTTCTTCTTCTACTTTTTTTACTTTAGAGTTTTTCAATTGTGACATTGTTGTTTGTAAATACGCAGATTTCAGATGCAACCTTAAGCGATGCTAAGGCTATTTCTTCTGCTGTTTTGTTTGTATCCATTAAAACTTTTGCCGCAGCAAGAGCATAATTGCCACCAGATCCTATGGCTATAACTCCATGTTCTGGTTCAAGTACATCACCATTGCCACTTATCATAAAGCTTTTTTCTCTATCCGCTACCGCCATTAATGCCTCTAAACGCCTTAAGTATTTGTCTGATCTCCAATCTTTTGCAAGTTCGACAGCTGCTCTTGTCAAGTTTCCAGCATGTTTTTCTAATTTTGCTTCTAATCTTTCAAATAGGGTAAATGCATCTGCAGTTGATCCTGCAAATCCAGCAATCACATTTCTATTTTCAATCTTTCTAACTTTTTTTGCTGTGCTTTTTATGATGGTATTTCCAAAACTTACTTGGCCGTCTCCAGCTACAACCACATCTTTGTTTTTTCTAACAAGCACAATTGTTGTTCCATGCCACTTAAATTCTTCGTTCATAAATTAAGAAATCAATAAAGAGATGGTTATTAATTAAAATTATTCAAGTTTAGCTAGAATTTATTGATAAACCAATCATTTGTTTATATATCAGTTAATCTCATGAGATCTGCAAAAGTTGTAAGAAAAACCAAAGAAACATCTATAGAAATTAAAGTTAATTTAGATGGAAAAGGTAAATCTAATATTAAAACTGGAATAGGTTTTTTAGACCATATGCTTGAGCTTTTTTCAAAGCACTCTTTAATAGATTTAAATTTAAATGCTAAAGGGGATCTTCATGTTGATGAGCATCACACAACTGAAGATACAGGTATTGTTT
>Ga0194134_10003515_pt1 | contig 16803 bp, 16 predicted proteins | sample TA2KigOff0mmetaG_FD_148602 | JGI IMG/M metagenome (GOLD analysis project Ga0194134, IMG submission 148602) | Freshwater microbial communities from Lake Tanganyika, Tanzania - TA2015056 Kigoma Offshore 0m | ecosystem: Environmental > Aquatic > Freshwater > Lake | place: Tanzania: Lake Tanganyika... | reverse complement strand
AGTTTACCAACGAAGCGTGGTTTTCACCCGCAGGGTTTAACCGTGGTCAAATCAAGGGTGTGGTAAAGTTGGCGTACAACCCGTCATCGGAAGCTCACCGCGACGAACTGTACACCCGTCAGGTAAATCCCATTGTGTCGTTCCCTGGTGAAGGCGTAATCCTGTTTGGTGACAAAACCATGCAGACCAGGCCCTCTGCCTTTGACCGTATCAATGTGCGTCGCCTGTTCATTATTCTTGAAAAGGCAATTGCCACGGCAAGCAAGTTCTTCCTGTTTGAGCAGAACGACTCGTTTACCCGCGCACAGTTCAAGAACCTTGTGGTTCCGTTCCTTAAAACTGTTCAGCAACGCCGTGGCATCACGGACTTCAAAGTGGTGTGTGACGAAACCAACAACACAGGTGAGGTTATTGACCGTAACGAGTTTGTTGCCGACATCTTTGTGAAACCCACTCGCAGTATTAACTTTATCCAGTTGAATTTTGTTGCCACCAAAACTGGCGTAAATTTCAGCGAAGTTGGTGGTTAATCACCTAAATAGAATCAAGGAGAACTAATGCCTGTAGATCCAACAAACAATATTTCAGGATTTGTAAACGCTTTTGCCGGTGGTGGTGTTCGTACCAACCTTTTCATGGTTACAGGAAACATTCCTGGTTACTCAAACAACCGTGCAATTTCTTTCCTGTGCAAATCAGCGCAGATTCCTGCGTCATCGTTAGGCACAATAGAGGTTCCGTATCGGGGTCGCCGTATTAAATTGCCTGGTGACCGTACATTCCAAGACTGGAGTATTACGGTCATATCAGATTCCAATATGAGTTTGCGTTCTGCATTCGAGTACTGGAGCGCAATATTTAATTCTCATGTAGCTAATGTTACAACGACAAACTTTATGGAGTTTATGCCTACATGGTCAGTGACTCAGCTTCTGCGTGATGGCGAACCACTGCGTACCTACAACTTTGTTGGCTGCTTCCCTAGCGAAGTGGGTGCAATTGATCTGTCGTACGAAAACAACGACAGCATTGCTGAGTTTCCTGTTACTCTTAATTACTCGTGGTGGGAAGCCGCTGCTGGAGGTGCAGTTTCTGCTACAGGAACAGGTCAGGAGAACATCAACGCCCTGTTGCAGCAGGCCGGCATCAATATCGGTTCTGGTTTCTAAAGTTTTCTGATTTAATTGGATTTTTTATCTATGGCTATTAAATTATTTGGTTTCAAATTATCTAAAGACGAAGGGACTTCTTCGGAGGAATCCAAGAAGTCCCTTTCATTTGTGCCTCCAGATCCGGACGATGGAGCAGTGCCTATTGAAGTAGGAGGGTATTTCGGTACAGTTATTGATTTTGATGGCGCAATCAAATCCGACATGGAGATGATTCGCAAGTACCGAGACATGGCCCTACACCCTGAAGTAGAGTCTGCAATATCAGACATATGTAACGAATCCATTGTGTACGATGACACGTTTACCACAGTAAAAATAGACACCACAAATCTAAAGCAGTCTGCTTCCATCAAGAATAAAATTGAAGAAGAATTCAGTGAATTGCTTGGTCTTTTAGACTTTTCGAGGCGTGGATACGAAATTTTCCGAAAGTGGTATATCGACAGTCGTCTGTACTACCACATTATAGTGGATGAAGGCAACAAGAAAAAGGGCATCAGAGAACTTCGTGCAATTGATCCCACTAAAATTCGCAAAGTTCGTAAAATAATAAAGAAACCAGTAGACAAAAATAGTTCTGCTGCTGTTGCCGGTGTTGGTGTGCAGTTGGTTACAGCTATTGAAGAGTTTTATGTGTACAACGAGCAGCAGCCAAACTCGTCCACTTTGCAACTAGAGGGATTGAAAATCTATCCTGATTCTATCTGTTTCGTACACAGCGGACTGTTTGACGGGTACAATAAAAAAATTATTGGATATCTACACAAGGCCATCAAGGCACTAAACCAACTCCGTATGATTGAAGACGCGGTGGTTATTTACCGTATTACTCGCGCTCCTGAACGGCGGGTGTTCTATGTGGACGTTGGAAACTTGCCAAAACAGAAAGCAGAAGAGTATGTTCGGGGACTCATGCAGAGGTATCGTAACAAACTCATGTACGATCCAAACACTGGTGAAGTACAGGACTCACGCAAACACCTGTCCATGCTTGAAGACTTCTGGATGCCTAGACGAGAAGGTGGTCGTGGCACAGAAATTCAGACTCTTGCAGCAGGACAAAACCTGTCTGAAATGGATGACGTAAAGTACTTTCAAAAGAAATTGTTTCAGTCTCTTAATGTTCCCACATCGCGTCTTGAAGAAACCACTGGATTTAATCTGGGTAAAGCATCAGAGATTTCCAGAGATGAAGTAAAATTCTTTAAGTTTGTTGAGCGATTGCGTATGAAGTTTTCTGAGTTGTTTCTTGAACTGCTTCGAGTACAATTAGTAATGAAGGGTGTAATAAAAAAGGAAGAGTGGGAAGAGATTGAAGACCGACTTGCTTTTAAATTTGCAAAAGACTCCCATTTCTCTGAACTTAAAGAGAGCGAAGTTCTTAAAGATCGTTTACAGAGTGTGCGAGATGCAGAGGATTTTGTAGGCAAGTACTATTCTCGTGAATGGGTACGAAAAAATATTCTGCGGCAAACTGAAGACGATATTGAGCAAATAAACAAGCAGATTGAGGCAGAACAGGCTTCTGGAATGCTAATGCCTGCTGGTCAAGAAACCACTAGTCAACCCGAACTTGCTCCGCCAGCAGATGGTGCTGTTCCTGCTCCGCCTACTGATGGTGAAAACCAACCGCAAATCACTATTGGTGAAATAGTACCCGAAGACGAAGAAGACCTGAACGATTAAACAAGAAAGGGGTATACAGTGAGTAACCCGTTTGAAGAATTTAAAACAGCAATACAAACTGCTCTATACGACAAGGTGAAAGAGCGTATAAATAATGAGAGGGAGACTGTTTCTAATTTGTTATTGACGGGAAAGCCTATAAATTGTAAAGACAATGAAACTGCACCAAAAATAGAAGAAAACTAAATAATAAAGTCTAAACAGGAGAATAAATGGACACCACAAAACAGTTGACTAAAGCAGTAATTAACAAGGACTTTGCAGAAGCAAAGGATCTCCTGTTTAAGTCTCTATATGCTCGTGCTTCTCTTGCACTTGATGAAGTTAGATACTCTGTTGCCGATGCGGTGTTTAATAGCACGGAGGAGATTACTGAAGACTACCAAACCGCTGCCCGTGAGAGAGAAGTGAATCGTAAGGTAAAGAAACACGAAGACAAGGCAGACAGTGGTCTTGCTGCAAGTATGAAATACAGTGGCAAGGCTGGTGCTCGTGGACAACAACAGGAAACCAAGCACCAAGCTGCTTTATTAAGTCTGCTCAAACGTGCAGGAAAAGAACAGGAGTCGCCACGCACTTACGGTCGCGGTGGCAAACTGATCAAAAAGGGTAGTCGCGCTGAAGTACATGAAAATATTGAGCAGATTGACGAGTTGAGTAAGGGTACAAAGGACGCATATGTTGCCAAGCGTGGCTCGCAACTGTCGTCCATGATGTACGGTCCCGAAAAGAACCGTAATTTACTCACAGGCAGGAAGCAAGCAAATGCCGTGAAAGGCATCAAGCGTGCTACTGGTGTCAAGGAAGAGAATGAGGTTTCAGAAGAGTGGAAGTCTCTGAAGAAGACCAAAGCCGATTTGAATGCTATTCGCAATAGTGGAAAACGGGTAAGCGTTCAACACGGTGAAGGCGATACACTGTATCGTGTTTCTAAACCCAAAAAGTCGGTGAAGGAAGAGACTGAGCAGATTGACGAGGTAATGACCCGCAAGCATTTTCAGCAGGTTGCTGATGTGATCAAGGCACACCCTGATGCAAAGAAGCGCGAAGAACTTGCTACACACCACTCTCAAATATTCAAAAAGTCCAATCCCCGTTTTGATGAAGGACGATTCCGTAAGGCTTGCGGTGTTGGCGGCTGTAAGTAAGGCGTATAAGAAACAAAGAAAAAAGCAGGATTTTTCAAATGAAACTGATTACTGAGACAGTCCAAGACATAAACATACTGACTGAAACCAAAGACGGTCAGAAGCATTATTTTATTGAAGGCGTGTTTATGCAGGCTGAAGCGAAGAATCGTAATGGTCGTTTGTACCCCATGCCTGTCATGGAAAAGGAACTAAACAGGTACACGAACGAGTATGTAAAGACTAACCGCGCAATGGGCGAACTGGGACATCCAGAGGGCCCAACAGTAAATTTGGAGCGGGTTTCGCACCTTATTAAGGATTTGCACCTTGAAAAAAAGGATGTGTACGGGAAAGCAAAAATTCTAGACACGCCATACGGTAAAATTGTTAGAAATTTGATTGACGAAGGCGTAAAATTAGGGGTTTCTTCCCGTGGAATGGGTTCTCTAAAGGAAGAGGACGGGGTGAATGTGGTACAGGAAGACTTTATGCTTGCTGCGGTGGATGTGGTTGCTGACCCGTCTGCCCCTAATGCGTTTGTAAACGGAATCATGGAAGGACGGGAGTGGATATGGGAAGGGGGAGTTCTCAAGCCTGTTGATGTTGAGAACTACAAGCGTATTATTGAAAAAACCCCATTAAAAAATTTGGAAGAACAAGCAATGCTGCTGTTCAAAGATTTCATCTCAAAACTCTGAATATACTACATAAATTCAAATAAGGAGATTACGAGTCATGTCTAACGAAAATATAGAAGATGTCATCAAGAAGGTAATTCTCGGGGAAAGTTTCCTGTCAGAAAACACTGACTCTGATAATGAAGATCAGTTTGATTCTTCAGATTCAGAAGAGAATGATTCTGTTGAAGGGGAAGAATTGGTCGAAGAAGACGATTCGGACAATTCAGAAGACTCAGATTCAGAAGACTCAGAAGACGAACTTGAAGAAGAATTAGAAGAATTAGAAGAAGCAAAAGAAGAGGACGAGGAAGAAGAGGACGAGGAAGAAGAGGACGAGGAAGAAGCCGCAGGATCCAAATCCAAAAGTAAATTGCCTGCCTTTCTTAAGGGTAAATTTGGTAAAAAGGGAAAAATGGAAGAAGCAGCCTCTGATTACGCCAGCGAAAAACTGTACAAGACTGCTAACGGCAAGACCGCGAAGATTGCCGAACCAACCGGTGATGACAGTGAAAAGAACAAGGCCACTATTAAACCCAAGTCTTCTGATGCAAAAGCTGAAACCAAGATTCCAGAGGTCAAGCCATCCGTAAAAGAAGATATTACTGTTCTTTTCAATGGACAAGAACTTTCAGAGGAGTTCAAGGCTTCTGCTGCTACTCTCTTTGAAGCTCACCTTAATGAACGCGCTCGTCAAATTGAAGAAGAGGTTCAGGCAAAATACGAGTCGCTGCTTGAGCAGCACACGATTGCAGTCACCGAAGAACTTGTTGAGCGTATTGACAACTACTTGAACTACGTGGTTGAAGAGTGGATGCAGGACAATCGCCTTGCTATTGAGCAGGGTTTGCGTACAGAGATAACCGAAAACTTTATCAGTAATCTTCGTGGACTCTTTGCTGAGTCGTACATTGAGATTCCTGAAGAGAAACTTGATCTGTTTGAGACTACTGTTGAGCAAGCAGAAGCACTTGACAGCGAACTGCAAGATCAAGTTGATAAAAACATTAAACTTGTTGAAGAAGTCGAGCAACTAAAGTGTGAAATTGTTTTCCGTGAAGTTGCAGACGGTCTTACTGATACAGACAGCGAGAAACTTCGCCGTCTTGCAGAAGACCTTGATTTCGACACAGTAGAACAGTTTGCCGAAAAGTTAGGTGTTCTCCGTGAGAACATTGAAACCATTGGCAGCACCGTCACCGAGGAAGAAACCAATGAGGAGTCCCTAGAGGAATCCTATGAGGACGCTTCCGAGGCTTCCCCGCTTGTTGAAGCATTTGCGCGTTCAATGAGCAAGTCACAAGAGTAAAGTCACAAGAGTAACCCCCAGTCAATAGACTGTTAACACATTTCAAGGAGATACAAAACATGGAAGAGAAGTTTTTAACAGAACAGGCAATCCGCAAGTGGAAGCCTGTTATCGACCACAAGGATATGGCTCCAATCACGGATGCCCACAAGCGTGCAACTATTGCTCAGTTGCTCGAAAATCAAGAGAAGGCAATCAAGGAGCAAATGCTCGTTGAAACCAACAACGTTGGTGGTGGTATGTCGCCCGTTGCTGGTAGCGAAAACGCCAACCTCAAGGGCTACGACCCTATTCTTATCCAGTTGGTTCGTCGTGCTATGCCCAACCTTATGGCGTACGACATCTGCGGTGTTCAGGCAATGAGTGCCCCCACGGGCCTGATCTTTGCCATGCGGTCCAAGTACGGCACGCAGGGTGGAACCGAAGCCCTCTTTAACGAACCAGCCAGCACGTTCAGCGGCAGCAATTCCACCACCACAAGTGGTGGTGCTGGTTCCGCTGCGGGTGGTGGTTTAACCGGAACATTAGGAGCATTTGGTGCTACTGCTGCTGTTGATCCGTTCTTTGGATCTACTCAGCTTGGCACTAGTGGTATAACCACTGGTTCAGGCGTGAACACATCAGTTGGTGAAGGTATATCTCCTCACCAAATGGCGTTCAGCATTGAGCGTGTGGCAGTTCAGGCTGCAACTCGCGCACTTGCTGCTTCGTACTCTGTTGAACTTGCTCAAGACCTTAAGGCTGTTCACGGGTTGGATGCAGAAACGGAACTCGCCAACATTCTCAGCACGGAAATCCTTGCTGAAATCAACCGCGAAGTGGTCCGCAATGTGTACCGTTGCGCCAAACTGGGCGCACAGCAGACCGATCTGTACTACAAGACGGTTAACGGTGGTCTGTCGGCCGGTGGTGCAGTACTTGGTGGCGTGTACGACCTTGTTCAGGACTCGGACGGTCGTTGGAGCGCGGAAAAGTTCCGTGGTCTAATGTTCCAGATTGAGCGTGAGTGCAACCAGATTGCCAAGGACACCCGCCGTGGCAAGGGCAACTTTATCATCTGCTCGGCAGATGTTGCTTCAGCCCTCGCAATGGGTGGTTTCCTGAACATCTCGCCAGCACTCAATGTCTCGCTTGATGTTGACGACACGGGCAACACCTTTGCAGGTACGCTCAACGGCAAGATCAAGGTGTACATTGATCCGTACATCGACACTACTGCTACCAGTGGCAGCAATTTTGTCTGCACCGGCTATAAGGGCAGCAGTCCCTACGATGCAGGTATGTTCTACTGCCCGTATGTTCCCTTACAGTTGATGCGTGCAGTGGACACCAGCACCTTCCAGCCAAAGATGGCGTTCAAGACCCGCTACGGCATGGTTGCGAACCCATTCGCTGAAGGCTCCTCGGCGGGTCTTGGTGCTTTGACCACTCGCAGCAACCTCTACTACCGTATCTTCCGCGTGGACAACCTCCACGGTGTTGCATCGTAATAGTAGTAACAACACCAACTGAATGGGGGAGGGCTTTTGCCCTCCCCTTTTCTTTTCCTACATACTTGTATGGCAAATCAGTTTTCATTTGCAGGCATTTCAGAGGACATCAAGGATCGGTATCCTGACAGCATAAATCCTCTGCTGCCCACATATTTTCGTTTTTATATTTCTAAATTGCCTTCTGTTGTATATTTTTGTCAGACAGCATCTTTGCCTACTGTAACAATGGGTGAAGTCGCAATGCCTACTCCGTTTGTGGCAATAAAACAACCCACTAAACTTGATTTTGATGAATTAAGTATTACATTTATAGTTGATGAGCGTATGAGCAACTGGTTGGAAATATTTAATTGGATGCGCTCGTCTACCCAAGTGGAAGGGTATAAAGAATTTGCTCCCACAAACACCCACACCACTACTGCTAATCTTTTAATACTCAACAGCACTAAAAATCCAAAAATTAATGTGACTTTTGAAGGGTTGTATCCCCGAACACTAGGTTCACTTGATTTCACTAGCACTGTAGTGGATCCAGAGCCGTTTCAGTGTACGGCAACCTTTGCGTATAGAAATTACAATATTGAACTATTGTGAATACTACTTGACTCTGTGTGCTGTTGGTGTACAATACGCAGCACGGAAATTTATATGACACTGGATGAAATTCGTATAGAAATACAAAAAGACATGAATCTAGACCAGGCTTCTCTGGATCTAGAGTCTTTAAAAATTCCTCAATTACACAGCAAGTACCTGAATTTTCTCATGGATGAGCGACTTGCCGTGCGTAAGGCAGAAAACGATTACAATGTTATGATGCGGGTAAAATGGGAGTACTACACAGGCAAGATGTCTAAAGAAGAACTTGCTGCGCGTGGATGGGAGCCGTTCTCGCTAAAGATTCTCAGAAACGATCTTGACCTGTACATGAACTCCGACGAAGACCTGTCTAAATTGTCTTGTAAATTAGTGTTTCAAAAAGAAAAGGTGTCATTACTTGAAGAGGTGATTAAAGAATTGAATACCCGTCACTGGAAAATACGAAATGCTATTGACTGGAGACGGTTTATTAATGGACAATGATATTACATCATATTTAAGAGAAGACCCCAAAAATTGGTGGGTTGACAGAATGTATTTGCAGGAAGCTTGGAACTCTGCGCGTAGAAGCACCGATCCAAGCACTCAAGTGGGGTGTTCTCTGGTTGTTCCTAATGGATTGGGTGTGGTTTTATGTGCTTGTAACGGTGTGCCGCATCGTCTTAGACAAGCAGGATATCCTGTGATCCCACAACAAAAGAATTACTGCACCGAACACGCAGAACGAGAAATATTGTATTCTGCATTGATTAATGGACTACCAACAGAAAATCTTACTCTGTATTGTACATGGGCTACCTGTGCAGAATGTTCCAGAGCAATTATCCGTTTTGGTATTAGTCGTGTGGTAACTTTGACTGCACTGGTAAATCAAACTCCTGATCGTTGGAAAGACAGCATCAAGAACGGATTAATAATGTTAAGAGACTCTGGTATTCAAGTTGTGGGTTGGAGGGGCGATCTTGGAGTTGATACTCCTATCACTTTCGACAGTAAATCTGTTTGGAATAAAGATCTACTATAATGTTTGACCTTGATGTAAACGCGGTAGACTCTGTGTATGTTCGTGTGCAGTGCGAACGTGGAATTGCACACGAACTATCAGACTACTTTACATTCAAGGTTCCTGGTTACAGATTTATGCCTGCATACCGTTCACGGTTGTGGAACGGTGAAATTAAACTGTACAACATTCACACCCAACAGATTTACGCAGGACTTATAGACTACATTAAAAAGTTTGCGGATGAACGACATTACACTGTTGCTTTTCCTGCAAAAAACGAAATATCTATATCTTTTGATTCTGTGAGAAAATTCATTCAGGATTTTCTGCAAATAACAGTGAACGGCAAACGGATAGACCCACACCACCACCAAATAAACGCGGTGCACCACGCTCTTACACATGAGCGGTGCTTGCTGTTGTCGCCCACAGGCAGCGGAAAAAGTCTTATTATTTACAGTCTAATTCGCTATTATTTGGACAAGATTCCAAAGAACAAAAAGATTCTTATTATTGTGCCCACCGTGTCTCTTGTAGAGCAAATGCTGTCCGATTTTGAGGACTACTCGTTTGAAAACGGGTGGGATGCAGGTGCTAATTGCCACAAAATCATGTCAGGACAGGAGAAAATCACAGACAAACGTGTAGTAATATCTACATGGCAGAGCATCTATAAGCAGAGCGAAAAGTGGTTTCAGCAGTTTAACGCGGTTATTGGTGACGAAGCACACCTGTTTAAGTCCAAGTCTCTTACTGCTATTCTTACCAAATTAAAGACTTGTCCGTATCGAATAGGAACCACCGGAACACTGGACGGTACAAACACACACAAACTAGTGCTTGAAGGTCTTTTTGGCAAAACATATGAGGTTACGAAAACCAAAGCATTAATGGAAAAACAGATACTTAGTGATTTGAAAATTGACTGTTTGCTCCTGTCGTATCCTGATATTGACCGCGAGGCAATTAAACGAGCAAAATATCAAGACGAAATAAAGTGGATTATTTCGTCTAAAAGGAGAAACACATTTATTGCAAAAATGTGTGAACGACTAAAAGGAAACTCTCTTGTGCTGTTTCAGTTCGTGGAGGATCACGGGAAAATCCTAAATACTCTTGTGAAGACTTCTGTTTCTTCTGACCGCAAAGTATTTTTTGTGCATGGTGGTACAGATGCAGCAGACAGAGAGGAGATTCGTAAGATTGTTGAATCAGAATCTAACGCCATTATTGTTGCATCATACGGAACATTTAGTACTGGTGTGTCTATTCGTCGCCTCCATAACATTGTATTTGCTTCACCGTCAAAATCTCGCATTCGTGTTTTACAAAGCATTGGGAGACAATTACGTGTCTCAAAAGATAAAACAGTGGCACGACTTTACGATATCGGAGACGATCTTTCATGGAAAAGTTGGAAAAATCACACTCTCCGACACATGAACGAGCGCATAAAACTATACAAAGCTGAGGGGTTTGAGCATAAATTAGTCAAAATACAGTTAGGAGAAGATACATGAGAAAATCTAAAATTTCTACTCTCAAAGTGTTTAAACTTCGTAGTGGAGAAGAAATTATTGCAAAGGTGTCAGGCAAGTCTAGAGGCAAGATTAAACTTTTCCGCCCAATGCTAATAATGAACAATATCCATACTGATTCGTATAGTGGTTCAAAGCGTCATGTAGTGTTCTTCTCTGATTGGCTTGGTAGTTCTGCGGACACCGAAGTTAGTATTCCGCTTGATTTTATTGTGGCGCAGTTACCACCCGATCCTGACATGATTAGTCTGTACAGCAGACAAACTGAAATAGACGATAAAAATTCTGGTAACTCTTCTAGTGATTCTCGTTCTTTTCCCATTCAAGCAAATGAAGCAGAACTGCAAAAAATGGCAAAGGAGATGGACAAAAAACTAGAAGAAATGCTGAAGCAATTAGCAGCAGAAGGCGCAACAGGAGACATAATGAGAGACAAGCAAAAACTAGAATCTCTAGGGGATCCTCTGTTTCCTTCGTTTCCTCCGTTTATGCCGCCACAAATACCAAAACCACAAACTCCTGACGGTATACTGTTTTCTATCTTAATATCTAAAGAAATAATGAACAGTTGGATTGAGAGTGGAGTGATTGAATATCTAAAAGACTGTATTGGAGATTTTATTAATACAGAATTTATTGAAGACATGATGAATATTGATGCGCCGCACGCGCCCAAAAAGAAGAAAAACAATAAACAAAAAAAGATTACAAAAGAAAAATGGAACGAACCAACAGAAGATCGTAAAAAGAATCCCGATTACGGCAATAGTATTGACGATTGGTCGCCGTACATAAAAGACTTTTTACCAGACGAAGATCCACCAAAAAAAGAAGAAAGTGATTGACAACTAGTTGGATCATTGGTAGTATAATACATGAAAGAAAATTATTATGACAAAAAAGAAGAGTAAGAATACTGAACACTACATTGATAATCAGAAGTTTTTTGATGTAATGCGGGATTGGAAAATTTTAGTGAATGCAGCAGACAAAGGTGGGACACCACACCCCCCTGTTACTGAATATATTGGCGAATGCTTTATGAAAATTGCAGAGAACCTGTCCCGTAAACCCAATTTTATTAACTACCCGTATCGTGATGAAATGATTTCTGATGGAATCGAAAACTGTCTGCTGTACGCATACAATTTTGATCCGTTGAAATCTAAAAATCCGTTTTCTTATTTTACCCAAATAATCTATTACGCTTTTCTTCGTCGTATACAGAAAGAAAAAAAGCAGGCGTATATTAAACTTAAACAGATTGAGATGAGTGAAGAAGACTCCCAACTAAAAAAATGGTTCCGAGAAAACTACCTAAATGTTGGCAGCAACTTTGAACCGTTACCTACATTTTTAACAGAAACCGACATAGAAAAGTTTAATAAAAAAAGTGGTGAAACCGAAGATTCTGTAAAAACAAAATCTAAAAAAGCAAGCAAATCCAAGTCTAAAAAATCGGTAAACCACAAGGCAAACTCTGCAAAGAAAGGAAAATAAGTGAAGATTGCAGTCGTAACGGACACGCATTTCGGTGCGCGTAACGATTCTCCTATATTCATGGAACACTTCATGCGGTTCTTTGACCGAGTGTTCTTTCCGCGTATTGCAGCAGAGGGAATCAATACCATTATTCACATGGGTGATTTTCTTGACCGTCGAAAGTTCGTGAACTTTTTAACACTGAATGCCGTGCGTAGTGGGTTTGTACAGAAACTTGAGGAATACGGTGTAACCATGCACTGTATTCTTGGTAACCACGACATCTTCTTTAAGAACAAGAGCGAGGTGAATTCGCTGCAAGAATTATTTTCTGATAAATTTGTAGTGTACAACAAACCCACAGTAGTTGAATTTGATAGTTTGCCTGTTGCCATGTTGCCGTGGATAAACAAAGAGAATGAAGCAGAATCTCTAAAGTTTATCGCAGATACTCCGGCAGAAATTCTGTTCGGTCATCTGGAACTGAACGGATATGAGGTATTTCGCGGAACCATATTTGAAGGCGGCATGAACGCAGACCTGTTTAAACGGTTCTCTGCTGTGTACACAGGACACTTCCATACACGGCACTCCAATAACAACATCCACTATTTGGGATGCCCGTATCAAATTACCATGAACGATTACGGAGAAAAAAAAGGTTTTCATATCTTTGACACCGAAACTCGTGAAATGGAGTTTGTAAAGAATACACACACTATTTTTACGCAGATTCGATACAACGACAAAGACACAAGCGAGTCTTCAAACATTACAGTGGATGAAGACAGAACTCACGGCAAGTTTGTTCGTATAATAGTGGAACAAAAAACCAAACCGTATCTTTTTGAAAAGTTTGTAGACTCCATATACGCAACTGCTCCGCACGGTGTTATTATTATTGAAAACTTTCAGCAAGAGGAGAAAAGCGGGAGCGGGGACAGCGATCCCGTAGATTTGAGTGAAGACACAATCTCTATCATAAACAAAGAGATTGAAAGCATACAAAATCTATCTGATTCAACCCGTTTGAAAAGTCTTGTGCGCGATCTGTACACGGAGTGCATCGCAAATGAGAACATAAAGTCATGATTATATTCAATAAAATCCGTTGGAAAAACCTGCTTAGTACAGGCAATTATTTTACGGAAATTCAATTAGACAAACACTACACCACTCTTATTTGTGGTGATAATGGTGCTGGTAAGACTACGATGTTGGATGCTCTAACTTTTGTGTTATACGGCAAACCATTCCGTAATATTAATTTGCCTCAACTTGTAAACTCTATAAACGGAAAAGACTGCTTGGTAGAGATTGAGTTTACTTCTAACAATAGCAAGTTTAAGATTACTCGTGGACTGTTTCCAAAAGTGTTCATTATTGAAAAAGACGGAACAGAAATTCCACAGATGGCAAATGTAAAAGATTATCAAGCAATTCTTGAAGGTCATATACTAAAAATGAATTACAAGACATTTTGTCAAGTAGTCATTCTTGGTTCTACAAACTACGTGCCGTTTATGTGGCTTCCTGCTGCGGACAGACGAAATATTGTGGAAAATCTATTGGATATTGATGTGTTTTCAAAAATGAACGAAATACTAAAAACTAGAATTTCTTTAACTAAAGAAGAATTGGGGGGAGTAGAAAAACAGATTTCCACTCTTAAAATAAAAATTGAAAACAAAGTAGACATGATCACCAAGATTGAAGAGAAGTCTGATAGTCATTTGGAGTCGTATCGTAAGTGTCTTGGCGAGGAGCAAACCGTACTTACTGATATGCTTGAACGAAAAGCAAAATTACAAAGCGAGATTGTTGAATTAGTGGAAAGCGTGGCATCTGTAGACAAGCAACGAGACTCTATTTCACAGATGAGCGCACTCCGTAAACAGATGCAGGGCGGCATGAAAAAAGTTCAAGAAGAAAAGGAATTCTATACAGAAAATGAAGAGTGTCCTGTGTGTAAACACGGATTGCCTATAGAATTTCGTGAAGACATGATCAGCAAAAAAGAAACTCGTAAAACGGAACTAGTGTCTGCACTAGAAAAAATAGAGGTAATGCTTGAAGATGCACGGAAAAAACTAAACACGTCTACAGAGGTGTTGTCTCTGATTGAAACAAAAAAACAGGAGTCTCACAAGACAGATTCTGCTATTGTGTCCTCAAAAAAGTATATGAAGCAATTAGAGGACTTGTGTGCTAAAACTGTAGAAGAAAAAAACTCTGTTCAGACAGAGCGGAAAATTATAGATGACTTACAGGTAGATAGTGCAAACACAGAGGCACAACGAAAACAATTAATTGAAGACCTTCATACAATGGAAATTGCCACAGTTCTTCTAAAAGACAGCGGCATCAAACGAAAAATTATTCGTAAATATATTCCTGCTCTCAATAAGATTGTAAACAAATATTTGATTTCTATGGATTTTTTTGCACAGTTTACCCTTAACGAAGATTTTGTTGAAATAATCAAGAGTCGCTACCGTGACGAGTTCTCGTACGATAATTTTAGTGAGGGTGAAAAATTAAGAATTGATCTGTCCCTCTTGTTAGCGTGGAGAGATATTGCTAGAATGAAGAACAGTGCAAACACAAATCTTCTTATTCTTGATGAAGTATTTGACTCCTCTCTTGATTCTGTGGGAACAGAAGAGGTAATTAAAATTCTTCAAAACATGGGTAGATCAAATAATATTTTTGTTATCTCACACAAATCTGACCAAATGCTAGATAAGTTTCAAAACATTCTTGTCTACAAAAAGGTAAACAACTTCAGCAAACTATGCTAACCATGAACCAAAAACTATCCAATGAACGTGCTCGTAGAATTCTGTCTGGAGGTAATGAACCAGAATTTACAACCATTTCTAAAAACGCAGACCACGATCTGCTTTTGGAAAAATCTCTCCATTGGTATCGGCAGAATTTTAATTTACTTTTAGGAAAAAAATGGGTTTCAGAATGGCTAATTAGCAAGGGTCGTGACGATGACGCAAAACTAGTCTGTCGTGCATCAAAAAACTTATTAAGAATGATTTCACCGTACTGCCGATGTGCTAGTCGCGGATTTCCCATGACGGAAAAGCAGATGGAGTTTATTCTTAAAAATGTTAACGAATTGCTCCTAGACGCACGAAAGCGAGAAATTCAAAAACCAGCAGATAAAACAACGGTTCAGGATCGTATTGAAGCAAAAGCAAATGAAATGCTTACTACTCTTGAACCTGTGCTTGATATTTTAACTGAAAGCGTGATTGTAAAAAAGAAGTGTAATCCTATTGTTGACTGGATCAAGACAGCTGGTCTAAACAAACCCATGGCTACAGTGGCACTTAACCGTTTACAAAAGTCGTATACAGAAATAAAAGCAGCACAAGATAAAACAGATGCAGATTTGGTAGAGGCGTATTCATATTTGAAATCCAAAAATCTAAAAAAACTTGTGGAATATTTCGAAGAAGCAATTAGTAATTTAAATGATCGTATTACTGTTTTACGGTCTTCACGCAAACCTCGTAAGAGCAAACCCAAGAGCGCACAGTCACAGGTCAAGAGCTTAAAATTTATGTTGAAAAGTAATGTGTTTGGGGTTGACTCTGTGCAACCAAGTGATATTATTGGTTCACAAGGACTAGTAATGTTCAACACCAAAACTAACAAGGCTATTGTGTTTGTGGCAGTGGAACCCAAAACAGGACTGCTTATTAAGGGGTCCACTGTTCTTGGTTTTGACTCGTCCAAGTCTTTTGAAAAGACGGTTCGCAAGCCTGAAGAGTTTGTGAAAAACACTAATGAATGCCGTAAAACATTTACTGTAGCAGTGCGTTACCTTAACAACGTAAAGACAAAATCAGAAATTCCAACAGGGCGAGTAAATAAGCACTGCCTTATTTTACAGGTACAGTAATGATTCTTGTAGACAACACACAGGTTCTATTGTCCTCTATTTTTGCACAGACACGGGATATTGGCACAATTGACGAAAACCTTATACGACACATGGTTCTGAATACATACAGAATGTATCGCAAAAAGTTTTTTCGTGAGTACGGTGAACTTGTGATTTGCCAAGACGATGGTGTGTCTTGGAGACGTGAATTTTTTCCACTGTACAAAGCAAAGCGTAGAGCTGACCGCAAGGAAAACCCCGAGCAGTGGGAGCAATTCTACAACATCATAAATACTATTCGTGAAGAAGTAGCAGAAAACTTTCCGTACAGAAACATGATTGTGAAGGGCTGTGAAGCAGATGACATTATAGCGTTTCTCACGAAGCGGTATTCTCCCACTGAGAAGGTACTTATTCTTAGCGGAGATAAAGACTTTGGGCAGTTACAGATACATCCTAATGTGACTCAGTATTCGCCAGTGTTAAAAAAGTTTATATCCGTGGAGAATCCAAAACAGTATTTGTTTGAACACATTATTAAGGGTGATTCTTCTGATGGCGTTCCCAATGTGCTGTCTGATGATGATTCATTAATTAACAAGTCTAAACGACAGAAACCTGTTACAAAGAAGCGAATAGAACAGATACTAAAGTTCTACGTAGACACAGGTAATATTCAGACTGAGTATACCGAAAATTGGAATCGCAATAAAATTCTTATTGATCTGCTGCACATTCCTGTGAAGTACGAAGAAAAAATTGAATTTGAATGGAATAAACCAGTAACCCCCACTCGTGCTAAGATTTTG
>Ga0194134_10003505_pt1:7500-16857 | contig 16857 bp, 8 predicted proteins | sample TA2KigOff0mmetaG_FD_148602 | JGI IMG/M metagenome (GOLD analysis project Ga0194134, IMG submission 148602) | Freshwater microbial communities from Lake Tanganyika, Tanzania - TA2015056 Kigoma Offshore 0m | ecosystem: Environmental > Aquatic > Freshwater > Lake | place: Tanzania: Lake... | reverse complement strand
ATCGCACCCAGCACCGCTTTACCCGGCATCCACGCGCCAAAAACCACCAGCGCGACGCAGATCCAGCCCCGGCCATTGACCATTTCAAAGAAGAAGGAGGAAAAGGCCGACAAGGTCAGGAACGCCCCACCCATTGCCATCAGGCCAGAGCCAAAAATCACCGCGCCCATCCGCAGGCCGGTGACCGACAAACCTTGTGCTTCAACCGCCGAAGGATTCTCTCCCGCGGCGCGAACGGCAAGACCCAAGGGGGTGCGGAACAGCACGAGGGCGACAAGAACCGCACTGCCAAAGGCAAACCACGTGAAGGCCGTCTGGGTGAAAAACACTTCGCCCAAGAAGGGCAGATCAGACAGGATCGGCAAGTCCAGTGGCTGAAAGGGTTCGATTTTCGGCGGGCTGGTCACTTCGGGCAGGGCCAAACGGTAGGCAAAAGAGCTTGTCGACGTGGCCAGCAAGGTCACACCAAGGCCGACCACATGCTGAGACAGGCCAAATGGAACCGTCAGCGTGGCATGTAGGAGCCCGAACAACATCCCAGCGGACATCGCCACCCCGACACCGCCCCACAGGGGCATGCCTTGATAAACGGCCAGCCATCCGGTGAAGGCGCCGATGACCATGATCCCTTCAATCCCAAGGTTCAGCACGCCTGCGCGTTCACAGATCAACTCACCCATGGTTGCAAGAACCAAGGGCGCGGCGATGCGGATCACAGCCGCCCAGAAACTGGCAGACAGCAGGATTTCAAGAATATCGCTCATCCTCGCACCACCCGCATCTTGGTCAGAAGGATCGCCAGAACCATGAACAACAGCGCCGAAGCCAGCAGCATGTCGGCGATATAGGTCGGCACCCCGGCGGCACGGCTCATCGCATCGGACCCTACAAAAATGCCGGCCACAAAGATCGCCGTCCCTATCACCGCAAGCGGGTTCAACAGCGCCAGCATGGCGACGATGATCCCAGTATAGCCAAAGCCCGGCGACAGGTCTTGGCTGAGGTGGCCCTTGAGACCCGCAACTTCGGACCAACCGGCAAGGGCCGCAAGACCGCCCGACAAGAGCGCGGTCTGGATCAGCACGCGGTTGACCGGCACCCCGGCAAAACGTGCCGCGCCAAAGTTTGACCCCACTGCCCGCATCTCAAAACCGAAACTGGTGCGCCGTTCAATGACGTAGACCACCACGGCGGCGATCATGGCCAGCACAAAGCCCCAATGGAGCCGCAGACCTTCTGCAATCCGGGGCAGACGCGCCTCTTTCAGCAAGGCCTCGGATTTCGGCCAGCCCATGCCCATGGGGTCTTTCATCGGGCCTTCCAGAAGATAGCTGACGAACAACAGCATGATGAAATTGAACAACAGCGTCGTCACGACCTCGTCCACACCCAACCGTGTCTTCAGCAGCGCCGGGCCAAGGAGCACAAGCGCCCCCGCCAGCATCGCGAACACCGCCGTCACCGGAAGCACAAAGGGCGACGGCACCGCCCCGGTGCCCAAGAGCACCGCCACGATGGCGCCAGCATAAAGCTGCGCCTCGGCACCGATGTTCCACAGCTTGGCCTTGAAAGCCACGGCCACGGCCAGACCGGTGAAGATTAGCGGCGTTGCCCGGTTCAGGGTTTCCAGAAGCGCAAACTTTGACCCAACCGCCCCGGTCACGATCTGACCCAGAACCGCCAAAGGATTGGCCCCGGCCAACAGCGCCAGCAGGCTGGCAACCACGACCGTCGCCACCAGCGCAGCAGCGGGCAGGCCCAACCGGCGGGCAAGGCTCGGATTCGGGATCGGCTCAAGCCGCATGGTCACCTGCTCTGAACCCTTGCCCCGCCATCCATAGCCCCAACTCAGCCGCCGTCTTGGAGCCACGGGCAAAACCCGGTGACAGGCGGCCTTCGCTGATGACGTGGATGACATCGGAAAGGCTCTGTATTTCGTCCAAATCCTCAGAGATCAGGAGAACCGCCGCACCCGCATCGCGCGCTGCGATCAGGCGCGACTGGACATAGGCAATCGCCCCCACGTCCAGACCCCGGACTGGCTGATTGGCAAGGATGATCTTAGGACCCGGCTCAAGCACCCGGCCAAGGATCAGCTTTTGCATATTGCCGCCCGACAAAAGCCGGATGCGCTGCAACACCCCCTGACAGCGCACGTCATATTTGGCGATGACATCCTTGGCAAAGGCTTGCGCCGCAGGCCAGTTCATCCAGCCATGCCGGCTGAAGGGGGGGCGGGAATAAGCTTCTAGAACCGCGTTTTCGGTTAGGTTAAAATCGGAAATCGTGCCGGTCTTGTGCCGATCTTCTGGGATGCGGGCGATCTGGTGGTTCACCGCCTGACGCGGCGACCAAGCAGCGGGTTCTGCCCCGTCAATCTCGATCCGGCCCTGATCCGGACGCAAGAGGCCCGAGATCAGATCAGCCAGCGCTGCCTGCCCGTTGCCCGACACTCCGGCCAAACCGACAATCTGACCCGCGCAGAGGTCCAGCGACAGATCAGACAGGCCAGTGGCAGTCCCCTTGGCCCGCGTCGACACCTTAGAAATCCGCATCAGAACCGGGCCAGCAGGCCGGGTTTCTGCTTTTGGCAAGGCAACCGCGCTGCCGACCATCAGGGCCGCCAAAGCGGCTCGGTCCGTCGCGTGGGTATCGACCTGCCCGACCACCTTTCCATGACGCAGCACGACGCAGCGGTCGGCAATCGCCATGACCTCATGCAGCTTGTGGCTGATGAAGATAATCGACAGCCCCAAGGCGATCGCCTTGCGCAGCGTGTCAAAAAGCGCATCTGTTTCCTGCGGGGTCAGAACGGCGGTCGGCTCATCAAGGATCAGGATGCGGGCCTCGCGACAGAGCGCCTTAAGGATTTCGATCCGCTGCCGTTCACCCACCGAAAGGCTGCCCACCCGCGCATCGGGGTCGACGGCAAGCCCAAACTCGGACGAAAGCGCGGCGATCCGTGCCCGCGCCACAGCGCGCCCCTTGCCGCGTGACCATAGGCTTTCGGTGCCCAAGGTTATATTGTCCAGCACCGACAGATTGTCCGCCAGCGTGAAATGCTGATGCACCATGCCAACCCCTGCCGCCAATGCGGCGCGAGGATTGCCGGGCGGCAGGGTCTGGCCGAACACTTCGACGCGACCTTCGTCAGCCTGATAATGACCAAATAGGATGTTCATCAGCGTGGTCTTACCCGCGCCGTTTTCGCCCAAAAGGGCAACGACTTCGCCACGCTTTAGATCAAGGGTGACGCCCGAATTGGCAACAAGCGCGCCAAAGCGCTTGGTGATGTTGTCGAGGCGGAGGACAGTGTCCCCCGCCCGCAGATTGGCTTGGCTCACGACGACTTCGGCTCGTTGTCGTCAATGGCGACGGTAAAGCTGCCGTCCTTAATCGCGGCTTCTTTGGCGGCAACCATGGCCATCACTTCGGCCGGAACCTTGCCTTCAAAGGTGCCCAGCGGCGCCAGAGAGCAACCGCCCACCTTCATGAAGGAATATTCGCCATAGTTCGCAGCCTTAAAGGCCCCGCCGTTGATCGCCTCAATCGCAGCGTTCAGCGTCGGTTCAAAGTGCCAAAGTGCCGAGGCAACCACCGTGTCGGGGTAATCAGCTTGTGTGTCGATCACGTTGCCGATGGCCAGAACGCCCTTTTCCTTTGCCGCATCCGACACACCGAAGCGCTCTGCGTAAAGCAGGTCGGCGCCAGCTTCGATCATGGCAAAGGCAGTTTCTTTAGCCTTGGGTGGATCGAACCACGACCCGATGAACGACACTTGGAACTTGGCATCAGGCCGGGTTTCGCGGACGCCCGCCATAAAGGCGTTCATCAGGCGGTTCACTTCGGGAATCGGGAAGCCACCGACCATACCGATGCTGCCGGTCTTGGTCATCGCCCCAGCGATGATGCCGGACAGATACGAGGCGTCCTGAATGTAGTTATCGAACACCGCAAGGTTCGGGTTCGCGGCCTCGTCCGGCATGAAGGACGACCCCAGAAGGAAGGCTACGCCCGGGTATTCCGCGCACACTTCGCGGGCCTCTTGCTCAGCGCCAAAGATTTCGCCGACGATGAGCTGCATGCCCTGTTCGCAATACTCGCGCATGACGCGGGCATAGTCGGTGTTGGCCACGTTTTCAGTGTAGACGTAGTCCACTGCACCCGCCGCTTTGGCGGCTTCAGCGGCCTGATGGATGCGGCTGACCCATTGCTGCTCGACCGGAACCGTATAGATGCCCGCCATCTTGATCGGTCCGGCGGCATTGGCGCGCAGCGGCAAAAGCCCGCCAAGGGTCAGAGCGGCGCCCACCGTTAGCAGGCTTCGGCGGCTTAGCTTCATTACTTCAGTTGTCATTTCTTGCTCCCCAGGGTGTCCAGAATATTTCCGAAAGCTAAATTAAGAAAAGGTTTCCTAAAAGCGTTAACTTTCTTACTGGCATTCGATCGGTTGTTAGCATCAAAGTGGGCTCTCAGTTGCGCCCGCGTCCTCTTCCCGGCCGATTTCTTTCGGTTGGTCACTCCGGCAACCCAGCCCAGCCGATCGCGTCCTCCAGCGCGTTGGACAGGCGCAGGACAAGCGCATCCGCGCCGGGCCGACCGGTTATCTGTACAGCCACCGGTAAGCCAGACGTAGTCAGGGAAACCGGCAAAACCGCCGAGGGCTGCCCGGCAAGATTGGCCGGCGTCGCAAAGGGGGCAAAGCGATAGCCCCGCTCAACCCACGGCTGGAGCTCTGACCCGCAGGCTGCAAAGGTCAGAGTATTCAATGGCGCAGGATCTTCGCCCAATGCGGGCGTCAGTACCAGATCGATCTTATTCATCGAACGTCCAATTGCCTGCGCCACCGTGGTCATGTTCACGCGGGCTTCCAGCAGATCAAGGGCGGAAAGCCGCCTTGCTTGCTCGATATAGGCCCAAGTCATCGGCTCCAGTTCGTCGCGTTCGGGTTCGCGCCCAAGCTCGCTCGCGCGCTCTTCCACTAGATGAAGGACTTCGACGATCCAGAGTGAGTCAAACCACGCGCCAAACTGCGCCTCAACCGGGAACTCATAGGGCACCACGACATGCCCCATCGCGTCTAGGAGGTGGGCCACCTTCTCGGCCGCCGCAACTTGCGCGGCACCAGCGGACTGCCGGTAAGCATTCTTCGTCGCCAATCCGATACGCAAAGGACCAGTCGCTGTGTCCAATCCCTTCAGAAAGCCACCCGTCGGCGCCAGACGTCCGTTCCGCGTCCCGCCGTCAGGACCTGCGGTCAGATCGAGTGCCGCAGCGCTGTCACGCACGGACCGGGTCAGGACGTGATCGGAATCCAGACCTCCAGCAATTTCGTCCCACCACGGCCCTAACGGATTTAACCCGACCGAGGGTTTGAACCCAAACACCCCGCAACAGGCGGCAGGGATGCGGATCGATCCGCCCAGATCGGTGCCGTGCGCCAAGGGGACCATGCCACTGGCGACGGCAGCACCCGCACCGCCGCTGGAGCCACCGACCGTTACCCCAACGTTCCACGGATTTCGGCATGTCCCGTAGAACAACGGCTCGGTCGTGAAATCGCCCGCGAACTCTGGTGTGTTTGTCGTACCCAGAACGACAAGCCCACCCTCGCGCCAACGGCGAACCATCGTGCTGTCACCTCTTGGCTGCGCACTCGCAAAGAAGCGCGAGGCGAAGCGGGTCGGCAGCAGGGACGAATACAGGTTCACATCCTTAAGTAGGAACGGCACGCCCCAAAGAGGCGGAAGCTGTTCGGGTCGGTCGCGGTCCATCTCGTCCGCCTCAGCCCGCGCTGCATCAAAGCGCTCAGCCACAACCGCATTCAGCGTTGGGTTTTGCCTCTCGATTGACGCAATCGCAGACTCAGTCGCCTCACGCACCGAGAGGTCTCGTCTGGCGATCCGAGCGGCCAAGTCCAGTGCATCGGTTTGGAGGAGTGTGCTCATCGGGTGTTCTGCCATTGGAAAGGGGTGCCATGCGACATCCAGGGACGTCATTGCGGCTTGCCCAATCCACTTTGCTCGAAGAACTACCACATCTCAAGGGCGCGCCTTGGTAATGGCATCTGGCTTTTTGCAGACCTGTGAGCTAGTTCATCAATCCGCGTTTTAGCCAAGTGAACAGGGCCAGTTTTTCAACCAGTGTATCTGTTCATATCTCATGGGACCCTGCGGGACGGAGCGAGCGCAAGCGTCGTTGTTTGAAAAACCGATTTATGGCGGAGCAAAGAGGGTTCAAACCGCAGCGTCGTTTGCCTGCTGAACGGAATTACCTACTCCTGCATTTGCCGATCCAGCAAGTGTAGGTGTCCCTGTGAAGGACGGGGGCCGATTTGGCCCCCCCGGGGGGGGATGGGGGTATTGATTTGGGGATGTTTTGCCCCGAAGGGACCCGCCCGCCATCAAGGGACATTTGAACGCGGCAACGAACGCGGCAATTTCTCTGATCGCCAAACGACAAAGCCCCCCGTTGGGCCGGCTTATGTGTCTGTAATCGTTGAGTAAAAACTTGGTTGCGGGGGCAGGATTTGAACCTGCGGCCTTCAGGTTATGAGCCTGACGAGCTACCGGGCTGCTCCACCCCGCGTCCTAGCCTTCCGGGTGTATTTTTTGGAAGGGTATTTGAGATCGATTATGGAGAGGATGTCTCTTTTTAGGTTTGGCGGTGACCTACTCTCCCACGTCTTGAGACGCAGTACCATTGGCGCGACGGCACTTAACGGCCGAGTTCGGGATGGGATCGGGTGTTTTGCTCGTGCTATAGCCACCAAACCGAAGAAGAGACATGCGGATTTTGTTCCGCAAACATCAGTGTTGTTCCAAGTCTACGCTGTCTTTGACAGCGATGTGTTGCTTTTGATGTGTTCCGTAAGGCCTTTGTCTGGCTGTTACTGGATCAAATCAAGCCTATCGAGCAATTAGTACCGGTCAGCTGAATGCATTGCTGCACTTACACCTCCGGCCTATCGACGTGGTGGTCTTCCACGGCTCTCAAGGGAGACCTTGTTTTGAAGGGGGCTTCACGCTTAGATGCCTTCAGCGTTTATCCTGTCCGTTCATAGCTACCCAGCACTGCCGTTGGCACGACAACTGGTCCACCAGTGGAACGTTCACCCCGGTCCTCTCGTACTAGGGGCAACTCTTCTCAAGTCTCCTACACCCACGGCAGATAGGGACCGAACTGTCTCACGACGTTCTAAACCCAGCTCACGTACCTCTTTAAATGGCGAACAGCCATACCCTTGGGACCTGCTCCAGCCCCAGGATGAGATGAGCCGACATCGAGGTGCCAAACGATGCCGTCGATATGGACTCTTGGGCATCATCAGCCTGTTATCCCCAGCGTACCTTTTATCCGTTGAGCGATGGCCCTCCCACTTGGGACCACCGGATCACTATGACCGACTTTCGTCTCTGCTCGTCTTGTCAGACTTGCAGTCAGGCTGGCTTCTGCCATTGCACTCAACGAGCGATTTCCGACCGCTCTGAGCCAACCATCGCGCGCCTCCGTTACTGTTTAGGAGGCGACCGCCCCAGTCAAACTCCCCACCATGCAGGGTCCCGGACCCGGATAACGGGCCGCGGTTAGACATCAAGAGTGCGAAGGGTGGTATCTCAAGGGAGGCTCCACGAAGACTGGCGTCCCCGCTTCAATGCCTACCACCTATCCTGCACATCACAATCCTGATGCCAGTGCAAAGCTAGAGTAAAGGTGCATGGGGTCTTTCCGTCTAACCGCGGGAAGTGTGCATCTTGACACACAGTTCAATTTCGCTGAGTCCACGTTAGAGACAGCGGGGAGATCGTTACGCCATTCGTGCAGGTCGGAACTTACCCGACAAGGAATTTCGCTACCTTAGGACCGTTATAGTTACGGCCGCCGTTTACTGGGACTTCAATTCAGAGCTTGCACCCCTCCTCTTAATCTTCCAGCACCGGGCAGGCGTCAGACTGTATACGTCGCCTTACGGCTTCGCACAGCCCTGTGTTTTAAGTAAACAGTCGCCACCCCCTAGTTTGTGCCCCCCGCCCATAGTTGCCTACAGACGGGGCCTCCTTCTCGCGAACTTACGGAGGCATTTTGCCGAGTTCCTTTAACGTGGTTCTCTCAAGCGCCTTGGTATACTCTACCAGTCCACCTGTGTCGGTTTAGGGTACGGTCTGATGGAGGGCTATTTCCAGGAACCTCTGAGCTGCCCACCCAATCCGATAAGGGCAGACAACCTTTGAGATCCGTCACTTCCTCCTGGCCCAGGAATATTAACCTGGTTCCCATCGACTACGCCTTTCGGCCTCGCCTTAGGGGCCGGCTTACCCTGCTCAGATTAGCTTTAAGCAGGAACCCTTGGACTTTCGGCGAGAGGGTCTCTCACCCTCTTTGTCGCTACTCATGTCAACATTCTCGCTTCTGATCTCTCCACCGGATGCCTTACAGCCCGGCTTCACAGAAAGCTCTCCATGTTCGTCTCCATCCTTGCGAATGGATAAAACATGATGAGCTATATCACAGAACGCTCCGCTACCACGCACATCGCTGTGCATCCCGAGCTTCGGCTCATGGCTTGAGCCCCGTTACATCTTCGCCGCAGGACAGCTTATCTAGACCAGTGAGCTGTTACGCTTTCTTTAAATGATGGCTGCTTCTAAGCCAACATCCTGGTTGTTTTGGCCGTCCCACATGCTTTCCCACTTAGCCATGAATTAGGGGCCTTAGCTGCAGGTCAGGGTTGTTTCCCTCTTCACGACGGACGTTAGCACCCGCCGTGTGTCTCCCGGATAGTACTCCACGGTATTCGGAGTTTACTTAGGCTCAGTAAGGCTGTGGGCCCCCATCACCCATGTAGTGCTCTACCCCCGTGGGTATTCGTCCGAGGCGCTACCTAAATAGCTTTCGCGGAGAACCAGCTATCTCCAGGTTTGATTAGCCTTTCACCCCTAGCCACAAGTCATCCGGACCCTTTTCAACGGGTGTCGGTTCGGACCTCCAGTTGGTGTTACCCAACCTTCATCCTGCTCATGGCTAGATCACCTGGTTTCGGGTCTGATCCAACGAACTCATGCGCCCTTTTAAGACTCGCTTTCGCTGCGCCTACACCTATCGGCTTAAGCTCGCTCGTTAGACCAAGTCGTTGACCCATTATACAAAAGGTACGCCGTCAGGGCTCAAGGCCCCTCCGACTGCTTGTAGGCGTCCGGTTTCAGGTACTGTTTCACTCCCCTCGTCGGGGTGCTTTTCACCTTTCCCTCACGGTACTGGTTCGCTATCGGTCAGCAAGGAGTACTTAGCCTTCGGGGGTGGTCCCCCGATCTTCAGACAGGATTACACGTGTCCCGCCCTACTTGATATGTCCCATGG
>Ga0194134_10003505_pt1:0-2500 | contig 16857 bp, 8 predicted proteins | sample TA2KigOff0mmetaG_FD_148602 | JGI IMG/M metagenome (GOLD analysis project Ga0194134, IMG submission 148602) | Freshwater microbial communities from Lake Tanganyika, Tanzania - TA2015056 Kigoma Offshore 0m | ecosystem: Environmental > Aquatic > Freshwater > Lake | place: Tanzania: Lake... | reverse complement strand
CCGCCAGCCGTATAGGCATAAAGCGTGTCCATCAGGCTGACACGCTCATCGCCTGCGCCGGCATAGGGTTTGCGCGTCATCGCCGCCTGGATCCCCCGCATGACCGAAACATCCGTCACCGGCCAGTCGCTGGCAAAGGCCAAAGGTGCGCCGTGATCGCGCAGGGTTTTCCACAGATAGGCGTCAACCCAGCGCGCCTTGTGAAAGACGCTGTCCATCGTCGACATCGGGAAATCCATGGCGCCGGGCGGGTGGGGCGGCTGCACGCTGGCCGTGATCCCCAAAGCGCCCAGACGCGGCACATCGGCGCGGTCGATCAGCTCGATATGCTCGATCCGGTGGCGGCTGTCGCGCTTGCCGTTGCGCTGTTGGGCCGCCTCATAACCGTCAATCGTCTGACGCACAGCCGCATCGCCAATGGCGTGAACGGCAATCTGCAAGCCCCGCCGGTCGATCTCGGTGCAGATATCCTTGAAGCGCTCCAATTCTAACAGCGCCTCGCCCCGCTCCATCGTGCCGGGGTAGGCGTTCAGCATATAGGCTGTGCGGCTGTCCACCACGCCATCCATGAACATCTTCACAAAGCCCGACCGCACCCAATCGCCGGTGAATTCGGCCGCCATGGCGCTCGCGCGGTCCAACTCCGAAAGCTCCATATGCGGCTTCATGTGGAACGGCACCACAACGCGGGCCGTCAACCGCCCCTCGTCATGCATCTCTTTCAACAGCACGCAGGTGTAACGGTTGCCATCCATATTCACCATCGAGGTGATGCCATGGGCCGCACAATGGGCAAGCCCCGCCGCCACCTTGTCCTTGTCCGCTGCCCGCATCGCGGTGTCCGGCCAAGGCTCGGGCTCGCCGCCCGTGGCGATGCCCAGTTGAAGATGCGCCTCACCGCCCAGCGCCAGAATTCGCCCAAAGGCCTCGAACTCGCGCAATTCGCCGGTAGCCGTGCCATCCTCGCCCATGACAACGACATGTCCGGGGGGCGTTGCCGCCCCGTGCAGGATGCCCGCCGCCGTCAAGGCCGCCGTATTGGCCCAGACCGTGTGATGGTCGGGTGACATCATGGCAATCGGACGGTCGGCAATCACCCGGTCCAGATCGTGCCGCGTCACCGGATGATCCAGAATTTCATAAGCCGCCCCCTGCGCCATCAACAGCGCCCGATGACTGTTCTTTGCGGCATAGTCCAGAAAAGCCGCCTTCAGCGCCTCAAACCCATGCACGCCACCCAGCTGCAACTGCACCAGTTCCGCCCCCCCCAGAACCAGATGCAAATGGCTTTCCACAAAGCCCGGCAAAACCGTGCGGCCCTTGGCATCAATGACCTGTGCCCCCGGCCCGACCAGCACCTCCACCTCGGCACGGGTGCCAACGGCCAACACCTTGCCGCCGCCCAAGGCAACCGCCTCGGCCCGAGGCTTTAACGGGTCCATGGTCAGCACCTTGGCATTCACAACGATCATCTCAGCAGCCATCTGCCCGCCCTTTCATCTGTTCTCAAATATCCCACGGGGGTCCGGGGGTGTGAAACCCCCGGTCCGCCCTCTCAGCCCGCAACCCGTTCGGCCATCACGCACAGCATTTCAAACATGAGCGAAATCCCCAGCCAGGCCGTCCCGCCAGAGGGATCAAAGGGCGGCGAGACCTCGACAAGGTCCGCCCCCACCACATTCAGTCCCCGAAGCCCCCGCGCTACCTGCAAGGCCTGCCAAGAGTTCGGCCCACCCACCTCGGGCGTGCCGGTGCCTGGTGCGAAGGTCGGGTCAACAAAGTCGATGTCATAAGTCACATAGACCGGCCCCGCGCCGACGATCTCGCGCGCTTCGGCCATCACTTCATCAGCGCCGCGCGCATGGAACTCGGCAATCGGGATGATGCGAATGCCATTGGCGGCGGCGAAATCCCAATCCTCGCGGCCATAGGCCGTGCCGCGAATGCCAATCAGGCAATAGCGCTTGGGGTCGATCAGCCCTTCTTCCACCGCCCGGCGGAACGGCGTGCCGTGATTATAGCTAGAGGTGCCGAAATAGATGTCGTTCAGGTCGGTATGGCTGTCGAACTGGATCATCCCCACCGGGCGTTTCTTCGCCACCGCCCGCAGGATGGGCAAGGAACACAGATGATCCCCGCCCCCGGTCAAGGGCAGGATGCCTGCCTCGACAACACGGGAATAAAACGCCTCCATCCGCGCCATCGAATCCATCAGATCGCCGGGGTTCGGCGCCACATCGCCAAGGTCGGCACAGCGCGCAAGGTCAAAGGGCGCGACCCAGGTCGCCCCGTTTTGCGCCCGTATCATGGTGGACAGATCGCGCAACTGCCGCGGGCCATGGCGCGGGCCGGGACGGTTCGTCGTGCCACCATTCCAAGGCGCCCCGATCAGACCGATCTGCACCTCGGAAAATCGCGGGTGGTCAAAGGGCACATGCGGCAGGCGCATGAACGTCGGCACGCCCGCGAATCGCGGCAGGTCAAACCCCGATACCGGCTT
>Ga0194134_10003504_pt1 | contig 16860 bp, 12 predicted proteins | sample TA2KigOff0mmetaG_FD_148602 | JGI IMG/M metagenome (GOLD analysis project Ga0194134, IMG submission 148602) | Freshwater microbial communities from Lake Tanganyika, Tanzania - TA2015056 Kigoma Offshore 0m | ecosystem: Environmental > Aquatic > Freshwater > Lake | place: Tanzania: Lake Tanganyika... | reverse complement strand
GGGATGGTGTACACCAGCGGAACCAGTGCGATCACGATTGCCGACGGTGTGTCGGCCGCATACGCGACCCAAGACGCCTGGTTTGGAAAACTCCTCAGCGCGGAAGAGTCTCGCCAGCGCGCCGCCACCCCCGCCAAACATTGGACTCTCTTCTTCCCAGATCCACTTGTCGCCCGAAATGCCGAACACCACTTCCTGTGCCGGCGCTGGTGTCCTGGGCTTAGGTGGCATGAAAAGTCTTACAGTAATCCTGGCAGGTAGGGGAAATCAAGTGGCATTTCCTTACCTTGCGTCGCCGGGGCTCTACTGTCTCTCAATCAGCGTTTTTAGTAGCAGACGGCGCTTGCGGCAGTTGGCGTCGGCCGAAACTCAGGCTGAGTCTTCCGTCAGGATGGCCTCACTGAGATCAGTGTCCGTGAGATCGACGCCCTCAAAGTTGACTCCGATCAAAATGGCTCTGGAGAGTCGTGCACCGGCCAACATCGCGCCAGACACCATGCGGTCATGCTGAGTACCACTCCCACTCCACTTGATCCTTCCGCCGATGAGTCTCGCGCCAGTCAGATTTGCTCCGGTGAGATTAGCGTTACGCAGATCTGCGCCGGATAGGTCTGCACCACGAAGGTCGGCTCCTTGAAAACTCGCAGAATGCAGATTTGCACAGCTCAAGTTGGCTCCTATCATCGTCGCGTCGTCAAAAACGGCGCGATCAAGGTAGGTAAGCTCTCCAAACTGATCAATAGTGAAATCAAAAAGAAATGTCTTACTTGACAAATCGGCTTTGCTGAGGTTCGCCGAGTCAAAACGTGCCTCATGGCCTCTGACCGCCCGAAGCGTGGCCGCTGAGAGATCGGCACTCTGAAAGCTGGCCGAACTTTTGTGACGCTCCAGGTACTCATTGCCATCCTCATCCCATCGTGAAACGCGAGCGAGGTCTGCCCCACTGAGATCAGCCTGGATCAGGATCGCACGACAGAAGTTTGTGCCAGCGAGTTCTGCATTACAGAGATTCGCTCCAATGAGGCTTGCGCCCGTTAGGTCTGCATCAATGAGGTTCGCACCGCTCAGCCCTGAAGAGTCCAATTTTGCCCCTCGGAGGTTAGCTCTTTCTAGATTGGAAACCATCATCTCTTTGCCGCTCAGATCTACTCCATCGAGCTGTGCATCGGGATTACTGTGTCCGAGACCTCCGAATCTGTAGCCATTGATCTCAAACTCGGGTGGTAGCTCAAGGATGTCATCCTCACTTTTTCCATATAATCGTTCAAGACGCTCATCAAGGCCTCGTTGCACGTCTTCGTAGTATTTGTCCTCTAATTGGTCCCAAAAACTATCAAAACTATCTGGGTGATATGCCATTGAGATTATCGCGTCCGCCTCCTCGCTGTCCTCGGCTGGAACGAACAATCTCTCACCTTCCCAATAGTGGTCAATCTCTGCGTCATCCAACATCTGCTCCAAGGCTTCAAGAAATTCCCAGCTTTCGTCGGGGAAGGCGAATTCTGTCGGTGTGTCGGTGATTGAAACTGGACTATCTGTAATCTCGCCCTGACCCGGATCAGACTTCGCACTAGTCCGTCGCCGCAAGTTTTTCCTGTTTGCCACTTCTCGCTTCAACCCGGACTTGGAGGATTTCGTTGAGGACTTGCGACGTCTCTTCGCTTTGCTCGCGCTGGTGGTGGTGCGTCCAGCCTTTCTTTTAGGGTGTTTCCTTCCCATAGCGTCAATCTACGCCTGATAACGTCAGGTTTTCATAGTGATTGTGCCATTTCCATGAATGTCCTCACCGTCAGTGGCAATCGTACGGTTTGACCTGAGTGTCACTCTTCTTGCAAGGATCCTGTTGCAAGGATCCTGGGTTTGCTCGAAACCGAAGCCTTGTCTGCGGCAAGATTTGCCTGTTAGGTGTTGAGTTGGGGGGTTGGTTCTTGGCAACTTTGTAGAGGTTTAGGATTTCATCCTCCGGAGAAGTCAGTAAGTATCGGAGCAACTTATTCGTAGTAGCCATTTGGTACGTTGCGTTGCGAGGCAGTAGAGAAGTGTGGACGGGACACGTCGAGTCGGGCCAAATACATGAGCGAACAGTCATATCTTGAACTAGCGCAGGAACTTGGGCTCACAGTGGCTGATTTGCGAACTTTCTTGGAGGCGCACGGCCTGAGGTACCCGCCAGATGAGTTCAATGGTCAACAAAGAACACAAATCAATTCCCTCTTTTCGGAATGGTGCGATCGTCCTCGCTTGGTTCCGTTGCGACTCGTTGCACGACAAGTTGGAATTGACCCCGAGCAGTATCTTGAGTACGCCAGGAATTCGGGGTTGCGGTGGCTGAATACGACGAGCTCGCGCATGAGTTCACCACACGCCAAAGGTCTCAACGACTGGTTAGTTCGTGCTGGCTTGCTCGCCACTTCCCCGACTGATTGGCCGCCACCAGTTGAGCATGATGCGCTGACTTGGATGTCTGAGAACTCCAGTAGGGAGGTGATCGAAGTTGTTCAAGGCAACGAACAGCAATCGCAACCTCCGTCAGCTCTTCAGCAGAAGATCTCGGCACTTGCATCTGAAGAACTTGGAAACGGCGCCAGAGGTCACAACTACTTCCTTCTTCGGCTCATGGACCGCATGACGTCAGATCCGCTTGTGCGCGATGCGTTGTCACGAGACGGCGTGCCGCTTTCGACGCTCGGCGCAGCTCTTGAAGCAGTGTCAGGCGTTCCGAAACCCCGAAACGGTCATACCTTTAAAGACGACGTCTACTGGGCTGTAGTCCGTAGCCGGCGAGGCGACCTTTCGGAACTTTGGGTTGCCGATGGCGAGGCGCCCACTGCGCGGCTTGTGTTTCACAAGCGTGAGTCAACTCGATGGAAGCGATTCCGCCGAGAAGTTGATTCTCGAGACGGCTATCAAGTCGGCGAGATTCGCTGGGTTCAGTTTCATGAGTCGCGAAGAGGACGCCGCAGCGAGCTGCATCATCCTGCGGTCATCGTTGAGAAAGCAGGCGCAAACAAGTGGAGAGTGCTCTCGCTCACGACGGAGGTCGAGGGCGACCCTGAGGGTCGTCGAGTGCCACGACATTGCGAACAAGGTCTCGACTACGCGGGCTACGTTTGGCATGAAGTGCAGAAAGTATTCGTGAGTGAAATCGGAGACCACATCGGGTGGGTGCACCCCGAGTTGGTTGTAGTGATTCGGCGAAATGTTTCAATGCGTCAGGTACTGCTCGATCAGCTTGCTGAAGTTGGCGCCGAGAAACATCCCCAATCAGACTCATAGCTCTTCGGCAGTTCTTCGTCACCATCAGCATCTCTGAGGTTTGTTCCAAACCTTCCGTGAGAGATTAACGCTGAAGCTCAGAGCGCCGCCATCGCTGCTTGCAGTTATCGATGCGTGGTCAGAATATGGCGCCGGTTAGATCAGCGTCGTCAAATCGAGTGCCAAGGAGGTAGGCCTGGGAAAAATTCACCCCTCGGAGTCTGGCGCCTCTGAAATTTGTTCCCATCAGGTTTGCACGTCTGAAGTTTGCTTCATCAAGAACGGCAAATGCAAAGGTAACGCTTCTGAGTCGTGCTCCGATGAATGATGCGCCAGTCAGCACGGTGTAGCTGAGATTCGCACCTTTGAGACGCGCAAAGTCAAAGTTTGCTCCCACGAGCTTGCAGGCAGTGAAGATCGAGTCGTCAAGAAAGCTTCGACTGAAATTCGCTTCTGACAGATCTCGGCCGGCATAATTGCGGAACCTTAGATCAGCACGCGAGGCATCAATGCCCACATCTGGAGTTTACAGATAAGCGTGAACACGTCCGATAGCGTTATCGATCGTCCGTTAGAACTTCGTTGGGTGAGAGGTGTCTTCTCCATAGAAGTTATGAATGAGCTCAGAATCGTAGAAAACTGTCTGTCGCAGGTCGGCACCCTCGAAGAGATTCATGGCGAGTCGGCAATTTTCGAAAAGTGTGTGCTCGGCATTGACGAGCCGAAAGCGGCACGCGCTCACACCAGTGCTAATCAATGTTGAGTAGTAAATGCGCGCCTCGTTGAACCCGGTGTGATGCAGGGCTGAATTGTGGAACTGACAACCCTTGATGGCTGCTTTCCAGAAGTTTGATCGAAGAAGTGTGACGTCACGAAACTCACAGAAAGCCACGAGAGCTTCGGTCAATCGGCAATCTACGAACGTCGTCTCCTCCGCCCAAACACGAAACATGCGTATGTGTTCCTTCTCGGCGCGTACACCTGCCAGAATGCAATCGAGGAGCTTGGTCCTTATTAAGGCAGCACGATCAATCGAACAGTGGCGAATACGACACTTCTTGAATTCCGTCAAATCGAGCTTGACACCGCTCATATCGCAGCGGTCCAATGCGCATTCGTTGAGCACGGCGTAGGTAAAGCGAGACTCGTGGGCAGAGCAATCCAAGAAGGACGTGTGGTCAAGGTTCGCCCAGAGGAATGAGCAGTCGGAGATGTCGCAGTCTGTGAACGTGACTCGCGCAAAGCTCGCGTGGCTGAACTCAGCCGCAGAAATTCGGCAGTCTTCGAAAATCACGTCGGTAAACGTGCATGACATCAGCGAGACACCCGAGAAATCGACTTTGCGAAATACTCGGCGCTCAAATTTCTCGAACGGAGCGAGCTCGAGAGTTTCATCCCCGAGACACAAGATCAGGCAGCCGTCCACCAGGACAGGCTCCATCAATGGTTCGTCGTTTTCCAGTGCCATTGCGCCTCCTCTGCCGGGGCGCATTGGCCCCTAGCAACTACGTCTTTGAAATGACCGAAACCTTTCGGTCACTCGGAGGTGCTCGCGGTGGTACGACGACATTGCAATGACGGTATCACGCCCAAAGGCCGTGGGATTGTAAGGCAATTTCGCTGTGACGCGCATCACGAAAGTTGCTAAGAGGCGGATCCCTGCTCGCGAAATGCGGTGGGGCAAGAACGGGGCTTTACACCGTGCACCTCTGGTGTCGTCGCAATCAGTTAGTTTGCGGTAGTAGGTCAGGCTGAATTGTGAGAGTTGTCCATGTTTGAAGTAACTAGGCGATTCGCCGAAGCTCAGGATGCGCCGGCGCCAATGGCTCGCGCCCAGGGTCGTACCTGGTTTGAGGTGGCGCGAAACGAACTCGAACTTGGGGCAAAAATCTCACACTGGATCTGGTGGACGTTTCCGCAGTTTTTGCCAGATCGTCCCCTCGCGGAACTCTCACCCAATTCGCGGAGATACGCAATCAGCGACACGCAAGAAGCCATCGCATACCTCAATACGCCGCTGCTCTGTAATCGATATCACGATCTCACACGGGTAATACTCGACCACTTGAGTCGCCGAACTGTTGTCCCAGAGGTGTTGATGGGTGGCGAGACAGATTGCAAGAAACTGGTGTCCTCTTTGACGCTGTTTGCCGCCGTCGCATTCAGGAGTGCAAGACTTGAGTTGGCACGCGATGCCACAGGCGTTTTGGTCTTAATGGAGACCGCCGGATTCTCAGTGTGTGAACACACGTTGCGAAACATTGACTTCTCTGGCTTTGAGTCAGTTGGGGTTGTGTAATTGACGGAGTAATTTTGACCTTCAAGCACTCGAAGGGGGTCAGATATGTCCGATTCAACACAGCAGGCACTGCCGATATGGATGGCACCAAGTGGGCAAACATGGGCTCTGCCATCAGTTGAGTTTTATCCTCACAATCATCCGACGGTAGATGTTGTTGATCTCTCTCCGTTTGGAACAAGTCGAATCGTGAAGGACACGATGATTATCGTCAACGACTCGTTCAGGATTGTCGGTAATGGAGTCAACTGGGGATGGACATCGGTTGCCTGTGGGTCGGACTCAATGGGTTGGCTGAATCTGGTCATCTATGACGGAGCACAACTTGCTCGAGTATTGACTGAGGCGGTTGATCGGTACCGGCGTGACTATCCAACAATTCAGGAAATCATGGCCGCCTGTCCCTTTGCGGGTTCGGAGACAGTGTCATTCGGTGATCTCTTTGCACGAGTCGCGGCTGATCAGTCGAGTGAGTTGCGATCCGACTCCATCGGCAAGCTTGAAGCTGTAACGACATTGTGGGAGATGATCTTCAAGAGGTTCAGTCTCGGCGAAGGTGAAGGCCCAAGCGAGTTGTCGATGTTGATGTACGAAGATCGGGGAGTCACGTACGCCCTACTCCAGGAAAGCACCCTTCTACCAAGTTCGAGAGAGTCGGTGCACGTCGATCGAGATGATCTTCGATTGGCCTCGTGTCTGAGACGTTTGCGTGGTATGACCACGTGGGTGTCTTATGGTGCCGACATCGATAAGCGCTGCAACGAAGCAATCGCGGCCCATGTCGATCTCCGACCCTCACTGCGCTGGTTCTATGGACGCGCAATGAATCACTAAGAAATCAGAGTTAATCCACCTTGGCGTTGCAGGTCAGGGATCCCACGGATCGGGTGCAGTCGATTGCAGAGCCTCTCGAAGGTATTCGTCTGGAAAGGCAATACAAGCGAGCATCTCTGCTGCGACTGTTTTCGACTGGATGACCTTCGCCTCGGTGGGGGTCCGACTTTCTACGAAACGCTCTACATAACTCACAATTCGATGAATCGACTCCGGTACCTCAAGCCAGCCCTCAAATACGCGTTCAGTCTTCGCTCCGCTCAAATAGATGAACTCAAGAAAACTCATCGCATCCTGCATCTCTCTCGTCAGTCGGTAATCGGTATCACTCTCGAAAGTGAGTGCCGACACGTGTTCGTGTTGACTCCCAGCCCACCAACACACCTTCATTCGACGCCCTAAACGTTGGATGCCGAGACAGCCCTTGAGGCATGTGCACCACGGACCACCTTCGCAATAGCTGGCGAGCACTAGCTGTCGGGCAAAGTCGTGTCTTAGTACAACGAGCTCAGCGTTGTCATGGCCTTTTGGTTCATATGTACCGCTCATGCCAACGGATGCTAAATCGGCTTGAAAATGGAGCACTGAGCGGCGCAGAGCACAGTCAAAGTGTCTTGTCCATCTATCGATGTTCGAGTGTTGCCTTAACGCTGCCCACATAGAGTGCGAATGTGAGCTCTACTGATCCCGCCTTGCAGGCACTTCGGCGGCTGACTGGTCAACCCGATAGTGACTTTCGACCAGGTCAGCGCGAGTCAATTTCGGCCTTGGTTGAGCGCAAGGAGCGTGTGTTGGTAGTTCAGCGCACCGGTTGGGGTAAAAGTGCGGTGTACTTCATAGCGAGTCAGTTGCTTCGACAGCAGGGATTTGGAACGACCCTCATCATCTCGCCTCTCTTGGTGTTAATGGACAATCAGATCGCGGCTGCCGAGAAGCTCGGACTGCGAGCACTCTCTATCAACTCCGCAAATGATGTAACTGTCGATCAACTCGTGAGCTCCCTATCGAACGACGAGGTTGATGTGCTACTCATCTCGCCCGAGCGTCTTGCAAATCCACAGTTTGCCGACCGTGTAATGCCGCTACTTGGGCGAAAGCCGAGTCTGATTGTGATCGATGAAGTTCACTGCATCAGCGACTGGGGCCACGACTTTCGTCCTGACTATCGACGAATCGCTCAAATGATTTCTTCACTGCCGAGCGGAATTCCAATTCTCGGCACTACTGCGACTGCAAACGATCGAGTAGTGAAAGATGTGACTGACCAGCTTGGTGCCGTGTCAATCCAGCGTGGGCCTCTCCGCCGCGACAGTCTTGCACTCAGCGTGTTGCACGCACCAACCCGTGCGAGTCGATTGGTGTGGATTGACAAGCACCTCAATCAACTCTCGGGTACGGGAATCATCTACTGCCTGACAATCAGGGATGCCGAAAAGATTTCAAAGTTCCTGAGAGATCGTGGACATGACGTCGGCACCTATCACGCCGATATGGAGCCAAGCGATCGAGACTCGGCCGTTCAGCTGCTACTTGGTAATCGCGTCAAGGCTCTCGTAGCAACGCTTGCACTTGGAATGGGTTACGACAAGCCGGATGTTGGGTTCGTCATTCACTATCAGCTTCCTGGTTCCGTAATCACTTACTATCAGCAAGTAGGTCGCGCCGGACGAGCTATCGCCCGCGCAGATGCCGTCTTGATGCACGGCGAAGAGGACATCGACATTCTCGACTACTTCACTTCGTCTGCGTTTCCGCCCGCCGAGACCGTATCGGCGATTCTGAAAGTCCTCGACGCCACCAAAGGTGCAGTTTCAGTTACCGAGCTTTGTGACGACCTCAATCTCCGCGAGAGCGACATCGAGAACGTACTCAAGCACCTGACGGTCGAGGGTGCAGTTCAGCGTCTCGCATGGAAGAAGTATCAACGCACGCTCTCGCCGTACACCTTCCCAGTTGATCGCATCGCCAAGGTAAATCAGTCTCGAGTCTCCGAGAAGCAACAGATGCTCGACTATCTCGCGACTACTGGCTGCCGAATGACTTTTCTCTCAAATGCGCTTGACGATGCAGATCGTCAGCCGTGCGGCAAGTGTGACAACTGCTCAGGCAACATGCTCACCGCCAGTTTCGGCGCACAAGAGATAGCGGACGCAGAGCGGCTTCTTCGTCAAGGCTACGAACCAATCATCGCCCGAAAACAGTGGTCGAATCGAGCCAGTATTCCGTCAGGTGAACGATGTGAGGATGGAAGGGTATTGTCACGGTGGCGTGACGGTGGCTTTGGCGATGTTGTCGCTCACGCCAAGCAGGTCGACAAGCGTTTCTCTGACGAGTTAGTAGCAGCGGTCGTAGCGATGATTACCGATTGGCGCCCCGAACCGTTCCCGTCCTGGGTTACTTGTGTTCCTGCCTCGTCGAGCGGCAACCTCGTTCATGACTATGCTCAACGCCTGGCCACTGCATTGAACCTTCCTTTCAAGCCGATCGTGATAAAGACACGTGCCGTTGCTCGGCAGAAAAGCATGAATAACTCCTCGTTTCAAGCGTCGAATGTCGCAGGTGCCTTCGCCATTTCATCGCCCGTGCCCAAAGGAAGCGTGTTCTTGGTCGACGACCTCGTTGACTCTCGCTGGACAATGACAGAAGTCGGGGCCGTGCTCCGGCGAGCTGGATCTGGTCCAGTGTTCCCAGTGGCACTCTCTTTGACGACTGGGCGAGGATAGCCATGAACATTTCAGCATCGCTGGCGACGCTTCTGTTGACGAATCGAATCGTGGACATTGGTGTCAAGCCGCTGTCAGCTCGAGAGTTCTGGTCTGTGAAGCGATCCACTGTCGATGTGAGCGCGCTGGCCGGCCTCAACGCAGCTGAAGTGTCCAGTCGTTTTGGTATGTCAATGGAGTTGGCCGACCGCATTGCATTGCTCTTCGACGCTGCGATCGCCTTCACGGCCGCACGAGAGCAACTTGAGACATCAGGTATTCGAGTGCGCTCGTATCTGGACCCCGAGTATCCACCCCGCCTAAGTAAGGCTCTCGGCGATCGGTCGCCGATCTTCTTGCTCATGGCCGGCAACCCGTCGCTTCTCGAGAGCACGATGCGCGGGATTGTCGGCTCGCGGAGTGTGGGTACGGCATCTATGGAGGTTGCCGCAGTTGCAGCACGGCGCGCGGTAAAGAGGGGAGATGTCGTGACTAGCGGGTTGGCTCGCGGTATCGATCAAACTGCCATGGGCGCGGCGCTTGAAGAAGACGTTGGCATCGTTGGACTACCTACAGAAGGTATACGGCGCATCACGCAAGACCCCAAGCTTCGGCAGCTTGTGCTCGGCAACCAGATTTGTCTACTCAGCCCGTACGGTCCCGACGCTCCGTTCTCTGTTGGTAACGCAATGGGCCGAAACAAACTCATCTATGGCCTCGCAGAGTCAACATTGGTGGTGACATCAGATCTAGAAACGGGCGGCACGTGGTCCGGTGCAGTTGAGGCGCTGCGCGGGCGCTTCGCCGATGTCGATGTTTGGCTGGGAGACGGCATGGGCGACGGCAATGAGGCCTTGGTTGACAAGGGGGCCAGACCGATTCGTGAATATGACGAGTTGTGGAGTGAACGCTCGCCCGAGGCTGCGGCTGTGGATTCGGACGCAGAGCAGCTTGAGTTGGAGATATAGGGCTTAAGTGGCGAATTCGCGACAGGGTTGGTCGCGGGTTGATCTCGATACCATCGTGACTAGCTTTCTGACTGGTCGAGAGACATAGATGCGCCTGTTTACTGTTCTGACATGTCTTGTGCTGGCCGGAGCGTTCGCTCAAGCAGTAGTGCAGCGCATCAGAACTCGCGGAACTCACCAGATTCGAGAAGTGAAGCTCGGTGAGATATCCGACGCCTCGCGGGAAACTGTCAATGAAGCAGCGCGACAGTTTCGAGCTTATGGCGTTAAGGCGAGGGCCGAAGCCAAGAGAGCTTCAATCGCTTCTCGCAGGTTATTTTCACAAGGCTCAGGAGGGAAGTCGGCACGTAGCGGGGTGATCTCCAATGCAATGAAGGTGTTGCGGTGGCGGTCTGCGCTGTCGTGTTCTGCCCATGATGCCGAGCAGTGGCGAGTCATCTGTCGGCATGTCGATGATGTCGGCGATGTCGCCGGCATTGCTCGGGCACGCCAATGGATTCTTTTCGGCTTCAGTCACTCAGATGCCCGCTCCTGGGCGAGCCGAGGATTCTCGGCACTGGAATCTCAACAGTGGAAGAACCACGGTATTTCAAGTCCTGCGGAAGCAGAACGATGGAAGATGGTCGGACCGATTGAGATTGCCGACATCAGCAAGTGGCGAAGCCACGTCGATAAAGCGACACCGGAGGAGCTTCAAGAGTGGGTCACGGCCGGCTTCGGTGGAGACATTTCCGATGCTCTCAGCTATCGAAAAGCGGGATTGTCCCTGTCGGCAGCAGCAGTCTGGCGTAAGGGGTTCGCGAGCTTCAGACAGGCTGAGCCGTGGTTTGATTCCGGTTGGAAGCCACAGCGGGCATTGAAGTGGGTTGAAGCGGGTTTTGCAGATAAGCCGGACGAGGCCTTGCTATACCGAGAGGCAGGAATTGATTCGTCGGCGGCGGGCGTGTGGCTCACGGGCTTCCAAACATTCGCGCTGGCAGAGAAGTGGGTTGGTTCGGGATTGACGCCCCATGAAGCCGTCAACTGGGGTCGTGCTGGTTTCGCCGACAAGTTCGACCTTGCCCAGGAATTCCGGCAACGAAACTTCGATGCGATGGCCGCAGCGGACTGGTATCGGGCACTTGGATCTGCAGAAGCAGCTGAAATGTGGAGAGATGCGGGCTTCACTTCGACAAATGCGGAGAAATGGAGTTCTGGGGGCTTCTCTCCGCCGAAGGCAAAGGAGTTTGTTGACAATCATCTCTCGGTTGCGGTAGCCCAAGAGTGGCGCGCTTGGTCAGACGATGTCGCATCAATCGTTGAGTGGCGAACGGCAGGCTTTCAGCAGCATGCTGCCTCGATCTGGCGTGACGCAGGATTTGCTCCCCAACACGCTCGGGAGTGGATTCGTGCGAACATTCACCCACACGATGCGGTTAGCTTTCGTCGGCTCGGAGTTTCTGCAGAACACGCCGTGCAGTGGATGGCTGTCTTTGGCAGCGTTGACATTGCAGAAGCATGGATTCAGGACAAGTTCGCCGCTGACATCGCGGGCAGTTGGTTCCAGCAAGGCTTCGACTCGCATTCGGCCGCCGAATTCGCCTCTATTGGTTTGTCTGCGGACGTTGCGGTCGAGTGGCGGTCTTGGCCCCATGGCACTGAAAAGATCCCCGAGTGGCGTGGGGCGGGATTTCAAGCACAAGCGGCGGCATTGTGGCTGGAGGCTGGCTTCTCGTCGGCTGAAGCTGCGATATGGCGAGAATTTGGCGGTCCCAGCCAGGCTCAGTCGTGGCGTGAGGTTGGCTTCGACGCCGAGGAGGCGTCGCGATGGGCGTCGTGTGGGTTTGCCCCTGATGACGCCAGTGTCATTCGGCCGTTTGCAGTGTCGCCAAGCCCCGATCTTTACGAGGCCGTGCAAGCTGTAACACCCCTTGATCGTGTCATATTGTGGTTGAAAGCGGGTGTCACAGCCGATCGCATCCTTGTTGAAGAGGCTCGCTGGCCCGTTCGCTCTTTTCTTGACTGGACGAATGGTGGTGAGCTTGAGGCAGATGTCGCTTTCGCCTGGTACCAGGTAGGAGTTGAGCGCGCCAGTATTCAGGGTTGGCTCAGTGTCGGCGCAACACCGCAACACGCCAAAGTTCTTGAGGAGTCTGGCTACATGCCCGGCGACTACTCGAGAGTCGGCGAAATCATGCGTGAGGAATTGGTTGAGGTTGGTGAGGCAGTTTGGCGATACGACATTGAGCAGGCGGGATACAGTCGAGACAAGTCGACTCCAATCTTCTACCGTGTTTCGGGAGCTGGCACCGTAGATGAAGTCAGGGATTTTCTGGCGTTCGTCTCCGAAAGTGGAACCGATGTCGCATGGGTATGGCACGACGCACCTCGCCTCAGCCGCGCCATGCTCGACGCTCTCCCTAATGCAAGGCCCGTGCGCGGCGGGGTCAAGAAGGTGATTTGGGGGGAGCAGGTAGATCCGCAGAACGAATTCGAGTTTCATGAGGTGGAGTCATACTTCATGGTGCGACCACGCACAGCGTCTGACGACGCGATTGGGATGCAGCGATCACATCTCGAGGGTGCCCAATGAACCAGCGAGAGCAGATTCTTGAGATATATGGATCTCGCGAGCCGCGTCGCTATATGGTGCTCAAGTTCGCGGAACGATATCTCTCTGGAATCATCAATCGCGCCTCCACCGAGACTCGGGAGGGTCTGGAGTGGGAACAAGTCTGGCCCGATGATGTCGAGACCGACCAGCTCTACATCAAGGTAAACAACGCGCAAGCCTCACCGGGTACCAGCTACACCGTCGTCAATCCGGGTGACAATCGAAAAGTTCTGGGTCGTATTGAACGTCCAGCAGAAGCACGCGCAGTCGAAGTAACTGAACTCCCAAGAGGTCCAGTCGTGAGCCTCCGTCCCGATACGTCAGTGCCAAGTCGACAGCGTAATGCCTTGCGCAGTTGGGTAAATAGGCCAAACCCTGATCGCGATCAGTTCTTTCGCGTGCTTCACTCAGAGCGATACACGCAGTGGCCACTGTTTGGGCCGACACATGTAGAGGATTGGGCTTTTCTCGTAGACGATATGCGACCCGGAGTCGAGCAACAGCGTGAGTTCGTTCGCAAGGCTCTCGCCACCCCCGACTTTGCGCTGCTCGACGGTCCACCTGGTTCTGGGAAAACCACCGTGATCTGCGAAATCATTGCTCAGATGGTGCGAGCGGGTGGCCGCGTACTCCTCTGTGCGCAGACCCATGAGGCAGTGGACAATGCTCTTGAGCGACTGATGTCGGAGAATACGACCACATTGGGTTATGTCACGCCGGTACGCGTGGGGCGCGACATCACTCGAGCGTCCGAATTTGCCCGGCAATTCTTCTGGCAGAACCTCGAGAAGACGGTATGCGACCGGCTTGCCGATCGACTCATACGCATGAGCAGCCGAACAGCGAGCCAAGACCGAATTCTCGACGCCATACGAGGCGATCGTTCGGAAATCGGGCGGATAATCGTTCAGTCTGCGAATGTCGTGTGCGGAACGACTTCGGGGGCAGTAAGCGACCCTATTCTCGCCCCAATGTTTCGAAATGCCATTCCCGAGTTCGACATGCTCATTATTGATGAGGCGAGCAAATTGACCCTGCAGGAGTTCTTGGTGCCATCCCTGATAGCCCGACGATGGGTGCTCTCAGGCGATCCGATGCAGTTGCCGCCGTTCAGCGATCAGGACGAGATAGAGCGTCATCTGCGGAGTGTCGTCGGCGAGATGGAAGTTGATGCGACTGCCGAGGCGCAGACAGATGACCTGGTCGAGCTGAGTCCTACACAAGGTGACACAACAGTTCGCGATCGTCTGGATGACTCTAAGTCAGATCCCATCGCAAACCTTGTCAGTCGAATGCTCGATGCGTTTCAGCTGCGTTTCCTTCAAGAAGACGCTCGTTCCACAGAGGTTGATGCGTTCGAGGAAGCCTTTGATGACTTCGCACCTGAAATCGCAACTCAGCTACGCAGGGAAACCAAGTTGGTAACAGGTCTAAATCTGAGAAGCGTGTTGGAGAGCCTCATTGTGCCACGCGGCATCGAACAGTCACTGAACGACCCGAACTATGCGGGTGCTATCGACCTCGGGATACCTCAACCAGCACGTGACAACCGATCGACTTTGCTTGACATCCAGCAAAGAATGCACCCCGATATCTCGGTGCTCGTGCGAGACGCCGTCTACCAAGGTCGTGCGCTACGAGACGCCGATGGCATAGACGCGGCTCGTTCGTGGGGCTACGACGAGTATTCGGGCCACGCGGTGTGGAAGCGGGTCACTCGAGAATTGAGCTCGTCTGTCAACCTTGCAAAGTTCAAAGGGCTCGGCAAATTTGCCGCATCTTTCAGTCGCGACCGCCTCCAACTCATGGCCGCTGAGGCAATCGTGGCCGCGAAAGAGCTCGACAAATTCGTTGCATGGGCAGATCAGCCGGAGAACGCAGCCAATAGCTTTTCGGTGGCCATCATCTGCTTTAATCGACCAGGGGTGCCCGCATGTAACGCCGCACTAAGAACGCGATTCCCACAGCATCGTGTCAGCTCGTCGCATCTTGGCAAACGCAACAACGTGCATCTTCGCGTCGGCACCGTCGACTCGTTTCAGGGTCGCGAAGCGGATTTGGTGTTTGTGAACCTTAACAATTGGAGGTCAACAGCCCACCTGCGGTCATTAAACCGAGTCAATGTCGCCCTTACAAGAGCGCGGTACCAATTGGTGGTGGTCGGGCGGGCCGACGCGTTTCGCAGAGAGCCAGATGGTCTGCTGATCGCCGAACTCAGTCGCAGGCTCCCGTACGTGGAGACATTGTGACGAAGGTCGATGTCGAGTCGGTAGGCCCCGAGCTTCAATGCGATATCGACCTCGAGATTGCATCGTTCATGTTCCAAGGGGCAGCGACATTTTCGGCACGGTATGACTTTCTGTCTGCCTTTCTGGCGTCGGTAGTAGAGCTCGGTGGCGCCCCCAACATGTCCGAGATTTCCGAACACCTTCTTCCTGGTGTACCTCAATTCGTCGGTCGGGCAATTCTGGGCAACCTTCTCGACAACGGACTCTTGTCGCGAGACGGTGACGTCGTGACCCTCTCTGACGAAGGTATTACTGCGCTTCAGCGAAACGTAATTCCGCAACCCACCAACAACCTGTGGCGGGTGAGGTATCTCTTCGGCTTGGATGAGGGATCTGTCGTCGTTTCCTGCGTTCCCTCAGAAGTCAACAACTGGGATCTTCGGACGAGTGAGGCGCAAGACAACTCATCTGTCGACGGATCACTCGTCAGTTTCTCGACGCCACCCGAGATGTTCGGCGTGGCACTGCCTCTTTGCTCGAATGCAACAGAGATCGTTCTGAGCCCAAACGGGCGATACTCAAGCAGTCAGGCCGCGGGAGTAGCTCGAGTTTCAGTTGTCGTATCGGGTCAACACACCAAGATTGTTCGGTTCGAGGCCGTCGACATTGACGAAGACCTGTCGACGCTCAACTTCCCAAAGCAACTCGAAGGTTTTGTGACCTTCACTACTGGTCAACTCTTTGAGCAAGTTTTAGGGGCGATTGACTGCGAGATCGATGACCTCACCGACCAAGAAGTCACTTCGGGTATTCGCTCACTTGAGGTGTCAGACCAATCCGTATCGCCGCACGTAGTTGTTCGAAACTGTGTAGTTACTGACTTGCAAGTCGCGCCACGATCGTCCGAACGAGACCGGTGGTTTCTTCGCAAGCTGGCGCTCGCTTTACGGGAAGATATGTCTGTCGAAGAGTGGAGAGAGTGCGCTGAGTACCTGGCTGATGGCGAAGGGTATTCGGGAGACCGTTCGCCAGCATTTCTTCGTAAGTCGTTGGCTAGCGACCTGAGCCGCCGGGCCGTCCGATTCACGGACCAGTGGTGGGCGATTCACAGTTCGCTCGATTGGGAGCTTTCATGAAGTGGGTGTCTTTGCAGCCTCAGAAGATAAGTGCACCAAACACCTCAACTCTTGTCGGCAACACCGATGATCAATCGCTGCTTGATGAGGTTCTCAAGTTGATTTCCTCAGCTAACGAAATTGTTATCATCTGTAGCTTTCTCATTGCATCTTCGGAAGTGGGTAGTGCAGTGAGAAAGGCAGCAGAGCGCGGCGTTCGGGTGTATGTGCTCACCTCAGCGGAATCCGCGCTCAACGATGGGAAGTGGTTTCTGACGGACACCGACCGTGCGCTAGAAGCCAAGCACCGCGGGGCCCTTAACGAACTCAGTCACTTCGCGCGAGTGAGAAGCTCACCACACTGGCACACCAAGTTCATTCTCGTTGACCCTCACACCAAGCCCGGCGGTCTACTGTTGTCAGCAAATCTCAATAGTCATGCGTTACGAAGTAGTCCAGAGATTGCCGTTCGGTTGCGCGAAGAGGAGGTGAGAGCTCTGTTTGGAATCGCTCGCTACACATACTGGTCGGCAAGCAGTGAGATCCGAAAGGGAGTCTGGTCAACTTCGACTCAAAATCGATCACTATCTCAACTGTCAGAAAGCCCAGACGTCATTTCTACAGTTAGGAATTCTTCAGCCGTACTCTCGTTCATGCGCGATCAATTGAGCGAGAGCAAATATGTTGTTTTAACTTCGTACTCAATCGATTCATCTAGCGTTGTAATGGAGGAGCTAAGAACTTTCGCGAAAAAGGGTGGTCCAGTCACCGTAATCTGTCACCCGAGCAAGAATAATGCTTCAAGTCTTCGTGAACTGTCAGAGATGCAGTGCAAAGTGTTGGGGATCGAATGGCTCCATGCCAAG
>Ga0194134_10003501_pt1 | contig 16869 bp, 15 predicted proteins | sample TA2KigOff0mmetaG_FD_148602 | JGI IMG/M metagenome (GOLD analysis project Ga0194134, IMG submission 148602) | Freshwater microbial communities from Lake Tanganyika, Tanzania - TA2015056 Kigoma Offshore 0m | ecosystem: Environmental > Aquatic > Freshwater > Lake | place: Tanzania: Lake Tanganyika... | reverse complement strand
CCGCGCATTCATCGAAAGGGTAATCGGATCCACAATCATCCCGCTCTCGGAGCGCTTGACCTTGCGGACTTCCTGGGCCTGCCTTTCGATGCTCATGTTCTTGTGGATCATGCCCAATCCCCCGTTCTGGGCAATGGCAATAGCCATTTCCGACTCGGTAACCGTGTCCATCGCCGCAGATACAATGGGAACCTTAAGCTCGATATTCCGGCTCAATCGGCCGGTAATGCGGACATCCCTGGGCAATATTTCGGAGTAGGCAGGCAACAAAAGGACGTCATCGTACGTCAACCCTTCCCCTACAATTCTTTGGCTAAAATCCAGCATGGCAAATGTTCTATTTGCCAAGCAAATTTAGGGCGTTTGACCTGCCCTTGTTTGCCGTAGGCTCACCAAAATATCAGGATAATTGCCTTGCTTCCCCCAGGTGATTGAATGGGACAATTCCTAGACATTGCCCACAAATTGTAGGATCCGTGCAGCTTGTTTTCTTTTCATTCAGCCAGGAGGTGAATTTCCCTGAACATGCTTCCTACTCGCTATGTTCGGGAATTCCTTGGCAAAGGCTTCCCATTGGGCATCCCGCTGTTGTTCAAAACGTTGATGCGCCTCACTGCCCTCAAAGCGAGGACGATGGGCGTCCGCCGTGACCAGGGACTCAATGCGAGGAAGCAAAGCGGCGGCTTCGGCATGCATGCAATGTTCGACCAAGCAATCGTAAACGAAGGCTGTGGAGGCATAATTCGGGTGCACCAGATCGGTATCGTAGTAACGATAATCCCGCAACACATCGATAAGCCACTCGTAGGATGGGATATAATGCAGGTTTGGAAATTGCTCGCACAGCCCATGTGCTAAATCTAATAAGCGGCCTTTGCTTCGGTTGTTTTCGATAAGGCCATCTCTAGAATGTCGCACGGGGCTTACGGTCAGCCATATCTGCAATTCAGGCTTCCACTGCATAATTTGTTGCAACAAGAGGGCCCAAGATTTCAACATTTCTTGCACGGGCATTAACCTTCGCTCAAAAAGATTCGCCGGAAAGCGATGGCAATTGGCCACCGGTTCACCGCTGGATTTAAGAAAATACACGTAGGCTGTCCCGAGCGTAAGCACCAAGGTATGAGCCTTTTGAAGCGCTTGAGCCCCCGCATCGATGGCTTGCACCGCCTGTTCCTTGGCTTGTTCAAGGTGGGGGTGCGAAAGCTTGGAATGCAAGTTCCAATGATGCCAGACCCCCTCCAAAAGTTGCCAGTCTTGGAGGTTCCAGGGGATTTCTTGTCCCTGGGCTCGGCACCAATACGTTCGAAGGTGGTCGTGCAAGGACACAGGATCGAAAATAGTCCCTGTGGGCTGCCAGCTCACCTCAAAAAGATGCCGCTCCAACCTGCTTCCCATACGTTCGGAGAAACAAGAACCCATCAGCAAGAGTGAATCGGAATGGCCGATACGATCCCCGCGGTAGGTCCACTTCAAGGGCAAACGGTCCTCTGGCGCAAAGCCCATCAATGTCCTTTGGACCCGAATTGAACTTTCACATACGCCACCACGGCCAGCATTTCCTGTTCTTTGAGAATGTTCTTGTAAGATGGCATGCTGTTCTTACCGTTCATGAGGAGTTCCATGATTTGATTCTTGTCCAAGCGACTTTCGTGAAGGTTCTTGGCGCCTCCCAAGCCTTTCTTTCCGTCTTCGCCGTGGCACAAGGCACATTGCGCCAAGAAGACGGATCGGCCATGGGCGACCAAGTCGTATTTGGGATTTTCTTTCCCGTACTTATCCAAAGGATCGGTCACCACTTGGGCAAGTTCGGGATTGGTCTGGAGGGCTTGATGAAAATTAGCTTCCGCAAGATCTCTTTTGTTCATCCTGGGTGATCTGGTTTCGGAAACTCCGTAGGAATAGAGGATTAGAAACAAAGAGAGGGTGGCGAGAAATCTGTTGTTACGACGATAGCCCACCACAGCTACAGGGATTGCCAAAAAGACCGCGCCCATTTTGACCCAAAACCAAGAACCCACCCCAATGCTTGCATTGTTATAGGCCAGATAGAGACCGGTGATCAAAAACAGGGTGGAGATAATCATTTCGGGGATACGGGTTTTGGTGGTGAATTTGGTCAATGCATTTGGGCTGGTCCAAATTAAGACGCATTTAATGAGGTAAATCAACAAAAACAAGACCACCGTCAAGGTGTGGGTGTGGAGCATTCCGGTATACATGACTACTAAGGGGGTTTGGATGATGGTTTACACAAATTTCAACAAGTTCTCCTTAACTTGGTGCATGTTTAAACGACGCTTTCCAAAAAATTACAGCGCCCTCGTTTGGGCTTGTTGCTTGATTGCGGTATTCCTCGCCGCCCAGGACGCGTGGGCACAGGCCCACCTTCCTTTTAACGGGGTCAGAGATTTGCGGGCCCCCGCTCATTTGCTCATCAACGGCAAAATCTATTTGGGGGCAGGTAACTCCTTGGACTCAGGAATGTTATTGGAAAGAAACGGCCGTATTGTCAGTGTAGGGAAGCAAATCGCTTGTCCCGCCGATGCGGTGACCGTAGATCTCCAGGGTCAATGGGTCTTTCCGGCATTCATTGAATTGATCGCCGAGGTCCCCACCAACAAAGCCCCCGGGGCCACTAGCAGAAATTGGAGGGAAGATCCACAGATGTTTCCAGGGAGGACCGGGGCCTTCGGAGCCAACGATGCCATCCGTGCAGACCAGGTCGCCGCAAATGAATTCAAACCGGATGCCAAATGGGCGGAAGGTTATCGCAAAGCTGGTTTTGGGGCGGTCAATGCCCACATCGCGGACGGCATAGCGCGGGGTTCCTCGGTGCTGCTCAGCCCCCAGGGTCCTGAGGCTTTAGCACCTACCGAATCCCATGCGCCGGATGGACCTACGGCACTGCAGGCCATGCTGCGCAAAGAGGCAGCGGCTTTTTGGAGCTTCGAGAAGGGTAGCAGCACGCAGGATTACCCTTCTTCGTTGATGGGTTGCATTGCCTTGATGCGTCAAACGCTTTATGACGAGCAATGGTACCGCAGCTTAGGTTCCGCCAAGGGATTTACGGATTTGAATTTAGAAAGTATTGGCCGTCTTGCTTCGTTGCCTCAATTCTTTGTGACCAACAACAAATACGATATTTTGAGGGCCGAACGAATTGCTCAGGAATTCAAACGAAATTTTGTGTACAAAGGCTGCGGGGAAGAGTACATGTACTTGGATGCCGTTCGGGCCTTGAAGAGCACGATTGTCCTACCCTTGCGTTTTCCGGATGTGCCCGATCTGAGTGATCCTGTGGAGGCCAAGCGTATCGGCCTGAATTCTTTGGTGCATTGGGACCAGGCCCCGGCCAATGCCTCGGTGCTTCGCAAAGCCGGAGTCTCCATTGCCCTCACTTCGAACGGCTTGGACAAGCCTGAATCCTTGCCCACCGCTGTTCGCCAAGCCATTGCGGCGGGGCTTTCTTTTGATGAGGCCATGGAGGCCCTGACCAACACCCCTGCACGCTTACTGGGTGTGGATTCCCTTATGGGCTCCATCGCCCCTGGTAAATTGGCCAATCTGATTATTGCCAGCGATTCCTTGTTCAAGGAGGGGAGCGAAATCCGTTCGCTATGGTTGCAGGGGCAGCATTACCCCTTCAAGCCTTATGAGGGTCCGGCGCGTTGGGCAAGCGGTAAATACAAAATCACCGAAGGACCGCTCACCGGTCTTCACCTCTCGATCCTTTCCAAATCTAGCGGCGGGAAATCTACAGCGCCCGCCTTTGTCCTGCATGCCAACGATACTACCCGTATTGATGCCAAGGCGGAACGAAGAGGTGAATTTTATCAATTGATGTTTGAACATAAAGTTGCAGAAATTCCTTCTCCATTGCGTCTGCTGTTATGGCAAAGCGGACGAAGCCTCTATGGACGAATGAATAACGCGGACGAAAGCTCCCAGCCCTTTGCCGCAGTGATGGATTCCGCGGGATCGGCAACGGCCCCCAAATCCGACTCCTCTGCCAAGGGGGCTACCGCAACCAAAATCCATTACCCGGAGCCCCAGGATAGTTTGAGAATTTTTCCGTATGCTGATCTTGGGCGTATCCACGATCCGGACGGACCTACTTCGCCTTCCACGCCGCGGATGCCCGCCAATTGGCTAATTCGGGAGGCGACCGTTTGGACCAGCAGTGCAAGCGGTAAGCTAGAGAATACCGATGTCGCGGTTATTAACGGTAAAATCGCGGCCATTGGTCCCAAACTTGATCCCAAAGTCCACTTCAAAGGGCAAGACTACCGGACGATTTATGCGGCAGGCCTCCATTTGACCCCTGGTCTCATTGACGAACACAGCCATATCGCGATCACCAGAGGGGTGAACGAGGGGACCCGGTCGATTACCTCCGAGGTGCGTATAGGGGATGCCCTGGACCCGGATGATCCGAACATTTACCGCCAACTGGCAGGAGGGGTGACCACCAGCCATTTATTGCACGGTTCGGCCAATTCGATTGGAGGCCAAACTCAGCTGATCCGTATGCGTTGGGGGGTCACGAATCCCGAAAAGCTTAAGTTTGAAGGCGCCCCCGGTTTTATCAAATTTGCCTTGGGTGAAAACGTCAAGCAATCCAATTGGGGCGATCGCAATACCGTACGTTTTCCGCAAACCCGAATGGGCGTAGAGCAAACTATCATGGATGGTTTTCTTCGTTCCATTGAATACGAACGCCATCGGCAAGAGAATCCCGGAATTTACCGCAAAGACCTGACCTTGGAGGCCTTGCAGGAAATCCGTAACAACAAAAGACATATCACCTGCCATTCGTATGTACAATCCGAAATCAACATGCTGATGAAGGTTGCGGATTCTATTGGCTTTAAGATCAATACATTCACCCACATTTTGGAGGGATTCAAAGTGGCTGACAAGATGAAAGCGCACGGGGTCAATGCCAGCAGTTTTGCGGATTGGTGGGCATACAAATACGAAGTCATCGACGCTATACCTTACAACGCAGCGATTTTGCATCGCATGGGCGTGAATGTAGCGATCAATTCCGACGATGCGGAAATGGCCAGACGCCTTAACCAGGAAGCGGCCAAGGCCGTTCGTTACGGGGGAATTGACGAAGAATCCGCGCTTCAAATGGTCACCATCAACCCGGCACGCATGCTCCGGGTCGATCACCGTATCGGCAGCATTGAAATCGGAAAAGACGCTGACCTTGTGTTATGGAATGATCATCCCCTCTCCGTGTACAGCCATCCGTTGCGCACCATGGTCGAAGGAAGAACAGCCTACGAAGCGGAAGCGGACCGCAAAGACCACGAGGCTCGCGATGTGCTTCGCACTCGTTTGGTCCAAAAGGCCCTGAAAGCCCGCAGTGAAGGAGCAACCACCGGGCCTGCCTTCCGTAGAGGCCGCCGCATGTACCACTGCGAAGACCTTGGCGGCTTGCATGATCAAGATTTGCTCTCCGAGCAACTCCACGATCAAAGCGGAAACCACGGTTCCCATGAATAAACCGGGCTAAGAACAGATGAACCGCCCTTGGAACGAATGGTTTGACCTCACCCTTCCTCTCGAGAATGCTGTCGCGGCATTTACGGTGGTGTTGGCGGTCATGCTGCTTGCTCCACTTTTGTTCAACCGTTTGCGGATGCCGGGCATTGTTGGCCTTATCCTGGCCGGGGTGGCCTTGGGGCCTTACGGTTTCAACATCATCGACAGCCGTCAAATCACCCTATTTTCGAAGGCTGGGCTTCTATACATTATGTTCCTGGCCGGGCTCGAGCTGAATCTTCAAGAATTTCGCAAAAGGCAAACCCAAAGCATCCTCTTTGGATTGCTCACCTTCGTGGTCCCTTTTGGATTGGGCATGTTAGTATGCACCTCGGTGCTTGACTTTGATCATCTCCCTTCGGTACTGATTTCGTCGATGTTTTCGACGCATACCTTGGTGGCCTACCCGCTGGTGAGCCGCATGGGCCTAAAGCGTTATGAAATTGTAGCGGTGGCGGTTGGTGGGACCATTATCACGGATACCCTGGTGCTCCTGATGTTACCGGTGATTACCCGCATGCAGTCTGGCGGTACAGACCCTCTTTTCTGGGGTGGGCTATTCCTGCGACTTGTGCTGTTCGGTGGGGTTGTTTTCCGAGGCATACCCCCCTTGGTCAAATGGTTTTTGCGCAAAAGCGATGCAGGGCCCTATACCTCGTACCTGCTAGTCTTGACATTGGTTTTCGCGGGGAGCCTTGGGGCTGAATTGGCGGGGGTGGAGGGCATTATCGGGGCTTTTTTCACCGGGCTTGCCCTGAATCGCCTCATACCGCACGGTTCTCCCTTGATGCAGCGCATTGACTTTGCTGGAAATGCCTTGTTCATTCCCTTCTTTCTGATCAGTGTGGGGATGCTAGTGGATGTCAAAGTCTTGTTTCGTGGACCCCAGGCGCTATGGATCGCCCTTGTGTTAAGCAGCGCAGCATTACTAGGCAAATGGTTGGCGTCACGGATCAGTGGGCTTTTGTTTCGCTACACGCCCCATCAGCGCAGATTACTTTTCGGGCTTTCGACGGCCCATGCGGCGGCGACGGTTGCGGTGATCTTGATCGGGTATCAAATTGGGTTGGTCAACTTGGACGTACTGAACGGAACAATAATTCTTGTGTTAATTACTTGCGTGGTCAGCTCCTTTGTGGTGGAGCGGAATGCCCGCGTGATTGCGCAACAGATCAAGCCTTCCAACGATACGGAACAGGATATGGACGAAAACATCATGGTCGCCCTATCCAATCCAGCGACAGCGTCCCCCTTGCTGGAACTCGCCATGTCCTGCCAGAACCCTGATCTCCCCGGCAACCTTTATGCGATTAGTATTGTTACCGATAGCGATCCTGACTCATCGTCAACCCGCCGTGCTCGTCAGATTCTTCAAGACGCAGACCACATGGCCGAAACCAAGGGGCGTAACCTCGAGAAAATCCTTCGGCATGACCTTAACATCGCCTCAGGTATTTTATATGCCGCCCGCGAAAAGGAGAGCCATGAAATCATCCTTGGCTGGAACCCTGACCCACAATTCTTGGAACGCTTCTGGGGTGGTGTCCTTCCTTCGATTCTCAAACATAGCAATCAGCAAATCCTCATCCTGCGTGGCTCTGTATCCCTCAAGGAATTCCACGGAATGAGCGTATGGGTGCCCACCCACTTGCCCTTGGAGCCCGGTTTTCTATTGGCCCTCAAATCCATTCAACATATGCATCGTTCAATGGGAGGCTCCCTGGATTGGTACCTCGATGAACAAGAAGAGGCGATGCTGCATCGTTTGCAAGCCGAAGGCTTGGCTCAAATTCCCGGCAATTTCAAACGCCTCCCATCGCAGACCATGAGCATCGAATCCTCGACGGAAGGCCCCAATCCTGCCAATCCGTGTAAAGTCATCTGCGAGTCCTTCTTGCCCGTATGTTCTTCGTCCGGGCACCTACCCCTGCTCATCTGCCCCAGGGAAGGCTCTATCTCCTACCATCCCGAATACACTGACCTCCCTGGACATTTAGGCAGCTCCGCCCTCTTGATGCTCTATCCATCGGTTCCATCCATCGAGCCCCTGCAACGCCTCAATAACATCGAAAACGCCTTGCCAGATAGCCTACGCCGTCCTATGGAACGCCTTCAAAGAGCCGCCGATGCCCTCAAAGAATGGCTGCCCGAGGTGTATACTAAAAAGAACACTATTTGATTTTTCCACATAGTATTCTAATATAGAAAATAATATTCTTACATTTGCCAGTGGAGTTGATACCATAAACAAGGCGGAACCGAAAAGCCTCATGAGTAGGAAAACCTAAACCCTTTTTTATGAAAAAGTTTTTCTTTTTGATTGCAATCATCGCAGGAACTTTGACATCTGTCAATAGTTTTGGGCAGGGAAAAGGCCAAATATGGTTGGGCGGAAATGCTAATGCTAACATTATGCTTTCTCCTGATTTTGCTTTAACCCTCGGAGCGGATGGTCATTACTTTTTGATGGACAATCTCTCCCTGGGCGCTAATTTGGGTATCAATATGATGGGAGGAGAAACCACAACAAGTTTAACGCCAATGGCTCGCTATTTTATTGGCAATATCTTTCCACAAGTTTCATATCAAATTATGCCCGAAGGTGGTGGGCTTGGGGTTGGAGCTGGTTATTGGTACAATTTAAATGACAAAGTCAATATTGCCCCGGTTTTAAATTACGATATGGAGACAGAGGAAATTGAGTTAAATATTGGATTTGGAATTAAATTGAAGTAATTCGATTTGAATTGAAGATTCGAAAGGGCGGTGGCTTCCAGGCCATCGCCCTTTTTTTTGGAAAATGAAATTTACTCTTCCGCTTTCATGAAGCCAAGGCTCACCGAATTAATGCAATACCTTAATCCGGTGGGTTTGGGACCGTCATCGAAAACGTGCCCTAAATGTCCGTCGCATTGAGCACAACGGACTTCGATCCGTATCATCCCGTGGCTGTAATCCTTGATCTCACGGATACGGTCCGAGGCGATTCCTTCATAAAAGGAGGGCCAACCGCATCCGGCATCAAACTTGGTTTCCGACCTGAACAGCGCTGCACCGCATCCCTTGCAGACATAGGTTCCCGCCTCCCAAAACTGTTCATAAACGCCCGTGTAGGGTCTCTCGGTGCCTTGGCGCCGTAACACGCGGTACTCCTCAGGACTTAGCTTCGCTTTCCACTTTTCGTCGGCAAGGGCCTTATAATCCGTGGTTGAACCGCTGGGCATGTCGTGGGTTGAATCGAGGGAATGAGCATCTTGCGTCATCATAGGAAGGGGACCAAAGGGTGAATGTTGTGCCAAGAGACGGTAAGCAACCAAACCGGCCATACCCAAACCTGCAACCAAACCCGCGCCCACTGCCAAGGCGCCAAACAAGGTTTTACAGCGGCGGGTTTTCATTACTTCCGATCAGCGTTGCCTAAAGGTCCACGTAAAACGAAATTCAGCTATCAATTGTTTTTGATCATTGAAACATTGGGATACCAGCAAAGTTGTGCAGGTATCCCCGCTCTTTTGGAGGGTTTCAAGGCTGTCAAGAAGGTCCTTCATGCCTTCAAAGCGAAAATGGACCAGGCCTACTGCTTTCTTGTGGTACACCGCTTTCATTTCGGATAACAACAAACTAACGCTTTGACGTCTTCGGCGCAAATGCGTATAGGCGGGCAATCCTGTGGACATTTCTGCGCCCATAGCCATGGCCGCAAAATACATGGACCCAAAGGGGTTCTTGTTCCAAAAGGAATGCCTCATACGTATTTCGCAACCTCTGCTGTCGAGGTGAGTGATCCTCAAACCGGCCAAACATGCCAGGGGCAACTTCCAAAATAAAAAAACCGGAAAAAGACGAATCGCCCACGGCTTCAACCAGGATGCGCTTTTTTCCTTCACTTCGTAAATTGAGTTGAGCGGTTCATTAGAGCTCGTCGAGTCCCAAGGTTTCGGGTCGTGGGTACGGGAAATAAACAAACATGGGTTGCGATGGCCTCACCACAAAAACACACATAAAGTCATTGGGGTCTTTCCAGCTTTGCTTGAAGCCCGCGAATTGCTCCTTGGTCAAGAGGCCTTTCTTGATAAATTCCTCCATAACGGAGGCCCGAACGCTCCAGCGGGTATCCAATTGGCGATGATCCAAAAGTGGCCTACCAAGATCCAAATGCTGATCCTCGTAAGCGATGAAAACAGGGTATTTGGAGGTGCCGCTATCCAGAACTTCGTGCGCTATTCCCTGGAGATAGGAAGCATAATACCCCAAATCCCTTTCCAATTCGTTCCATTCAGCCTCTTGTTCCATGAATACGACCTTCGTTGACCTTTCGTTGAGCGTGTAAATTTAACGCCTGATGAGAAGGGCGATGTTTTCGATATGGGCCGTCTGCGGAAACAAATCCACTGGGCGAAAGCGCTCCAATCGGTACAACTCGTTCAGGGCCTGCAAATCCCGTGCTTGAGTTGCGGCGTTGCATGATACGTACACAATGCGCTCGGCGTTGCTCTTCAACAGCATTTGAACAACATCTGCATGCATGCCGGCGCGGGGTGGGTCCACGACCACGACATTGGGACGACCATGGGCGCCGTAAAAGTCCTCGTTCAAAAGACGGGCCATATCTCCCGCATAAAATTCAGTGTTAAGGATACCGTTGGCTTCCGCATTGCGCCGCGCATCTTCAACAGCGGCTTCTACGTATTCAATACCAATTACTTTGGCTGCATGGCGGGCCAAGAACAAGGCAATGCTCCCCGTTCCGGTGTAAAGATCATACACCAGTTCATCCCCTTGCAAGGCACACCAATCCAAGGTCAAACGATACAAAGCCAGGGCCTGCCTGGGGTTGGTTTGAAAAAAAGAGGTGGCCGAGATTCCAAATCGCAAACCGTCCAAGGTTTCGGTTAAGCAGTTTTGGCCTTGATAAACCTGTATTTCAAGGCCTTCCAAACTATCATTGACTTTGGTATTGACGGCATAGAGCCACTGATCCACCTGGGGCAGTTGAGGCCTCAAGGCCTCCAGGTATGGAAGCAGGATCTCGGGCTTATCCTCCGATACCGAAAGCAAAACCATCCATTGTCCATCGACGGTATTTCGTAACATCAAATTACGAAGGTATCCATATCGTGATCGAATGCTGTAGAAGGATAGATTCATGGCCATCGCTTGACGATAAAAGGTATTGCGAATCAAGTCCGCCACCTCATCCATCAAATAACAAGTTTCGATATGCAGGATCCGTTCAAAACGACCGCTCAAATGAAAGCCCAGTCCAGTACCGGGAAAGCCATGAGTTGGAGAATCGATGGCGGCAGACTGCTCTTGGGATTGTAGCAGTTCCTCTCTGGTCAACCAACGGCGGTCGGTGAAAGTGAACTCAAGTTTATTGCGGAATCGATAGATCGCAGGGGCAGGTAAAGCGGGCTCAGCCTGCACACCCTCCAGGGATAAACCGCCGATGCGGGTGAGGGCGTCGTGCACTTGTTTGGTTTTGTACACCAATTGCGTGGGGTAATCCATGTTTTGCCACTTGCAGCCCCCGCAGGTTCCAAAATGCTGACAAACCGGGCTCACCCGATGGGATGACGGTTCCAACAATTCCACAACCCTGCCTTGCGCGTAGCGGCCCTTGTTTCGGTAAATCTGGACCTGTGCACAGTCCCCTGGCATACCACCTTCCACAAAAACCACCTTTTCGTCAACCCTCGCCACCCCCAAGCCATCAACCCCCATATCGGTCACCTGGCATTCCACAACAGGCATTGGCTTGGGATGGGGACGCGGCATCGTTTTGTTTTTAAAAGTCAGGATTAAGCCGAGTGTTGGTCCAAGGATTGGGCCGAGTGTTGGTCCAGGAATTGAACCAATATCGGCAACAAGACGTCGGGGGCATCGGCATGAACCCAATGGCCCGCCCCGAGAACGGTATGAAATTCAGCGTGAGGAAAACGTTCGTGGAAGGCTTGCCAATCATCATCTGTAACATAATTTGATTTCTCCCCTCGCACCAACAAAGCAGGAAGGTCCAAAGGGGGATGCGTTGGAAGTGCACTGCCGATGGAAGACAAGGATAGGCTGAGCGGGCCCAAGGCAATTCTCCATCGAAAACGTCCTTGCTCATCGCGCTCTATGTTCTTGAGCACAAACATTCTGGTGGAAAGTTCGGGGATATCGTGCCTCAAGGCTGCATCCAAATCTCCTCGGCTTTGACAAGCCGACAGGTCCAGGTTTTGCATCGCGGCGAGCATTTTGGCGTGATGATCCATGGTATAGGCCTTGGGGGCAATGTCCACGATCGTCAGGGAAAAAAGTCGAGTTGGATACAGCGCCGCAAAGCGCATGGCCGCCTTGCCGCCCATGGAATGGCCAACGAGGTGAATCTTGTCCAGGCCCATCCGATCCATCCACTGCCTCAAATCCTCGGCCAACAAATCATAACCAAAATCATCCGAATGAAAGGATTTGCCATGATTGCGCTGATCGGGAAGAAAAACCCTGTAACGGTGCTCCAATCGCCGGGCCAAGGTCAGCCAATTATCCCCTGAACCAAATACGCCGTGCAGGATCACCACATTCGGGCCTTGGCCGCTTTCCCAAACATGCCATACCGAAACTGGAGAGGAAAGGTTAGGAGAGGGAGGGGCGGGAGAAGATGAGGAGCTTTCCATAGGGAAGTGGCAAAGGTAAGGCTATCTTTTTGTTGGGATTCCCAAAACCTTTTGGGCAGACTTTGGTCATTATAGAAGACCGTTTGCCGCTCATGACGCCTCGCTACCCCTTTGTCCCCTCCTGGGAGCCTCAAACCAGCATTTGCGATATCCTCAAGGTGTTCCCAACCGTAGGAGTCGAGCTGGAGCGCTTGGGAGTTCCCCCTGCTGCGGTCCATGATTGCATCACGGTGGGCGAAGTCGCCAACCATGTCGCCTGGAACCCCCATACTTTGCTTAGTTTCTTGATTCCCACGGCGGATCCTCATGCCCCAACCGATTCCAGACCCTCATCCCGGGTTGATCAGCGGGAATCCTGTGTCGCGATCGTTCAGGCCCTGAGGGCTGACCATGTACGGCTTTTGGGTGCCTACATTGGTCCTGTTCGTGAACAGTGGAAACATTGGGAAAGCAAGGGTTATCCTCCCGACCACCCTCAACTTGGCCTCCTGAGGGACGAATTCGAAACCCTCTGCGCAGAAATTTCCTGCCATTTTCTTTTGGAAGAAGAAGAGTTGTTCCCTTACGCCATCGAACTCCACGAAGCATGTTCGGCCCAGGTTTCCACCCAGGATGCGCTCAAAATTTTGGAAAACAAATCCCTCACCGACGATGGAGAAATTATCGCCCTGGTGGATTTACTTGAACATTTGTTATCTCGATTTCCAGAGGTGTATAAAACCCCTTCCGAAGCTGTATCCAAGAGCTTGAAGGCAGGGGACACCCAGAATACAGGGCACCATCTGTGGGCCAACTTGTTGGCCTTTCGTGAAAGCTGGATGCTGCACGAGGCCAAGGAAACCACCGGGCTTTTTCCCCGCATCCTGGAGCTGGAAAATCATTTACTTCGCAAAAACTAATTGAACTATCTTTGAGCATCCCGGCTCTTTAGCGCCGGGTATTCTTTATGTCTGATAGTCAAGTTATTGAAAGGATTCAGGCCTTTGAGCGGCAAGCTCCTGAAATTGTTTTTGAATGGAACGATGCTCCAACTGGGGCACGCGGCTGGGCTGTACTGAATTCCCTTCGGGGTGGTGCGGCCGGTGGTGGAACACGGATGCGCCGTGGTTTGGATCGGCGAGAAGTAGAGTCCTTGGCCAAAACCATGGAAATCAAATTTACCGTTTCGGGGCCGGCCATTGGCGGGGCCAAATCAGGAATCGACTTTGACCCATCCGACCCCCGCAAAGAAGAAGTCTTGAGGCGTTGGTACAAAGCCCTTGACCCGCTGCTCAAAAATTATTACGGCACCGGAGGAGATTTGAACGTGGACGAGATTCACGAGGTTATTCCCTATACCCTGGCTAACGACCTCCAACACCCCCAACAAGGCGTTGTTCAGGGTCATTTTGGACGTTCGCTACGCGAAATGCGTATTGCCCAACTCAGGGAGGGGGTAAGCCTACCAGTCCATGATCGAGAATTAAGCCCATTGCATCCTCTGGCCCCCCAAGGGACCTATACCGTGGCGGATTTAATCACCGGTTGGGGGGTGGCGGAGTCTATTCTTTCCTATTATGCCCACCGAGCAGGCGCAGTGCTCCCCGCGGACAGCGAGGGCTCTTGGATTCTGCAAGGTCACTCGGCCTTCGAGGGTCGCAAAGTATTGATCCAAGGTTGGGGAAACGTCGCTGCAACTACTGCATATTATTTGTGTTATGCCGGGATGCGGATACAGGGCATTTTGGACCGGGATTACGGTTGGTTAGCCCAAAGCGGTGAGCCTATGGATTTGGCCCAATGCCTGAGCATGCTTCAAGGCCGTTTAGGGAACGCCCTGAACCCTGATCAAAAAGGCGTTGAACCGCGTCAATCCATGGAAGCGCAATTTTGGCAACAAAAAGCCGATGTCTTTGTCCCAGCAGCCGCTTCACGCTTGGTAACCCTTGATCAAATTAATTCGTTAATGAATAATGGATTAGAGCTTATTTCCTCCGGGGCAAACGTACCTTTTGCCGACCCTGAAATTTTCATGGGCCCCATTTCCAAGGCTGTGGATAACCGTATCGCTTTGATTCCTGATTTTGTGGCGAATTGCGGAATGGCGAGAGTCTTTTGTTACCTTATGCAAGAAAATATTCCGGTGAATGCACGGGCAATTTTCAAAGATGTAGCGACTATCGTCCGCGAAGCCGTTAGGTCGTGCATGCCCGCGGATCAGGTCCTTTCTTCAGCAAGCGGAACAAATGGTTTGTGCGTTCGTGCTTATGCCAAAGCACTGGATCAACTCATGCCCTCTTTCAAACCCTGAACACTAAATCATGATTACATTCCTTCATTCGCAGTCCTGGGCCGGCCAAACCTATTTCCAATGGCTCATGGCCTTGGGTTTGGTTTTGGGGACAATTCTACTGCGCAGGCCCCTGGCTAACTCGCTGAACTGGTTGTTTTACAGAGCCTTTAGCGAAAGAAACCTTAAGAAACGTAAACAATTTCATGACCTTACGGGCCAAAACTTGAGGCGTTTGTTGGTGCTGTTGGCTTTGTTTATCGCTCTCAGCATTCTGAGCATTCCCGCGCATTTTCAATGGTTTGGGAAGCCCTACCGTATTGCATTTTATTTGGATATTCTCTTGCAATTGGGTTTGGTTTGGACTGTATCTAAAATATTGTTAAGAATTGCAGATTTTGTTGCGATCGTATGGCAGGATAAAAGCGAAATTAGTAGCGATCCCGCCAGAGCGCAATGGGTCCCGTACATCAAGGACGGCATCAAGGTCGCTGTTGTTTTATCAGCATTTCTCTTTGTCATCGGTATTGTATTTCAAGCTAATATCGCGGCTTTGGTGGGCGGTTTGGGGATAGGCGGACTTGCTGTGGCATTGGCTGCGCAGGAGAGTCTTGCCAACTTATTGGGGTCCTTCACCATCTTCCTCGACAAACCCTTTACGGTGGGCGATACCATTGAATTCAAAGGGATTACCGGAACCGTTGAACATGTAGGCTTTCGTTCAACCCGCATGAGGACCCTAGATAAAAGCTATGTTACTGTTCCCAACAAGGCCTTGGTCACCGAGCCCCTGAACAACATCACCGAAAGTACTCATCGCAGGGCGGCCTTCAAGTTAGGCCTCGTTTACCAAACTAAACCCGAAACCCTCCAAGCGATTATTCGGTCTATACGGGAAATTCTGGAAGCCAATCCCTTGATTGAAGAAAATCCTACCGTGACTTTTTTTGGATATGGCGAAAGTTCTCTTGATCTTCAAGTCATTTATTTGGTCAAAACGCCGGATTATGACGAATACCTTCGGGTGAGAGAAGTCGTGAATTTCGAGATTTATCGCATTGTGGATGAGCATGAAACTGATTTTGCCTTCCCTACGCGCACCATGGTGACCGTCCACGAAGATGGGTCGAAAACTTAATTTCCAAAAGGTGGTCTGGGGGAGTGCCGCCTATGCTCTCACCGTAGCTCTTCGTTACGATATGTTACGGGAGCCTCTGGGTTTGCATTTTAACTTGACCGACTTGGACTACGAACAAGACTCGGTGCACTGGGCGGGATTTAGCGAAGAAGGCGAGGTCTTGGCCTGTTTGGTCCTAAGGCCTGCTTCCACCGCGTCGGTTCTCCCCGAACCCTATTGCATTGAAGAAGCCTACCAAATGCGCCAAGTGGCCGTTAAACCCAGCTACCAAGGCCTCGGATTGGGCCGTGCATTGGTCCTTCATTCCCAGAATTGGCTTCGTGATCAAGACAAAGCCCGCCTTGTTTTTTTGCATGCCCGGCCTCAAGCCGTAGGTTTCTACCAAAGGTTGGGTTACCAGGCCTACCACGAACCCTTTATGGAGGTGGGGCTGCTGCATACCCGGATGTTCATGGATCTCCAATCTCCCTTCTAAATCCCGATGAACGCAATCGCCCTCATCCCTGCGCGTTTGGAGTCTTCCCGACTCCCCCGCAAAATGCTCGCCGACTTAGGGGGCAAGCCCCTGATTGTTCGCACCCTGGAGGCGGTTCGGCGTGCTTCATGTTTCGATGAGGTTATCGTTGTTACGGATTCCACGGAAATTCTGGAGGCCGTCCAATACCACGGGGGTTCGGCGATTCTTTCTTCCCCCGATCACTGCAGCGGCAGCGATCGCCTGGCCGAAGCCTTGCAATCCCTTTCCCTAAGGAACCAATACGATGTTGTGGTCAACGTTCAGGGTGATGAGCCCCTGGTCCCGGCCTCGGCTTTGGATAGCCTGGTAGCATTGTTCCAAGACCCTGCGGTTCAGGTGGCTTCGGCTTGTTGCCCATGGCCCGAAAACGAAAGTGCCCACAACCCGGACCGGGTCAAGGTGGTCCTGGACGCCCAAGACCGTGCCCTCTATTTTTCGCGAGCAGCCATTCCGGTTCAACGCTCGGATTCCGACCGACCCGCCGAGCGATTCCTGCATGCAGGCCTCTATGCCTATCGACCTGCCCGGCTTTTGGAATTTACACACCTACAGCCGGCTCCTTCCGAAGAATCCGAAAAACTCGAGCAATTACGCTTTTTGCACCACGGAATCGCGATCCACATGCTCCGACTGCTCGAGCCTCTGCCATCGGGGGTGGATAATCCCGATGACCTCGAGCGAGTGCGCGCTTTTTACGGAAGCCCCAGCTCTTTGCGCTGAATGGGGTCGA
>Ga0194134_10003485_pt1 | contig 16919 bp, 15 predicted proteins | sample TA2KigOff0mmetaG_FD_148602 | JGI IMG/M metagenome (GOLD analysis project Ga0194134, IMG submission 148602) | Freshwater microbial communities from Lake Tanganyika, Tanzania - TA2015056 Kigoma Offshore 0m | ecosystem: Environmental > Aquatic > Freshwater > Lake | place: Tanzania: Lake Tanganyika... | reverse complement strand
ACATCCAGCATCTGGCGAGAGGATTACTAGGTATCGAGATTGCCAATCACTTATTCCAAGGCGCTTATAGGTCTCAACCCTTACCGAACTTGTCCAGGTATTGAAATTATTATCACAGGGCATTGCGAAATTAAGTCGAATTGGTAGGCTTAAAGCTGCGCCAAATTTAAATTCAATTCTCTTATCTTCAGGATCGCCATAGACCGTTGTCAACTCTTTCCAGAGTGGGCCGACTTTAGTTTCGATCTCTTTTTGAGCATCACTAACACTTCCTGAAAGAGGTAGTGATCTATTCCAATCAATAGAGACGATATCTATGATACGAGTTTCAAGTGCTAGCGCTGGAGCAGCGTTAAGCAGTGAGAGGGTTAGAGAGAGCGCAAGGGAGGAAAACCCCAGGCGTTTAAGAATTGGCGCGAATAAATTTTTCAATATCTTTAATGATCTCATCAAGGCTAAATTTGCTCTTCCATCCGGTCATAGAACGTATCTTGCTGGTATCGGGCACTCTTCGCATAGTTTCCTCAAAACCAGCAGGATAGGCCTTGGAATAGGGGAGATATTCAATCTTTGAGCTCGAATCAGTCAGGTTGATAACCCTTTTGGCAAGATCTGTAATTGAGATCTCCTCTTCGCCCCCGATATTAAAGGCGTTGCCTAGGGCCTTATCATCAAAGAAGATCTTTACAACTGCGTTAACAGCATCTAATACATGGCAGAAAACTCTTGATTGCGAGCCATCTCCATAGATCGTGATGGGCTCATTCTTAATAGCAGCTGAGACAAATCTTGGAAGGACCATCCCATAGGCCCCGCTCTGCCTTGGGCCAACAGTATTGAAAAATCTTCCAGTAACAAATTTAAGAGAGTGGCTCATATGAAACATTTGAACGATTGATTCATCAATCGCCTTTGCCTCAGAGTATGCCCAGCGAACTAATTGTGGCGATCCAATCACTCGATCAGATTCTTCCGTTAGTGGCTGCTTTGGATTTTTGCCATAGAGCTCAGAGGTTGAGGCAAGAAAGAATCGCTTTCCAAGTTTTGCAGCAGCTTTAATAGCAATCTCGCTGCCATGAGTATTGGCTACCAATGACTCATATGGCCTCTCTAGAATTCTCTGCACCCCAAGTGCTGCCCCTAAATGCATGCAGCCATCAACTCTATTCATCAAGGTATGAACCAACTTTTCATCAAGCATCGAGCCTTGGATAAATTCAAAGCTTGGATTTTCCATCAGACCAGTAATATTTTGCGCGCTCCCTGTTGATAGATCATCAAGAGCGATTACTGAGTGGCCCATCTCAATTAATCTCGTACTTAAGTGAGAGCCAATAAATCCAGCGCCACCTGTAATAAGTAATTTCACTCTGTCACCTTATCTAATACTTCTTTATATAGCCCTAGGTGAGCATCTGCCATTACTGAGCTTGAAAACTCCCGCATAGCGCGAAGTTTTGCAGCCTTACCTAACTTTGCCCCAGATTCCAGATCTTCAATAACCATCTCGATTTTGGCTGCCAAGTCTTTAATATCTTTGCTTGCAAGATATCCAGTAACTCCATCTTCCAATATTTCAGAAACTGATCCGACATCGGTTGAAACAACAGGAACCCCTGCCATCTGAGCCTCAATGAGAGATAGCGGCATTCCCTCACTATCTGAGGTACAGAGAGCGATATCGGCTATAGACCACATCTCATTCTTATCTTGAAAGCCCACAAAGGTGACATTCCTTGGAGCATCAATCTTCAATTTATCTAGAAGCTCCCCACCCCCTGCCATAACAAATCTAATCTTTGGCAATAAACGAGCAATCTCTATCACTTTATCTGGGCGCTTAACTTGAGTAAATCTTCCTAGCCATAAAACTAGAGTTTCATCTTGGCTAAAACCAAATCTCTTTCGAACGCTAGCCTCGCCAACTAGCTCTAAAGGCGCAATTCCTGGGGCAATAGATAGATACTGCTTAGCTCTTCCTATCCCTACCTCTAGTAGCTCATCTCTTACTTTCATTCCAATAGTGATAAATCTTGTCGCCCTTGGGGCAAGTAGCCTTTCGAATATGTTTAAGACATTTCCCTTTAGAAATCCAAACTCAGGATCATAGAGATGATGGCCATGAAATGAGTGAATTACTGGAATATCCCTTTTTCTTAGCCTTACTAAAAGCCCTGCTTTGAAGGTATGGGTATGTATCAGATCTGGCTTAAAGCTCTCAATGACTTTTTCAATTTCTCTGTGAGCCTCTCTATCTTTAGTAAAGCTCAATTCCCTAGATAGTGTTTCAATTCTCTGGTATTTAAGGGTATCGATGACTGAATCTTCTGTCTCGCCTTTTGGGACATTACCCATAACAAGTAGATTGCTTACACCTAGTTTTTCAAGACCATTAATCAAATTAGCAATATATGTCGCAGTTCCTCCAACATTCATACGAGCAATAACATGAAGAACTAGCATCACTTTCCTAGCTCTTTTGCTGAACGCTAATCAGCGGCTTCCAATCGGGGTATTTTGGATTGAAGTTAGTAGTAAAGATTGGCCCGCCCTTCCATCCACTCATAGATAGATTTGAGTGAGCAACTAATACCACTGCCAGGTCATATGATCCAGCAACCAAGCTAGAGCTTTGACCATCCCATGTTGAAACTAGTGGATCATGCCAAGAGACTTCTGCGCCAAATTCTTTAAGGCTCTCTATAAATGGCTGCGCCGGGCTCTCTCTAGTATCTGAGATATCAGCCTTGTAGGCAACACCAACTACTAATACTTTCTTACCTTTTATAGCGCCATACTCATCTACTAGACGCTTTGCCACATACTTTGGCATCCGATGATTGATCTCCTCAGAGAGGGCAATGTATTTACTTGTTATGCCAAACTCTTTAGCTCGCTCTTGAAGATATATCGGATCAACTGGGATGCAGTGGCCACCAATACCAACATTTGGGTGAAATGGCATAAAGCCATATGGTTTACTTCCTGCCGCCTTTAAGACCTCATCTGCCGGAACTCCCATTGCGCTCATAATCTCTGCAAATTCATTAACAAGGCCAATATTGATAAATCTAAAGGTATTTTCAAAGAGCTTGGCTGCTTCTGCAACCTCAGCAGATGAAACTGGAACTACCTCATCACAGAAGCTCTTATAAAAGGCAACCGCAGCATCGCGGGCTTGATCTGATAGACCTCCAACAACTCTTGGAGTGTTCTTAACTCCATAGCTCTTATTGCCAGGATCCACGCGCTCAGGGGAGATGGCATAGAGATGGGATTGGTTAGAATCCCCATCAATTAATGGCTTGATTAGTTCTCTCAAAGTACCTGGATAAGAAGTTGATTCATTGATAATTAATTTGGGGCTCTTTAGAACTTCGCCAAGTGATTTAGCAGCAGATATTAGAAGTGATAGATCTGCGGATCCCTTTTCATCAAGCGGGGTTGGAACAGCAATTACTATGACATCTGCCTCAGATACCTGGCTATATGATTCACTAACAAGAAGGGCTCCAGAGTTAACTCCATTAGCAATTACTGCATCAGAAATTCCCTCAATATGAGATTTGCCAGATTTGAGACTAGAGATCACAGCAGTCGACTTATCAATACCAATTACTTTATGTCCTACCATAAGGGCGCCTTCGGTGATGGTTAGGCCTACATAGCCCTGGCCAATAATTGCTACGCGCATTTGCTTAATCATAGTGGCCCCTTAAAAGACCGAAGCCCGGTCTCCCTTGCGGGAGCCGGGCTAAGGCCTTGAAGAAGTTAAGGCTTTACGCCTTTACCTTCTTAGCAATCTTGGCAACAGTGTTGGCAAGAGTTGTAATTTGAGCCTTTAGGGCTGCCATCAGAGTTGCAACCTGAGTTGCAAGCTCTTCAACTGCAGCAGTTGCGGCATCAGCAGCATCGCGTGCTTCTTCAGCAGCGACAGTTGCGGCATCAGCAGCTTCTGCAGCTAGGTTTGCAGCATCGGTAGCTGCGTTAGCAGCATCGATTGCTTCAGCAGCGGCATCAGTTGCAGCTTCAGCAGCGGCGATAGATCCAGCGATAGCTGTTGCATTTGGATCTGTCACTTTGGCTGTTGCTGAGACTGTTGTGTTTGCACCAGTACTACTTCCAAAGGTTGGGAATGAGACTGAGTAAGTCACATCTGCGCCAAAGGAAGGCATAGTTACGACACGAGTTTCCACGGAAGTATCAAGATACTCTGTGATAGTTCCGCTGTATGTAACGTCAGTTCCGCTCGTATTGGTTCCACGTAACGGGGATGTGGTAACACCGGTTAAGGTGTAATTTGACGTGACGTTACCTAAGGAACCGGTATGGCCCAGTGCTTGCAGTCTACCCGCAACATCCTTAGTAGTGATCGTGATAACCGCTCGTTCACCTGGTGAATAAGTGGCTTTATCAAAGGCAACTGTTGCAGATGCGACTGTGTTACCTGTGACTGTTAATTCAACTGAAGCCGTGAAAGTGGCGGCAGTTGCGTTCCAGGAGTCTGCAAGATAAATCGTTACAGTTCCTGTGTCAGAAATGGTCAACCCGCAAGTGAGACGTAGCGTGGTTGAATCCCATTGGCCTGATGTGTTACCACAACGACCCGATGTCTGGTATTGAGTGGAAGCATTGGAGTACAAAGTGGCGCCTGCACTGACAATCTTAGTGTCAGATGCCATTACATATAAGGTTCCAGAACCCAGTAAGTTAGGACCAGAATCCTTGACTTGAGCAAGGAGATTCACTGTCCCACCAACATGGGTATATGTATCACTCAATGCAACAGATGCACTAGCTGCTGGTCCCGTAAAGGTAACAGTTTTCGTTAGAAGAGTGACACCAGCGGCAGTTTTTAATGTGATTGTTCCCGTTCCAACCGTACCGTTTGAGAACACGGTTAGAGACTCACCGCTGTATTGAACGGATCCATCATCGTTAGCGGATACATTCATTGTTGCAGAGGAACTCTTTGTAGAACCCGAATTGGCACTAATCGTACCTGCTCCGGTAATGGTTGCTGTAAGCGTATCTTGAACTACCTGGAAACCATCTGCTACAGCAACTCTAGTATCTCCAGCGGAGTTCGCGGGCAGAACATAGAGCACACCTACCAGAGTGGACGCAGTAGCAGCCCCAGCTGCAGCAACAATCGCGGAATCTGTTGAAGCCCCTGGAACATTTCCATTTAATCCATAGTTATAGCGCGCATTCGCCGCAGTCAAATTATCTGTGGTGAAGTAGGAAGCCGCTATGGAAGAAGCTGTCGTGTTTGGACCAGTAACAGTAACTGTCCATGTTGATGACGAAGCGCTAACTACCGCATTTACATGTCCAGAAACCAGATAGAAGGTGTAAGTGTATGTACCCGCCTTAGTGAAACCAGCAGCTTTAAATGAAACCGCCGACCTGGCATTAACGCCTCCAGGACCTCCGGTACTGATAGCGGAATCAGTCCATCCATTGATATTGGATGGTGAAATATCAACCCATGGAGCTGGTTGGCCCGTTGTGGTACCTGCACCTGGGGCTGGCGATCTACCTGAGTTAACCACAATGTTGGCAGTATCAGCCGTTGGAAGCTGACGACCCAAAATTGCGGGACATGATGCACCGGCTGGAGCATCGCATGAGTATCTAACAGTAACTGTGTCACCATGACCGTAGGCCGTATAAGTGTCAGTAGTCCATCGTGTGGTCCAGGAACCAGTGGCAGTATCACCAGTAGTTGCCGTGGCCGTTGCAGAACTGAGGGTTAGAGAAGAAGTGACCAAAGCTGCTTGAGAACTTGGAGCTGACAAAAGCCCAAATCCTAAGCTTGCCACAATCGCTAACGCAGCTCGCTTAAAAAATGTCTGCTTAGACATTTATTTCCTTTCTATAGTCGTAATTGAGACGTTCCCAATTACGGCTGGCAAAGACGACGTCTTTGCCTCGTGATGCAATGCACGTGCTACTGCACCACATTCTCCGTCGTGTATCCGGACGCGACGAAGAAACTTAATCTGGGAGTTCATTACTTAACTCCCTTTTCAACTACATAAACAGCTTGTGCCAAAATCTGCGTCTTTCCTGGATCTAGTACTATGCGGGTTATTACCTGCCTTGGGGGCTGCGCTAGATCGCGACCCATAGCCGAAGCGGGGATCACAACTGGCGACTCAACCTCAGATTCTACTTTAATTATAGCTGTGACTAGGTAATCGCCGCTCAGAAGACGCTCAGAGTTGAGGTAGGAAAGGGAGGTTATTAGGGGAACCCAGTTCCCTGCCTTGCCAAAAGACATGGTAGGCACGTACGCAAAACCAGTTGCGCCGCTTACTAGCTGCTGGGAAATGAAGATGTTTGCAGACCCTGAATGAGTTTTTGCGACCTGAGAGATAGTCAACTCGGTCTCTGAAAGTATAGGTGGGCGGTTTGTAATGTACAGAGAGCCCAGAGAACCAGATGAGTCGGTAACCGTAAAACCAGTGGGGACCCCTTCTTGATCAAGACCTACAAAGCTCAATGCCTTTGCCTTTGCATTATCTAGCGCAAGTCTTTCTTTATTGACGACCGACAAAACCACAGGTTTACCATCATTCAGATTGCTAGATTTTACCTCTTGAACTTGTTTATTCTTACCAATAGTTTCTTCAGAATTTTTCGAAGAAACAACCTCGTCGACAATAGTGTTTGAAACTTCGCTACCTGTTGGCATCGAGTTAAATCCAAGAAAGGCAAAGAAAACTAGGATCAACGAAAGGGCTGCCTTACTTGATTTCTTGGCAAGTTGTGATGCTCTCTTGTAGGTCGTTGAGAGCAAGTCCAGTGCGGTTAAGCCGCGCTCCTTATCAACAATTAGCTCACTCATTACCTTCCGTAGCGATGCTCTAGCACGGGCGACAGTATGTCTGACATTAGATTCTTTAATACCAAGCTCTGCCGCAATCTCTGCAGTCGATCTGCCTTCCATCTCCCACATAACAAGAGCTGCCCGTTCTGCAGGCGAGAGCATCGCAAGAGCCTGTTTAACAATTGCAGCATCATCGGCCGCAGCAATTACATCAACATGATCTTTATTATCGATCCAAATTGATGCAAGCTCTTCTGAGGCGTCATCTAGGACCACAAGATTGGGGCGCCGTCCTTGAATACGGAAGATGTCGATGCAGACATTTTCGATCGTTCTGTGCATATAGCCAAGAGCGTGATCTTTCGACTGAAGCTCAGGAGCGGCGAGCATTACCTTGATCAGAGCATCTTGGATAACTTCTTCAGCCTTTGAACTGTCTTTCAGGATTCGATAGGCATGGCTAATGAGCTCACTCCGGTGCTCTGTATAAAAAACACCAAGCTCCGCAACGGTCCAGACTTTCAGACCTGCTGAGGCAGATTTCTTACGTAGCGACACTGAGAGAGCTCCTTGACTCGATTTTGGTCTCCACAATTAAGTTGTCCTTTTCCCCATCCAATCCCCTCTACGCCCGGCATGGCAGAATGTAGCTTAATTCAGACATATCGGGCAAAAAGAAGGTAGATTGTTAAGGAAGGCCGCAGAACTGTTTAACGCGACTTTCAAATACCTCCGGTTGCAATCGCAAAAACGAGAAATCGGGTCCCTCATTTTTGGCAACAGATTCAAGTGAATTTTCAAGTTTCCAAAATGCAAGTATCTCCTCCTGTTTTCGGGAGGGCAGCTTCAGTAATTTGCTCTTGATAATGGCTACAGAATCAGTTTCATAGCAAAGCGTGGTGTAGGGATCAATTTCCTTGAGTTTCGATTCCGCCTCTAGCCTTTGAGGAGTACCGAGTGGACTTAGCTCTCGCCTAAGTTGCCATCCGTAAAAATCTCTTGGAAACTTCAATATCAAAGCATCGTCAATGGTACGCGCCTGCTCAGCGTAATTATTCCGTAGTGCGATATCAACTGTTTGAGCCATAAAGAAGGCCGAAGAGGGAATTTGAGTCGATGCGGCCATCATGCCGTTTAAGTCTCCCTTAGAACTGCTTTGTCTAAAATCATAATCCGTTTTCAGCGGAGCAAATGCCAATGCAAAAGCAATACTAAAAAATACTATCGATGTGATTGCTGATGCGGCGGGTAAAGAAGCATTTTTCATAAACTTTTGCTTTGTATTAGGCTTGGAAACAATCGTATTTTCACTTCGAAATTTTGTAATCAGCGCTCCAGACAATAGCCACCCCCAAATGCCTATGCCAATTTGATTAATACTCACAATCGCTTGCACTTGATAGCCTGTCCAAATCGCAACCATTGAAATAAAACTAAAGTCCTTTGTTTTTAAACTTCTTGCGTAGCGAAATATTGAAACAATAACTAGTACTTGAATTAGAATAAAGGCTAAAAGAAGTGGCACTCCCCCATTAGCACCTTGATCTAAATAGATATTGTGTGCTGAATTTGCAGTCCTATTGAACGAGGTTCTAAATGCTGATATGTCGCCCCTCTCAGTACGATACCAGTCTCCATAACTATCCAATCCGACGCCAGAAAGAGGATTATGAAGCATAATCTTTACGGCAGCACTCATATAATCAGCCCTAAAGGAGATAGTTTCCTGGTAAACAATTTTTGCAAGTGGGCCGAAGTTAAAAAGGGCAAAGGAGACTCCAACAAGAGAGGTAAGTAAAACTGTCCAGTAAGTTAGGCGTAAAGAATATTTCTTGGGAGGTAAGAGAAAAAATAACGAAATTAGCAATCCAAATGCAAAAACTATTAAACCTTGAATCGAATCAGTTTCAACAATTATGGAAATTTGAATCGTTGAAATTGCGAAGTTACGAAAAAGTCTGCCTTTATCTCTGAAATCTTCAAAAGTATTTACAATAAGAGCAATACTGGACATTCCAAGAAAAGCAGACAAGAAATTCACGTTTCCTAGAGTTCCAAAAGTTGCATAACCACTCCAAACAAAAGGATCTAAATTTGCGATTTGTAGTATGCAATAGAGAGTCATCGGATAGGAAGTATAAATTAAGGAATTTACTAATTTTCTCCCAAAATCTGGAAATTCGATTTGAGCAGTTGTGAATAAAATAAATAGAAGTGACACATATGTTAATAATCCTGTACCTCTTCCGAACATGCCCCACAATTGTTGAGTCTTAGGAGCGCCACTGAACAAAAAGGAATTTAATAGAGCTAGAAAAAAAAGTAAGCAGATTAAACACAAAGTCAAGTTTGATTTAAATAACTTAAGGATGTTTGGCAGTAAAATCCCGATACAGGTAAAACCAACCATTGCTACAACCAGAACCTTTATTGGATTTATCGGATCATAATTCCAAAGAGGTGAAATGGCAAGGGTGGTAATCGGCCCCACCCACAGCATCATTTTTCTTAGACGTGATACTTGAGACTCACTTAGCACTCTTTAAATCTACACTAAACTTTATTGCTCAGGGTATATTAAATTTCGTTTAATTAACGCAAGCGCACAAATGTCATTCAAGCAAATTGAAGGATTAGCCGAGACTTTCATTTCGAAGAGAGTGGGCCCTGTCGGGATCGAACCGACGACCCACGGATTAAAAGTCCGTTGCTCTACCGACTGAGCTAAAGGCCCCTACTTAAACGCTGAAGCCTAAAGCCTTATTACTTGTGGGTCTAACACTGGCAAAATCCAAGATAGACTTTTGCCTCCCTAGTCCCCATCGTCTAGGGGCCTAGGACATCGCCCTTTCACGGCGGTAACACGGGTTCAAATCCCGTTGGGGACGCTATATTCATGCAAAATCTGTATGAATTTAAGGCCCAGTAGCGCAGTTGGTTAGCGCGCCGCCCTGTCACGGCGGAGGTCGCGGGTTCAAGTCCCGTCTGGGTCGCATGTTGTCTGCTTTAAGAAGAGTTGAACTTTGATCAACGGTAACAGCCTTCTTGTAGTTGGCCTAATTCGAGACTCAGCAAGAGTGCTTACAAAAGAAGTGACTCGAATAGAAAAACATGCATTAAGAATCTTTACTTCCGTTTCTTTCTTTCTTGTAGAGTCAGATTCAAAGGATGACACACCAGTAGTCCTGCACGAATTAAACAGCTTGAAGGCTAATTTTAGTTTCACAAGCTTGGGAACTCTTTCTACGAAACTTCCTGATAGGTTCGAGCGATTGAGGTTTTGTAGAAATAGGTATGTTCAAGAAATTAGAGAAAATGCTAAGTACCAAAAATGTAACTTCATTTTAGTGGTTGACTTTGATATCAAGAACCGAAGTTTAGATCTAAATCCTTTAGAATCTCTTTTGCCAGAAAAATGGTGGTCTGCTCTATTCGCCAATCAAAAGGGCCCTTACTATGACATTTTGGCATTGAGGAAACCTGGTTGGATTGAAGTCGACTGCTTTAAGAATTATGAGAGCCTTGCCAAAACCATGAGCAGAGAAGAGGCAAAAGAACTGGCTATTTTTAGCCAAATGAGAAGAATTCCTCTTGGATCAGAAGTGATAGAGGTAAAATCAGCATTTGGCGGGCTCGGAATTTACCGTCAAGAAATTTTCCAGCAATTTGACTATAGCCTTGGATCAGATCTGGAACTTGGAGAGAGTGAGCACATCTCACTTCATCAAAAGATTACAAACTCTGGAGGAAAACTCTTCATTGTTCCTCAAATGACTAATTTTTCATATGCACCACACAATTTATCGGCATACAAGAGCTTTAGATCGCTTGACCGGTTATTCCGGGCCTCTTTGTTTCGGGGATTTCGCAGAATGCTGCGCAGGCTACTACCATAAGACTTTCGGCTGGGTAGCTCAGTTGGTACGAGCGTGCGACTGAAAATCGTGAGGTCGACGGTTCGATCCCGTCCCCAGCCACTTGTTTTCCTAGCTATCAGATTTCTTCAAGAACCAGAAGAAAAACGCGAGCCAAGAAATTGCACCAATTGCTGAGACCAGTCCCTCAAATTGGTAAGGCGCATTTGAAATTGCAATTGCGATTGCAGCAAAGTATGCAGTCATTATCCAAAGTGAGATAACAGCTAAACGCTTACTTAATCCACTTCTCATCACCCTATGAGATAGATGATCTTTTCCACCTTGGAATGGTGAAATCCCTCTTCTAAGCCTTGATAAAACCGCAACTGATGTGTCCATGATTGGTACCGCTAACAACAATATTGGAATTGAGAAGGTGGCAAAATTGTTTATTGGATTTGTATCAAGACGAACAACTAAAGAAGCTATCAATAAACCGAGAAACAGGGCGCCGGCATCTCCCATATAGATTCTTGCAGGTGGTTTATTCCAAAGAAGGAATCCAGAAGTTGCACCTGCTAATACTCCAGCCAAAGCTGCAATTAGATATTGCTCTCCTTGCAGGGCAAGGATTAGAAGTGCAAGTGAGGTTATTGCAACAGTTCCTGAAGCACCTCCATCTAAATTGTCAAAGAAGTTTATTGAGTTGGTAATTCCCACAATCCAAATAATTGTGATCGGGGCATCTACCAGCACTGACCCCGTTGGACTTCCAACAGTATCTGTGCTTATCAACAAAATTGCAGTAAGCAGCCCAACAACAGATTGAGCAACAAAGCGAGGCCATGGGCTAAGATTTCTAATGTCATCAACTAAGCCAATTACGCCCAATGCAATCGCTGGAAGAAGTAGGCTTAAAGCAAGAACTGTGTTTGCTTGAGACATTGAGTATCCAATTAGAGAAAATGATGTGACAGCCAACACCCCAAGAATGATCGCAACTCCGCCAAGATAGGGAATTGGCGTTCTATGAGTTTTATGGCCTTGATCAGGTTTATCCACAACATTTAGTCGTATGGCAACAATTCGCATTAATGGAGTCAACAAACCAACAGCCAACATAGATGCTGAAAAAAGTGCAAGGTACTGCGTTAAAGAAATCTGCATCTAGAGTTTTCTATCTACTAAATTAACTAGGACCAGACTTACGACGAAACATTTTCTGAGTGCTGCCCGAAGATTGACCACCTTTAACCTTGGAGTCTCCTGATTTAGAGCCACTCTTTGGGGCATTGCCACGCTTTTTTTTCTCTAGCGCTTCAAGAAATTTTGCTCTATCCATATCTTGCCCATCGCTACTCATTACTGCCCCCTGAGGTTTGATTCGCTTTAAGAAGACCCAAGACTTCAGATTGGCGATATCTTCTATGGCCGCCCAGGGTTCGTATTGCAGTTAACTTTCCAGCCTTAGCCCACCTTGTTACTGTTTTAGGATCAACCCTAAAAAGCGCTGCAACCTCCGCTGGAGTCAAGAGCACTTCTTGGTTAGGCAAACTATTTTGCATCGATGACTACCAAACCCTTAAAAACTAAAGAGATATCACTTCTGTCCGATTCGCCCATAATGAGGTGAAGTATCCTTTCTGTGAGAAGGAAATTCAAGTAAGGAATGGTTATTGAGCCTGTTCAAAAGTGGCTATCTGACGCCAGCGCGAAATCACCTTGCCATATCCCTCACCGGCCAAGACTCCATCGCCCTTTGATAAACCAGCTATTGATTGGAGCACGTCTTCGATGGAAGTGTCTTGATAAATTCCATCTCCACCAGAGGACTTAATTAGATTATCAAGATATCCAGCCAACCCGCCGTAATCCAGCTCCAATAAAGAATTTTCATCAAAGACATTGAGCCAGGCAAGGAGTTGAGAGATTTCCTCTTCCACAGAGCCTTCTCCAAATGCCCTCTTCACTATTGCGTGAGTTTCAAGACACCTCTTTTTTGCAGTGGAAATCTGAGTTCTAAAGAGAGTAAAAGCAACTGAGTTCTCATATCCAACCATTCGCTCCTTTGGCTCAAAAAGAGCAAACCAGCGAGGTGGAATCATCCATCTCTCAGTGATGATGTGGGGAACTTTTTCAAAGGCATCAGGGCCACCTTCACTCATGGAGTTCTCAATTTCTCTAGGAATGAAGAAGTTGTAAATACTCGAGGGAACAGAGGTTCGAAATTCTTCCAGTGACGAAAGCGTTCGAAGTTTGCTCGACCAAGGACAGACAAATCGCTTTCCGTTCAAATCAATAATGTGGGCACCCTCGCTTGAAGTTTTAACTCTATTGAAAAATACTAAACTTTTAATTGCTTGCTCTGCCTCGAGAGATCTTGTGGGTGAGTCGCCAGCAATAGTGGCAAATCGCTCCTGCAGTTGAAAAGCAAAACTCTCAATAGGTTCATAGACCCTAAGGGATGCTACATAGGGAGTCAGTAACATGGCTTACTTGCGTGGGATGTAATTTCCTTCTGCAAAGGGATCAAAATCATCACCTTCGTCGCCTTCTTGAACTTCACCATGAAGCTCCTTGGCTAGACGTTCAATATCAATATCCTGCGAACTGTACTTAAGATCACGGGCTACTCTGGTTTGTTTCGCTTTAGATCGGCCACGCCCCATAGCCAGACCTCCTTACCCTCATAAATTCTTCAGGAGAGGAGATTATCTATTTCTGCTTTCTTCTTCCAATTAAGGCCGGGCCAGCTTGATTTCGCATCCAGTGAGGCCCAGCGCTTAAAGCTCTTCTTGGAAAGAAGGGCGTATGCCCCAAAAAGCTGGAGCAAAATGCTCAAAGTCATCGTGGGCATTCTGAAGCGGTTATCTCCGATAGTGATCAAAGAGCTAAGGGCATTAAGTAATGATGGTGTTAGAAGGAGCGCTGCAAGAACCTGAGCTTGACCCTTTAGGCGCCCAAGGGAGATAAAGCCCCAGATCATCAAGGCAAAACTTCCAATCAACCAACCCCAAGAAACTAACTTTCCAGTGTTTCCATAGACCATGTTGAAACCTTCTTGACTCTGCACCGTTGATTTGAAGGGGTGGATATCCAGCCAAGGACTTCTTGCGGTAGTGCCATTAGCAAGTGGTCCAAACCAAGGCGAGAAGTGATAAGTGAATTTTCGAAGAAATAGACCAACGCCTAATCCAGGATTTTCTTTATACCAACTCAGGACGCACCCAACCCTGTGCGAGTCTTGAGCCGCTGCATTCCCCTCGATAGGAGTGCATGGAACACCAGTTGCTTGATTTGTATATCCCCCGGTTGATTGAGGCCCTGCTCCAATATTCATCGTAGTTCCAAGATTTGTAGAAATTGCTACAAAATCATTGGCTACGACATTTCTGCCGATCATAAAGAGTGGCCCAAGTGCGACTGCCGCAGATGTACTAATTATCATCAAGAGAGCAATATGTCGTTTAAATGAAGCGAGTGCCCAAATTAGAAAAAAGGTAAAAGCCAGTACTGAAATTCTTGGTTGCATAAATGTTGCTAGGGCTAAGGCTAGCGCCGCATACCAAATCTCTGGATTCTTCAAACTTTTATCTTGGCGATTAGAAAATTTTAAGAAAGCTCCAAGGGCGATCAGAAATGAAGCTGCGGCATTTACTTCATATCCAATGGCAGAGGCATTAAGTGCCAGCATTGGATTAAATGTGATAATAAGTACAGCCGGCCAAAAGATTTTGCCAAAGTTACTGCTTTGTAGCTGTATGGCAAAGTAATAGGTGGCAAAGCTATAGAAAAGAATCTGTAAACCACCAACAAAGAATGGAAAATAGGTGGTTGAAAGTTCTGCAAACGGCCACATAAGAATGGGGTATCCCGATGGCCAGTAATGAAGGTTTCCTGCATCTGAAAATAGGCCATCTTTAACTAGCCCCTCAAGGCCACTAAAGTAATTTTCGCCATCTGAGCCAAGTAATAAGTGATTAGGCTGATTCCAGAGCCAAGTAATCTTGGATAAAGAAACCAGAATTAGCAGAGTCAATAAGCCCTGACGTTGCTTCTTTGCCAGCTTGCTACTCTGGAAACTCTTTTTCGGTTGCTTTGCCATAATCAGATTCTAGAGGTGCTTAGAGCATCTCTCCAGGAAGATAAGAAGTGGCTTCATCGCTGCCAGCAATCAGTTTAGATATTTCAGCAAGAATTCTCTCTACCTGGCCTTTGGCATCTCCGGTTGAGGCCAGAGGAGTATCAAGGAGTTTAACTAGGGACTCTTTCTTCAAACCCAGACGGGAGTCACTGGATACGAGCTCGATGAAGTTATTCTCTCCGTTTCTGCGCAAATTTGTGGAAGCTGTTACGGCATGCTCTTTTATTATCTTATGCGCTTCTTCCCTACCAATACCTGCCTTTACGCAAAGCATGAGTACTTTCGAGCTAAGCATGAAAGGTAAATTAGCCTCTAGCTCTGCTGAAATGGCATCTTCGTATATCTCCAAGTTAATAATTGTATTTATTGCAGTATCTAGAATTGCATCAATGGCATAAAAGGAGTCGGGCAATGCAACTCTTCGCACTACGCTGCAAGAGACATCTCCTTCATTCCATTGATTGCCGGAGATTTCAGAGATCATCAGTGCATAACCTTTGAGCACTACTGCTAGACCATTTACTCTCTCACTCAATCGAGCATTAACCTTATGAGGCATTGCAGAGGATCCAACCTGATCTGATTTGAATCCTTCGCTAACTAAGCTGTGTCCCGACATAAGGCGAATATTGGTAGCCATATTTGAAGCAGCTGCTGAGAGTTGCACTAAAGTTGCAAGGACTTCAAGATCTATAGATCTTGGGTAAATTTGTGAGGGAGAAATGGCTAAATTTTCAAATCCTAAGGCCTTTGTAATCTCTTGATCTATTCCACTTTGAGAGCTGCCTAGTAAGTCAATTGCATCTTGACTTGTTCCAACTGCCCCTTTGATTCCTCTTAGAGGAAGTCGCCTCTGTAATTCTTGAAGATGTTTAATGGCAAAGATTAACTCCTCAGCCCATGTAGCAAATCGCTTACCTAAAGTTGTGACCTGAGCAGGAACATTATGGGTTCTAGCGACTAGCGCGGTATCTATATGAGAAAGAGACTTTTCGCCCAATCTATAAAGAAAAGACAAAGCCTTCTTTTCGATGACTTCTAAGGAAGTCTTGATCTGAAAGAGTTCTACATTCTCAGTCAAGTCTCTACTAGTCATCCCTAAATGGATTAACTGATGTCCTGCAAGAGAATTAAACTCCTCAATTCTTGCCTTAACATCATGCTTTAATACTAGTTCGCGTTTATTGATGCTGATTAAATCAATTGTAGATTTCACTCTTTCATATTCACTAATCACGCTTTTATCAATGGAAAATCCAGCATTTGATTGAGTCTTCATCACCAAAATCCACAAATCTCTTTCTAGAGAGATTTTATTCTCACGTGACCAAATCTTTAGCATCTGATCTGATGCATATCGCTCTGCCAGCACCCCTGACATTATGAGTTTCCTGCCTCTGCCTGCCAGGCAGAATCAATCATTTCCTTTAAGGATCGTTTTGGCTTCCAACCTAACTCTCTTTCAATTTTTGAGATACATGCAATTAATTGTGGAATGTCTCCAGCTCTCCTTGGGCAAAGCTTTGGAGTTAGCTCTTTATTCATGCTTTTGGAAATCTGGTCAATCATCTCTTTTACTGAATAACCTTTTCCTGATCCGATGTTATAGACCTCATGAGCTATAGAGCTTTCAACTCTTTTAAGAGCTGATAGATGTGAATCTGCAAGGTCTGCCACATGGATGTAATCGCGGATGCAGGTGCCATCCATTGTTGGGTAATCACTGCCATATATTTCTGGGCTTTCACCTCGCTTTATCGCTGCAAAAACTTTGGGCACAAGGTTGTCCTTTGAATTATCAGCAAATTCAACCTTGGTAGAGCCAACAACATTGAAATATCGAAGACTAATTGTTGAAAATCCCTCTGCTACTCCAACGCTCTTTATGAGCTCCTCAGCCATAACTTTAGTAGCTCCATAAGGCGAAAGGGGTGCTAGTAAGTCTGTCTCATCAATTGCGCTCTTTTCACTTGGCGCATAAACAGCTGCTGTAGATGAGAAAACAATTTTCTTAACCTTTTTTACTGCCATAGCCGCTAATATATTTAGCGTTCCCCCAACATTATGTTCATAATATTTCAAG
>Ga0194134_10003479_pt1 | contig 16949 bp, 15 predicted proteins | sample TA2KigOff0mmetaG_FD_148602 | JGI IMG/M metagenome (GOLD analysis project Ga0194134, IMG submission 148602) | Freshwater microbial communities from Lake Tanganyika, Tanzania - TA2015056 Kigoma Offshore 0m | ecosystem: Environmental > Aquatic > Freshwater > Lake | place: Tanzania: Lake Tanganyika... | reverse complement strand
TCCTTTTATTTTTTTCTCGATTTTACTCAATGCCGCATCGTCTTGAATTCCTAGTTTGTGTGCTATTGGAGTTAGTCTGAGATCCGCATTATCTTGTCTTAATAAAATTCTAAATTCGGCGCGTGACGTAAACATCCTATATGGTTCCTTAGTCCCTTTAGTTATTAAGTCGTCAATCAAGACTCCTATATATGCCTCGTTTCTCGACAAAATGAAACATTCCTTATTATTAACTTTTAGATGTGCATTTATTCCAGCTATTAGTCCTTGACACGCGGCCTCTTCATATCCTGTGGTACCGTTAATTTGACCGGCAAAATAAAGATTTTCTACTAATTTAGTCTCTAGCGTGTGATACAGTTGGGTAGGAGGGAAATAATCGTATTCTATTGCATATCCGGGCCTGAACATTTTGGCTTTTTCAAAACCAGGGATTGTTTTCATGGCCTCTAACTGTACCTCCTCGGGTAAAGACGTACTAAAGCCGTTAACATATATTTCGACAGTATTCCACCCCTCGGGCTCTACAAATATTTGGTGTCTGTCGCGATCTGAGAAACGGTTGATTTTGTCTTCAATGCTTGGACAGTACCTTGGGCCTGTACTTTGAATGGCCCCATTAAACATCGGGGAACGATCAAAACCTGTTCTCAAAATCTTGTGTGTTTCCGGGTTTGTATAGGTAATGTGACAAGATAACTGTTTTTCTAATAGACTTGTGTCTGCAAAACTAAATTTTCCTGGGATAACATCTCCATGCTGTTCTTCCATTTTTGAATAGTCCAAAGATCTACCGTCTACACGAGGAGGTGTTCCCGTTTTCATTCTTCCGGACTCAAAACCCAAACTGCATAAATCCTCTGTAATGCCTATTGCTGCTTTCTCGGCTACTCGTCCTCCACCAAATTGCTTCTCCCCTAAATGAATTACACCATTTAAAAACGTGCCATTGGTTAAAACAATCGCTTTAGCCCTAATATTTATCCCAAGAGCTGTCTTGACTGCCACCGCATTATTATTTTCAACCATTATTCCAGTGCACATGTCCTGCCAAAAATCGACAAGAGGATTTTTTTCGAGCATCAACCTCCATTCAGATGCAAACAGCATCCTGTCATTTTGTGTTCGAGGCGACCACATCGCAGGGCCTTTTGATAAATTCAACATACGAAATTGCACAGCGCTCTTATCGCTTACAATTGCCGACCCGCCACCTAAAGCGTCAATTTCCCTGATAATTTGACCTTTTGCAACACCCCCCATCGCCGGATTACAACTCATCTGGGCAATTGTGTTCATGTTCATCGTAACGAGCAAAACGCGACTACCCATTTTTGCAGCAACATTTGCTGCTTCACAACCTGCATGTCCGGCCCCAACAACAATAACATCGTATTCAGACAACATTTTAATTTTGTTTCACGTGAAACACTACTCTTTCTGTTTTATTTATTATGATAAACATTTTTTCAAATATTCATTTTCCTTGTTTGTCATTATCTGTTTTGTAACATCCGACTTGTCATCATAACCAAGCAAATGCAACACACCGTGAAATACAACCCTGCACACCTCATTTTCAGGAGAGTGTTTTAGGGTCCTTGCATTATCTAATACCCGATCTATCGACACAAAAACATCACCGCTAACTACTTGATTTTCAGTATAATCGAAAGTAATAACGTCTGTGTAGTAATTATGGTTTAGAAACTCTAAATTCATCGCTAACAAATACTCGTCGCCACAAAATATCACAGTTATTTCACCACAACTTTTTCCCTCGCTCTCCACTAATATAGGTATTGCTGTACTAAAGAAATCCTGGCTTATACCAGGAACATTCGGTACGCCTTCTAAAAACTCAACAACAATCACTTACAGAAATACATATTTACACTGTTTCCAGGGGAATCAAACTCTACCTCATCAGACAAATTCCGCATCAAAAAAATCCCCCTTCCGCTTTCTTTTAAAAGGTTGTCAGGCGCTGTTGGGTCTGGTAAGTTGGAGTAGTCAAACCCTGCCCCTTGATCTGTCACATTAAAGCAAAAGCTGTCTTTTTCATCGCCAACAGCCACGGCGACGAATAGCAATTCGTTCATTTGGTTTCCGTGTTCAATTGCATTGTTCACGGCTTCTGTTACTGCTATTAGGACATTGCCATAGCAATCGTCAATCACTCCCATTTTCTCGCATACCTTTCCAACTAAATGTTCAACATCTATAAGAGAATTATAACTAGTGGGTAGTTGTATCTTTTCAATAATATTAAAACCTTCCTTCATTCACTAATATGGTCAATTTCGATTGAAATATTCACTTGCCTTGTTCTTGTAATACATATTGTACGACGGATCAACAACCTTTATTATTTCAACTTGCTTCAATTTTAGCTTGTTATACTCCTCAAATCTGATTTGGTTACCGCTTGGATAATCTTTTCCTGAGGTAGACTCTCTTTTTTCCTCAAAACCCCTTTCTAGTAACGCTTTTTCACTTTCTAAAAGTCTTGTTAGGATTTGTTGTTGTCTATTGATCAGCTCGTTGCCTATATTTTTATTAATAAGATTTCGTTCTTGTTTTTCTAATTCATTTATCAAGGGGCTCAATTTATTTCCTTCTCCTGACCCGTCCTTGTTTAATTCATTTCTTAGTTGTTCTAGCTTTTGCCTAATCGCGGTTTGTTCCGCCGCCATTCTTGCTAATTGCTTATTACCTAATCCCAACATATTCTTTCCTCCTTCAGAAGGTGTGCTACCGGGCTGATCTCCTGGTTTTGTTCCGCCCGGATTGACTCCTTTTTTCATTTGCTCAAGTTGTTGTTTAATTAAATCTTTCATGTCGCCGGGAGAAGATGCACCGGGCTTTGGCCTTCCCTTGCCGGGATTATTGCATTGTCCGGACCCCTCCATTTCACTTTGCATCTGACTTTGCATGCTTTGTAATGCCTCATTTAACAATAATGCTAAATTATTATATGCCGTCATTACTGATTGTTGATTTTTGTTTATTGCACCTTTATTGTGGTTATCTATATTATCAACAACCTGGGTATGATTGAGAGATATTGTGTTTAATTCATTATCTATAAATGTAGCTATTGAGGCCTGTCTTTTTGCAAGAACCAACAAGGAGTCTCTAACTAACCGTGTATCATCAATAATTCTTCTCTGTCTTCTACCGAACTTTGTATATGCGGGATCCTTCGAACTCACACGCGTGAAATCGTACATCGTCTTCTCTTGATCAAAACTCAAGGTCATCAATCCTTCTAATAAAGACCTAATTGCGTCCATATCTTCTTTTTGCTGTTTTTTGTTTGCCGCTTGCTGGGCCTGGTCTAGGGTAATTGCTAGCTGTTCCATGCCCTCTGCAGCCGACTTTTGCTTTTCTCCTGCTTTCTTCTCTCTTCCCTCGCTTATTTTAGATTTTGCATCTCTAAGATTTTCTGATATTTGCTCTTTTAAACCATCAGTGATTCCCAGCTCAAAAGGTTTGTCAAGGTTTTTATTTAATTCTTCCAATTCTTTCACTTCTTTCTCTATCTCAGAGAATTTTTTATTTATTTCTTCTTGTTGTTTTTCGGCCTCTTCTTTTGATATCTTATCGCGGCCAATGTTTTCCTTTAACTCTTTTTGTTGTTCAGCTAAGTTTTTTAGTTCTTTTTCAATGTCGTCTATTTTCTCATTAACTTGGTTCCTTTTGAGTAATTCAAGGGTCCTGTCTAGTTGTTTTTTTATATCCTCTGTGGACCTGCTAATTTCATCCATTTTTTCTTTAATGTTCTCTTTTTCGTTTTGTTCTAAAAGTTTTTCTAAATCCTCCAACAATTTTTTAAGTTCGTCGTCCATTGCTTCCTGAAGTAATTTTTCTATCATTTTGTGTTTTTCGAGCAGCTCTTTGTCAATCTCAGATAATTGATTTTTTTCGGAGACACTTTTTTCCATTTCTTTCTTGAGTCGCTCCAAAGATTCAGTTAGTTTATTTCGTTCCTCTTGAAGTTGGTTTAGCTGATTTAATTTATTCCAATCGTTACTTTTTGTATTCAACGTTTCTTTCTTTAGTTTTTCAACCTTTTTTTGAAAATCATTTGTTTTGTTTAGTATTTTTTCTAATTCATCTTTTGATTTTTCCTGTTGCCTGTCTCTCTCGTCATTTAGTTCTTCTAAACTAGGAAGCATGTATGTTGTGAGTCCTGACTTAGTTGTTTTTTTTCCATTTACTCCGTCATTATCCGTAACACTAAAATAATATTCTATCCTATCATTAATTTTAACCTGCTCTCTTCTAAAATCAACAGCAAAATCAAAAATCATATTTGTGCCAAAAGCCGGTTTGACCTGGATTCTATTGTTTCTTTTAGCACCGTTTTGCGAAATTACAGTGTAATTAAAAAACAATGTTGTTAAGCCATAATCATCTTCTGCCTCACCAGAAAAATAACGAACCCCCTCAGAAATAGAATCTATACGTTCTTGAATAAAAATCGTTGGGTGAGCGTCTTTGATAACTGAAACTATATGCTGAGTACTATCCTTTTTATTTGTATATTTATTTACATACGTCATTCTTAACTTCGAATCGTTTCGCACTGTTCCTTGTTTTGAGAAACTGCTATTTCTTTCTATGAAAGTTTTATCAAACCAGTTCACTGTACAATATTTTGTGTTTTTTAATGAAATATTCCACGTTAATTTTGTCCCTTCTGGCACGACTAAATCTCCTACATTTTGAATTATTTCATTGTTTTTTGATAGATAGGCTGGATATTCAATTTTTACTTCCATTTTACCTAACAGAGATTTTCCTGTTACATTGATTAAATATTTTTGACTGGTATATTCCCCTGATTTAAAATAAAATATAGAAGCTTTTTTTACTTTTCTTATTGAATATTTGAAACTGTTTTTAGTGATTTGATCCATTAAGAATGTACCATTTTCACATACTAAATATACTTGCTGTGGAATTTTTTTACCCTTTAGCACAACACAAACCTCCTTATCTTCCCCTTCTTCAACAGACAACTTTGTTGGTTTTAATTCAAATGTAAACGGAACATATTCTACTGTGTAGTTTACTATTCTATCCGTTGATTCTGTTATAAAGTCAGGTGTAAAGATTAATAATGAAAAAAATAACAAAAAAACAGGTAAGACATATGGGATAAATTTTTTATTATCCGAGAACCTTACTGCGGAAACAAAACGCACCTGCAATAATTTCTCTGTTCTTTGTTGGATGCTGGCTTTTAATAATTCTATGTTTCCTTGTTGTTGCTCCATGTCTCGCTGTAATTGAAACGTGTTTTTAAGCCTATCATCAATTTCTGGAAAAAATTTACCAATAATTTCTGCTGCTTGTATTCTATTCAATCTAGGGCCTAAAGAATATAATTTCAGTATCGGAATTATGATAAAATATCCCAGCACAAGAGCATTAGAAATTAAGAAAGCAAAGAATAGTATTGCTCTACCAATACTTTTAAATTCATTTAAAAATTCCAGAGAGGTTGTAATTAAAAAGGTAGTTATTAAAATAGCTGAAAATAATAATAAGCCCTTTATGATCTGATTCTGATAATACTTTCTTATAAAAGAATCGACATGTTGGATAATTTTATCAAATGAATTCATAATAGTTTTGCTAATTTACTAATTTAATGATGGTAAAAAAAACAGCGACACAATATCTAAATTGTAAACAATACTAAATGTATATATTACATATAAAATGAATTTATTATTAAATTTATTAATATTGTTCATATGTTTAAAATTTACAATTTTCAGGCCTCAATAAAAAATATTAGAAATAATTTACAAAAAATGAACAACTCTAAACTTAATAGTTTATGCTTATAATTTAAGATATAAACAGATTGTTAAAACCGATTTTTCAATAAAATAAATTAGTGTGTTAATTAAAAAAATGTGTATAACATAATGATATCAAATTGATAATTTAAGACAAATTTTCGATCAATTATGAAATATATTTTTACCAAACAAGATCCTATTACAGACAAATAATTTTGTAAAATAAAATGAACAGGTTTTTAACAAGAACCATTAAACATTGTTATAAACAATAATAAAGGGTTTATAATAATGAATTATTAAAGAAAGATCAAATACGAGCATTAGTCAGTAATTAAAATATCATTAAAACAAATGAAAAAAACGATTTCTATCGGCTGCGATCATGCGGGGTACAAGTTAAAGGAGATCATAAAAGAAAAATTAACTGATTGGGGTTATAATGTTGTAGATGTGGGATGCCATTCAGACGAAAGTATTGATTATCCTGATTATGCACACCCTGTTGCCCAACACATTGAATCAAATGCGAGTGTTTTTGGCATTTTAATTTGCGGTTCAGGAAATGGAATTAATATGGCCGCAAATAAGCATCAAGGAATTAGAAGCGCATTGTGTTGGCAAGTAGAAATTGCCAAGCTTGCTCGCGAACACAATAATGCAAATATTGTAGCTTTACCCGCAAGATTTATAAATAAAGAAGAAGCGTTGGACATCATAACAGCTTTTCTGAATACCCCCTTTGAAGGAGGGCGCCATCAAAGAAGGATTGACAAGATAGCATGTATTTAACTCCAGCTTTTAATAACGTCTATTGGTGTGGTGTTTACGAACGGAACGGATAACAAGGATAAAATGTAATAGGAAATTTATCTTATTAAGATTTCTACCCGTCTATTTGCTTCTTTTTGGTCTTCATCTAATGGGTTTTTAAATACAGGCCTATCAAATCCAAAACCTACCGCAGTAAGCCTTTGTTTCGATATTCCTTCAGTAATCAGGTATTTTAATATTTGTTGAGCGCGCCGCCGCGATAATTTTTTTGAGGATTGTTTTGATCCATCTAAATTAACATGACCTTGTATTTCAATCTTAACTGTGGGGTTTAGTAACAAAAAGTCACGAAGCCGCCTTAATTTTGACAGAGACTCATCTAGTATAGCATCTTTGCCGGCTTGAAAATATATTTTTTCCAGTTTTGCGGTAACTCCTTTTTTAATTTTTTGTAGATAGATAGAATCCCGGGTAGTGGTATGTCCGTCTGTTTGAAAATAGTGATTTTCAAAGTCTTTTGATAAATACCCTTCTGCATCTATTTTCACATTACCATTTTTTACATTTCTTGTAATATTCATGTATAAGTCGCTGGCTAAATACGTGCCATTTAATTCTGCGGCTGACGAAATGACAATTCTCGATGAAACAGGCTTGTTTGTTTCATTATCAAGAACGTGAAATGAATAAACGGGGTTAGATTTGTCATAAACAAGGTTCAAACTGAGGGTGTCAAGTACCTCTTCCCCAGTATCATTGAGTGCTTGAAAGTTTACACGGAACGAAATGTTGCTTTCATCTTTATCTTTGGAAAAATAAATAATGCAATACGAACACCCTTGTTCAACATCAATAAACACGTTTTGTAATTCTCTGCAATTGGTATTTGGTTTAATAAAAACAGGAAGCGCCGATCCGGCTTTTATTTCATCACAAACCGCAACAGAGGGTGTTTTTACTATTACTAAATCAAAGCTGTCAAGGTAGATTGTACAAGGCATGTTAAGTTTTCCCGATCGCACAGGGTCAAATAAAAACCAAACATTGTTTTTAGAAAGGAGGGGTTTTCCTAAATAAGAACAGAGCGCCGTTTTTTCTAAGCCTTTGAAACCCGGAAATGACACACTTAACTCTTGTTCCTCAATTATAGTAATGGCCCGCTCACAATTATTCTTGTGATTAGGATGCTGAGCAAAGCCTATATAAGCGCTAAAACAAAGTAAAAGAACAATTCCCACTTTCATTATAATGCTTAAGGGATTAGTATTTTTAGTTTCATGTCTGCAGTCATGAAACAACGGACAAGAATGTTGTTTTCCCCAACATATATTTTCTTTGTTGAAAACGTCAATAGTTTCCCCGACAACTTTGCCTCAGAAGAAATCTCCTGATTGAGTCCAAGCGAGATGGTTTCTTTAATCTTGTCAATGTGTGGCAATAAATCTACGGTGCTATTTTGTTGGATGTGCGCCAGAATTTTATCTGAATACAACCATTTAGCGCTTTTTAGCAACACGCTTCTCGTTGACAAGGTATATGAAAGGTTCGTAATATATAATTTTTGCGTGAGAGAATCTATTTTTGGAACCCCTTTAAAGTAAAGAAGTCCTTTTTTATATCCTGAAAAAACAAGCTTCAACCCAAGCGTGTCTTGAGAAACTTGAAATAAAGCCACGCTATCAATGTAGACAGTTTTTTGTTTAATTTTTACTGGGGCTGCCCTTAAGGTTTTGTTCACCATGCTATTGAGGCTGTCGTAGGTTGAAACAACATCAATAGATAAAGCAAATGGTTTTTCTTCGGTTTGAACCTCAGCCTCGGGTAAAGGCGATTTAATAGTTTTTAGGGGCCTATTGCTTAGCACGGCAGGAGCGAGCGAGAGGCTTAAATTGGTTGTGGCCGTGTATTTATTAAAGGTGATTTCATCAAATCCAATATTTTTAGGACGAAGATACAGAAACCCGAAATTATTCAACGCAATAGGTTCTTGTAGTTTATCCCAAGCCTCAATTAATTGTGGCCTTAAAGAAATAGCAGAAATTTGTCGATCAATTTCTTTTTCCTGTTGGATTAGTTCATTGTAAATGGCACTCTCAATTTCTCTGGTGACATTAATTTTCATGAAACTAAATTGGCAAGGATCAAGCAATTGGACGTAGTTTAGTTTCGTGCTTGGCTCTAGAAGATATTTTTTATTCAGTTTAATTGATGTTTGAAATTGAGTGACGAGTTTTCTCCTCGCTTCTCCGTTCGTTCCACAACTACCATAAACGCGGGGCACAACACACATCTCCTTACCAAACAAATCATGACATCCTGGACAGTAGTTAACATTAAGTCCAAGTCCACCAGAAACAGAAAAGACGATTGTGTTGTCATGAAGCCCAAACACAATGGGTTCCCGATCAAAAGTGTATGAGTAGCCAAGCCCAAAACAAGGATGAGTTTCCCCCATAAATTTTAAAGGAACTCGTGTTTCAATCTCTTTAAGGCCCCCTTGTAAGTTGATTTCAACTGGCATGGTTATGCTTGACAGGATAATTTTTGGTTTTGGAGCAACAGATTTTATAACCTCAGGCGGCAAAGGAACAATGCTTTTACAACTACAGAGAAATAAAAACAGGAAATAATGGAACTTCATTTTTTTAATGTTGTAATATTACTTTTTGTAAAGCGCCCGGAAAATAAGCACTTACTGTTGTATCATCTTGACTACTTGTTAACTGACTGTTCATTTTTTTACTTTCACTACACAAATTAAATTCCAAGAATCCTCTACCGCGATTACATAAAACGGAATTATAGAACACATCATCCGAAACACAGGGATCATAAAAATAATTCTTTGGCAAAGATGGCACAAAAGAGAAATAAGGGAAGTCGATAAGCATAAAAACAACAGTTTTCATAAAAACAAAAAAGGCCTCTAGGGCCCTTTATTTAATCATTTTATTTTTCAATCCTTCATTAAGAGCATCTAAAAACTCTTCTGTGTAGACATAGTGTTCTCCGTGTTTTACGTTGTTGCCGTGAATACATACTGCGAGGTCTTTCGTCATAACTCCAGACTCAACGGTTTCAACACATACTTGTTCTAAGGTATTACAGAAATTGATTAATTCCTGGTTGTCATCAAGTTTTCCTCTGAAGGCTAATCCCCTGGTCCAGGCAAATATGGAAGCAATGGGATTTGTGGATGTTTTTTTACCTGCTTGATGGTCTCTGAAGTGTCGAGTAACCGTTCCGTGTGCGGCTTCCGACTCCATTATTTCCCCGTCTGGTGTAATTAACACCGACGTCATTAATCCTAGCGACCCAAATCCCTGTGCAACAGTGTCTGACTGAACGTCGCCGTCGTAATTTTTACAGGCCCAGACAAAGTTGCCGTTCCATTTTAGCGCTGATGCTACCATGTCATCAATTAACCGATGTTCGTAAACAATACCTGCTTCAATGAACCTCGTTTTAAACTCATTTTGGTAAATTTTTTCAAAAATATCTTTGAACCTGCCATCGTATTTTTTAAGTATGGTGTTTTTGGTTGACAAATAAAGTGGCCATTTTTTTGCTAATGCCATATTGAAGCAAGACTGTGCAAAACCGCGAATGGAATCATCTGTATTGTACATGCTCATAGCAACACCGTCTCCTTTGAAATTGTAAACTTCAAAGGTTTGAGTTTCTCCACCGTCTTCAGGAGTAAACGTCATGGTTAGTTTGCCCTTTCCTTTAATAACAGCATCAGTTGCGCGGTATTGATCACCAAATGCATGTCGACCAACAATTATAGGGGCTGTCCAGTTTGTAACTAATCTCGGCACATTATTCATGACTATGGGCTCTCTGAAAACAGTGCCATCAAGGATGTTCCTAATTGTTCCGTTCGGAGACTTCCACATGGATTTTAAATTAAACTCTTTTACCCGCGCTTCATCAGGTGTTATCGTTGCACACTTAATACCAACCTTATATTTCTTTATTGCTTCTGCTGCCTCAATCGTGATTTGGTCGTTTGAGTGGTCTCTGCTCTCGATGCCTAAATCATAATATTTTATATCGAGGTCAAGGTATGGCAAGATTAATTTCTCTTTAATATAATTCCAAATGATTCTGGTCATTTCATCACCGTCTAGTTCTACTACTTGATTAATGACTTTTATTTTTGACATGCCTTTAAATTTTTGAACAAAAATAGTGTTTTTTTGAGTTTTAGTAGCACGACAAAATTGAACCACGAATTATTCGCTAGATTTGTTTACATTGAAGGGGGATACTATGAGTTTTTACTATTTGCTCGTTATTGTTGTGTTTTGGGGAGTAACAGCTTGTAACTCCCCCGAGAATAAAGAAACACAAAAAACGCAAGACACACCAGCACAAAACACCCCTGTTTTTTTATTTGACTCAATCATTCATTATTCCATAGCGATAGAAGAGGACACACTTTGGGGAATTGAACGAATTAGTGACAAAACAAAGGAGCAGCGGGGGTTAATAGAAATTGTTTTACATGAAAAACTTGATACATTGCTGGATACCACAGTTTTAAATCACCTGCCAAATATAGGGTTTACCAAACGCCATTTAACAAATGAAAAAACCGAGGTCTTACGAAAGGTTTTTACTGCCCAACATATGAAAGCCGCGGAAGCTCCTGCTTGTGTTCCAATTTTTCGTGACATTCTTGTTTTCCGCTTAAATTCAAAAACTACAGGTGTAATGAAGCTCTGTTTCGACTGCCGAACCCACACTTTAGATGGCGAATTAATAGCCACAAAGTACATCAACCAAGAAAGCTGGGCCTTGCTGAATAAAACATTAAAAAAATAACCTAATCTATGGAACCAATCATTTTTGATGGATCAACATACAAGTCATATTCTTCTTCTGTAACATAACCCAACCCAACAGCCGCTTCTTTTAACGTTGTTCCGTTTTTATGGGCGTATTTGGCAATTTCGGCAGCCTTGTAGTAACCTATTTTTGTGTTCAAGGCCGTTACCAACATCAAGGAATTGTCAAGGTGCTTTTGAACCATGGGCAGATTTGCTTGAATACCTATCGCACAATTATCGGCAAACGAAACACAAGCGTCACCCAAGAGGCGGGCCGATTGCAAAACATTGTATGCTATTACAGGTTTAAACACGTTCAATTCAAAGTGACCATTTGATCCGGCGACAGCAACCGTCATATCATTTCCCATCACCTGCGCACAGACCATTGTAAGAGCTTCGGGCTGAGTAGGATTTACTTTTCCTGGCATAATTGACGAGCCGGGTTCATTGTCAGGAATTATTATTTCTCCAATACCACATCTTGGCCCAGAGGACAACATCCGCACATCGTTAGCTATTTTCATAAGCGCCACGGCAGCCCGTTTTTGAGCGCCAGAAAGCTCCACCATTGCGTCATGAGCTGCAAGTGCTTCAAATTTGTTCTTTGCTGTTACGAAAGGCAAGCCTGTTAACTCGGTAATTTTTTTAGCAACTAACACGTCGTATCCTTTTGGAGTGTTGAGGCCTGTTCCAACAGCGGTTCCACCTAATGCGAGTTCGGAAACCGCAACTAATGCGTTGTTAATGGAACGAATAGAATTATCTATCTGTGCAACATACCCACTAAACTCTTGTCCTAGGGTAAGGGGCGTCGCGTCCATGAAATGCGTTCTCCCTGTTTTTACCACCCCTCGAAAATCATTCACTTTATCACTTAACACCCGGGACAGGTGTTTTAGTCCTGGTAAAGTAACATCAACAGTGATTTTATACGCAGCAATATGCATCGCAGTCGGATAAGTGTCATTTGAGGACTGCGATTTATTCACATCATCATTTGGGTTTAAAATTTTTTGTTCATCTAGTAAGTTTCCACCCTGCAGAACATGTCCTCTGTTTGCAATGACTTCGTTTATGTTCATATTAGACTGGGTGCCTGACCCAGTCTGCCAAGTAACTAATGGAAATTCTTGGTCGTGCATTCCATCAAGGATTTCATCACAAACCCTGGAGATCAGGTCTTTTTTTTCTTCACTTAAAACGCCGAGTTCAAAATTAGTCTGGGACGCAGCCTTTTTTAAGTAGGCAAAAGCATATATTATCTCAATTGGCATCGAGCCTTCGGGCCCGATTTTGAAATTATTCCGAGACCTTTCGGTTTGTGCTCCCCAATATTTTTCGGCAGGCACCCTAACTTCTCCCATGGTATCTTTTTCAATTCTAAAACTCATTTTTTGTATTGTATTCGTTGAAAATAGTTAATTTTGTACATTAATCTGACGTAAAATTAATAAAGATGAGCACTTTTGGAATCGTATTGTTCTTTTTAATCGCAGGAATGGCTTTTTGGTTGTTGTTTTTCCTATTGGGATTTATAGTTCCATATTGGTTAACTCTAGGGGTTTTCGAACAGCTTCGCCCAAAAAGAATTTTTGAAGAAAAAGAAGATAAAAAATAAATCTAAAAGGCATTTATGGTGACCTTAAATTTTAGAAATTTGTTCTAAATTTCTTTCAATTGTTTGGCATATATCATCAATAGGCAAATCGTTATCGTCAGTTCCAAACGGGTCTTCTATTTCTTCCGCCAATATTTCTATACTTACTAATACGTAGAAGAAAAAAACAGAAATAATAATAGAATAATAACCAAATTGAACAACAAAGGCCAGAGGGAGTGAGACCACATAGATAAAAATAAATTTTTTAAAAAACATGCTGTAGGAATAAGGTATAGGTGTGTTTTTAATTCTTTCGCAGCCCCCGAGACAATCAATAAGTTGTACCAGGTGTTTCTCAAGGGCTAAATAATTTTCTTCAGAAATATCTCCTTTTTGTTTGTGAGCAATAAGCTTTTGTTGAATCAGTGACATAATATGCAGTGGCACATGGTTGGATGTAGTGCCTGCTAATTCTGAATATGGTATATCGCGAAGATGGTCTTTCGTTGCCTTGACAAAGTGGACGACATGAATTTTGAACCAATTCGCTTCTTGTTTATTCAACGAGGCATTAATTTTTAGCATAAAGTTTCTCGAATCGTTTACAATCGACCCCCACAACTTTCTACCCTCCCACCAACGGTCGTATGCCGTGTTGGTTCTAAAAATGAGCAACAACGAAATAACAAACCCCAACAACTGATAAACAGTTGGTAATTTTTCAAATAATTGGGTGTGAAAAAGGTGCTGTTCGGCATAAACCAAAAGAGCGGTGAGCCCCCCAATGTAAAACAGTTGTTTCCATAAGATACGAAGGGTGTCGCTGTGTCGAACCGAAAAAATTAAGTTTATCCAGTTCTTGGGATTGTATTGAATCATTCTAAATGCTTATTCATGTTTAACAAAATTACAACACTTCCTTCTTTTTCTTTAATTTCGTTAAAAAAAAGAATACCAGATGGAGATAACCTCGGAAATTCAAGATCGGATCGACAAGTTACACAATAAATATGGAGGTCTTGGCCAAGACTTGTTATCATATTTAGATGGGCTATTGTATGCGGATGTTACGACTTATTGGGACTACATACAAATAGACACACTCCTGACCTTGCAAAAACCTAAAACAAACTTCCCAGACGAAGTGGTTTTTATTATTTATCATCAGATTACTGAATTATATTTTAAACTGGCACTTCGGGAATACGCACAAATAGGAAAATTAAAAAAACTTAACAAGGATTTTTTCATTGCGCGCGTGTCGAGAATAAATAGATATTTCGATGCGCTAATTAATAGTTTCGATATTATGGTAAGCGGAATGGAGAAGGAGCAATTCTTGAAATTCCGGATGTCGCTACTCCCAGCAAGTGGCTTTCAGTCTGCACAATACAGGGAAATAGAAATATACAGCACCGACTTTATTAATTTGGTATCAAAAGATAAACGAGAACTATTCAATGAAAAATCTTCCATTACAGAAATGTTTGAAGAGGTGTACTGGAAGCATGGAGCAACAGAGGTCGAAACACAAAAAAAAACACTTACACTGTCTCAGTTCGAAGATAAATATAAAGAGCATTTCATTAAGCTGGGTGAAAAGTGTAGAAAGGAGAACCTGTGGAGCGCATACCTGCGCCTATCAAAAGCTGACCAACAAGATCCCGAGGTTATTAAGTGTTTAAAAGACAATGATTCGAATGTAAACATTAACTGGCCACTTGTTCATTATAAATCTGCGGTAAAATATCTATCAATAAATAATAACAATATCGCCGCAACAGGAGGAACGAATTGGCAAAAATATTTGCCTCCGAAGTTTCAAAAACGCATATTTTATCCTTTAATTTGGTCAAAATCAGAGAAAGAGCATTGGGGAAAAGGTTGGGTTGAAAAGGCGCTTAGTTAAGTTTTTGAACAGGCTTATAAAAAACAGTAGAAAAGTCAATTTGTCCCGAGGAATTAATATGAAAGTCCCGCCAATTGATGTTAATTAAAAAAATGAAGTCCTGAAGAAAAAGGGGGGAAACATAAGTATTATTAATTAAATGCTGATCACATAAATATTGCGCCTCAAGCATTGTTTTAGTGTCAGATTTTCGAAATGTTTGCAGATATAAACTGTCATAATTAATCGAATTAAAATAATTGCGCTTTGCAAAAGAAGATTCACTGTAGAATATTCCAAGATATGAATCAGGGCCCGGATAATCAGCAACCCACCCGTATTTCACAAGATGTATTTCTCCTTTTTCCCACATTCGGTCGAAATCGGCATCGCTCCCAACAATCAAGCGCACGATTAAGCCCGTGTTTTTTTCAATTTGATGTATTAACTCATTTACCAACCGCCGACTTAATTCAGAAGAATTATTATGAAGAAAAAAATTTATTTTATCCCCACGCTTAATCAAAGCCCTGCGACTGATCTTTTTTAAATTTTGCCTTGCTTGAACAGGAAATGACAAAGGTTTAAAAAAAGAGTACGGAGCAAATGACTCCTTGCAGGGTTCTCCATCGCCGTCTAAAACGGTTTCACACAATATTTTTCTATCAATGGCATTATGGATTAATTTACGGTTTTCTTCCAAATCAAAGGGGGGGGAGTTTTTATTGTAGAGGATAAAGTTTAGATTTTTATCCTTCTGTTGAAAAAGACGATGAGGCCGAGTGCTTGTTGCTCCGGTTTCATTGAGGGCACCAAACAAAGTCTTAATATTCTCTGCGCTTATATTTTGTATTATATCCAGTTTTCCTTCTTGGAACAAGGGACCCTGGTTCAAGGAATAATAGGCCTCTACAGCTTCTATAAATGGCAGGCGATTACCGAAGTCGTCTACTTTCCAATAGGTTTGATTGCGTATAATCCGTGTTTTTTCCTCCGTAATACTTTCTAATGTGAAGGGGCCTGTTCCAATGGGAGCTTTGAAAAACTCCAATGGGTTAGACTTGTATTGTTTGTAGTTCAAAATTACTAGATTTGGATGGCTTAACAATTGCGGAAGTTGCCCATAAGGAAATGTTAAATATACATCAATAAGGTGCTCATCAATTATGTTTGCGCCTTTAAAATCGAAGAAATTGATTTCTCCATTTACGGGTTTTTCAAAAAACGTTTTTCCCCCGCGAAGTTTATCTATTAGTAAATAAGCGCAATTGTTATCGGTTGACGATGAGCATAAGAATGCCAGTGAAAAAAGAACGTCTTTGGCGCTGAGCTGCGACTCTCCCCCGTGAAAATAAATATTCTTTTTCAAATAAATTCGTAGCGTCTTTCCCTCGTCGAGCACCTCGTATTTTTCTGCTAAATTCCCTATTGGTTGTTGCGCGGAATCTAAAATAAATAATGTTTCGTAGAGTTGTGAGCAAAGGAGCTGTTCATTATAGGTAACTGCAGCGTATGGAAACAATCGAGCGGGTTTTTCAGAGAGCGATATTTTAAAAACGCCGCCATAAGATTTTCCCCCTTTGACATCTGCGTTTAAACTATTATCCGAGGGCTCTCTTGAACACGCGAGAAGCAACACCGGAATACTAAGTGCTAATGGTATAACACGCATCATTTCTTAACCAAAGAAAGGTGTTCATTTTTCCCGTTAATTTCAATTGATAAATGGTAAATGCCGCTTGCCAAATGCGAAATATCGATTCGGTCTGTATCTTCAATCATGGAAAACAACCTGCCCGCAGCGTCTTGTATGACAATACGCTTTGCTAATTTTGAGAGGGATACAATTTCCACTGCAGGATTAGGATATATGAAAAGATTCTGCTGCGTAAAATTTTCAATGCCTGCTCCGAAATCAACAAAGATAGAATCCACTAATTGACAGTCATTTGCATCTGTTACAATCACTGAGTACCAACCCGTATTTAAGTAAACGATCAGCGAATCCGTTTGCTCAATTCCCTCCCACA
>Ga0194134_10003469_pt1 | contig 16984 bp, 12 predicted proteins | sample TA2KigOff0mmetaG_FD_148602 | JGI IMG/M metagenome (GOLD analysis project Ga0194134, IMG submission 148602) | Freshwater microbial communities from Lake Tanganyika, Tanzania - TA2015056 Kigoma Offshore 0m | ecosystem: Environmental > Aquatic > Freshwater > Lake | place: Tanzania: Lake Tanganyika... | reverse complement strand
AATTCGTTATTTCGATTTGCCTCGACTTCTCTCTGCCCATATTATTGGATAAATCATGGATGGACTCACGAAACAAAACAAAACAAAACAAAATTCAATCTCTATCATTTTTACATTTTACATTTTTATAGAGATTGAATGAGGAAAAGACATTGAATCGGGAATTCGTTGTATTTTCGTTTTTTTTTTGCATTTATTGGAAATACATTTTCGTCGTGGAGTGGACTTGGGTGCGACAAGTAAAACAACGTCCACGTAAGGATCGAGTGCATGTTTCACAAAATACATGACCACATGGATTCAAGCACACATTGATGGCTCGATCGCTGCAAATGGTGCAAGCAATGTCCCGGAGAATAATATCAGCCTCCACGTTATTCGAGGATATGTCTTGCAATGATGGTGTTGTTGCTGTTGCCGATGCCGATTTGTTGTTGTTGTTGTGTTTTTGACAAGTCCACGACCCATAGGGGAGTGGCAGTCCTTGACAGTACATAGGCTGCCATGCAACGTGGCGATCCATTCTTGTACATATTGTATGCGTTGAACACAGGCCAACAATTCATATTCTGCAAGTTGTTTGGCATTGTGGAGAGGCTGCAAGGAGGTATCCAAACTTTCCGTCAAACGAACATGCGCCGTCGCTTGAAACGAATGATACACACGACACAAATCGGAAATCAAAGTGTCATGTTCGGCGACGATTTTTCGCAGGTTGGTTTCTTGTTCTTGTAAGTGACGCAATTTGACACGGCTTTCTTGTATTTCCAATTGGATGCGGAGAACGCCTTGTACGAAATCCATGTTCAATTTGAATGTGTCGCGTTTATCTTCGGAACTCTCGGTATCTGAACTGTTGTCTGGGGGAAACAAATCGATGTTGGAGACATCCTGCAAAGAATAATGACATCCTTGGGCGGCATATTCGGCCAATCGGTGTTGGTAGCTTCGTATAGTATTTTCGATGGTGATTTCATCCAAATTGGTGAGAGACATGGCGGTGGGCGTTGTTTCCAAGGCGGCGCCTCCCAAGGAAGAAGGGTATAAATAACTCATTTTGTTTGTTGGTTTGTTTGTATTTGCTTTGGTTTGTATTTGGTTTGTTTTTGTTTTTTTTCTTTGTATTGTATTGTATTTGGGGTTTGGGTTTGGCTTTTGGATTTTGCTCCGCTTTTTGCACTCTCGTTTTATATACATTTTATTTTTGTTTTTATTTTTATTTTTTTTTATTCGTGCATATATAAATCGGGATGAACACCATTCCTATGTTGTGATGAATACAACTTTGTTGCCCAGGCGAGTAGTGTGCGAACAACATGGTTATTCTGATCCCATTTTGGGGGATGCAAAAGATGTTGGGGATGTTTGCGAGATTCTAACCAAACATTTTGGGGGTGGCGAATGTCCAAAATGGATTGTGAAGAAGAAGAAGAAGAAGAAGAAGAAGAAGAAGAGATGCGGTCCTCACCTCTAAGAAGGGATCGAAGCGTGAGAGAAGCGATGTCAGGCAAACATACATCCAAGATGACATACAAGAGTGACAACAAATCATCGCGTGGTGCATACGGTAATCCTTGATGGACAAACCAACTGACATATTGGGGGGATCCAATGATTGTTGCTCCTCCCACAAGCGATTCATAAAAGGTGGCCAACCCGAAATCAATCAAAACGAGTTGATGATTGGCGTCAAACATCCAATTGGAGGGTTTGATGTCACGATGAACAACGCCCAAAGAATGCAATTGCTTTAGGACACGGTTGGCTGGATACACAAACCGATGTAACCAATCTTCTATGGTTGAAGAGGAAGAGAAGTAGTGTGTCAATTCGAGAGGATAATAAGGTTGAATGAGAACATTCGTATTTAATTCGGGGGCATATCCGAACCAATGAACAATCGGAATGTGTTTACAAGATTTAGTGTAAAGATAATGGAGGAGAGCCGATTCGTGTTTTAAAATGGGATGGGGGGTATTTTTTGCTTCTAATTTCATGGCCACATAATTGTCTTTGTCACGGACTGCCTCTAAGCCGCGAAGCGGCGACAACCCTCTTCGCTCCGAGGACTTGTCACGGACTGCCTCTAAGCCGCGAAGCGGCGACAACCCTCTTCGAGTCGAGGACTTGTCATGGTTGTCTTTGTTTTTATGTTGGTTGTGGTTGTTCCTTTTTTGACCCAACTGTTGTTTCTGGCCCAAATACACCGATCCAAATTGACCCTTTCCGAGAGGTTTTAAAATTGCATATTTATTGGCAATCAAAATGGGGGAAACCGGCATCAAATCTTCTTCTTCTTCTTCTTCATTGTAATCGTTTGGTTCTTTTTTGGAGTGTTCTAAGTCCACGTCTATATACAAGGATGGTAAATTATACGCTTGTAGACAGGGTGTCAAAGACACTCCCTGGAGTGGTATAATTATATCTTGTTCTGGTTCTTGTTCATCGTCGTGTTGTTGGATCATTGAAAGAAAAACGAAAACGAAAACGAAAAAAAAAATTATATTCGCAATTTACAAACGACCGTAAAAATTAAAAAAAACAAACTTTTTTTGGGTTCTATAATAATAACTTTTTTTACATAAGTTTTTTTTGTGTTTCTTTGTATTTTAAAAAAAAAATTGTTGTACAGAAAACAGAAAACATGAATCCACGTATCTATGTGCTCTTGTTTTTATTAATCTGTATCGTCACCGTGGGGTTTTTAGTAGCAAATTATATGGATATCTTGTCATCGTCTTCGTCTTCGTCTTCGTCTTCTTCTTCTTCTTCTTCTTCTTGTCTTGACACGTTTTCTCTTGTAGAAGGATTCACCCCTAATGTAGCGGAATGGGACATTCCCTTTATGCAAGAAGTCCACGCGAAGACCACGATAACGACCTCAGAAGGTGATATGAAATTGACAATCAAAGATGGGGAATGGACTGCCTACATAGATATATTGGTGGCCATGGGCAAAACCTACAAAAAAGTGACGACGACGAAAGCCGCCCAAGGAGGCGAAACGGCGGATTATGTGCGTTTGGGTTGTTACGCCGACAAAGAGGATCGTGCCTTGGAATCGAACAGCTGGGGACGCATCGGGAAAGATAATTGTCGGAAGACGGCTATCGCCAAGGGCTTCAAAATCTATGCCGTCCAGGATGGGGATTGGTGTTCGATGGGCAACGACATCAATCGGGCCACGCAGTATGGATTGTCGACGGGGGCGTTCAACAAAGATGGCAAACCATGTCAGAAGAATGGCACGGGTGACCCCGACAATGGCGGGGCGTGGGATCATGTCTTGTACTCAAAAATACCGGCGGCGACAACGACGTCGTTGTACCGATTTGACAATTACCAAGACTTTGTTGAAAAAGAGCTGTTGACAAATAAGATTGACACGTTTGATAAATTAAATACGTATGCTACATTCAAGGGTTTGATAAAAAACAAATCCGTGACCATGTCCACCAATGGGTTCACGACCTTGCAACAAAACGAAGAAAAAAATGCAAACAATGAAATCAAACAGGAGGGATTCACCAGCACCGATGCGGTGGCAGGATACACATATGTGCCGAATATGGACAACAACGAAAAATCCAAAGAAGTCACGCCCTATCGCGCATCCGTCGTGGTACCCAAGGACAAAGCGACATTGGCCGACTGTGCCAAGGCATGCAACAATCAACCGGGGGGATGCAAAGGGTTTGGTTTTGACAACAGTGTTTGCTTTTTGAAAAACAATACCTTGCAAACCACCGATTTGAAACCCAATCCGAATGTGAATTTCTATTGGAAAGGTGCGTATTCCGCGACATCGACGCCCGTTCAAACCGTCAATAAATCGTCCAATAAATCGACCATCATGTCGATCACGGGGTTCCAAGGTATCCATCAGAAAGAGGGATTCGATGTACTCAATACGTCCAACGTTTACACAAAATTCATGCAGCCAGCCATCACCTATATGAATGCGAATGGCGGGGTGAATTCGAATTTTTTGTCGAAATTGGAACAAACATATGGTTTGAAAACGTCGCAAGAGTACACGTCGTTGGTGCAAGAATTGTCGTGGTTGGGAATGATTGAATCGCAGTGGACGCCCTGGCTGGTGGATTGTTTGGGACCCTTTTTTGGTGTCCATACCGCCGCCGATTTGAAAACATTTCGTGGAATGAAAGACACGTATAAAGCATTCGGTTTTGGTCCGCCGGCCCTCACGTTGTCGAATGGACAACCCGATACCCAACGCCACCAACGCTACATTTGGTATGGCGTCCAATTGACGAATATGGGCATCCAATACAAACAAATGGCCGATTTTGCGCGGATTCATCACAACGTCTTCAAAATCAAGATGGACATGTCCTCGAAGGGCGATGCCACCAAGGGCATCTCCAAAGACGAAGACATTCCCGCATTTTTCAATAAAGATCCGTTTTTGCAGTTGATGCCAGCCTATATGCGTTTGCGTACGGTGGGATTTCAATACACGACGCCGGAGTTGTTCCAATCCTTTTGTGACACGGTGAATGCGTTGTCGGGGAAGACCGTGAAAGACAAATTGATGATGTTCGGCGACATTTTGGGTCGTTATGATTTTGGCTTGTTCACCAATTATCAAAACTTCATGAATCGCGTGGTTGCAGAGGTGGGCCCCCTTTCGACGCCGGGCATGTCCATTGAAAGCATCATGACGAAAGTCAAGGATTACGTCGACAATGTCAGTGGATTGAAACCATGGACGGCTGACGATGAGAAGCGGTATGGATTGACGGCATCGAACAACAAGAAATTCACGTTGACCACGGGTCAGGTAGTGCCGGTGATTACGTATCAATATGTCTATTTCTTGTTGGACAAATTGAAAGGCAGAAACAACGCATACAGTGTTCGGTACAAGAAGGACGGCAAATCCTTTGAGCAATACATTGATTCCTTGAAACAACAAAATTGGCAAGTTCCCAAGATTCAAGAGAATGTGCGATTCAAGGATGTTAATAAAACCGACGGTGGCAAGCAATACGGCGATTTCTTACAGAAACCCGCGTCTTCTGCCAACAAAGTCTTTGATTCCCATCCCTATGTCCCATCCACCGATCCATATGCCAAGCAAACAGAGGAATCGTTTGTTTCTTCTATGTTTTCTTCGTCTTCCTCTTCGTCTTCCTCTTCGTCTTCCTCTTCGTCTTCGTCTTCGTCTTCGTCTTCGTCTTTATCCTGGATCGATGATACCATGAGATGGATTCAGAATTGGATGAGGGATAGTGCACCATTCATCGTGTATGATGATCAAGGTTCGGAAATCTTTGAAATGGAACGCGGTCATTGGTTACAATCGGTCGAAGGATTCGTGCCTTCCGACAAGGACGTCTTGATGAATTTCGGCATTTCGGATGCCAAAACACAATTGGACCCCGTCAAACAAAAATTCGTCGAGTATGGCATCATCAGTTTCAAGGAAATGATGTTCTATATGAATACCATGAACCAAACGCTGGCGATGACCAAAGACGATGTCGCCAACGGTTGTTTCGCCGACTTCAAAACCCTCAAAATCGACAAACGCCGCTTGCCCAATTTCTTAACCTATTTGAAGAATGCTGGATACACCACGTATGTGAAATCGGCGGGGGGAGCCGGTCGTTTGGTGGATATCATGGTGAAATACAACGTGAATGCCGACGCCATGAATTACAAACAATTCTTGTTTTTTGCCAAACGCTTCGGGGCGGATTTCGGCAATCACCTCCAAAAAGAGTTATTTTATTTCTTCGTATCGTTGATGATGACGGTACAAAAGGACAAAACATACAAGACACCGATTGTGTCGCCCAATGGCAAAACCCGCGTGGTGGAACAATCCAATGCCTTTTTGGATTTAGCGAAGAAAACGAAACAGATCAAGAAGATGTTGGGCAACATGGCATATTACAAAAACAATTCGTTTTTGACCGGCATGCACCAAGCCGACCAGACCCCCTACAATCATTATGTTTTCGATAATTTCGTGGAAAACATGGCCTTGCGTAGATTCACTGCCGACCGATTTTCAAGTCACCCAGAGCTCATGGGGGCATATCCCATGGCGGCTGCCTTTGATAGCCTCCGGCAAGGATCCACCACGGAAACCTTGGCCGATTTGACCGAATACGTGAACACGAATCGTTGTATTCTTCCCAAAACCCAATCGTCGGGAAGGGACATGTCCAAAGAAGACATTATTTCGTCGTATTTATTGGACAAAGAGAGCGGACGCATTCCCAATAGTATTTTCGCGAAGAATGATTTAATGAAATCGGTGTTGTTGAATTTTTACGGCAAGCATACCAACGATAAATCTTCGTTGGATGTCATAACCCATTACACGTTTTATGTCGTCTTGACACAAATGCTCGTGCCCATCACCGCCGAGGAATCCAATCCGGACACATTCAAACGCCCCGTTCGTTTGCATGCCTTGTTTCCCTTTGTGGATTCGGACGCGGAATTCGACGCACTCACTGGAAAGAAGGAATTGACGACGGTGGACAAATTCGCCAACAATGACAACATTATTGCGTACATGTTTGATTTGGCACTCACCATGGAAAAACAACAAACCGAGAAACATTTGTCGTCGCAGGGACTCCACAGTGAGAATTTCAATCAATACATCGATACGATGAATGCGGTACGTTTGTTTCCTCTCTTGATTTTCAAGAGGATGTGTGAATACGGCAAATTGAATATGCAACATGTTCCCTTGGAGGGTTCGGGTGAAAAAAATATAAAGAATCAACTTGCGTCGGCGTCCAAATATTATATGCATACGCATCAACAAACGCCCATACCTCCCACGTCGACGGCATAGTTTTGGAGTTTTTTTTCCTCGTTTTTGCATAGTTATGTTTTCTTTATAGCATCATAATTTTATTTTTATTTTGGATTTTGGATTTTCCACAAAATAAAAATAATCAATCAACCAACCAACCAAAACAAAACAAAACAAAACAAAACAAAACAAAACAAAACAAAAAACAAATGAACGCCAACTTTTTGAAACAATGGATCAAAGAAGCACAAGAAGATCCAAGTTTGCAATATATTGCACCGACGACATCATCGTCGACGACGACATTAGAACAAGCGAATGGTGAACAGAATTTGTTTCTGGACGGAAAAACGGCGGCCGATTTATCCGACGAAATACAAAGTCTGTTGGAATATGTGGGAGCTCCCCAATATCTCTCCAAATTACAATATTATCAATATATCGATTCCATTTCGGCATTGCGACATGGACGCATCATTCGGTGTTTGCCAAAGGTTGCAACTCCCTTTCAGGGAGTTGACTTACCGAAGGTTGCAACTCCCTTTCAGGGAGTTGACTTACCAAAGGTTGCCTCTAGCGCTACCCTTCGGGAGAAAGCGGGCGCACAAGAGTCTTTGCCAAAGGTTGCATCGTCGCCTCGCTCCACACCACAATTGCAACTTCCCGGAATGGTAGCGGACATTAAATTTATGGCGGATGGAATTCACGTGATCATTCGCTTGTTTAATCATCGACATGTGCAATATCGTTTTGATGATTATTATTTTTTTCAAAAATTGACGGCGGATGAAATGTTGATTTTGTCGGCGTTGGAAGATGGAGATGGAGAGGAAGAACCATAAAAACCCAACAAACAAACAGACTCATCGTTGTACCATGGTTTTTTTCTTGTTTTGATGTTTTTTCGCCGCCACTTTCATGGTTTTTTTCCTGTTTTTATTTGGATTCGTGGGAATATGATTTGTGGATTGGAAAAATTGTACCATGTATTCCATCATTTGATCGCCGATTTCATACAAGTCAACATTTTCATTTTCATTTGATTTGTCTTTTTCTTTGTGTTTGTGTTTGTCTTTTTCTAACAAATCAAACAATAATTGATCTCCTTTATCCATCATGCTACTGCAACTACTACTACTAGTACCCACATTTTTGGGTACAAAAACTGCGTGGTGAAGTTCGGAGTGTCGAAACCTTGAATAAATGTCTTTCTCGGTCAAAGGGGCATAAAACGGAAAAGGTTGAATGTAAAAGACACGTGGATCGTCTCGCATTTGTTGGTGCATTTGGTCATCGACGAAACAAATTTCGACGTGTCGCGGTAAGGGAGACGACGAACACCGTAGCAAATCGGGGACGCCCTTGTCGTGGGAAGTTCGCCACCGTTCGTGGCGTTTTCCACAAATGGTGTACGCGCAAATAGGTCGAGCAAAAACGGACACAGACTGCCACTCCCCTGCCGGGAGAGGACTTGACAAGGACGTGTGAGTGGTCGATTTTTGATGTATTTTTTTGGTGATGAAAGAGAGAATCATATCCACCCAAAAGGGCAGCGAACATTGATTGTTGGTGTAGACATGAATGGGGAAACAATCGCCTTGTTGGCATTTGTCAAAGACAAATCGCAAGAGGGTGAAAATGCCGGGACGAAACAATTCGGGAAACAAATACATTAATTGATGGAAGAGAGGTTCCAATTGGTCGCGACGGTGTGGCGAGGGTTGGGTGGCCACAATGAGTTGCCAGATATCGAAAATCGGCGAAAAAGATCCAATCGTTTCATCCAAATCAAAGACGACGACCTTTTTGGGAGGTGGTTTTGCTTTTTTGGATGTGCCAGCAGCAGTTGCAATTGCCGTCGCATCATTTCGTGTTTTCAAACGATGCAATTGTGGCAAATATTTTTCCATGAAGGTTTTTTTTTGCACGACATAATTACCAGGAAATAACCGAACATGATAATAATAGGGATGCATTTATTGATTTTTTTTTTAATTTCGTGTGTGTTATGTGTGTTTTATTTTTATTTTTAATCTTTATAAATTTATTTTTATTTTTTCTTTCTTTTTTTAATTATTTGTATTATTTATTCTTTTATCACAACAAATAATTAAAAAATTTTTTTTTTTAAAGAAAACACACACAACATATGCAAAACAAGATGATATTTTATTACACATACATGGCCAATAAAGTTGGATTCATCGGTTCACGCAATTGAATGAAGGCTTCCACTTCTTTGCGTGTCACTGTAAAGGGGAAACGCACGACAATGTCTTTGAAGGCGGCATCATTCTTGATGATTTCGCTGTCGGGAGAGACCAACCTCGCCAAATTCAATTTGGTGTGAATAATCTCCAAACAACGTTTCAAATTGCGGACACCGGCTTCGTTTTTGGTCATATAATCGCGTGTATTGATGTAATTCAACGTATCATCGGGAACAATGACGTCGTTTTCCTCGAAACGCACTTGGTCGCGGATTTTGGGCAACAAATAATTGCGGGCAATGACCAATTTTTCTTTGGCATCGTAGCCATTCGTTTTGATACAGTACATACGATCGCGCAGAATCGGATTCACCAAACTGGCATCGTTGTAACTGAAAATGAAAAGACACTTGCTCAAATCGAGACTGACATCGCAGAAATATTTGTCACGGAAATCGCTGTTCTGCGACGTATCCGTCAAATGCGTCAAAATCCCGATGATTTCTTGTCCACGCGCGGTTTCGCTGACTTTGTCGAGTTCGTCGAAATAGATGACAGGATTCATCGATTTGCAATCCATGAGAATTTGTACGATTTTGCCCCACACGCTGCCTTCATACGTGTAGGAATGTCCCTCCAAAAAACTACTGTCGCCACATCCCCCCAAGGCAATGAACGCGAAATCGCGGCCCAGGATCTTGCTGATGCCATCTTTCACGATGGAGGTTTTGCCGGTGCCGGGGGGTCCATGGATAGCAATGGCGGATCCAATCGAGGAGGGATTCACGATCCATTGCCCCAACATTAGCATGACTTGCATTTTGGCGGGTTCCAGTCCATAGACACACGCATCCAAGGTGGCTTTGGCTTGCGACATGAATTCGTTGCATTTGGCGGGACCGTCTGCTAAAGAAATATTCACGTTCTTGTAGACACCAAACGGAATCCGCATGAAATTGTCCACCCAATGTTTCAATTTGTGGTATTCGTTGTCGGCGGGATCCATGTTCTGCAAATTGTTGAGGCGTTCCAAGGCAAGGGCTTTGAATTTGTAATCCATGGGACTCTGCAACAAGGACAGTCGCAACGGTTTGTCCGAATACAAATGATTGTTGATGGATCGCAGATCCTCCATGATTTTCTGTTGTTCGGCGTGGGACAAGCGTTTCTTGAAATATTCCAATTCGTTGATGCGCGTCATTTCGGTGTGAATCAAACGATGGTATTCGACCGTGTTAGAATGACGCGCTTTCAATACCAATTTTTTAATGTCTTGTTCGCATTCTTGGATTCCCTTTTTCAATCCCTTGTTTTTGGGGGTCACTTGGATTTGTTCGGTCAATACCTTTTTCAAATTGACCAATTCTTGGTATTCTTTGACAATGTCTTTCTTTTCAACCACATTCGTATTCGGATTTGTTTTTGTTTTTGTTTTTTGATTTGTATCTGTATTTGCAGTTGCATTCGTCGTGGATGTTTGATTAGAAGACGACGACGTTTGCAGTTTGGTTGTTTGTTTTTCCTGGTGTGTCGCAACGTATCCATCCGACATGAATGTCTTTTCATCTTCACTGTCACAGGTTTCATTCTCATCGCGTTCTAATATTTCCGCATCCTCTTCTGCTCCATAATAATCCGCATATTTTGCCAAATTTTCGGATTCATCCTCCTCCTCCTCCTCGTCATCATCATTGTGGTCATCGTCATCGTTGTCAATCAAGTCCTTGTTATCTTCTTCTTTTTCTCTCGCCGTTTCTTTTTTGTGTTTTTTATTTTGTTTGCTCTCGACAATAAAACACGTAATCCCTTGGTCATTTCCTTTTACGTGTTTTCTTTTTCTATGGTCTCGGTACTCGTCCTCGTCCTCGTCCTCGGGATCGTCCTCGGGATCTTGTTTTTCTTTTGTCTTGTATTTGTCACCTCGTTTTTTATGGGGTTTGTGTTTTTTGGATAACAAATCACAAACTTCCTGCATCACTGACAGAATAACGTCATTTCCGGCATTTTTTTTCGGTTTCTTTCCGCGGGGTTTGTCTTTCTTTACAGAATCCGCAGAGACCGATTGTGTGAGATCACTCCCGGATGTAGCGGAGAATTCATCCACGGTTTCTCCTTCTTCTCCTTCTCCTTCTTCGTTGGAATCTGTCTCCCAGCGGTCTTCTTCCGAATCAGAATAATCATCGGATGAAGAGGAAGACGACGACGACGAATCAGGTTCATTCAATTTCTTCTTTTGGAGACTTCGTAAATTGTACTTTTTGGATCGACTCATTTTGTTTTTGTTTTGGTTTTTGGTTTTTGGTTTTTGGTTTTTGGTTTTTGGTTTTGGTTTGATTTGGTTTGTTTTTTAAATATTCCCAATATTGCAATATTGATTTGATTTGTGTGGAAATATTCCATGGTTTTTAAATGTGTTTTTCGCGTCTTGTAAAAGGAATATAGAACATGACGTATGTGTGAGAAAAATGCATATTTGAAAACAAAGAGTAGTACCAAAAAAAACATAAAATAAAACCGAAAAAAAAGCACAAAAACCGAAAAACAAAGAAAAACAAACACACCCGAGAAAAAACAAACATGGGCATCCGATATTTGAATCAATATTTGGTGCGTAAATGTAACGAAGCGAATAAATCACATTTCATTCGAAGAAGTCATCTCCGTGAATGGCAACACAAATGCATTGTTGTGGACACGAGTATCTTTCTCTACAAATTTATGGAGAAACGTGCCTTTTTGGAACATTTTTTCTTGATGATTTCGACCTTTCAAAAATATCAGATACGTCCCGTGTTTGTCTTTGATGGGAAACCGCCACCCGAAAAAAAATCGATTCTTTTGAAACGCCGCATGGATCGTCAGCGAGCACAGGATCATTATCTGTCTTTGCATCAACAATATAATCTGTTGTTTACTCGGCCATTTTCGTCGACTTCTGACGCCACCATGGATGAAGAAGAAGAAGAAGAAGAAGAAGCGGAAGAAGAAGAAGAAGAAGAAAATAATGACTATGTGGTGGATCAAGACAACGACGACGACGATAGAGAAGTGGAAGAAAATGATGATTATGTGGAAGATCAAGAAGATGATGATGTAGAAGAAAACGATCATGAGAATGCGAATAAAAAACGCAAACAAGAACCTGGAAATGATCCTCCAACATATGTATCTCGGGAAGACATGGAGAGGGAAATGCGTCGCTTGGAACGTCGATTCGTGAAAATCAAGAATACGGATATTGCCTTGTTAAAGGAATTATTACATGCATATCATATTCCAGTCATTCAATGTGAAGGAGAGGCCGATCCAATGTGCGCCTTTTTGGTGCAACATCGGTTTGCGGATGCCTGTTTGAGTGATGACATGGATTTATTGTTGTATGGATGTCCCGTAGTCTTGCGACGTTTCAATGTGGGTCAAGATGATCACATCACGTCTTATCATATTCATCCCATACTCGACGAAGTGTTGCATTTGTCCTTGACCGAATTTCAAATGTTGATTATTTTGAGCGGATGCACGGATTATTTTGTGGGGAGCATCAAGTATTCCTTGGAAGAAATGATGGATGTGTATCATCACCACCACCACCACCACCCCTCCAACCTTCGAGTCGAGCAAAAACAAAAAGAAAAAGAAAAAGAAAAAAACAAACCATTTATCCAATGGTTCCTCAAACACAAACAACGCGAAAATACCACGATGAATACCATGGAAGATTTCACCCAAATTCATGCCTTGTTCCAATCTTCGCATTTTTTCGCTCTTCACAAAGAAGAAATCAAACGCGAAGTCATCGATCAATTGCCGTTGGTTTCATTGGACGATACCATCGCCGATCTCGAAAATATTCGACGTGTTTTGCGACATGATGGATTTTTGTTTTTATAAAATAAAAACCATTTTCTTCGATATAACATAATATTTGTATGGCATATGAATATCAAAACATGTTATGTTATTTTGTTTTGTTTTGTTTTTTTTGATTGTATGGTTCCTTCCTCTTTCAATCTTTATTCACCTGCTCGTTTCCTAAGGCAGTCAGGCGTCGGCTTTCAGCTGGATTCCCTTTGGGAATCCAGCCTTATCGCCGACTGCCTGCCTTGTGCCCTCGCAGGTTCACCAGCAATTTTTCTTACGAAAAATTGCTTTAAAGATAAACTTTACAAACCTGAACTGTCAGTCCAGGTGAATAGAGGTTTAAAGTGGACAGGCAGGATTAGAGAAGAGAGGAAAGAAAGGATCCTTTGAAGTCTTGGTTTCCGGTGTGTGTCAAATTGATGCTCACGTCGATCCACACTTGACCGCCCATTTTGGTCCATCGGTTACAGAACATCCAATCCTCCGAACAGTAATGTCCCTCTTCCACTCCACAATCGAAGAGGGCAAAAGCATGTTTGTTTTCGTCGTCTTTCAAGAAACCCACATCATCGACATATTTGGTGGAGGGGAACGCCAATTGCATTTTTTCGATGACGCTGCGTTTGATCATCATAAATCCCGTGGCCAAATGTTTGACACGCGCCAAATTCTGGTTGATTTCCAAAGAGGGACCCAAATGGTTGATATTGTAGCGCACCAATTTTTGTTGGATGAAATCCACGTCGGACACCAAATCGCGCAATTCCGACGTATGTTTTCCGCGCAACCAATCCAAGACCGGATTGACCAATTGGGGATCCGTGTTGGCGTCTCGTTGCACCATACGAGGCAACAATCTCTCCCATTCGAAACTTTTGATGGGATACACGCCCCCAATGAGAGCCTTATCCGACACAATCAACTTTAAGACATCGACGGGATCCCAGGTAATATCGCTGTCAATGAACAACATGTGTGTCATGGTGGGATCATTCATGATTTTCGCCACCAAATTGTTGCGAGCACGCGACACCAAACTATCGTTGCGACAAAACTCGACGCGAGTGGGAATGCCCACCGAATTGCACAGTTGAATGGTAGCCATCAAACACGACACATAATTGACGTAACAGAGACTTCCATAACATGGCGTCAATATAGCCAAACGGGGTTTATTTTCTTCCACGTATTTTCGGACAATGGCTTCCAAATCCAATGTTTCGACGGTGTTATTGGGATGAATGTTGGTTTCGTCGTTTTTGTTTGTGTTTTCGTTGGTGGCAGGGGAAAGTGTGATTTGAATATTATCTTCGGATGACATGATTGTTGTTTTTGTTTTTGTTTTTAAAAAAAAAGAAGATGTGTTTTTGTTTTGTTTTTATTTTCGATGTTGGTTGTTTATTTTCGAACGAAAGGAAATATGGTTTATATTGGTTTTGTATTGAAAAAAAAAAGACATAAACAGTACTTATTGTCCGGTTTCCAATTACATTTTCTTTTCTTTTGAAACAAAACCAAAACAAAACCAAACAAAAACAAAATCGAAATGTTTGAAGAAATGGAAGCAGAAAATACTGGTTATCATTATCATCATAAAACGTTAACCAAAGCGGAAATCAAACAACGTTACCAAGACATTCAAAACGAAATCAAGGACGATTTGAAAACACAAATTGTGACATTGGCCAAATGTTTCGAATATGAATGTTTGTGTTATTCGCCGTTTTTGCCACGGACTGCCTCTCCCTTAACGGGAGAGTACTTGTCAACGCTCCGCCCCGAAGGGGCGGAGTGCGAGGACTTTGTTCCATGTTTTGATGTGGATATTTTGGACAAAATAAAATCATCGACACTTACAGCAACCGCAAGAGAACAATATATTCAATTGTTGTGTTGGGGATATGCAACCCTTGTAAAACTGGAAGAACAAGACGAGTTCATTTGCATGACGACGGAAGAAGTGATTCTGCGGAAATTGGGAATGAATGTATTGGCGAATGGTGGTGACAATAACGACGACGACGTCATGAAAAAAGTGGAGTATATGTACTATAAAATTTTAAACAAACGCGATGAATTGTATTTTATGATCATGTGAGATATGATGTATGCAAGAGAGAAGAAACAAACACACACACACACAAACTGCGTGTTGTAAATAAAATTATTTTTTTGTTTTTTTTTATATTGTTGTTAAAAAAAAAACCCAATTGAAAAACAAAAAAAAACAAACAAACGAAACCAAAAATGAAATTATTTTTCCATGGATTTTGGCCAGGGTTCTTAGATGGTACCGATTCTTGTACTGTACAAACATTTTTGAAATTGTTATCGAATGTGGTTGTTGTACATCCGAAAACCGAACATACAAATAAACCGATTGTTATCGAAATCGCCAAATCTCCCCAGGAAGCGGATGTTCTCGTCGAATCAGTATTTTCGAAAACATCGTTGGTGTCTTTCAAAAAATGGCGGGCCACCATCCAGTTTAGTTGCGAACCGTATTATCGAAACCCGCGCATGTATACAGTCACATTGAAATCGGACAGAACGCACGACAACATCGTGTATTTTCCGGTGTTTGCCTATTATTTAGAGGAAAACGGAGGATTGGCGCGTTTTTATGACATGGTCACCCCCAAAGTCCATCGGATTCCCCCGAAATTTTGTTGTTTCATTGTGTCGAATCCCCATTGTTCGGTGCGCAATCACATGTTTCACCGCTTGAGTCAATACAAACGCGTCGATTCTTGTGGCAAATTCTTGAATAATATAGAGGGGGGACCTGTGACGTTTGCCTACAACAGTCCCGAACAATTGCAATTCATTTCGCAATATAAATTCATCATTTGTTTCGAAAATGCGAAAACCGAAGCGTATATCACCGAGAAACCCATCAATGCTTACTTGGCCCGTGTGGTGCCCATTTACTGGAGCACGCATTATGCGAAGGAAATTTTTCATATGGAATCGATGGTATTCTTGGAGGATGAATCCAAGGCCGACGCCTTCGATGCCGTGGTGGAGAGAGTCAAACAACTCGATCAAGACGACGAAGCGTATTTGCGTATGGTGAATACAAGCCCATTCAAAACATTGCCCTATAGTATGCAGGAAATTGCGGCGTCTGTTTCTAAATGGTTGCCCATTTTTTGAAAACAAACATGGGGACGTTCTAAGACGACATCGATTTGAAGGTATAGAATAAAACGATGGTGCCAACGGCCGCCCACAAAATACCCATATTCATGGTTTGTTCGTAGCGTTCTTTGTAGTTGGCGGTTTCTGTTCCCGGGACTTCATAAATGGCGGCAATTTTTTCGTCAATGTCATTTTTTATTTCGTCCATTAGATTTTTTGTATATGTAGATTTGACATATGTGGTATAACCATATCCGGGTTTGGCATCTCCCAATTTGGCAGACATTCTAAAAAAATTACAATGATTTTTACTATATGCGACCGATCGTGTATATCCCCCACAATCGGGCATTTCATCACACCTTTTCTGGCATGTTTCCATGTCTTTTTCAAAATTCGTTGTATCGTGTCCGGTTCCCCACACCGACTGGTTATCGGGTAATTTCCCACTAATGGCGGCAACATTTTGAATTGTGGTATAAAATGTCATTTGTTTTTGGATTTCAATTATATTTTTAAAAAATTTGTATGTTTTTTTAAATGTTACTTTTTTAATTATAAAAAAATTAAATGAACTTAAAAAAAAAGATACAAAAATGTTTTTTGCTGTGTGAATAAAAAAAGACAAAAAGAAAAAGACAAAAAAATATGGAAATAGCGAAGAGAAGTTTCGATCTTCTGACCCCAAGGTTATGAGCCTTGTGCGCTTCCTCTGCGCCACTTCGCTGTTTTGTTTTGTTTTGTTTTGTTTTGTTTGTTTTGTTTGTTTAAAAAAAATGTGACACACACACTATGGAATGGGATGGAATGGGATGGAATGGAATGGAATGGGATGGGATGATGGGAAATGTTCCTACTGAGATTCGAACTCAGGATACAGGATTCAAAGTCCCGGGTGCTAAACCACTACACTATAGGAACATTTTTGTTTTTGTTTTTGTTTTTGTTTTTGTTTTTGTTTTTTTATTGA
>Ga0194134_10003465_pt1 | contig 16989 bp, 12 predicted proteins | sample TA2KigOff0mmetaG_FD_148602 | JGI IMG/M metagenome (GOLD analysis project Ga0194134, IMG submission 148602) | Freshwater microbial communities from Lake Tanganyika, Tanzania - TA2015056 Kigoma Offshore 0m | ecosystem: Environmental > Aquatic > Freshwater > Lake | place: Tanzania: Lake Tanganyika... | reverse complement strand
GTTAATTCCGACGGCAACTTCTTTCTTGGCGGTCAAGAGTCTGACGACATTGTCAGCGTCCTAGACTCCGGCTCCGTCCTTTACGATGGTGTCGTTGCGAATGCCACCCTTAAGGGCGGTCAAGGCAATGACACCTTCACCTATGGATCGGGCGTAGCAGCCATCTTCAACAGCGTTTTCACAAACCTGAACGCCAACGACGACACCCTGACCCTTGCTGCGACAGACACGCTGCTCGTCTCCACCGTTCAAGGTGGCCAAGGTGATGATACTCTTACCTTCAATGGTCTTCTCACCGCGTCCTTGATTAACGGCAACAGGGACGACGATACCATTACAATGGCAGGAGCAGTGACTACCTCCAGTGTTTACGGGGGTCAAGGCACTGATACCTTCAACTCCAACAACGTCGCTGCTGTCACCAACAGTGTCATCAACGGCAATGACGGCAATGACACTTTCAACTTCACATTTGCTGCTAAGTCACTAAACGGTACTTCAATCAGCGGCGGTGATGGTATAGACACCATTACCCTGACCCTTTCTGGCGTGGCCGGAGACACCGTATACGTCAACGGTAACGACGGCGTTGACACCATTACTGGCCCTGCGGCTGGTTCAGCGAGTCTGTTTGGTGGACAAGGCAATGACACCATTACTACCAGCAATGCGGCTACAACTGTGACGGGTGGGGATGGCGCTGATACAATCAGCGTTGCCGGTACTGGTATTGATCGTGTTTCTTACAACGGTCTAGACCAAGGTGGAGCTAGTGGGTCAGGAACCAGTGCGGTTGCCATGGCTGCTGGTGATGCAATCACCGGCTTCACTATCGCTCAAGACTTTATCAACTTTGCTTCCGGTTCCCTAGTTGGAACGGCTGCAAGTGCTGCGGTGGATGGTGGTACGTGGGACCTCAATACAGCTGGCGTTGCCATTAACCAAGTTGCTGCCGCTGGTGCTTCCGCCACCTACGCCACCGCTGCCACAGCCGTTGGTGTTGTGAATGGTGATGCAGGTGACATTGGATATTACATCCAGGAAATCAGAGACGGTGACGGCACAGCCCTGGCTATATACGCAATCTATCAAGTAACTCTTGGTAGCGACAAGGCAGCTGCAGCCCTTGGTGCGGGTGACACCGTTTCTTTGGTCGGTACAATTACACAAGCTGCTGCCGTAGATGTTGAACTTGCAGTTACCAACATCTCCTTCCTCGGCTGATCTTTCATCCGACTCGTCTATAAAGGCCCCTATGGGGCCTTTTTTTTCGTCTGATATTTCCCGCCACTACCCATTGATTTCCTTAAAATTGCTACCTCGTAATGGCGCTTTGCGTCAACCAATATTATTTTGCTTTCTCAAGGAGGAGCCCAATCTTAGAAAAATCATAGCCCAATAAATCAATTTAAAGGCAGTCGAGCGCCTGCAGGGGCAATATAGCCATAATCTAGATAATCTCAACTATTCATCAAAATGTTATCTATATCATTAATGTTAATGTTTGCGAGGCAACCCGCCCAATAGGTGCAAAAATGAAGGATTGCCATGCTCTATAGTAAAAAAATGCCGGCAATTCCAGCTAGGTTTTAGGATTGAAAACTTCCCAAGCACCGAGCCGGTAGCCGCAGTTTCTAGTGGGCCTACGAACTGCACCGGTGGCCAGGAGACATCACGCAGCTGCTCCAGCTGAGGCTTACTGAGGGCGAAGCTTCCGGAGTGAGGATTCGAGGCACGCACGAAGTTCAACTCCTGACCATCCCAGAAGCAACCTTTGGCCACCACCACTTCGTCGCTAGCCCACACCGGTTCAGCCTGTCCCTCCGGCTTGATCGGCCCATCCACAAACAGCCGCTGCGGGGCATTCGCCACCGTGGGTTCATAACGATGGGGCATCAACACAAACCGATGGTCAGTGCGCTGATGAAACCAAGCCAATTTATCGACATAGCAGGGATCCTGTATCACGAGATCATCCTCGAGATAGAGATTTAAATCCGACGGGGCGTGGAAATCCAGCAGTTGCCGCACCGCAGCTAAAGGCAACTGCTTGGGATCGTTTAACTCCAGCTGATGCAGCTGCAGCCGGGGCGCAAACAGTTCCACCACATCCTGCAGCCAGTGCTCACCACTCACAAACAGATGCAGCTCCACCTGCACCCCCGCAAGGCCCGTTTGTGCAGAAGCCGGCGTGAGCTCCAGCTGACGCTCGGCGATGTTCAAAATCCAGTCATGCGGGGCACGGTTCAGCCCGAGCACGCTGCCCAAACAGCGAGCCAGCGCCAGGCTGCGGGGCAGACGATTGCCGCGGCGGCCGGAGCCATAGCCCCCACCCCCCTCGCTGGCCCCCTCGCGGAAGAAGTGGGGAATCACCACTCGCAGGCGCAGGGCTTCAGGCATGGGAGCCCCCTGAAACAAGCCCCATAATCACCTGCAGCAGAAAGGCAAACCGTGAAGCTGCTGTTCGTTCACCAGGGCTTCCCGGGGCAGTACATCCACATCCTGCGGGCGCTCGCCGCCCAGGGCGGCCACCAGCTGGTGGGCCTGGGCATCGAGCCGGCGGCGGAAACGCTGCCGGCCGGCGTGCAGTATTTCCGCTACGGCATCGGCCGCGGCAACGAAGCCGGCCTGCATCCCTGGGTGCAGGACATCGAAACCAAGGTGATCCGCGCCGAAGGCTGCGCCCGCGCCGCCCAGGCCCTCAAGGAGCAGGGCTTCTGCCCCGAGCTGATCTGCGGCCACCCTGGCTGGGGCGAACTGCTATTTCTCCAGGATGTGTGGCCTGGCGTGCCGGTGCTCACCTACCAGGAATTCTTTTACAACCCACGCGGTTTCGACTACGACTTCGACCCCGAACTCCAGGGCCAGCCGGATTGGGCCGCCTGCGCCAGCATCCGCATGAAAACCGCGAACCAGCTGCTCAATCTCGAGGCCAGCAGCTGGAGCGTCACCCCCACCGCCTTCCAGCGCAGCAGCTTCCCGGCCAACTGGCAGGAGCGCATCAGCGTGATTCACGACGGCATCGACACCGCCAAGGCCTGCCCCAACCCCTCCCCCGAGCCGATCAACCTGGCCGATGGCACGGTGCTCAGCCCCGGCGAACCGCTCGTCACCTTTGTGAACCGCCGCCTGGAGCCCTACCGCGGCTGCCACACGATGCTGCGAGCCATACCTGAACTCCAGCGGCTGGCCCCGGAGGCCCGGCTGCTGATCGTGGGCGAAACGAGCGGGGTGAGCTATGGCGCCGTGTGCCCGGATGGTGAATGGAAGGATACGTTTCTGGCTGAAATTGAGGGTCAGTACGACCCGAGCCGCGTGCACTTCGCCGGTCAGGTGCCCTATGCGCAGTTCCTGCCAATCCTGCAGCTTTCCCAGGTGCATGTGTATCTCACCTACCCCTTTGTGCTCAGTTGGAGCCTGCTGGAAGCGATGAGCTGCGGCTGCGCCGTCGTGGGCTCGGCCACCGCCCCGGTGCAGGAGGTGATCGAGCACGGCCGCAACGGCCTGCTGGTGGACTTCTTCTCCCCAGCAGATCTGGCGGCCGCCATCGCCGAGCTGCTCCAGGATCGCCCCCTGGCCCAGCGCCTCGGCGAAGCCGCCCGGGCCACCGTGCTCCAACACTTCAACCTGCCCAGCTGCGTGCAGCGCCAGCTGGCCTTGATGACTTTGGTGGCCAGCGGCGCCATCGGCCGCTAAGGCAGGACTCAGCCGTACACCTGCCGGGCCGCCCAGAGATCGGCGTAGTTGTTGGTGCCCTCCCGGCGGCCGAACAGCACCTCCCCCGGCGCCATCCAACCCTTCTTGAACAGGGCCAGGATCTGGCCATCCGGCAGCACAAAGGAGAGGTTGCGGCGCGGGTGGTTGGGGGTGAGCGGCAGGAGATGGCCGCTCACATGCCGGGGGCTGCGTGGCTCGGCGGCAATCGCAGCCCCCAGCACACTGGGCCCGGTGGGGCAATAGATCGAGGTGCCGTAGTACTCCTCACGGCAATGGCGCACCACGGTGTCAATCGCCCGTTGCAGCACGGGATGCCGGGGGATGGCATAGAGCAGGGAGTTCGACACGTCGAACAAACTCCGGCCCGGCACCACGCCATCGCCCAGGTCGGCGAAATACACCAGCTCAACACCGGTGCCGATCGGCCCCACCGGCTGGCGCATCAGGATGCTGATGTCCGCATACCAGCCGCCGTGCTGATGCAGCAGGCAGTAGCGGCCCAGATCCGCCTTGTAGGCGTAGGGGCGCAACTTGTCGTAGGCAGCCAGCACCTCCGGATCAAAGTGCTGGGCGATGAAGGCCCGCAGGCTCTCGCCGTTGTGGCGCACGTAGCGATAGGCGCCGAAGCACTGCTGCACGGAGGCCATGGCCGGCGCCAGCAGCTCCGGCGGGTCGGCATTGGTGTCGGAAATGAAGATCTGGAACACCGATCCCGCCGGTGCCCCAGTGCTGCTTGCGCTCATGGGTGGGGCCAGGTGATGCCGTAGCGGCTGGCCACCCAGTCGTAGGTGGGCTGCAGCTGCTCCTGGAGCTGCTCCCGCAACCCCGGTGGTACAGCTGCCGCCTCGCCCCGGCCCGCATTGGCAGGCTGGGCCAACGGCGGCAATGGCACGGCATCCAGCCCCAGAAAGGCGAGCACATGCCCCCACACACGCCCGGGCTGGGCAAACAGATCCTCACTGCGCAGCACCAGCAACTGAGCAGGAGAAAACAGAGCCTCGAAACGCGGCAGCTGCTGCTCGTAGCGGCTGCGGGCCAAATAGCTGTGCTCCTGGTGGCTGAGGTGGCGGCCGCTGGTGGCGGCCAGCACCGCATCAGACCCTTCCAACCGCTGCACTTCTGCTGCGAGGGCAGGCTCGAGCTCCAGCCATTCCAGGCCCAGCCGGCGGGAATGGAAATACTGCGACAGGCAGCGATCCACTGGATCGCGCAGGAGCAAAATCAAGCGCGCCTGGGGCAACAGAGCCTGGATGCGTGCCGGAGCGGCCGGGTGAAACACGTAATAAGGCGTGATCTCGCCGCAGCGCTGGCCGGCGCCAGCCCCCACAAAGCGCTGGCGGTACCAGGCCTCACCTCGGGCGTGGTGCAGGCTGAAATAGTGCAGTTCCTTGGCGGGGGGCAGAAACGCACCGGAGTGATGCTCCAATAAGCGCTGCAGGGTGGTGGTGCCCCCCTTCTGCACCCCCACCCCCAGAAAGTCCGGCAACCTGCCGCTCATACAGTGCGCCTACCGGGAAAGGCCATGACACCATGATCATCGCGGACGCCTTCCTCTGGCTGCACTTGCCCAAAACCGGAGGCACCTCGATGAACCGGCTGTTCCGCGAGAGGGCCCTATTTGGCGTTCAGGTGGATGCCGACGACACCTCCCTGAAACACGATTCCGTCGCCCTCCGGGAAAGCCGCGGACCCTGGCGTGCGGGCCATCGCCGCCGATTCATCACCGCAAGACGCCTGGAGCGCTGGTTGATCAGCGACTGGCAGCACAAGCGCCGCCACATGAAGCTGCCCGATCTGCCCTTTGAACCAGTGCGCAGCGGCTTATTCTACTCCTTGCGCCTGGGCGGCACCTGGGTGGCTGCCGACTGGTGGCTTCAATACTTCGAGCTGGATGAGGGCGTTACCGCCCTGAGGCTTGAACACCTCCAAGACGACCTCAACAGCCACCTGTTGCCCCTGCTGCCCGCCGGCACAGCGCCCTTCAGCAGCCCACCTCGGGAAAACAGCAACCCGTCTGCTACGAGCGCCGGAGAGCCAACCCGTTTGAGCCAGGACGACCTGACACGCATCACCGCCGTCAATCCCCGTTGGAGGGCCTGGGAGCGACGGGTGTATGGAAGTTAATCAGCAGCCGATGCTCAACCACTCCCCCCTGATCCTGGTGGTGGGGATGCACCGCAGCGGCACGTCGCTGCTGGGCTCGATCCTCCAGCAGCTCGGTGTGGCCATGCCCGGCCCGTTGCTGCCTGGCGACACCCACAACCCCGAGGGCTACTTCGAGCGCTCCGACATCACCGCCCTGCAGGAGGAGTTACTGATTGATCTGAACCGCTGGTGGCCGTCCGCCCATGGCTTAAGGCCATTGCCAATCGGCTGGCTGCAGACACCCCGCGCTCAACGGGCCCAGCGCTGCCTGCACCGCCTGCTGGAGGCCGATCTACCCCAACACGGCCCCTGGGCCATCAAAGATCCCCGCACCAGCCTGCTGCTGCCGCTCTGGCGCCAGGTGGCCCATGCGCTGCAGCTGCCCCTGCGGCTTCTTCTGGCGGTGCGGGATCCCGCCGAGGTGGCGGTGTCGTTGCTGGGTCGTGATGGCGGTCCGGCCGGCATGACCGCCGATCGCGCCCAGGGCCTCTGGTTGCGGCACCACCAGCAACTGCTGGCCGATGCCGACGGCTTCGAGCTGCAGGTGCTGAGCTACGACCGTTGGTTCCGTGACCCCGAAGCCCAGGTGGCAGCGCTGGCTCAGTTCTGTGGCGTGGAGCCCACCACCAGCGCCCAACAGCTCCGCAAGGCGCTGGCCTGCATTCAGCCGCAGCTCCGCCGCAGCCAGAGCAACGCTGGCGGCATTCGCCTCCGGCGTGATGTGCGGCGCTGGCACAGGCAACTCCAGCAAGCCGCCACCACGGGCGCGAGCGAATCCCTGCGGCGCTGGGCCCGTCGGCAACGCTGGCCGCAGCAATCGCTGCGAACAAGTGAGCCGCACCCCTGGAGCCGTGCCCTGACGGCCCTGGGCTCAGCCGACCCAGCCAGCCAGGCCTCAGGCCTGCAGCACTGGCACCGGCACGGCATTCCCAGAATCAGCCTGGAGCACCTCACGGCCCTGGGGCAGGCAGGCCTGCCCGGCAACGACCCCTCCAGCGGTGATGGCGGCCCCCTGCCCACCGCTGCAGCCGTATGGATCCTCGGAGTCACCAGCAGCGCATGGCTTTGCCAAAGCTGGCTTCAGGCGATGCCCTGGGCCGCAGCGGATCCTAAGCCGCAGCTGGAGGGCGAGGGCACAGCAGCCGATGCCGCCTTGCACCTGCAACCCCTCGCCTGCACCGCCGCCCAACCAGACCTCCTGCTGCAACTGAGCGCTGTTCCCCGGGTGTTCGACCCGTGCCCGCAGCAGGTTCGTCTGCTGCGGCTCTTCGGAGTGAACGCCGAAATCCTGCCGCCGCCCGGCGCCCCAGGCCGGCTGCAACGCGCCGATGATGCCGATGACGCCGCTCGCCAGCTGGGGCTGCCAAGCCCCGCTGCCCTGGCCAACTGGCCGTTGCTGCAGGCCCTGGCCATCGGGCCAGACCCCCATCCCGATTGGTTGGAGCCTCCGGCGGGGGTGTTACAGCTGCCATGCTTTCCGCCCGACCCCGCCACCGATGCTGAGCAGGCCAGGCTGCTGGCCAGCTGGATTGCCCACTGCCATCAGCTGCGCGTGCCACTGGTGCGGCTCCAGCCCAGCGCGCAGGAGCTGCACACAGGCCTGTGGGCTGCCCTCGGCATCCCCTGTTTCAGCGAAACGATCGGTCCCCAGGAGCTGCTGGAAGAGTTGGCCTGGCGGCAAGCCGGCCAACCCACACCGGAGCCGCTCCACACCCCCCAAGCCTCCAGCACATGCCTCTGGGGCCACGCCAGCGACCAAACGCCAGACGCCGCCATCTGCATCACCTCCTTCAACTACGCCACCCGCATCTCCGCAGCCCTGGAGGGCAGCCGAATCCAAACGCTCGAGGCCCTGGAACTGGTGGTGGTGGACGACAGCTCCAGCGACACCAGCGTGGCCACCATTTTGGCCTGGCTCGAGCAGCATGGCCGGCGCTTCTGCCGGGCCCAGCTGCTGCTGCATCACCGCAACGACGGCCTCGCCGCCGCCCGCAACAGTGCATTTGCCGCCGCCACGGCCCCCTGGTGCTTCGTGCTCGACGCCGACAACAGGCTCGAACCACAGGCTGTCGAACGCTGCCTGGCTCTAGCCCAAGCCAGCCCCGCCAGCACCGCCGTGGTGCACCCCTTGATCCGGATCGAGGCTGACGACGGCTCCAGGCCAGGGCTCGTTGGCGGCGGCCACGCCTGGCACCGGGAGCAGTTCCTGGCCGGCAACCGCGTGGATGCGATGGCCCTGGTGCGACGCAGCGCCTGGGAGGCGGTTGGCGGCTATAGCCCGATCCCTGGCGGCTGGGAGGATTTCGACTTCTGGTGCAAGCTGATCGAAACCCACTGGCATGGCGTGCTCTGCCCGCAGGTGCTGGCCACCTACATCCAACACGGTGATTCCATGCTTCAGGCCCAAAGCAACCACCGCCAGCGGCAGCTCAGCCGGATCCTGCAGCAGCGCCATCCGTGGCTCCAATTGAGCCACGCACAGCCCCAGCACTAAAGACGCCCATGCTCGGCTGGAACCGCCTGCGCCACCTGCGCCACTCACCCCTGGCGCAGCGGCTGCTGCCGCCGGCCCGCTGGAGCTACAGCCGCCTCCTCACCAGCCTGGGCATGCGCGTTCGGCGCGGCGGCCATCCCTTCGATCCCAGCCGGCCAACCGCTGTGGTGGTGAGCCATGAGGCCACGGCCACGGGGGCACCGATCCTGGCCCTCAATCTCTGCCAAGAACTCAGCGCCAGCCACAACGTGATCGTGGTGCTGCTGAGGGGAGGCCCGTTGCACCAGGCCTTTGCTGCAAGCGCCATCACCGTGATTGAGGCGCGCCGCAGCTTTGTGAATCGAAAGGTGGTGCAGCGGGCCCTACAGCAGGCGAACCCGGACCAACAGCCTGGGTTTGCACTGGTGAATTCGGCCGTGGCAGCCCCCCTGCTGGAGCCGCTCCGCGGTCTCGGCATCCCCTGCCTCTGCCTGGTGCACGAATTCGTCACCTACATCAAACCGCTCGAGGTGTTCGCCGAAATCGGGTTGTGGGCCTCCCGGGTGGTCTGCTCCACGCCACTCACCTGGAACGATGTGCTGCGCCATTGCCCACACTTGCAGGATGTGCCCTTGGTGGTGCTGCCCCAGGGCCGCTGCACTCTGCCCGAAGCGACAACGAGGGTTGCAGGCCGCGCCATGCGACCAACCCAGACAGCAGGGCGCGATGCTGAGGTGTTTCTGCAGCAGCTGAAACCCGAAGCGTTGCTGGTGCTCGGCGCCGGCGCCGTGCAACCCCGCAAGGGTGTGGATCTGTTTGTGGCCATGGCCCAGCTGATCCACCAGCAGGCGCCTGATCTGCCGGTGCACTTCGCCTGGATCGGCAGTGGTTATGAGCCGGAGCGGGATTTCAGCGTGTCGATCTGGCTCAGGGATCAGATTGAGCGCAGCGGCCTGACCAGCCGCCTCACCATGCTCGATGAATCTCCGGCCTATGCAGCCCTGATGCAACGCAGCAGCTGTTTGGTGGTGAGCTCAAGGCTCGATCCGCTGCCCAACGTGGCGATCGACGCGATGCTGGAAGGCACACCTGTGCTGTGCTTCGCCGAGGCTTGCGGCATCGCCGATCTCCTGGAGCAGACCCCCTCCCTCTATTCCGCCTGCGTGGCCCGCTATTTCAACATCGCTGACCTGGCCCACAAGGCGATGGCTCTGCTGCGCTCACCCGAACGCCTGCAGCAGGTGGGGCAACTCCTGCAGCAACAGGCCGAACGTTGGTTTGACATGCGTGGCTACATCCAGCAGCTGACAACGCTGGGGGTGGTCAGTGCCAGGGAAGTGGAGCAGGAGCAGGCCGATTTGCAACTGCTGCTGGCGCATCAGCTGGTGCAGGCAGAGGTGTTCTGCCCGGATCACCGGCTCAGCCCACTCGCCCTGCATCAGCGGTATCTGCTGGCTTGGCGCAGCAACATTCAACCCCGCAAACCGTTTCCTGGATTCCACCCGGGTATCTACAGAGAGCGCATGCTCGGCGGCAGCAACCATGCCGATCCGCTCGCGCACTGGCACCGCCATGGCCAGCCCGAAGGACCCTGGCTGGTTTCCGTGCTGGAACCAACAGCCACAAGCACCCCCTTACCGCAGCCCGGCAGCGTGGCTCTGCACATCCATGTCTTCTACCCCGAGCTGCTGGCGCCGCTCCTGGAACAGCTGGGCCACAACCAGGTGCAACCCCACCTCTTTGTGAGTTACAGCCAGCCCGAGCTCGAACCCCCGCTGCTGCAAACGCTTGAGGAATGGAACCGATCCGCCAGACTGCTGCTGGTGCCCAACCGAGGCCGCGACATCGGCCCGCTGCTCACGGAACTGGGCCAGGATCTGGATCGCAACTATGCCTTCCATGGCCACCTGCATACCAAGCGAAGCGCGTTAATTGACGGCGGCACCGCCGAGCGATGGCGCGAATTCCTGATGATCAATCTGCTAGGGGATGCACGCCGACCCATGGCCGATCGCATCCTCAGCCGCATGCTGAGCGATCCAACCTTGGGCCTGGTTTTTCCCGACGATCCGGGCTGCCTGGGGTGGACGGCCAACCGCGCGCCAGCGGAGGCCCTCGCCGAGCGCCTGCAGCTTCCGGTATTGCCCGCAGCCATCAACTTCCCCGTCGGCACGATGTTTTGGGCCCGCCGTGGAGCCCTACGCAGCCTGTATGAACTGGGCCTGACCTGGAACGATTACCCGGAAGAACCGATCGGCTACGACGGCACCATGCTGCATGCCATCGAACGGCTTCTCCCGCAGGTGTGCCAGGCGAACGGCTACAGCTATGCGGTGACCCATGTGCCCGGGTTCAGCCGCTGAGGCTGGCGCGAAAGCGCCGCAACCCCTCCACCAGGGACACGTGCGGACTCCAACCCAGGCACCGCTGGGCCCGCTCGATGCACAACACATTGGTGGGCACATCAAAGCCACGGGCGGGGAGATAGGAAACTGCCAGGGTGGTCTGCAGCTCCACCTCGAGCAGCTGCACCAAGGCTTGAAGACTTAAACCCTGGCCCGAACCAACATTGAACAGCCGTTCTGAGCCTTGGTACCGGGCAGCAGCCAGCAACGCCTCCACCAAATCGGAGATGTGAAGAAAATCCCGCACGACGCTGCCATCACCCCAAATCTGGAGCGGTTCACCGCGCAGCGCCTTGCCCAAAAAGATGGGGACCACCCCCTGAGCCCCATCCAGGCGCTGACGCTCGCCATAGGGATTGGCCACCCGAAAGACCACGCCATCGAGGCCGTGCAGCTGGCGGTAGAGCGCCACATATTTCTCAATCGCCAACTTCGTGATGCCATAGGAGCAGATCGGCTCCGTGGGATGGCTTTCCGGGATCGGCACCTCCTGGGGTTGCCCGTACACCGTTCCGCCGGAGGACACCACCACGACCCGGGCCACTCCGGTTCGGCGGGCCGCCTCCAGAAGGTTGAGCGCTCCCAGCAGATTGACCTGCACATCTGCATGGGGGTCCCGGTTGGAGCTGTGCGGCAGGCTGGAGCTGGCCAGATGCACCACCAGATCCGCCCCGGCCAAGGCTTCCTCCAACGACGGGCCATCCGCCATGTCCACCGACATACAGCGCAAATGAGGATGGGCCTGAGCAGGCAGGCTGATCAGACCCGGGAGGTGGCGGGCCACGGCCCGCACCTGCCAACCCTCAGCCAACAGGCCATCCACCACATGGGAACCGATAAAACCACTAGCGCCCACAACAACCGCCTGCATGGCTCACCTCGGCGAAAGACGAGCGTAGAGCCGCTCAAGCTGGTCGCCGTAATCGGTGATCGTTCGCGGCTGTCCACCGCGACCCTGCAACTGCGCCAGGCATGAAGGGTCCGTCAGGAACTGCCGCAGCAAGGCTGCCAGGGCCGCAGCATCACCGGGTGGGAACAACAGGGCATTGAACCCGGGCTGCACCTGGTCAGCCATGCCCTCCACTGCCGAAACCAGCAATGGCAGGCCACTGGCAAGAGCCTGCAACACGATAAGCGGCGCATTCTCACGCCAGAGAGACGGCACCACCAGCAGGTCGAGCTCGCCGAGAACAGCAAACACCTGTTCTGAAGAGAAAACGCCACCCCAGTGCACCTGTGGCAACGAAGTGCCTTGGCGACGCAGAAACGCGGCATAGCCAGGGTCATCACTCGGGTTGCCATAAACATGCAGCTCCAGCGGTGCTGCTGGGCCCAACCTGGCGACGGCATCCAACAGCACATGGGGCCCCTTGGCCCGAGTGAAACTGCCGATGAAACCCACCAGCAAGGGCCGCTGTTCGGGGCCCCGCCAGCCGTCACGGGGCGGTAACGCGCTCAGCCCCCTCAGATCAAGCCCGTAGGGACAAAGCAGGAAACGCTGCGTGTTGAACCCCAAGGATGCGAACGTACGCCACATCAGCTCTGTCGGCACCAGAACCGCCCGGCAGTGTTCAAGGGCGGCACGCATGGCGACTGGCCTCCGGCGCAAGGCGCGGAACGGAGTCCATGGAAGTCGGCTGGCAAGAGCCATCCAGACCTCCCAAACCGGCAGCGGTAGCCAAGCCAGGGGCGGCAGGAGGCGCCCGGTAAGGTGCTGCAGACAGTTACCACCTCCGGGCAGGGGTCCGGAGCAGGGCTGTAGCTCAGGGAACTGAAGCTGCCCCGTTGGGCAGGCCAGCCAATAATCGGTGAGGGATGCAAGCAGGGGTACGCCACAGGTCACAGCAGCATCCACCAGGCTGAGGGTGTGACGTCGCAGGTGAAACAGATGCAGCAGATCAGGTTGCAGGTCCTGCAGCAGTGCCGTGAAACAGGGTTGCAAAGCGTCTCGGCGGTAGCTCTGGCCGATGCCGCCAGCCCAAGGCGTGGCATCGGGCGGTGGATTCAAGCGAATCACGGACAACCCCTGCCAAACCTCCCTCCTCAGCGCTGGTGAGGGCAATTCGGGAGCGTGGGGGCCTGCACACAGCAACCACACCTGATGGCCCCGCCGCTGGAGCTCTTCTGCTGTGCGACGGGCAAGGGTTTCAGTGCCGGCTCGAAAGTCGGGAAAAAACTGGTGCAGTGCCAGCAGAATGCGCATGCGCTTGCTCAGGGCTACAGAGCCGTCTCGTGCGAGTGAGCGTCAGGGCGCCAGAGCATCAAGCCGACATAAAAGCCAAAAGTTCGACATAGCCCATGCTTGTGCAAGTGGAGTGCGATCGCGGCTTGGCACCGTTTCCATGGGGAAAGATGAAAGAGCTGCTCAACAAATATAGTGCCATCAGACTCAGGAGAACCTTTGAAACGTGAAGCACAGGCCTTCAGCTGACGCAAGGGCGTGCCAATCCAACCATCCAACGCATCTGCGGTGAACGCTTGAGACAAGCGGCGGATCAACTGGCGTCTCCAGCCCAACGCACCGACTGCATTCGTTCCGTGCAGACGGTATCGCACTGTGGGCTGAGGTAAGTAAGCGAGCGCACCGGCGCATGAGGCCACGAGAGCAAGCCACCAATCATGCAAAACCGCTTCTGGTGGAAACGGCAAAGCCTGTTCGACACAGGCCCGATTCACCACACAAGCGCAGCCACTCACCACGTTCTGAAGGGCGATCTCCAACCAGTCACCGGAGTGGGGCTGCAGACCCTGGAAGCAATGGAACGATGATCCGAGCTGAGCGCCAGTAGAACCCATCAAAGAAAGATCGCTATGCACGAGCAATGGGCAGCGCGAGCCATGGACATGTTCAAGTTCGAACATGTACCGAAGCAAACGTTCAGCTTTGTCGCGCTCCCAGATGTCATCCTGATCGGATGGCATCACGTATTCAGCTGAGGTGTGGTTAAGCAAACGCTCAAAAGCAGCACAACTACCAAGGCGAGAACAGTTCGGCGGAAGAATCTCTATTGGCACAATATTGCGCTGCCTCCAACGCTCAAGGATACTGAGAGAGCGATCGATGGAGCCATCGTCAGCCGCTACAATCCTGATAGGCTGAATAGTTTGAGCCATGATCGAAGCAATCTGCTGATCCAGAAAAGTCGCACCATTCCAAGTTGCCAAAATCACCTCATACGGCCCAACAGTCACCACAAACGCCAACCCCACTTCCAGAAGTAAGACCAGGCACTCACTAAATTGACGACCATGAGACGCAAACTGAAGTAGTTGCCACGACCCCAGCCATGAATCACCGAGGCGATCGGCAAATGAACGCAGCGGCCGAATTGCGACAGGGAACGCGTCAAGTCAGCATCCTCAAGATAGAGAAAGAAGCGCTCATCGAAGCCACCACAACTCTCGAAAGCCTGGCTCCGCATTAACATACAACAACCGCTAAGATAGGGCGCGTCAAAGACAGTTTGATAATCACGCTCTCGCATCACGTAATGCTGGTCATAAGCGCGAAGCCAACTGGGTTTGAGGCGTTGGGGAATAAACCGGCGACTCAGCAAAGCCAAGACAGTAGGGTGAAGCTTGCAGAGATACTGAATGTCACCTACCGGATTACAAATCTGCGGCACAGCCAAACAAACATCAAGGTGGGCCTTCAACCACCGCAAGAGGCGAGGAAAACAATCAACGTCCCAGGTGAGATCGGTATTCAGCGCTCCCAGGTAGGGGGGTAGGACTGGTAGCTGACGGACCAAACGATTGACAGCCGTGCCGTACCCAGGATTATCGCAATTCAGCAGGATGGCATCAGCGCCATTAGAAAGCTGCTCTGCCGCCTCACCGTGTCGATAATCATTCACCACAAGCGCATAGCCAACCTCTTCTGGCAAACACATCAGGCAACGGTGCAAACGTTGCACCTCCTCGGCACTGGGATGATAAGCAACCAACACCAACAGCAACTCCCTGGAGGTGATCGAGGGTGGAGAATGCGGGCTGATCACGGGGCACCAATACGCTCTCCGGCATAGCCAGCACGGCTGCGGACATGGTGGCACCAATCAAGATGATCGAGATACCAACGCACGGTGGTCTCAAGACCCTGTTCAAAGCCCTGACGAGGCTGCCAACCCAACTGTGTAGTGATTCGCTCTGGATTGATAGCATAGCGACGGTCATGTCCTGGGCGATCAGCCACAGGGGTGATCAAACTGCTATGAGGCGCACCCTGGGGGCGTAATTCATCCATCAGAGCACAAATCGACTCGACCACCTGTTGATTGGTGCGTTCACCATGGCCACCGACGCAATAGCTCCTACCCAAGCTCCCCTGGGTGGCGGCCAGCAACAAAGCATCCACATGGTCTTCAACAAACAGCCAATCACGCACATTGCCCCCATCACCGTAGAGGGGAATGGGTTCACCAGCGGCTGCCTTGAGAATGACAACAGGGATCAGCTTCTCTGGGAATTGCCAAGGACCATAATTATTCGAGCAGTTGGTCAGCACCACGGGCAATTCATAGGTGTGATGCCAGGCATTCACCAAATGATCGCTAGCTGCCTTGCTCGCTGAGTAAGGACTGCGAGGATCATATGGAGTTGATTCTGAAAACCGTCCACTGCCACCTAAAGAGCCAAACACTTCGTCAGTGCTAATGTGGTGAAAACGAAACCGTTCGCGCCGCGATCCTGATAATCCACTCCAATGTGCCCGAGCGGCCTCCAAAAGATTGAAGGTGCCGAGCACATTGCTCTCGAGGAAGCTTCGTGGTGAATCGATCGAACGATCCACGTGGCTTTCAGCCGCAAGGTGCATCACGAGATCCGGATCCGCATGGTGAACTGCGGCTGATGTGGCCTTCGCATCTGCCAGATCAACACACAAAACATGATGACGGGCCGCGGCATGGGACCCAAGGGCCGCAATCACTCGATCGATGCCTGTCAAATCGCTGGCATAACCAAGCTTATCGAGCGTGAACAGGGTGGCATCTGTCACCGAAAGAAGGCGACGCACCACGCAGCCGCCAATAAAACCGGCACCACCGGTAATCAAAACCCGTGTGCCTGCCCTCAAACCACTGCCCATAGTGCCTGCGTGATCACCAAAAAACCATAACCCCTCGGGCGCCAAACACTTAGCGCCCCTGTGCCTTCAATATCGTTTTGATGGTTCGAACAAGGACAATCACGTCAAGCCAAATACTGAAGTTTTTCAGATAATAAAGATCATAGGACAACTTTAATTCAGAATCTTCGATGCTGCTCGCGTAAGGGGCGCAGACTTGAGCCCAACCACTCATGCCCGGACGCATCCAGTGACGCTTGCGATAGTGGGGGATTCGCTCTTCAAGCTGCGCCTCAAACTCCGGTCGTTCAGGTCGCGGACCGATCAGACTCATATCGCCAAAAATCACATTGACCAACTGTGGAAGTTCGTCAAGACGAAAGCGCCGCAGCCACAAGCCAACGCGGGTGATGCGCTTATCGGAAGGAGACGTCCAGAGCAGTGACTCCACAACATCCGAATGGTGCATGGTACGAAGTTTGTAGAGCAGAAAAGGTGAACCTAGCCAACCACTGCGCTCCTGAGAGTAGATCACAGGGCCTCTATCATCAAGCCAAATTAAAAGCATCAAAAAGATAATCAAAGGGGTGAAAATCAACAACAAAACACTTGCAAGAAGCACATCAGCGATTCGCTTGAGCTGTCGATCCAGGCTGAACGTCCTGGCCCAGGGAAGATCATCAAATTCCAACCATAAGTCAGGCACAAGCTGAGGAGGAAATCGCTCGAGCTGACGCTCCACCAAACCCATCGGTGTAATCAGCTTGAATTCCCTTGGATCGCGGGCCTCAATCAGTTGCAAGCCGCGCCATTGGTCTGAATCCCGTTGCACTGGTCCACAAACAGCCAAAAACAAGGGCGGCGGCTGAACCAAGGCTTCCTGTAAAGACATGCAGCGCAGTGATTGTCTCACTGGAGTGCGCTGAAAAGCATCCAACACCGGTTGCACTTCTTCAGGAGAGCCCGCCAAAACACAGGTGGGTGGCGGTGGAAGTAAGAGCCCACGCCGAACAAGTGCTCGCACCAGCACAGACCAAGCCATCATCGGAGCCAGCCAGAGTGCCTGGGTGCTGCGATGAACCAGCCAAACCGAGGGATCTGGATTGAGCACAAAGCGAGCCAGCGCAACAATTGCCATCGTGGCCAGCCCAGTGGTAATGACGCGTTGCAGCAATGCACGC
>Ga0194134_10003443_pt1 | contig 17077 bp, 17 predicted proteins | sample TA2KigOff0mmetaG_FD_148602 | JGI IMG/M metagenome (GOLD analysis project Ga0194134, IMG submission 148602) | Freshwater microbial communities from Lake Tanganyika, Tanzania - TA2015056 Kigoma Offshore 0m | ecosystem: Environmental > Aquatic > Freshwater > Lake | place: Tanzania: Lake Tanganyika... | reverse complement strand
GGATCGGTCTGCGGGCCAAGACCCTGGGTGAGATCACATCCGTCTTTGCCGAGGACGGAGGAAATCTGGGAATGAGTCCGGCGGCGCGGGAGGAGCGGACTCGGCTGAACCAAACAGCGCCCTCATGGATGCGAATTTTACGCCCCTGGTGGGTCATTTGGCATCGCTTCCGGCGATTGCTTGCTGGCTGTCATCAAAAAGCGGATGTCTGCCTAAAAGTCTACCTTTCTAGGCATGAACAACGCCAAGAGTGCTCGGCGCTAGGTCTACGCACCTATTGGCCTGGACGAGTATGGGGGTTTTGATGAACTTGGAGTCCCTGGGCCACTGGAAGGTGGATTTGGTTTGGGAGCGTGATTGGTTCCTAGGACTGGTAAGCGGGGCTTTGCAGAAACTGGGGTACCTCGGTACGGTTTACGGGGGATTCCCCCGCTACCGATATCTCCGGCTTGGGATACCGCCGGAAAAAATTAAAACTCGTCCGGGGGCGGCTCTCTGGAACTATGGAATGGATCGGCTTCGTCTTCCTCCCGCCTTGCGGATGGACGAGCCCCGGCGAACTGGCTTGTGGGTCGCCCGACAGACAAAACTCGCTCCCGCTGTTCTGGTCAATGGCACGGCTTACCGCTTTCTTTTTCCCAAGATTCTTTCCCGGCCGGTCATGCGGCTGGTGGAACGAGGCTCGATGTTTCCAGAGGATTTTTTCCGCCTCCCCCAAAAAGCTCGGCAAGAAGGCGGCTATCCTTATCGGACGGAATTGCCGCCTGAGATCATCGACGAGATGGAGAAGGCCCAAATGGCCCAAGCAACGATATGTGGAAGTGAAAGGGTCCGGCAGTCCTACCTACAGAGGGGATTCATCCCCGAGAAATTCCACACGGTTCACTACGGAGTCGACCCGGACCGGTTTCTTCCTGCCGTGCATGAGGATCCCCGGGGAAGAAATCTTCGGGTCGGATGGCTCGGGGTGATCGGCTTTCGCAAGGGCATTGACCGGGTGCGGCGTATCTCTGAATGGGCGGCGGAAAAGTCCATACCTTTGGAATTTCATTTTGTCGGGCCCGTGCAGGATTCGGAATGCCTGGAAATTCTCCGGCGGTTCCGGCGACCCTATATTCTGCACGGTGTGAAAAAAGGGGATGAGCTGAAATCCATGGTGGCCCGGTGGGATCTTTATCTTCTTCCGAGCTATGAGGAAGGATTTCCCGTCTCGGTCCTGGAGGCCATGAGTGCCGGAATTCCCGTGGCGGTCAGCGCGGACACCGGCGCGACTGAGGCCGTTGGCCAAGAGGAAGTCGGGGTCGTGCTAGGGTTCTCCGACCCCGCCGAGTTGGAAGGCGACTTTCGCAGACTTTGCCAGGACCCCGTCTTTCGCCGGGCGGCGGGCGCCCGGGCGCGCCAAAGAATCCAAAAAAATTTCACCATCGGCCATTACCGGTCTCGAATTGCGAAAATCCACGAACGCCTGCAGGAACAGGCTCGGCAGAAATATCACTAGGGAGCAGCGTCTCGGAGGCTGGTTCGTTGGGGCTGGCTTCAAATGACCGATAGAGTATCGGGAAAAGGACACAGACGCGGGGAATCGCCATAGAAATATCACCGTAAACCGTGAAGTAAGACAGGGTTTCCACCAACAAAAGGGAAATCCCCCAAATTTGAATAGGGTGAACCTCATCTGTTTTGAGTCTGCCCACCTTCAAGAAGGCCCAGATGGATGTGGAACTAAACATGATGATAAGTGCGATTGTGCCGACCCATCCAGTGGGAAGATGAATGTCTTCAAGACCCTCATGGGTTTGTCGACGATTGATGAAAGCCCGTGAAGTTTGGATGAGATCGTATTCCTCATTATATTGAATTTTACTCATTGACCGCATGTAAAACTCATCAATACCACCAAGGGTCCACTCTTTGCTATAAGTCATGCCTTGACCCAACCACATTCCGTTGGGCGCAAACTCCTTCCAGTAGACATCCTTAATGCTTTGGCGGAACTTATTGGATCCCTCGGTGGATTCGCGGGCCTTGTAGTCCCAATCCCCAGGCAGAAAGGTAAGGGTTCGTTGCATAGACAGGGGAAGCTGAAAAAGCCGGCCCTGCCCTAAAACCAGACAGACCACGGCCACGATTGCTAAAGGAAAGAAAATAAAAAGTTGAGCCCTGGCACTAATGAAGACGGCCGATAATGCGGTGACCAGAAAACGGAAAAGGTAGCTTCGGAAGCCACTAAAAACGCATCCCAGAAGGCAAAGAAGGCTGGCGGGCCAGCACCACCAGCAAGTGGGCCGAAGCCAGCGGTAGGCCGGGAAATAGGAAAAAATAACAACTTGAGCCGCGGCTGCAAAAAAACCGATATCCCCGACGCGAACGATACCTTCGCTGGTGAAAGCTCCAGTAATAGTGTCACGAAAAGCTTCCAAGTTTACATTGCTGTAAAATTGGTAGACCACGGGTGCGATGCCCGGGGCAAAAGTGGAAAGAAGAAAAGCCCCAAAATCAACGCAAGCCGCCAAAAGATAGATAAGAGGAATCCAGACCAGTGCCGGATCTTTGGGCTTAATCATGGCAAAAAGAAGGGGTGTAGATAGAAAGCCGAGAAAAATAGACCAGTACTTTCGGCCTCCGAAATTCTCCCCACCAAAAATTCGCAAACCGATGTCCCGACTGGCCACCCAATGAGCTAAAAGAATACCGGCAAGAACCAGCACCGGGGCATAAAACCACCAAGGCCCCAAGCGGAACTTGGTGACATCCTTAAAAATAATCTTAAAGACAAGAAAAACCACGGAAACTAGCACAGCAGTTTCCATCATGGAGAAGTTGGCAGGAATAAAGTTAAGCCGCCCTTGTGTGGTAAGAAAGGCTGGAATCAGAACCCAAACGTTGTCTTTTAAAAGGTTGATCAAAAGCAGGCCGAAGGCCAGGCCAGCAACCAAGGTGAACCAGGCAAAATTTCCTGATAAGACCTGCGTAGTTAACAAAGGAGCGGCCAGAATTCCGGCCAGCGTGATCAGTCCGAGTACAATCTTCTGAACAGTAATTGAGTTTAACATAAAGGCTTCAGCTAGACGCCAGCACGCCCCAGGCCGCGCGGTGCTCGGCCAAGCTCCTTTGCCAGCCAAAAGCAGACCGCACTTCAGAAACAATTCTGGCCATTTTTTCAGACCGCTTTTGGGCCACGGCTTGGGAAACGGCCGCGGCTACACAGTGAGGTTTTTTAAAATTTGCATAATAAGCCCACTCCCGCCCCACCTCTTTTTCTGCTCTACCCGGAAAACACACGACCGGAGTTCCCAAAGCCAAGGCCTCTAAAATAGGAAATCCAAAACCTTCGAAATCTGACAAATAGGCCACCACGTCTGCAGCTTTGATTCGGTCCAACAGGTCTGCCCGAGGCAACTTTCCAAGCAGGAGCAGGTTCTGAGGGTGGGGGACCCCACGTGTCCGCAAAAATGCCTGAATGGAAAATGGATCACCGGTCGCTTGGAGGTTCCACGACCGGAATTCGGGTTGGTTCATGGCCCTGATAAACAGATCAAAGCGTTTACGCGGATTGCCCGCATCCAAAAATAGGGCTCTCGGGGGCTGGTGGTTGGTCTTCGCGGCGGGCGCAAGCGCCAAAACATCGGTGGGAACTCCATGGGGGGCCACCCGGGCTTTGTTCTTCCAGAAAGGAAAGTAACGGGAAAGGTCATCGAAAGTTGCCTGGGAAACACACAGGATAGATTGCGCGGAGTGGGCCGCGAACCAAAAAGAGCCAAAATAGTAGATGCGGTGCCAAAGGGATGCTGAAACCCACGGTCGCAGGAAGGAAAAATCATGGGCGGTGAAAGCGAAGGGCACAGGGCAGCTTGGTCCCACAGTGTGAAAAGGGAACCACGCTCCAGCAATCTGACTTTGCTTGCTAAGGGCTTGTAGCGCGAGCTTTCGCCAGATTACAGAGCCACCGGGAACTATCGTGAAGGGGATATGGTGATCCGCCAAAAACTCCCGGGCCTCGGAGGCTAATGCCTTGGCGAAGACGTGAAAGCCAAACTGATCATCTCGGGAAAAACCGGAAAGAACTTCTCGCAGATAGAGGCTCACCCCCCCCTGAAACCAGGCCGGCTCCAGCGGAACTCCCTCCACGGCAAGCAGGGTTTTATGACTTCCCTTGGCCATCACGTTAGATTTTTCCATCCACAGTCTTGCCGAAGCGCCAAGTCTTCCAAGCGGCAAAGAGAAGTCCTCCTGAAACCAAAAGGCTAATCAAGACCGCAGTCCCCCAGCCAATCCACGTCTCTGCATTTATGAAATCATTGGCCCCAAGAGAGGACCCGAGACAAACTGCAAAAACCAACAACGCAGGAACCCCGGCTTTATGGAAAAAAGTGGCGGGGCGGATGGCAAAATGGGAAAGAAACCACCCCAGGCTTGTGGAGAGCATGCCTAGTGATAAGGCGGCAGCCTGGCCCCAGGCCAAGCCGACATGCCCGGCGCACATCCATCCCCCCGCACAAAAAAGGGGCCCCAAAATCATTTCCCGCACAGCTGCTTTTGCCACCGGTCCCATAGCCAGGCGAGCTTGGCTTCCCAGGCAAAAAGAGTGAAAAGCACCGTTCATGGCCACAAAAACAGCCAGGCCAGCGGAAGCAAGAAAAGGAAAGTCGACGCGGCCCGAGGTCCATAGCAGAACGAAATTTTCGTTCCAAGCGGCGTACATGGCCGCCAGTCCTGACCCAACAATCAGAGAGAGACGCACAAGATCCAGCAGGCGACTCTTTAATTCTTCGACTTTATTTTGACTGGCAATGGAAAAAACACCTGGCGCGGCTGCCGAATCGATCTGGGTCAGGATGTCTTTGATTAAGTTAGCCACCCGGCTCCCAATGCTCCAGACCGCTCCTGCCTCCAGGCTTCCCATCCGGGAGGCAATCAGGAGCGGCATGCTTTGGGTCACAAGAACGGCAGATTGGACTAAGAAAAGTTTGTAGCCGAAGTCGCACAAGCCACGGAAGCTGGCCATTTCGGGCAGGCGCCAAGATCGCCAAGAAGGAATCAGGCCCGCTTGCCAACTGATGACCACCGGCCCCAGACCCATCCAGGCCCACTCCCAGAAAAAAGCTGCCGTGAGAGCCCAGATTCCCCAGCCGGCCTGCAACCCGAAAGAAAGAACCAGTAGCCCACCCAGGAGCGCCACCGGAACCAAACAATTGAGTCGATGATGAAGGTGGTGCGATCGGGCAAGCATGCCAAAAGGGCGCAAAACGAAGCGCGCTGCACCAAGGCAAACAATGACCTGGAAAACGGATAGGAATTCCTTCCTGACCTCCGGCGCGAGCTTAAAAAAGTCCGCGAAAGGGACCAGGAGGAGTGTGCCCATCAGAATAATAGCCGCCCCTTGAAGTCCTTGTAGGAGCAGGGAGGCGGTCCAAATACGGGAAACCTTGACGGGTTCCCCGGTTTGGTTGGCAGCGGAGAAAAGCCGGAAGGAGGCTCCGCTGACACCGGCGTCCATCATGTCCAGGTATCGAATCAACTGAAGCATCAAGGCCCAAAGCCCATACCGATCCAGGGGAAGATACGCCAAGCAAAGGGGGACAAAAACGAGGCTATAGATAATGCTCGAAACCGTCCCCCCGAGCCCTGAAACCAGGGCCAGCCGAAAATTTACTAGTCCTTGCAAGTTGAAACCCCCAAGCACCGGGCAATCCTCAACATTTTACGAGCAACCGCCTCGGGTGAAAAAATCCGCTTGGCCAACAAGACCTGAGGCTGGAGGGAACGAATCCCCAAATCCGGCGGTTGATCTCCGGCCAGCACCAACCGGTTTTTGCTCAGGAGGACTGGGCTACGCTTGTAGAAGGATCGATAAAAAGAGGAACAGGGGACTTCCTGGGGGCCGATCACGGCACAACCCGCTAAGAGCGCTTCTGCCCCTGCCAGCAAGCAGCCCTCGTATCTTGAGGTGAAAAGAAACACCCTCGATGCTTTCATTTGCGAGGCCAAGCGTGGCGGGGAGAGACTTGGCAGGAAAGAAAGACGTGGCTGATGAAAACTCGCTGGTTTTCCGATCCCGACCACCAGAGCCGACCAGTCAGGGTGGTTAGGCAAAAACTCCCTCAAAAGCATGAGTAATCGGGGAAAGTTCTTTTGGTAGGATCGCCAGCGGCCTACGGCGATGATGCGATTCTTTTTTCGGGGCCTTCCCCTTAGCTCAAAGAACCCACTTTGAACCGGATGAGGAACCAGATGAACGCGTGAAGGAATACCGCCGATTCGGCTGGCCAAGCCTTTCCACAAGGAAAGAGCTGTCGGAGTTTCTACAGTCAAAGCTGGCAAAAGCTTCAAGGTCCGGCTTAGCCTCCGCTCCATCCAAGGGGTGGCAGCAACACATGCTGCCGCATATGCCAAAGCGGCGAGATTCGCCCCCCCAAGCGGAGCTTTTCCCAGCAAATCACGACAAAAATCATAGCGTCTTTTTAGGTAGCTTAGTAAGCCACATGAAGCTGTGCGCATACCGTCACTGTCGGCACGCTCAATGACGCTCCGAGTGGCGGAAAGGGCGGCGCAACGAATGGGGTCGTATTTGGGGCGGGTCCACAGGCCGAAAATGACCAGATCAGGTTGATGCTTTTGCCACCAAGATGGGTTGCGGACGTCGGAGGCGGAAGCCCAGATGACAGGGTCATTTGAGATTTTTGATTTTTGATTTTTGATTTTGGATGTGGATTCCGATGCCGGGTGGACGACCAGCCAAGCGTTATGACCGAGTTTACGAAAAGCCTTGGTTAAAAGCCCCAAATCGCGATGCCAAAAAAGGTCTCGGGGATCAACCCGCAGATCGGTGTAGCAGAGAATTTTCACCACTTGCCCGGCCAAGTGCCAGGTTGCATGCAGAGCCAGTCTTCTGGCCCCTCCCTAGCCAGCAGTACCAACGAGATGCGACCCATGGGTCGCGCTTCGATTCCCCATTGGGAGCTCCACGCAGGCCATTCCTTTTCCCGGATAAGAATCAGATCGGGCTGATTTAAGGGGGGCTGATCCGCGGGTTGCCGACTTTCCACCCGTCTTTTGTCACAGGGGAACCAAAGTGGGCCCTCGGGATCGTTCCCATTCGAAATCAAAAGGACTTGAAGGGGTTCATCGCTCATTCCCATCGGAATCAGCGGCTGAAGACCCTGTGCCCTTTGTCGGTAGGCGTCCACGACTCGGGCGATGCGATCCGGCCAATTTGAGGACGGGTTTATCCTCTCAATCCAGCGGCCGATTTGACTCCAAGGCAGCAAGGGCCTGCTGGGGGCAAGAATCAAGGGTAGGAGCATGAGACCAAGGGCAAAAAAGACAGCTTTTCGAAGAAGGAAAGATGGTTTCCCCGGCCCCAGGCCCAATGGCAACAACAGGAGGGGGTATAAAGGGGAAAGAAGACGTGGCATGGCCTCGGAAGCAAGTTTGGCCATCATCACCACAGCCGAAATCCATCCCGCCAAGCACAGATAGCCGCTAATGTTTTTAACGGAAAATGCCCCCGCGGCAGCAGACAGAATGAGGAGCAAGGCGATTGGCCAACCCCACCCGGCATTTTCCTCAATGGAAAATTCATCCTGAGGAAGTGTCCAGCGTGGGTAAGCCTCCAGGACAGCATCCTTGATCCTCTGTGGAATGAGCGGAGTCAAAGACCCAAAAAACCAGCCGGTTCCCAAGTTGATCGGCTGTTGCAGGTTCACGGCTGCCACCAGCGAGCCGTTGCCCACAAGCGTGGGTAACGGGTGTCGGGCTTTCATGGCTCCCTCGTTCCAAGGGTCTCCTGACCAGTCTCCGGTGTGGCGGATGTTGAGACAGGCAATCGGGGCAAAAGAAACCAACAACGCCAATGGGGCGGTTGCCAGGGCTGGCCGCCACAGATTTCTTTCTCGGAGGGACTCCCAGATAAATTTTACCAACCATGGAAGACAAAGAACCAAATTGGAGGCTTTGACCGCCGTGGAAAGGGCGAGGGAAAGCAGGGAGGCGCTGGCAAAACCTCGGTCGAGGGTTCGGCCGGGAAGAAGGGCAAGGGAAGCCAGAAACCAAAAGGAGCCCAACAGATCATTGGCCATCCCCCCTGCCTGCAGCAAATAAACCGGCGCGAACGGAAAAACCCACATCCCCATGGATGCCATGCGACGAGAACATCCAACCCCCCGGAAAAGCCGGAAAAAAACAGAGGGCAAAAAAAGAAAACAAACCAAATTCGGCAAAAAAAGCAGCCGATCGGTTTTCGTTAGGGCCAAAATGGGGGCCAAGAGCCACTCCTGTCCCACGCCGCTGTAATTTTGCCTCGGATTGGCGGTGGGGATCCAGAACCAGCCGTCTTGGCTGAGCCAATGCATGATCCGAGGGATTCGGTAGGTTAAGGCATCATAGTTGGAGGGTGAATAAAGAACGGCGCCCAGCAGGACAAGGCAACCCGTGCCTGCAAAAAAGGCGGGAAGCGGATGCCGAAGTCGCTTCAAAGTTCTGCGAAAAAAAACCGACCATGGGAGGCCTTTAAGAATCCAAAAGGTGATTCCGGCAAGGACGGCCAACACCAACGCGTAGGAAATGGGGGTTAGGAAGCGAGAAAACGAAAGCACCCAACCGGCCAGGCTTAAAACGGCCCCCCACCAGACGAAGCCGGCGATCAGCGAGAGGCCGGGGCTGGGAAGCTTCACCGGCAGAAGAGATTATATTTGAGGATGCAACGGATGGCGCTGACACCATCTTTCCAGCCGATTTTTTTCCCCTCGGCGTAGGTGCGGCCGCTGTAGGAGATGCCAATCTCATAAAAACGGGCCCCGAGCCTAGCCAATTTTGCGGTAATCTCAGGCTCAAAGCCGAAACGATTTTCCCGGATGGCGATCTTTTGGATCAGTTCGCGCCGGAACGCTTTAAAGCCAGTCTCCATATCGGTGAGATTCAGGTTGGTGAACATATTGGAAAGCAACGTAAGGAAAAAATTGCCAATACTATGCCAAAAGTAGAGGACACGATGAGGCCTGCCTCCCAGAAATCGGGAGCCGTAAACAACATCGGCCTTGTCTGCGAGCAAGGGCCCCAACATAGCGGGATATTCGGCCGGATCGTACTCCAGGTCCGCATCCTGAATGATCAAGAAGGGCAGGCTGGCGGCGGCGATGCCGGTACGGAGTGCTGCCCCTTTGCCCTGATTGTGGGAGTGGCTTAAAAAATTAATCCTTGGCTCCGAACGGGCAAGTGATCGGATAATCTCCGCAGTCGCGTCCCGTGAGGCGTCATTCACGATGACCAGCTGAGCGACTTCGGGTTGCTGGAGGACCCTGAGCACCACGGCTCGAATCGTGCCGGCTTCGTTATAGGCAGGCATCACTACCGCCAAGGATTGCTGGAAATCGGGCTTCACCAGGTTTACTCTAAAACCGCCGGGTGCGGGGGTCGAGTGAAAGGGGCGATGTCGGCGATGAAAAACCTTTCGTCAGTCAAGCAAGCCTTGGTTAACTTTGAAGTTCGTGTCGGACCCTACCAAACGCCTGCCGGTAGCCATGGCTTTGGCCTTGCTGGGTTTTAATCTTCTCACCGCCGCATGGTGGCCGGTTCCCTGGACCGACGAGGCCTTGTTTCTGGATCCCGCCGCCAACTGGCTCTTTCACGGTCACTTCACCTCCAGTGTGTGGCAAACCCAGCCTTACGGAGAATTTTGGATCTCCAATGCGCCCGCTTACAGCCTGTTGCTGGCAGGATGGTTGCAGGTTTTCGGATTCAGTCTCTTGGCCTCTCGATCCCTAAACATGGTTTTGCAGGCTCTTTTGGTGTGGATCTTGCTAGCTTGGGCCCAGCGGCGTTTGAATTTCCGCCCCTGGCAGTTGGTCCTGTTGGCCCTGTTGCTCGCATGGCCAAATTCCGCCGCTTTTATGGCCCGGAGTGGACGTTACGACATGCTGGCTTGTCTCATTGCGACGCTCATGGTTCTTTGCCTTGTGGAGGGTAAGGCGGCGCGGGGCGCCGTGGTGGCGGCGGGTTTTGTCATGCCTTGGGTTTGCCTTCCAGCCCTTGCCTTTACCACATTCGCCTCCCTGCTCGTGGGGTCGAAGAGTGTTCGCTGGGTTAGGCTGGCCCTGCACTTAGGATCGGCCATCGCCGGTTTTTTGGCGCTTTATTTCTTTGCTGACTGGAAAGTGGGAGGCGAACGGTTTCTGTCCATTTTGCACTCCCTTTGGCTGTCACCTGTGGATGCGGCTCCTCATCGAGGAATTCTTATTTTGGACAACCTTTTGGGTCTGGGCGCGGACCGCTTCTGGCTAGCGATGGTCCCCCTAGTGGGCGCCTACTTCTTTTGGCAGAGAAAAGAAATCAGCCCTTGGAAAGAAATGAATCCCAGCTTGAGGAGTTGGTTGGGTAGCGGGCTGTTTGCGGCGGCGGCCTGTGTTCTGGTTTATAAAATGAATATTCTCTACTGGTGGATGGTGGGGGTGCCGCTGGCCCTAGCTTTCCTATCAAGCTTGAGAGGGCCAATTGACGTGTCACGGCTGCCTCTCGTGCCTGTTGTCTTTTTCCTTGTTTTGCTTGGCCTGCCGACGCGGATTTTGTTGGGGGCAAGCCAAGCCGCACAAGTCGAAAAAAACCGCGAAATTATTCAAAAGGCCCTTTCGGTGATGGATCCGAACGCGAAGAGCCCGGCCGTTTTTGCGGGCTGGCCTTTTTATTATGAAGTAAAAAAATATAAAATTGTCATAATCGGAGCCAAGTTTATAGGTGAGGGGGTAGGTAGCGATCTGCATCCGGAATTAATGATTCTCAGCCAAGGACAGCCAGCACCGGCTGAAATTCCCATCAACTGTCAAGTTGCGAAAAGCGATATATTGCCCGACTTTTTCGAAAAGCTGATTCCAGTCGCAAGCCATTTGGCGGAAAGAGTATTGGGCCCCACGGGGAAATTTTCACCAACGGAAATTTTCAGCACTAATGCCAACAAGGGGCAACCCTGAATGGGCCTTCTTTAATCCGTTGGATTTTGTAAAACCTTAAAAACTTAAGTATGGTACTCTGACGTCTTATTTTTGTAATCCCCCTGGCTGAAATATTTTTCCAGGCAAAGGTATAGCACGATAAAGAGATACCGGCTTCCCATCTCGCGGATTTTTAACTTGGCGATGCCCGTCTTGCGGTTTCGCCAGGTGATGGGAATGATGGCGCAGGAGTAGCCCCGAATGATCGCTTTTAGAGGTAGCTCCACCGTCAAGTTGAAGTGCGGCGATAGAAACGGCCGCAGTCCGTCCAAACAGCTCTTGCGATAGGCCTTAAATGCGTTGGTGGTGTCATTAAGGCCGTGCCGAAACAGCAGCCTAATGTAAAAATTGGCCAGCCGGTTAATCCCCCACTTGATTAGCGGGTAGTCGATGGTTCCCCCGCCCTTCATAAACCGACTGCCAAATACACAGTCGTACCCATCGTTCAGCTTTTCCCAGTACCGCGCCACGTCCCGGCAATCATCGCTCTCATCAGCCATCATGACCACCGCCGCATCCCCGGTCATGGCATCGAGACCTTTGACGATCGCCCTCCCGAATCCGTGCGGACCGGAATTCTTGATCGGGCGGAGCGTGTCATCTGTTTTGGCGCAATCCTGCAGGATCTCCCAGGTCCGATCTGTGCTCCCGTCATCCACCACCAAAATCTCGTGCGGGATTTCTTTTAGAGAAAGTTCCAGGTGCAGGTGTTTCACGGTGGAGGCGATGCAACCCTCCTCGTCACGCGCGGGGATAACCACGCTCAACTTTCTCAGGACAGCGGGGGGGGCGGCCATTCTCATGCCTTTATAAACACCCGGGCCTGGTAAGCCCAACCGCAATTCAAGAGGAGACGGTTCTTTTCCCAGGCCCTGAAAATCCGGTATCGGCCATTAAGGCGTCCGGTGATATGAATCTCAGGATGGCTTCCTTCAGTTTAGTGGTGCGGCGTTGGCTTCGAGGCAGGGTCTGCACGCCTAACACGATCCGTTACCGGATTGAGTACCGCTGCATCAAAAAACTGCTCACGAAAGAAGGCATGGCGCCCGGCGATCTTTTGGATGCCGGGGCAGGTTCGGGTGAAATGTCGCGGCTTCTCTTGCAAGACGGCCTTTGCCGCAAAATCACAGGAGTGGAACCGTTTGGCCCTAACTACCGCCTTCTGGTGGAGAATTGGTCGGATATTCCCGGCGCCAAGACCGTCCAAGCCTCTTTGGAAAAGTTGCCGCTGGGGGACCATTCGTTCGACTTGGTTCTTTCCTCTCAAGTATTTGAGCACATCGAGAAACATGAACTAGCCGCCCAAGAGGTTGCCCGAGTGCTCCGGCCCGGGGGTTATGCCCTTATCAGCGTGCCCCATCCCCCTGAAATCTCGCCCGGAGAAGAACATGTGCGGCCTGGTTACACCGAACTGGAGTTAAGGGCCTTGATGGAACCCCGTGGGTTTCAATTTATCGCCGCCGAATATTTTTTCACCCATTACTCGGTACGGCGTCTTTTTTGCACCGTGGAGTTGCCCTGGCTGGGCTGGTTGGTTCCGCCGGCGTGGGCCGACCGGGAGAAGAATCTTTCAAATGAACAGAGAAGGGCCATGACCCCCTACGGAATGGCCTGCCTTTTCCAGAAATCAGGGAAAGGGAAGGCAAAGTGAGCTTTTTGGCGAGGTGCGAACACGGGAGACGAAGATCATTCCATGATAAATTATGATCATTAAGCGGATGAGGGTTCTCATTCTTGGGGGAGGGGGGTTTATCGGGACCGCAGTCGTCGCACGCCTCCAGCGTGAAAAAGGCCTAGCCCTGCACGTGTTGGAGCGACCCGAAGTGGCGCCAGACCCGGCGATTGACTCGACCGAACTCGAATGGTTCAGCGGCAACTTTTCCCGGCCGGATGACCTGAGGCGCTCTCATGAGGGGGTCGATGTGGTCATTCATTTGGCCTCCACCCCCCCAGAGTTCCTATGAAGACATGCTCCGCGACATGGAGAGTAACCTCGCTCCCTGTCTCGCCCTACTGAGGGAAATGAAAGCCATGAAAATTCCCAGAATCATCTTTATTTCTTTGGGGGGGGACGGTCTATGGGCCTTCCCAGTGGGGTCCCATGGGTGAAAGCTATCCGACCAATCCGGTGGTGCCCTACGGAATCACCAAACTCGCCATCGAAAAGTATCTGGGGATGTTTCACCGTCTTCACGGCCTCGGCCTGCAGATTCTCCGGGTGGCCAATCCGTACGGCCCCCGGCAGAGGCTGCGGGCGGGTCAGGGAGTGGTGGGCGTTTTTTTGAGCGCTCTTTTGCGCAATCAATCGATTGAAATCTGGGGAGATGGCGAGGCAGTACGCGACTACCTACGCGTGGAGGATGTGGCGGAGGCCTTTGCGAAAGTGATCAGGTACGAGGGTCCGGAAACCTTGTTCAATATCGGTTCGGGGGCGGGAGTTAGTTTGCGCCAGCTGATTCAAGTCATGGAAAAAGTCACGCAATCGAAGCCCATTATACGCTACTTCGAGCCAAGGAACTTTGATGTTGGGGCCAACGTTCTCGACTGTTCGCGGGCTTATGCGGTTTTGGGATGGAAAGCGCAGATTTTCTTGGAGGAAGGCCTGAGAGGGACTTGCGAATGGCTCCGCCAAAATGTTACTCGGCCGGTTGGCTTAAGTTGACGTTCTTTTTTCCGAGCGGTGTCGGCTGGATGTCTCGCGGTTTGGCTGGCGCTTTCAAGGTATGAATTCCCAGCCTCGAACATTTAAAGTTCTTAGTATTCCCTTGGCTGGGTCAAGCTATTCAGACGCGGTTCAACAAGTAGCGGGCTTGGCAAGAGCGCCCAAGCCCGGGGCGGTGGCGGCGTGTATTACGCACATTATTGCGCTCGCGAGGCAGAGGCCGGGCTTCCGCGCGGCGCTGCAAAAGTTCGAAGTGCTGCTGCCGACGGGATGCTGCTGATTATTCTCGGCTCCTTATCAATTTAAACCCCGAAAAATACCAGTGGCTATTTCATCATAAATTTGTGGAAGCGTCTGTTCCGCTTTCCATCCCCAGACTTTTTCCGCGCGGCGGCAGTCGAGAACGATCCAGGGGAGATCGAAGGGGCGGAGCTGGAGATCGGAGCCCACTTCATGCGGCCCAAACTGCCTTCGGCACCAGTCGCTTAATTGGCTGAGGGAAGCGCTGTTGGCCGCTCCCCCGCCAAAGTTGCAGATCCGCACATCTTGTCCGTCTCCCGGGTCGTTCGGTTTTTTCATTTCAAGCTGGGCCAAAATGACTGGCAACAGGTCCCGCGGGTGGAGGCAGTCACGTACTTGGGAGCCTTTGCCATCAAACCCGATGTATTGCAGGGGCCTTCGCTCCTTCCAAGAGCGGATCCAAAAAGAAAAAATGCCCTGATCTGCTTTCCCAAACTGGCCTTTTCCGGCCAAAACCCCGCATCGGTTGATCCAAACAGGGAAACCGAAGGCATCCGCGTACTCAAGGGCGAGAATCTCTGCACATCGTTTGGAGGACCCGTAGAGCGAAAGCGGCGGCTCGGTGGGAAAACTTTCGGAAATGCCGTGTTCGGACAGACCCAGAGGATGCATCGGACCGGAAAACTCGGGCCGGTAGGCACCATTCACCGACTTTACCTGGATCGAAGTAAGCGGCCGGATCGAGTAGACTCGGCTGGTGCTCATAAGGATCAAGCCCGCCCCATGCTGTTTGCAGAACTCGAGCATCCGAACCGTGCCGATGAGATTATGATCCAAGACGTCAAATGATCCCATGCCTTTCCCGGTGCCGGCCAGAACGCTGGGTTCGGCGGCGCAGTCGATGACCCAGTCCATCTTAGGAAATTTTGCCAAGTCCTCCGGGCGACGGATGTCGCCTTCCACCATGTGAATCCCTCTAGCCAGAAGAGGTTTTAGGTTGGTCCGACTTCCCTCCCGTAAAAAGTTGTCCAATCCCCAGATTTCCACATTTGGGCGAAGATCACGAAGTTCATGGGCTAGGGTTGAACCAATAAAACCACAGGCACCGGCGATAAGCAGTTTCATGCCTTAAAAGAAGCCAAGCCGTCAGGAATGCTCAGAAGGGTTAGCACAGGGCATTGAATGATTCTGGCGGCCAAGATGCCAGCCTTTTTGCCAAGAGGTTGGTTGCCCAATGGGAATTTGCATGTTGAGCTCATGACGGCTTTCTCAGAACCACCAGGAACTGCTTGCCCCAAAAACGCCAGAGAATTGGCATCGCCAAATAGACGCGCACGGTCCAGAGCGGTGGCTGAGAGCCTTGGCTCATGGAATAAGGGAGCGTGGCGGGAAGTGACCTTTCCACGTTAAAGCCGACCAAGTTTCCGCCCTCGGCAAGGGACCTTTCGGTCAAGGGAAGGTAATGATCCCAAAAGTCCCAATAAGCTCCAGGGACCAAGCGGATGTTGGGTCCCAAGGCCACCAGATGGCCGCCTGGGCGGAGGGCGCGGAAGGCCTGCTGAAGGGTTCTCTTTAGGCACTCTTTGTCCGGCAGATGCTCGAAAAAGTTGCTGGTGAAAACTAAATCGAGGGAGCTTTCCGGCAGAGGCCAAGACTGGCTGCAGTCCTGGCGCATAAACTGCACGTTTTGGCTGAGGCGCCCGGCAGTGTCCGGATTTAAGTCCATTGCCCATTTTTTCTTGGCCGGAACCTGATTGATGAATTCACCATGACCCGCCCCCAGATCGAGGATCTTGCCGTCCTGCAGAATCCAGGGGGAAAGAAAACGCCGGATCAGAGTTCGCCATACGGAAAGACGATATTCCGTCGATCCTCGGAACCGGCTCTGATAAATCTGGGCAAGATCGGCCGAAGTCTTGGCGGCCGGAATTTCGGGTCTCATCGGGCTTTAAGAGCGTATTACCCCAAAAACCAACGGTCTCTACCAGCCTCAAAACGAGTCAGGGCATTTGAGATTTTCCTACACGCAAACCTCCTTAACCTGAATTCCGATGGAATTTCGAGTCGTACACCCCTCTCCACGGGCCAGCAGCCCGGGCGAAAAGCTCATGGGGGCGGGCTTTATCCGGTATCCGGCATCGGACAAGGAGGTTTTTCTTTCCGCATATGAGGCCATGCGTTGGCGGGATCACGAGGGTGGGTTGGCCGTGGAAATCTGCGGAGGGCATGGGGAGTTGGCGGCACGCTTTGCCAAAGCCGAGCCCCGGTGTCGGGTGATCGGCACGGACCTGTATATTCCTGACTATCCGGAGAACCGGAATTGGCTCAAAGAGTTGCCCAACCTTTCCTACCAAAAGGCCTCGGCATTCGACCTCGCCTTTTTGGAGCCGTCCTCGGTGGATTTACTATGGGGGCAGGCGGCCCTGCATCATCTCAGCCATGCTCCTCAGGATGTTTGCCGGGAGGCACTTCGGGTTCTGAAGCCCGGGGGATGCCTAATTTTTATCTTTGAACCCCTGGGGCACAACTGGCTCGTGGCCGCGGTTCGGGCCATTCGGATGGCTGCGGCTGAAGAGGGAGATGAGAGCAATTTGTACATCTCCCAATTCAAGAAAATGGCCCAAGGATTTACCTCCTGCGAGGTTCAGGTCTTCAATCTTTTGGGCTACCCCATGAAGGCTTTTTCCGATCGGTGGAGTCCGTTGGCTTCGGCGGTCAAAAAGGTCGATGCATTTTTGTTTCAAAAATTCCCCCGCCTGTTGCGATTCGGGGCCAACTGCAACGTTGTTTTTACAAAGTAGAAGGGGAGCTTTGCAGGATTGATTCATCAAGCCGGATCATCTAAGGATTACTGCCTTGCATAGAAACCCTCATCCAAAAGCCAACGTTCTCATTGCGGGGGCGGGGGGGTTTATCGGTGGGCATTTGGTGGCGCACCTGCGGAAGCAGGGAATCAAGAACATCCGGGCGGTGGATCTGAAGCCTTTTTCGGAGTGGTATCAAAAGTTCGAGGATGTCGACAACCACCAACTGGACCTGCGGGAGCTGGAGGCGTGCCGGAAGGCCGCCAAGGGAATGGAGTGGATCTACAATTTGGCGGCGGACATGGGCGGGATGGGCTTCATCGAGCTGCACAAGGCCGAGTGCATGCTCTCGGTCCTCATCAACACCCACATGCTGATGGCGGCCAAGG
>Ga0194134_10003440_pt1 | contig 17080 bp, 19 predicted proteins | sample TA2KigOff0mmetaG_FD_148602 | JGI IMG/M metagenome (GOLD analysis project Ga0194134, IMG submission 148602) | Freshwater microbial communities from Lake Tanganyika, Tanzania - TA2015056 Kigoma Offshore 0m | ecosystem: Environmental > Aquatic > Freshwater > Lake | place: Tanzania: Lake Tanganyika... | reverse complement strand
TCGCGTGGTCAAGCGCTTCATCGTGGTCATGAACTGCACCTGGAGCGGCCCCGCCGGGCGCGAGACCGGCATTCTTGATGAGCAGTTCATCTATTCGGATGGCACTCGCGAGCGACGCGTCTGGACGCTTCAGCGCACGGCCGAGGGCCGCTATACAGGCACGGCCGCCGATGTCGTTGGTCAGGCTTTGGGTGAGGAAAGCGGCAATGCTTTTCGCTTCGGCTACACCCTGAAGCTTCCGGTGGACGGCCGAACCTTTGAGGTGCAGTTCGATGACTGGATGTATCTGATTGACGAACGGGTGATGCTCAACAAGGCGGTGATGAGCAAGTTGGGTATTCGGCTGGGCGAGGTCACTTTGAGCTTTGTCAAGCGCTAAAGCTGCGTATGTCCCTCAACCCCCCCATTCTGAACTGGCACGGCAAGCGCGCCTGGCTAATCGGCGCCTCCAGCGGCATCGGCTGGGCCACGGCCCAGGCCCTGCACCACAGCGGCGCGCAGGTGATGGTCTCCGCCCGACAGGAGGCCTTGTTGCAGGACTTTGTGACTGCGCATCCCGGCGCCACAGCCCATCGGCTCGATGTGTGCGAGGCGCAGGCGGTGCGCGACCTGGCGGCTCAGCTGTGGAGCGCGGGCCCGATTGACCTGGTGGTTTTTTGCGCTGGTTACTACAAAGCCCAGCGAGCGACCGATTTTGACCTGCAAGAGGCACTGCGGCACCAGCAGGTAAACTATACTGGGGCTTTGCATGTCCTCGATGCCGTGCTGCCCGAGCTGATAGCGCGCGGCAGTGGCCACTTGAGTCTGGTGGCCAGTGTGGCGGGCTACCGCGGCCTGCCAAGGAGTCTGGCCTATGGTCCGACCAAGGCGGCCTTGATCAATCTGGCCGAAAGCGTGTACGCTGATCTGCACCCTTTGGGGCTGGGCGTGAGCGTCATCAACCCGGGTTTCGTGCAGACTCCCCTGACCGCGCAAAATCGCTTTCATATGCCGGCCTTGATATCGCCGCAAGAGGCGGCGCGGGCTACGCTGCAGGGCTGGCGTCGCGGCCGCTTTGAGATTCACTATCCCCGGCGGTTTACCTGGTTCATGAAGTTCTTGCGCGTTCTTCCGGACGCCTGGTTTCTGCCTCTGCTGGCGCGTTTCGGGCGGGGTGATCTGTGAGCTCGGATTTCGAGGCTGTAGAGGCCCTGGTGGAGTTCTTCGAGCAGCTCGATCCGGCCGCATTGAGCCGGCTGTCGCAGCTCTATGCGTCGCAGGCTTATTTCAAGGATCCTTTCAATGAAGTGCGGGGCAGCGTTGCTATCAGGCAGCTGTTCGAACATATGTACGAGGTGCTCGAGCGCCCGCACTTTCTCATCACCGACCGTGTGGTGCAAGAGGGCCAGTGCGTCTTGATGTGGGAGTTTCGTTTTCGTTTCAAGCGCTTTGAGCGCCATCGTGACCAGGTGATACGGGGCAGCTCCCACATCCGCTTTGATGCGCAGGGGCGGGTCAGCTACCACCGGGATTACTGGGATGCTGCCGAGGAACTTTACGAGAAGATTCCCGGATTGGGCGTGCTCATGCGTTGGTTGAGGCGCCAGGCCCAAGGCTGACAACCCGGGGCGGCGGCCCCGGTGCTTCAGCCCCGGTTCTTCAGCGGGGCTCTGTGTCGATGAAGCTCGGCCGCTGTAAGAGCCGTTCGAACAAGCGCGCCAGATTGGGGTGGTCTGAGCGCCAGTCGATGTGAGCAAAGCGAAGGTCCAGATAAGCCAGGGCGCAGCCGACGGCTATGTCGGACAGGCTCAGGTGCACCCCGCTGCAAAAGCTGCGGTCACCCAGACCTGTGCTCATGGCCGCGAGCGAGGCGTTGACCTTGCCCATTTGCCGGTCTATCCAGGCCTGGCACCGCTGAGCATCGCTGCGACCTGCCCAAGTGGCCTCCAACCGGGCCAGGATGCAGGCATCGAGCACGCCATCGGCCAGAGCCTCCCAGGTCTTGACCTCGGCGCGCGCACGGCCGCCGGCTGGTATGAGCTTGCCCACCGGCGAAAGGGCGTCGAGGTACTCGACGATGACGCGCGAGTCGAATACCGCCTCGCCGCCTTCCATCACCAGACAGGGCACCTTGCCCAGCGGGTTGGACAGCGGCATTTGCGTGTTGGCAGCCCAAACATCCTCCACCACAAATTGGTAGTCGAGTTTTTTCTCGGACATGACAATGCGCACCTTGCGCACATAGGGGCTGGTAGGGGATCCGATCAGTTTCATGGCAGGCTCAGGCGGACGAGTTCAAGGCATTCTAGCGATTGAACACCACAGTGTGCGGGCCGCAGCCAGCCCCCCTGCAAACCGGCTACCTACAATGGGTGACATGACCGACTTTTCCATCAGTGCGCTGTCGCCGCTCGATGGCCGTTACGCGGCCAAGGTTCAGGACTTGCGCCCCTTGCTCTCGGAGCAGGGTTATATGCACCGCCGTGTTCAGGTGGAGGTGGCCTGGCTGATCGCCCTGTCTGACGCCGGTTTTGAGCAGTTCAAGCCGCTGAGTCAGGAGGCGCGCGACGCCCTGCGTCAATGGGTGCTCAATTTCGATGAGGCTCAGGCGCGCGCGATCAAGGAGATCGAGAAAACCACCAATCACGATGTAAAGGCGGTCGAATACTGGCTCAAGGCCCGCCTTCAAGATCATGAGCAACTGCGCGGCGCGACCGAGTTCGTCCACTTCGCCTGCACCAGCGAGGACATCAACAACACCAGTCATGCCTTGCAACTGAAGGCGGCGCGGCAGCGCGTCGTGTTGCCGGCCCTGGAGCAGATTGCACAGGCCTTGCGCGCCATGGCGCATCGCTATGCGCAGGTGCCCATGCTCAGCCGCACCCATGGGCAGACGGCCAGCCCCACCACAGTGGGCAAGGAGATGGCCAATGTGGCGGTGCGACTGCAAGCGGCCCTTGAGAAAATCGCTGCGGTGCGCTTGATGGGCAAGATGAACGGCGCGGTCGGCAATTACAACGCTCATTTGGCGGCCTGGCCGGATTTCGACTGGGAGGCCTTCAGTCGCCGTGTGATCGAGTCCCCTGAGCCTGAAGGCCTGGGCCTTCACTTCCAGGCCTACAGCACCCAAATCGAGCCGCATGATTACATGGCCGAACTGTTCGATGTGGTGGCCCGGACCAATACCGTTCTGGTTGATTTATGCCGCGATATCTGGGGCTACATCAGCTTGGGTTATTTCAAGCAGCGGCTCAAACCCGGCGAGATCGGCTCCTCGACCATGCCGCACAAGGTCAATCCCATCGATTTTGAAAATGCCGAGGGCAACTTAGGCCTGGCCAATGCCCTGTTGCGGCACCTCAGCGAAAAACTGCCGATCAGTCGTTGGCAGCGAGATCTCACCGATTCGACGGTGCTGCGCAATCTCGGCGTGGCTTTGGGGCATTCGGTATTGGCGTACCGCTCCTTGTCGCAGGGCTTGGACAAGCTCGAGCTCAACGAGCAAGCCCTGCGCGCTGACCTGGAGCAGGCTTGGGAGGTCCTGGCCGAGCCCATACAGACCGTGATGCGACGCCACGGCATATCCGGGGCCTACGAGCGACTCAAAGAGGCCACGCGGGGGCAGGTGGTCACCGCCGAAGCCTTGCACGCGCTGGTGCGCAGTTTGGCTATTCCCGAGGCTGAAAAGCAGCGTCTTTTGGCCTTGACCCCTGCGGACTACATTGGGCGCGCAGCCGAGCTCGCGCGTCGCGCCGGCGCCCCTGGAGCCTGAGGCCGCCCCCAGAGTGGGGGTGACCGGGGTTGTGCCTTCAGTCCGTGCCGGTGGGTGCGCCGCGTTTTTCCAGCGCCCGGTCGGCGTAGCGGCCAAATCGCCAGGCGCTGCCCTCGTGCACGATGCGTCGCCAGGTGGCGCGCTTGGCGCCCGGGCTCATCTGCGGCCACAGCTGAACCTCCGCGAAGGTGCGTCCGCAGCCTTTGCAGACTTCGTCGCCCTGGCTGGTCGAGCAAATGGCGATGCAGGGGGTATCGGGCGTGCTGTCGTACCAGACGCGCCAGGCCGCCAAGGCCTTGGCTGGGAAGCTCGCTTCCTCCGCCTCATCCTCGCGGTAGAAAACCATCAGGGCGTAGACCTCGGCCAGAGCGCGCAGCTCAGGGGCCAGGGTAAAGCCATCGGGCGAGGGGCTCTTCTCGCGCCAAAAGTTGATCGCCGCTTCGATATCGGTAATGTGCAGGGTGGTCATGGCAGGCGCTGGCCCGGGGCGAGCGGATCGCGATTATGGGGCAGGCTGCAGTTTGCGGGGCAATGGTTTTTCGGGTCTAATCGGGGCTGCGAGGGGGAGTAACTCCCCGGTGCCTTCGCCGGATTCGCGCCGGCAGGTGCACCGATTGGCGTGTCGTCATTACGGGGCCTCAAGTCTCCGGCACGCCAGGTGGCCCGTCCGGGCTCATCGAGCCAGACCTTCGATTCCACCCTGGTCGGAGTGGGTCGAGGCGCTCGCCGTTCGTCTCGCCCTCCCCCTCAGGTCCGTCAGAGCTTCAAGCTCGCTCCGTCACGACAACATACAAGGAGAGTTCGCATGGAATTGTTTTCCCCAGCCTGGTTTTCGGCCCTGCTGGCCATCATCCTGATCGATCTGGTTCTCGCCGGTGACAACGCCATTGTTATTGCCTTGGCGGCCCGCAACTTACCGCCGCATCTCCAAAAGAAGGCGATTTTGTGGGGCACTTTCGGCGCGATCGCCGTGCGCTCCATCATGACGGTTTTCGTGGTCTGGCTGCTGCAGATCCCCGGCCTGATGCTGGTCGGCGGGTTGGGCCTGGTCTGGATTGCTTACAAGCTCCTGGTTGATCAAGGCGGCGACGACGATCACGGCCCCATGGCGACCACTTTCTGGGGTGCCATGAAGACCATCATCGTGGCCGATGCCCTGATGGGCGTGGACAATGTACTGGGGGTGGCTGGTGCCGCGCATGGTTCCTTCGACCTGGTGGTTATCGGTCTGCTGGTGAGCGTGCCCATCGTGGTTTTCGGCAGTTCCCTCGTGCTCAAGTTGGTTGAGCGCTTTCCCATCATCATTCAGCTGGGCTCAGCCGTGCTGGCCTTTACCGCGGCCAAAATGATCGTCAGCGAGCCCTGGCTCAAGGAGTTTTATGGCGGCAAAGATGTCTGGTCCAGCGGCCACACGCCGCATATTGCGGCACATCTGGCGACCTATGCCGTGGCTGTGGTGGGCGTGCTTGCCGCAGGCTGGTGGGCCTCCCGCCGGGCCCGGGACGAAAAACCTTCCGACGACGATGGCCAGGCTGCGGCCTGAATCGATGGCGGCCTAGTGGTCCTCCCGCAAAAAATTCCCCGTGAACAGGGCGCACCATGCAAACAGTGATCGCTTATGTCGACGATGCCCAGCAGGCCCTGCGACACCTGTCGGGCGCGCGCGAGGCTGCAGCGGTGCGCTGGGTGCTGGTGGGCTGCCCACCCCGGGTGACGCATCATGTCAGTCGCTGGGTCACCCGCAGCGCCCGCGAGAGCTGGCGCAGTAAGTGGGCAGACAAGCTGTTCGCGCAACTCGTGCCTGCCCTTGAGCGGCCTGGTGACGAGATCGTTCTCTATCTAGGCGATCACAATCTGAAAGCGCAGGCCGAAGCCCTGATGCGTGAACATCAGGGCGCTCGCATTGTCGACGCTCGCCGCCCGCGCAATGGGCCTGTGGACCCCGCTGCGAACCCACAGCGTGGGCTGGTGTCCCTGCTGGCTGCAGGCCTGAGTCCGGCATTGTGGGTGGCCCTGGAGTAGCCAGCGCCCGCTCCGGTGAGGCGCCCGAAGTGGCGGCGGTCGGTCGCTTATTTGAGCCAGCCGCGCCGCCGGAAATACCACATCGGGATCAGCGCGCTGGCCAGCATCAGACCCAGCGCCAGGGGATAGCCCAGTGGCCACTCGAGCTCGGGCATGTGCCGGAAGTTCATGCCGTACAGGCTGGCCACCAGCGTTGGCGGCAACAGGGCTACGCTGGCCACCGAAAAAATCTTGATGATTTTGTTCTGATTGATGTTGATAAAGCCGACGGTGGCATCCATCAGAAAGTTGATCTTCTCAAACAGGAAGGCTGTGTGCGAGTCCAGTGAGTCGATGTCGCGCAGGATTTGCCGCGCATCCTCAAACTGTTCAGCCCCCAGCATCTTGCTGCGCATCATGAAGCTGAGCGCGCGCCGTGTGTCCATCATATTGCGGCGTATGCGTCCCGACAGATCCTCGTGGCGGGCGATGGCTGCGAGCACTTCGCCGGCCAGTTCGTCGGTTACATTGCCCGACAGCACCCTGGCGCTGACTTTTTCCAGGTCGATGTAGATGCCCTCGATGGTATCGGCCGAATACTCGGCATCGGCATCGAAGAGCTTGAGCAGCACATCTTTGGCGTCCTCAATCAGCCCCACCGCTCGCCGCGCCCGCATACGCACCAGGCGGAACACCGGGACATCTTCGTCGTGAATGGAAAACAGCACCCCCCGGCTTTTATGGTCTTCGTTCATTCGATTGAGAATGAAGGCCACGCGCACCGTGTGCGGTTCGTCGGCATCGGCAATCAGAAAGTCCGAACGGATGTGCAGCTCACCGCTGTCTTCCTCGTAGAAGCGCGCCGACTCCTCAATGTCCTCATCCATCGCATCTTCAGGGATGGACAGGCTGAAGTGCTGTTTGACCCAGCGCTTCTCTTCGGGGGTGGGTGACTCCAGGTCCACCCAGATGGGCTGGAAGCGCGAGAGTTCTTCCAGGGATTCGATCTCTTCCTGGAAGAGCCGTCCGTTGGCGAGAGTAAAAACATTGAGCATGGTGGGCTCCCGGCGGGATCTTGAGGATCGGTTGGGACCGCAGGGGGTAGGCCTGAACCTGCGGGGCGGGGTGAAGGCTTGCTTTCAACCCGCGCGGCCGGCCAAGCCGGTGCAGAGTTGAAAGCTAGCGACTGGGGCTGCTTTCCATGAGGCACTCCGTTTAAAGAACCAAAGTCAATTATGGCACCGAAGGGTTTGTTTTTTTGTCACTTTTTCTTGCGTTCCAAGGGCCTGTGGGCGCCAGAACAGGCCAGTATTCCCGACCAAGCGTCTCGGGTCTTGCAAAGTCTCAGCCGTAGGCGCATGATGGTTCTAAGCGCTCTTCCAGGCGGGCTGTCGGACACCCCGGCGGCCTTCGTGTATGACTCTCAACGACAAGGAGTTCCTCATGAATCTGACGATCAGCGGCCACCACTTGGAGGTCACCCCCGCGCTGCGTTCCTATGTCACCAGCAAGCTCGACCGAATTGCCCGGCATTTCGACCAAGTCGTTGATATACGGGTGTTGCTGACCATTGACAACATGAAGGAAAAAGAGCGTCGTCAGAGGGCGGAGTGCAGCGTGCATGTCAAGGGCCGTGACCTGTTTGCCGAAAGTTCGCACGCCGACCTGTATGCCGCTGTAGATGAATTGGCCGACAAACTCGACCGGCAGGTGGGTCGCCACAAGACCCGGGTTCAGGATCACCACCACATGGCGGTCAAGCGTCAGGTGGACGGCTCGGTGCTCAACGCCTGAGCCCGGTCCGAGGCGGTTTGTGGCGCGGCCGCCCCAAGGGGCGGCTTTTTTCGGCCGGTAGGCTGCCCTGTGCGGGGCTGCGGTGCATAATTTGCGCCCATTGCCCCTGAATTTGGCCGCCCTTGCCATGAATCGCCTGTCCCAAATCCTGCCCGCCGGCCATGTCCTTGTGGGCGTGGAGGCTTCCAGCAAGAAGCGAGCTTTCGAGGAAGCTGGGCTGCTTTTTGAAAATCAGCACGGCCTGAATCGGGCCCTGGTCACTGACAGCCTGTTTGCGCGCGAACGACTGGGCTCGACCGGTCTGGGCCATGGGGTGGCCATTCCTCACGGGCGCATCAAGGGCCTGAAGGCCCCACAGGCGGCGGTTTTTCGTCTGGCCGTCCCCATCGGCTTTGACGCGCCCGATGAGCAACCAGTCGGCCTGCTTATTTTTTTGCTGGTGCCTGAGGTAGCCACCCAAAAGCATTTGGAAATCCTCTCCGAGATCGCCGAATTGCTCAGCGATGTGGGTCTGCGTGAGCAGATCATGGCTTGCGGCAGCGCCGCCGACCTGCATGCGCTGCTGGCCCGCTGGCAGCCCGCCCAGGTCGCCCCCTGAGCCGGCCTGCGGTCGATGAAGCCCACGGTCGTCAGCGCCGATGCCCTCTTCGAGGACCACCGCAACTCCCTGAAGTGGCAGTGGTTGGCCGGGTTGGAGGCCTCAGAGCGCCGCTTTGACGAGGTGGCCGTTCGTGCGGCGCGCTCGGGCGCTGATCTGGTGGGCTACCTCAACTACATCCACCCCTATCGGGTACAAATCCTGGGCGCACGCGAGGTGGCGTATCTCAGCGAAGGCAGCCCCGAGGATTGCACCCGTCGCATCAATCGCATCATCACACTGGAGCCGCCAGCCTTGGTGGTGGCTGACGGCCAGACGCCGCCTGACATGCTGATCGCTCTGTGCGAGCGCGGCAATCTGCCGATGTTTGCGACGCCGGAGTCGGCGGCATTCGTGATCGATGTGCTGCGTGCCTATCTGTCCAAACATTTTGCCGACCGAACCTCCATGCACGGGGTGTTCATGGATATCTTGGGTCTGGGCGTGCTCATCACCGGTGAATCGGGGCTGGGTAAGAGCGAACTGGGGCTCGAGCTCATCTCGCGCGGGCATGGGCTGGTCGCTGACGACGCGGTAGACCTGTTTCGCATCAACCAGACCACCATTGAGGGCCGCTGCCCGGAGCTGCTGCGCAACTTGCTGGAGGTGCGCGGCATCGGTTTGCTCGATATCAAGGCGATCTTCGGCGAGACGGCGGTACGGCGCAAGATGCGGCTCAAGCTCATCGTCCACCTGGTGCGACGCGAGACGCTGGAGCGAGACTACGACCGCATTCCCTACGAGCCCTTGACGCAGGATATCTTGGGCATTGCAGTGCGCAAGGTGGTGATTCAGGTCGAGGCGGGCCGCAACCTTGCGGTGCTTGTGGAGGCGGCGGTGCGCAATGCCATTTTGCAGCTGCGCGGTATCGACACCTACCAGGAATTTGTGGAGCGTCACCGCCGCGCGATGGAGCAGGGCGACTAAGCGGCCCCTCAAGGGCGCCCGACCTCTTGCGGCCTTGCCGCGGCCGCCTACCCGCGAACGGCGCCGCGATGGGGGCAGGGGCTTTTGGTGCAGCTGGCGTAGATCGCCAGCGAGTGGTCGGAAATCTCGAAACCTTTGGACAGCGCCACGGCCTGCTGGCGTTTTTCGATTTCGGCGTCGTAGAACTCCTCGACCCGGCCGCAGTCCAGGCAGACCAGGTGATCGTGGTGTTGCCCCTCGTTGATTTCGTAGACGGCCTTGCCCGACTCGAAGTTGCTGCGATTGAGGAGCCCGGCCTGCTCGAACTGGGTCAGGACGCGGTAGACCGTGGCCAGGCCAATGTCCGATCGCTCCTCCAGCAGCACGCGGAACACATCCTCGGCCGTCATGTGCCTTTGCTTGCCGGTCTGAAAAATCTCCAGGATCTTCAGTCGCGGCAAGGTGGCTTTCAGGCCTGTGCTTTTGAGTTCGTCGATATGGTTCATGGCCTCTTTGCAATTCCTGCATCCGGGTTCGAAAAGCGTCGTCTCGCCAAACCCTGTCGCTACAATTGCGCGCATCATATCTTTCCCGACCCTGACATGTCCGTCTGCCCTTCCAAGGCCTCGCTGATCGCCCTTGCGCTGGTGGCGGGCATTTCTGCGGCCGGCTGCAGTTTTGGCCCCTCCCTGTTGTCCAGTCCGGCTCAATGGCTGACCCCTTACCGGCCTGATGTGGTGCAGGGTAATTTCATCTCGGCCGAGCAGGTCGGGCAGCTCAAGCCGGGCTTGTCGCGCTTGCAGGTGCGCAATCTTCTGGGGACGCCGCTGGTCTCGAGCTTGTTCCACGCGGACCGTTGGGACTATGTCTTCAGCCTGAAACGAGGCGGCGACAAGCAGCCCAGTCTGTACCGCTACTCGGTGTTTTTTCAGGGCGAGGCCCTGGTGAAGTTTGAGGGCGACGCCATGCCCAGCGAGTCGGAGTTTGTAGGCCAGCTTGGCGAGCAGCGTCAGCGCAAGCCGGCGCCCTCCCTGCAAGCCACGCCCGAGCAACTGGAGGCTGCCCGAGCCGCCGCCGCCCGGGCCGTCGAGCGCGAACCGGCTGTGGCGCCCGCGCCGGCCGCTGCGCCGAGCACCTATCCTGCACTGGAAGGGGATCGGCCTTGAGCGCTGCAAATGGGCCCGCGCGACCGCGTCGCGTGGTGGTGGCGGGCGCCGGCGGGCGCATGGGCCATATGCTGGTGCAAGCGGTCCTTGAAGCAGAGGATCTTGCCCTGCATGGGGCTCTGGATGCAGTGGGCAGCCCTGCCATCGGGCGGGAGGCGGCGCGTGCCTGCATCATTTCCGCCGATGTCCAGCAGACCTTGCGCGGTGCCGATGTCCTGATTGACTTCACCCGACCCGAGGGCACACTGAACCACCTGGCCGCCTGCCGCGCCCAGGGGGTGCAGTTGGTCATTGGCACCACCGGCTTTTCTGAAGCGCAGAAGCAGCAAATCGTCGAGGCGGCGCGTGATATTGCGATCGTCATGGCGCCCAACATGAGCGTGGGCGTCAATGTCACGCTGCGCCTGCTGGAGATGGCGGCGCGTGCGCTGTCGACCGGTTACGACATCGAGATCATCGAGGCCCATCACCGGCACAAGGTCGATGCACCCTCGGGCACGGCCTTGAAAATGGGAGAAGTCATTGCGCAAGCCTTGGGCCGTGATCTCAAGGACTGTGCGGTGTATGAGCGCCACGGCCATACCGGCGAGCGCGACCCGTCGACCATCGGCTTTGCCACCCTGCGCGGCGGCGATATCGTGGGCGACCACACGGTGCTGTTCGCGGGCACCGGCGAGCGTATCGAGGTCACGCACAAGTCTTCGAGCCGTCAGACCTATGCGCAGGGCAGCCTTCGGGCGGCCCGCTTCCTGGCGAGGCAGACCCGGGGACTGCATGACATGTTCGATGTGCTCGGGCTCAGATAGCCGCCCCGATTGATCATGCTGACCCAAGGCGATGCCGTCAGCCTCAGCGTGGCCTGGGTTCTGCTCGCCATGTCGGTGGCCAGCTGGGTCCTGATGGTCTGGAAGTCTTGGCTGCTGCTGCGTCTGAGGCGGGACCTGCGGCGCAGCATGGCCGCCTTCTGGCAGGCCCCTTCGATCCCTGAGGCCGCGAGCCGGGCCCGCACCTTCGACACCCAAGGGCTCTTGCACCCCCTGCTGGAGGCTTGCCAGAGCCCCTCGGCCGCGCAGGCGATGGGCGTGGGCCATGCAGATGCGCGCGCGCGCCTGACCCGGCTGCTGCGGCAGGGCCTGCAAAGTGCCTCCGATCGTCTGCAGTACGGGCAGATCTTGCTGGCCACCGTCGGCTCAACCGCCCCCTTCGTTGGCCTGCTGGGCACGGTGTGGGGCATCTACCTGGCCTTGGGCGGCATGGCCCAGGCGGGGCAGTTGAGCATAGACCGTGTGGCGGGGCCGATTGGCGAGGCTTTGATCATGACCGCTGCCGGCTTGGCCGTGGCCTTGCCGGCGGTGCTGGCCTTCAATGTGATGGGCCGCTTCGTCAGCCGGCTCGAGGCCGAACTCGAGGGCTTTGCCCACGACCTGCTCGGGCTGCTGGCCGGGGTCGAGCGCGCGTCATGAATTTCGGACGGCTGCATCGGCACGCGGCGCAGGAGCCGATGAGCCAGATCAATGTCACGCCCCTGGTGGATGTGATGCTGGTTCTGCTGGTCATTTTCATTCTCACCGCGCCTTTTTTAGGCAGCTCTTTGGCCCTCGACCTGCCGCGCGCATCCGCGGGTGCGGCTTTGGCCCAGGCGCCGCAAACCGTGCTGCTCGAGCTCGATGCCCAGGGGCGCCTGGTGCTTGCGGGTCAGCCGGTTGCGACCGATCGGCTGGCGAAGCGTTTGTCTGAACTGGCGGCGCAGCGGCCCGATGTCGAACTGCAGCTGCGCGCGGATCAGGCGGTGCCGTATGGACGCGTGGTCGAGGTGCTGGGCTGGGCTCATCAGGCGGGCATCGCCCGCATTGGCTTTGTCGCCGATACGCGCAGGGATTCCGCCCCGGGGCGCTAAGGGCCGCAGCCTTTGAGGCGCGACGCCTAAAATCCGCGTTTTGTCCGTTTGGACCGACGGTCGCTGGATTCGGCCCGCCCTATGCAAGACACCACTTACGACCCCAAAACCATCGAGGGCGCAGCCCAGACGCACTGGCAGGCCAGTCAGGCCTACCGCGTGACGGAGCAAAGCAGCAAGCCCCTGGGCAAGTACTACGCTTGCTCCATGCTGCCCTATCCCAGCGGCAAGTTGCACATGGGCCATGTACGCAACTACACCATCAACGACATGCTCACCCGTCAGCTGCGCATGAAGGGCTACAACGTGCTCATGCCCATGGGCTGGGATGCCTTCGGCTTGCCAGCAGAAAACGCGGCCCTGAAGAACGGCGTGCCGCCAGCCCAATGGACCTACGAAAACATTGCCTACATGAAGCAGCAGATGCAGGCAATGGGGCTGGCCATCGATTGGTCGCGAGAGGTGGCCACTTGTGACGCCAGCTACTACAAGTGGAACCAGTGGCTGTTTCTGAAAATGCTGGAGAAGGGCATTGCCTACCGCAAGACCCAGGTGGTCAATTGGGACCCGGTGGACCAGACGGTGTTGGCCAATGAGCAGGTGGTCGACGGTCGCGGCTGGCGCACCGGGGCCCTGGTGGAAAAGCGCGAGATACCGGGCTACTACCTCAAGATCACCGATTACGCCCAGGAATTGCTCGACCATGTGCAAGTGGGCCACCCTGAGGCCAGCCTGAAGGGCTGGCCCGACAAGGTCCGGCTCATGCAGGAAAACTGGATCGGCAAAAGCGAGGGGGTGCGCTTTGCCTTCACGCACGACATTCGCGATGCCTCGGGCGCCCTGATTGGCGATGGACGCCTGTATGTTTTTACCACCCGTGCCGACACCATCATGGGGGTCACCTTCTGCGCGGTGGCGGCCGAGCACCCTTTGGCCTTGCACGCAGCCTCCTGCGATCCCGCTTTGGCCGCATTCCTGGAAGAGTGCAAAACCGGCGGCACAACCGAAGCCGAACTTGCCACTCAAGATAAAAAAGGCATGCGCACCGGCCTGTTCGTCACGCACCCGCTGAGCGGCGAGCAGGTGGAGGTCTGGGTCGGTAACTATGTGCTCATGGGCTATGGCGACGGCGCGGTGATGGGCGTGCCGGCGCACGACGAGCGCGACTTTGCGTTTGCGCTGAAGTATCAGCTCCCCATTCGGCAGGTGGTGGCCGCCAAGCCGACTGCCTCAGGCCCTCAGGGCTTTGATGCGAGCGCTTGGTCCGAGTGGTATGCCACCAAGGAGGGCGTTTGCATCCATTCCGGCCAGATCGATGGCCTGGGTCATAAGGAGGCGGTCAACCAGGTGGCGCAGCGGCTGGCGGCCCAGGGCCTGGGTGAGAAGAAGATCACCTGGCGTCTGCGTGACTGGGGCATCAGCCGGCAGCGCTATTGGGGCACACCGATCCCCATCATTCACTGCCCTGAGCACGGAGCGGTGCCGGTGCCTGAGAAAGACTTGCCGGTGATCCTGCCGCAGGACTGCATTCCCGACGGTTCGGGCAATCCATTGAATAAGCACGAGGGCTTTCATCAGGGCGTGGTGTGCCCGGTCTGCGGACGCAGCGCGCGGCGCGAGACCGACACCATGGACACTTTTGTCGATTCGTCCTGGTACTTCATGCGCTACTGCGACCCCAGCCGTGATGATGCGATGGTGGCTGAGGGTACGCAGTACTGGATGCCGATGGACCAATACATCGGCGGTATCGAGCACGCCATTCTCCATTTGCTCTACGCCCGCTTCTGGACCAAAGTGATGCGCGACCTGGGCCTGGTTCAGGTGGACGAGCCTTTCACCCGCCTGCTGACTCAGGGCATGGTGCTCAACCACATCTACTCGCGCAAAGGCGAGAAGGGCGGCGTCGAGTACTTCTGGCCCCATGAGGTGCAGGATCAGCACGATGCCAGCGGTAAGGTTGTTGGCGCTGTGCTCAGGCAGGCCAAGGGCGAGCTACCCGCGGGTACCCCCATCGTCTATGAAGGCGTGGGGACCATGAGCAAAAGCAAAAACAACGGCGTCGATCCGCAGGACTTGATTGAAAAGTACGGCGCCGACACGGCGCGCCTTTACACCATGTTCACCGCGCCGCCGGAGGCCACCCTGGAGTGGAACGATGCCGCTGTCGAGGGCAGCTACCGATTCCTGCGGCGGGTTTGGAATTTCGGCATGTGGCTCGCAGCTTTGCCGGGCAGCCCGATTGAGGCAAACCCTCGGAACAGCAAAGCCTTGCGTCGTGAGATTCATACCGTGCTCAAGCAGGTCGATTACGACTACCAGCGCATGCAGTACAACACGGTCGTCTCCGGTGCGATGAAGATGCTCAATGCCCTCGAGGATTTCAAGCCGGCCTCGGCGCAAGCCGATGCGGCCGTGCTGCGCGAAGGCTTCAGTATTTTGCTGCGCTGTTTGTATCCGGCCACTCCTCATATTGCCTGGGTGCTGTGGCGCGAGCTTGGCTTTGAGTCGGTGCACGGACCGCTGCTCGATGCGCCCTGGCCGCAAATCGATCTGCAGGCCCTGGAGCAGGACGAGATTGAACTGGTCTTGCAAATCAATGGCAAGCTTCGGGGTTCGGTTCGGGTACCCGCTGCGGCGGACCAGGCACAAATCGAGGCCGCCGCACTGGCCAGTGAGGCCTTCATCCGGCAGGCCGCCGGCCAGACGCCACGCAAGGTCGTGGTGGTACCCGGCCGCTTGGTCAATCTGGTGATCTAAAGCGCATGCACCGCCGCCTCTTCCTGCTCACGGGTGCTGTGCTGTCCAGCCTGGCCGGCTGCGGTTTTGCGCTTCGCAAGCCGCCCCAGTTTCCCTTCAGCTCACTGTATCTTCAGTTGCCGCCGGGCAGCTCTTTGGGGCCCGAGATTGCCCGCGCCTTGAGGTTCAACCCGCAATTGCGGGTGTTAACCGCTGCCAACGATCGCGCATCGGCCGATGTCATTCTCGACATCGCCTCGGAGCAGCGCGAGAAGGTGGTCGTGGCTTACAACGCAGCGGGGCAGGCGCGTGAGTTCGATTTGCGTCTGCGTCTGCGCTTTCGCCTGTCTACGCCGCAAGGCCGCGAGCTGATCGAGTCGTCGGAGCTGCTGCTCACGCGCGAGATCGGATTTGTCGAGACGGCGGTTCTGGCCAAGGAAGAGGAGGAGGCGCTCCTGTCTCGCGACATGCGCAACGACATGGTGCAGCAGTTGATGCGGCGCTTGGCTGCCGTTTCCCGCCTGGACGCCGGACCGGCGCCACCGGTGCGTTAAGGCGCTGCCTACAATCGCGCCCATGCAGCTGGCCCCGGCTCAACTGGCCTCCCACCTCGCACGCGGCTTGCGCAGTCTGTATGTGCTGCACGGCGACGAACCGCTGCTGCAGCAGGAGTCTGCCGACGCCCTGCGCAAGGCGGCCCGCGAGCAGGGTTACACCGAAAGAAGCGTCTTTACCGTTGCGGGTCCGCATTTTGACTGGGGCGCGGTGCTCGTGGCCTGCGGCTCGATGAGTCTGTTTGCCGAGCGGCAACTGATTGAATTGCGCATCCCCAGCGGCAAGCCCGGCAAGGAGGGCGGCGCCGTGCTGGTTGGCTTGGTGCAGGCCTTGCAGGATCAAGAGGCGGTGCTCGGTCTGATCACCCTGCCCCGCCTGGACAGGCAGACCCGTGCCAGTGCCTGGTTTAGCGCCCTGGAGGCGTCTGCGGTTTGCCTGCAGATCGATGCGGTGGATCGCGCAGCCTTGCCGCAGTGGATTGCCCAGAGACTGGCCGGTCAGGGCCAACGGGTCGCCTCGGGCGTTCAAGGTCAGCAGGCGCTGGCGTTTTTCGCCGACCGGGTGGAGGGCAACCTCTTGGCGGCGCATCAGGAAATTCAGAAGCTGGGCCTGCTTTACCCACCGGGCGAGCTCAGTCTTGAGCAGGTCGAATCGGCGGTGCTCAATGTGGCCCGCTACGATGTTTTCAAGCTGTCGGAGGCGGTGCTGGCCGGGCAGGCGCAGCGCGTGCAGCGCATGATCGAGGGCCTGCGCGCCGAAGGGGAATCGGAGGTACTGGTGCACTGGGCGCTGGCCGAGGACATCCGCAGCCTCAAGCGGGTCAAGGAGGCCATCGGCCAGGGGCGGCCTTTGCCGCTGGCGTTGCGGGAGAACCGTATCTGGGGCCTCAAGGAACGACTGTTCGAGCGCGTGCTGCCCCATCTGACTATGAGCACTCTGGTGGACTTGCTTGAGGCTGCGCACAAGGTCGACGGCATCGTCAAGGGCCTGCGGCAGCCCGACTGGCCGGCCGATGGTTGGCAGGCGCTGCATCGTCTGGCCCTGCAGGTGTGCCAGCATTGCGTTGCCGGCACTCGAGCGGCGCGCGGCTAGCCGAGTCTTCAGGCGGCCAGCGCCGCCTCGATATCGCCGTGCAGAGATTCGGGCTTGTCTACAGAGCCGTAGCGGCGGATCACCTGCCCGTCCTTACCCACCAGAAACTTGGTGAAATTCCATTTGATGGCCTCGGTCCCCAGCACGCCGGGTGCGCTTCGGGTGAGCCACTGGAACAAGGGGTGCGCTCCCGGCCCATTGACCTGAACCTTGCTCATCATCGGGAAGCTCACCCCAAAGTTGCTCTGGCAGAAACTCAGGATTTGCGGCTCGGCGTTTGGATCCTGGCCGCCGAACTGGTTGCAGGGAAAGCCCAGGACCGTCAAGCCGCGCTCGCCATAGTGCTGATGCAGTGCCTGCAAGCCGGCGAACTGGGGCGTGAAGCCGCAGGCACTGGCGGTGTTGACCGCCAGCACCACCTGCCCTTTTAACTCGCTGAGCGGCCATTCCTGGCCCTCGATGCGGCGTGCACTGAAGTCGTAAAGCCGGGTCATTGTTGCTCCTGCCTTCAAAGCCTTCAATTGTGTGGCCCGTACTCTTCA
>Ga0194134_10003433_pt1 | contig 17104 bp, 16 predicted proteins | sample TA2KigOff0mmetaG_FD_148602 | JGI IMG/M metagenome (GOLD analysis project Ga0194134, IMG submission 148602) | Freshwater microbial communities from Lake Tanganyika, Tanzania - TA2015056 Kigoma Offshore 0m | ecosystem: Environmental > Aquatic > Freshwater > Lake | place: Tanzania: Lake Tanganyika... | reverse complement strand
CGCCGCGTGATCGTCGCGGACGGCGGCCTGTCGCTGCGCACCACCGGCTACGGCCCGAACGTCGGGCATGCGCTCACGTTGGCTGCCGGTGCGGACGTCGCACGAGGCAAGGCGTACAACGTGGGCGACGAGCACCTGCTCACCGCCGGGGAGACGATCGCCGTGATCGCGGGGGCGCTCGGCGCCGAACTCGAGCAGGTGAGCCTGCCCGCCGAGTTGGCCACGCCGGCACGGCCGTTCCTCTGCGCCGACTCACCCCGCCACGTCGTGACCGGCGTCGATGCGATCATCGCCGACCTCGGGTACCGCGATCTCCTTCCCGCACCTGCGGCGATCGCCGCAACGACACGCTGGCTGGTCGACAACCCTGTCGAGCGCGGCAGCTTCACCGAACAACGCCTGCAGGATCCCTTCGACTACGCGGCCGAGGATCGGATCATCGACGCGTACCGTCGAGCGACGGCCGACGTCGCTGCGATGGCGGCGGCGTACGACCCCGAGTACCGCGACCGGTACGCCCCCGGATCGGACGACTGGCGCCTCGTCCCGCCGCGATCCTGAGCTCGCCCCCGTCCGTACCGACGCGCGCCCGCCGGCACCGGTAGCCTGCGACGGCCGGTCCGCCCCGAGGGGGTGGTACGGAACGGGACAGGGAAGGGAACCGGAATGGCTGGTGGCGCTCTCAGGGCCGCGTCGATGAACGACTTCGACCTGCGGATGTCGGACAAGGTCCAACCGCTCTACGAGGCGGTGAAGGCGTTCATCCGCGACGAGGTCGACCCGATCACGGAGGAGTTCTACCGACTCGGCGAGGGTCGGGCCGATCGCTGGAGCTGGGCTCCGGGACAGCTCGAGCTGCTCGAGGGCGCGAAGGCGAAGGCCCGGGCGCAGGGGCTGTGGAACTTCTTCCTGCCCGACGCCGACACCGGTGAGGGCCTGTCGAACCTCGACTACGCGTACATCGCTAACGAGCTCGGCAAGAACCGCCTCGCGTCGGAGTGCCTGAACTGCTCCGCCCCCGACACCGGGAACATGGAGGTGCTCGAGCGCGTCGGCACGGCCGAGCAGAAGGCCGCCTGGCTCGAGCCGCTGCTCGAGGGCAAGATCCGCTCTGCGTACGTCATGACCGAACCGGGCGTCATGAGCTCGGACGCCAAGCAGATCTCGACGACCGCAGTCCTCGACGGCGACGAGTGGGTCATCAACGGCGAGAAGTTCTACATCTCCGGTGCCGGTGACCCCCGCTGCAAGATCATGATCGTCATGTGCCGCACCAACCCGGATGCGGACACCTACAAGCAGCAGTCGCAGATCCTCGTGCCCGTCGGGACGCCCGGTGTCGAGATCGTCGGCCCGATGTACGTCTTCGGTGCCGACGACGCCCCGCACGGCCACATGCACCTGCGGTTCCACGACGTGCGGGTGCCCCGCGACAACATCCTGCTCGGGGAGGGTCGCGGCTTCGAGATCTCCCAGCTGCGCCTCGGCCCAGGCCGGATCCACCACTGCATGCGTTCCATCGGCGCAGCCGAACGGGCCATCGAGATGATGGTCGACCGCGGTGTGAGCCGTGAGGGCTTCGGTCGCAAGCTCGTGAACCTCGGCAAGAACATGGAAGTGATCTCGCGGTCACGCATCGAGGTCGAGGCGATGCGCCTCATGGTGCTGCGGGCCGCCAAGGCCATGGACACGCTCGGCAACGCCGAGGCTCGCGTGTGGGTCTCCGCCGTCAAGGCGATGGTCCCGGAGAAGTGCTGCGACATCATCAACGAGGCGATCCAGATGCACGGTGCCGCCGGCATCTCGCAGTGGTTCCCCCTCGCCGAGATGTGGCACAGCCAGCGCACGCTGCGTCTCGCGGACGGCCCCGACGAGGTGCACCACCAGGTGGTCGCCCGCGCCGAGGTGAAGAACCGCGAGAGCGACCGGTCGCAGGGCATTTCGAGCATGCACCGTTCGTCGGGCGCGCTCTTCACCGGCTCGTCCTGAGGTCCGGGCGGTGCCCGGCGCAGAAGTCGACTCGACACGGGCGTGGCGGAGCGTTGCCGCCACGTTCGTGTCGTCCGCCGTGACCCTCGGCATCGCGTACAGCTTCAGCGCGTTCTTCCAGGCGATGGCCACGGAGTTCGGCACGACGAGCGGGCGCACCGCCGTCCTCTTCGCGGTGACGACCTGCACGTTCTTCTTCCTCGGCCTGCTCACCGGGCGAGCCGTCGATCGGTTCGGGCCGCGTCCGTTGTTGCTCGTCGCCGCCGTCAGCCTCCTCGGCGGCCTGGTCGCAACGAGCGCGGTCGGCTCGTTGACCGTCGGGTACGTCACCTACGGGGCGGGGGTGGGCATCGCGGCAGCGTGCGGCTACGTCCCCATGGTCGCCGTCGTCGGGGGCTGGTTCGTCCGGCGTCGCGCCGCTGCCGTGGGGCTCGCCGTGGCCGGCATCGGGGTCGGAACGCTCGTGGCGAGCCCGCTGTCGGCGCGCCTGATCGAGGCCTACGGCTGGCGGGACACCTACCGGATCCTCGGTGTGGGCGGCGCGGTCCTCCTGCTCGGGTGCACGCTGCTGATCGAACGCCCACAGGCGGGTAGCGGCTCGAACCGGCCACGATTCACCGACGCGATCGCGTCCCCGGTGTTCCGGCGCCTGCACCTCTCCGCGTGTGCGTTCACGATCGCTCTCTTCGTGCCGTTCGTGTTCGTGACCCAGGACGCCAAGGCGCAGGGTGTCCCGGCGGTGCAGGCGGCGCTGCTCGTCGGCCTCCTCGGCGGTGCCAGCGTCATCGCCCGGGTCGTCTTCGGGAGCCTGACGACGAGAGTCGGCTCGTTCCGCCTCTACCGGATGTGTCTCGCCGGCCACGGGTTCACGTTCGTGCTCTGGCTCGTCGCCGGCTCGTCGTTCGGCCTGCGGATCCTCTTCGTCGTCCTGCTCGGCATCGGCTACGGCGGGTTCGTCGCTCTGAGCCCGGTGGTGCTCGCCGACCGCCTCGGTGTCGAAGGGCTCGGATCGATCCTCGGGTTGTTCTACACGGCGTCCGGTGTCGGCGGTCTGCTCGGCCCGCCGATTGCCGGGATCGTCATCGACGCAACCGGAACGTACCGCTGGGCGATCGTCGCGTGCGTCGTGTTCGGGATCGCCAGCCGCGGCCTGCTCGTCGGTCTGCCGACGACCCCCGCCGGACGGCTCGAACCCGAGCCCTCCCGGACAGCCTGATCAGACCGACCAGCCGCCGTCGAGCGGCACGACGACCCCGCTCATGAAGTCCGACGCGCCGGACGCGAGGAAGAGCGCGAGTTGGGCCGTGTCCTCGGGCCGTCCGAGCCGGTCCGCGGGCACGTTGCGCTGGAGGCTCTTTCGGAACCGTTCCGTCGCCACGAGCTCGGGCGGGTAGTACGTCGGGTTCGCGATGTAGTTCTGGGCGATCGCGTTGACCTGCACGTTGTGCGCGGCGACCTCGACCCCGACGTAGCGCACGTAGGTGAGCTGCGCACCGCGCGCCGTCGCGTACGGCGTCGACCGTCGGATCGGCTTGAGGGCGGAGGACGAGCCCAGCACGACGATCTTGCCGTGACCTCGCTCGATCATCGCCGGGAGACTCGCCCGCACGAGCCGCATGAGCGGGTGGATGAGATGGTCGAACATCGCGAGCCACGACTCGTCGTCCTGGTCGACGGCGGTCGCCGCAGCAGCGGGCACGCCGAGGTTCGCGAGCACCACGTCGATCGGCCCACCGGCCGCCGCCTCGGCGACGACCGAGTCGGGTGCAGCGGGATCGGCGAGATCACGCGGGTCCGCCACCACGTCGCAGCCGGCGCCGCCGAACGCCGCCGCGAGGGTCGGCCCCATGAACGACCCGGCCGAGGTGAGCAGCACCCGCTTTCCGACGAGGTCGTCGAACCGTGCCACGATGCCCGTTCCTGTCATCCCATCACTCCCCTGCCGAGGCTCCTGCCGCCGTCGATCCGAAGATTCTGGCCCGTCAGGTATCCCGCGTCGTCGGAGCACACGAACGCTACGAGGGCAGCGATCTCCTCGGGCCGGCCGATCCGGCCGACGGGTAGCGAGGACAGCACCTCGGTCCGCGCCGCCGACCCGGGCGGGTAGACCGCTTCGAACATCTCGGTTGCGGTCGGTCCGGGCGACACCGTGTTGACCGTCACCCCGTGCGGGGCGAGCTCGATCGCCCACACCCGGGTCATCGCCTCGAGCGCCGCCTTCGCCCCCGCATACGTCGTCCGCCCGGCGAGGCCGACCGTCGCGACGGTGGAGATGTTGACGATCCGACCCCAGCCGCGCTCCGCCATACCGCCGGAGAACGCTCGGGCGAACTCGACAGCGGTCCGAACGTTGAGGTCGAACGCCTCATCGAGCTCGTCGTCGCGTACGTCCACCAGGGACGCCCCGCGTGCGATGCCCGCGTTGTTCACGAGTCCGTCGACCGGGCCGGCGGCTCCGATCTCCGCGATCGTCGCAGCACGATCGGCCGCGACGAACAGGTCGGCGACGACGACCGCGCCCGGAAAGGTCGGGTCGCCCCGGCGGGCCACACCCACGACCTCGTGCCCGGCGTCGGCGAGCCGGGACGAAATCGCCCGACCGATGCCGCGGGTCGCCCCCGTCACCACGAACCGTCCCTGCACGCCTCCCCCTTCCGGGGGAACCGTACTCAGCGGCCGATGCCGCCGTGCACGTCGAAGCTCACGGTCACCGGGTCGCTGCCGGCGACGGGGTGCGCCTGACAGGTGAGGACGAAGCCGTCGGCGACCTCGTCGGGCGTGAGCGCGTAGTTCTTCGCCATCGTGACCTCACCGCAGAGCACCTTCGCCTTGCAGGTGGCGCACATGCCGCCCTTGCACGCGAAGGGGACCCCGGAACGGACGGTGCGCGCGTAGTCGAGGAGCGACGGTCCGTCCGGGTCGACGTGCAACGTCGACGATCGTCCGTCGATGGTCACGGTGAAGGGCACGGAACCCGCCGAGCTCTCGTCGACCTCGGGGACCGACTCGACACGCTCGTCGTAGAACAGTTCGGCGTGGACCCGGGCGGCGGGAACGCCGAGGTCGGCGAGCGCTGCCTGCACGTCCTCGACCATGCCGAGCGGACCGCACAGATACCACGAGTCGACCCGGTCCACGTCGATGAGGCCACCGGCGAGCATCCGCACCTTGTCGAGGTCGATCCGACCGGCGAACAGCGGGATGTCGTGCGGTTCACGGCTGAGCACATGCAGGAGCCGGAAGCGGTCGGGCCACCGGTTCTTCAGCGCCTCGAGCTCCTCGAGGAACATGATCGATGCGACCCGCCGGTTCCCGTAGACGAGCGTGCAGGTGCTCTCCGGCTCCGTGGCGAGGATCGTGGTCGCCATCGCGAGGATCGGCGTGATGCCCGACCCCGCGGCGACGAGGACATAGGACGCAGCGCGGGTCGGGTCGGTGCGGTGGACGAACTCGCCGATCGGCGGCAGCACGTCGAGCCGGTCGCCGTCCCGCAGTTCGGTCGTCGCCCAGGTGGAGAAGCGTCCACCGGGGATGCGCTTGACCCCGACGCGCAGCGGTGCACCCGGCGCCGAGCAGATCGAGTACGAGCGACGCACGTCCTCGCCGTCGATGTCGGCTCGCAGCACCACGTGCTGGCCCGGCTCGTGACGGAAGAGGTCCCTGAGGTGCTCCGGCACGTCGAAGGTGATCGTCGCGGAGTCATCGGTCTCGGGACGGACCCTGACGACGAGCGGATGGAAGGCGACGTCCACCTAGAGCTCCTTGAAGTAGTCGAACGGCTCGCTGCACGAGCGGCACGAGTAGTGCGCCTTGCACGCTGTCGAACCGAACTCGCTCACGAGGCGCGTGTCCGCCGACCCGCACCGGGGACAGTGCACCGGCGGTCTGATCGCGACGAGCACGTCGCCCGCCGGCGCACGGTGGGGCGGCGCGATGCCGTACTCGGTGAGCTTCCGTCGGCCGTCGTCGCTCATCCAGTCCGTGGTCCAGGCCGGCGAGAACACCGTACGTACCTCACCCTCGACCGCGTGCATGTCGAGCACTGCGGCGATGCGTTCGGCGATGTGGCTCATCGCGGGGCAGCCCGAATAGGTCGGGGTGATCGTCACGACCACGCGGCCCGCGACCTCCTCGACCGAGCGCAGTACGCCGAGGTCGGCGATGGTGAGCACCGGCACCTCGGGATCGGGTACCTCGCCGATCTCCTGACGGAGTCGCTCGAGGTCGAGGGCCACCTCGTTCACCACCGTGCTCCGGGGTGGGACCGGTAGAGACGCTGCATCTCCGGGAGGAGGTGTCCGAACTGTTCGGTGTGCACGCCCGCCCGACCGCCGAGCCGCTGGTAGGGGTCGGTCGGCAGGGTCAGCGTCGCCTCGGCGAACACCGATGCGACCGTGGCGTCGAAGACCCCCCGAACACCGTCGAGCGAGGGAAGGACACCGTCGGCGACGAGGGTCTCCTCGATCTCGTCGAGGGCGAGGAGGTCGCCCGTGTATCGCCAGAGCAGGTCGACCGCCGCCTGGGTGCGGTCGTGACTCTCCTCCGTGCCGTCCCCGAGTCGCACCACCCAGGTCGCCGAACGACGCAGGTGGTACCGGGCCTCCTTCATGGCCTTCTCGGCGATACCCGCGAGCACCGGGTCGGAAGCGCCGCACAGCACGTCGTAGAACGGCACCTGGTACGCGTCGACGAAGAACTGCCGCACGATCGTGTGGGCGAAATCGACATCGGGCTGCTCGACGAGGGTGGCATTGAGGAACTGCCGCTCGTCCCGGAGCATCGCAAGATCGTCCTCGCTGCGACCGAGTCCCTCGAGCATCGCAGCGTGGGCGTAGAGGCTCCGGGCCTGACCGAGGTGGTCGAGGCAGACGTTCGCCACTGCGATGTCCTCCTCGAGTTCTGGCATACGGGCGAGGAGCGCACCGAGCCGCTGCGCGAGGACGAGGTTGTCGTCTGCCGTGCGCAGGAGGAATGTGATGAGCGGCGTCGTGGTGGTCGTCGTCATGGTCACATGTGCCCGATGGCGTCGGGGATCTCGTAGAAGGTCGGGTGCCGGTACGGCTTGAGGTCCCCGAACCAGTCGTCGCGACGGTCCGGGTCGGAGGCGACGATCTCGGTGGAGCGCACCACCCAGATCGAGACGCCTTCGGCACGCCGGGTGTAGACATCGCGTGCGGCCTGCAGCGCGGTCTCCGCATCGACGGCGTGCACGCTGCCCGCATGCACGTGGTTGAGGCCTCGATCGGCCCGGACGAAGACCTCCCAGAGGGGCCAGCCCTGCTCCGACGCTCTCATCGTGCCTCCTCCGTCGTGGTGTCCCGCCCCGATTTCTTCGCCGCGTGGGCGAGGGCCGCCTCACGGACCCACGCCCCTGCCTCCCAGGTCGCCCGCTTGTGCTCGAGGCGTTCCCGGTTGCACGGGCCGTCGCCCCGGACGACCTTCCAGAAGTCGTCCCAGTCGATCGCACCGAAGTCGTAGTGGCCGCGCTCCTCGTTCCACCGCAGGTCCGGATCGGGGATGCGCAGGCCGAGGTAGTCCGCCTGCGGCACCGTCTGGTCGACGAACTTCTGACGGAGCTGGTCGTTCGTCTCGAGCTTGATCCCCCAGGCGACGGACTGCTCGGTGTGCACGGACTCGGCGTCGGGCGGGCCGAACATCGAGATCGACGGCCACCACCAGCGGTCGAGCGCGTCCTGCGCCATCGCCCGCTGCTCGTCGGTGCCGGTCGCCAGCGTGTGCATGATCTCGAAGCCCTGCCGCTGGTGGAATGACTCCTCCTTGCAGATGCGGATCATCGCCCGGGCATAGGGGCCGTAGGAGGTGCGGGTCAGCATCACCTGGTTCGTGATCGCCGCGCCGTCGACGAGCCAGCCGATCGCGCCGACGTCGGCCCACGTGAGCGTCGGGTAGTTGAAGATCGAGGAGTACTTCTGCCGTCCCTCGTGGAGGCGACGGTTGAGCTCGTCGCGGCTGATGCCGAGCGTCTCGCACGCGGAGTACAGGTACAGGCCATGGCCGGCCTCGTCCTGCACCTTGGCGACGAGGACGGCCTTGCGGGCGAGCGTCGGTGCCCGGGTGATCCAGTTGCCCTCCGGCTGCTGGCCGATGACCTCGGAATGTGCGTGCTGCGCGATCTGGCGGATCATCGTCTGCCGGTACGGCTCCGGCATCCAGTCGCGCGGCTCGATCTTGCGTCCGTCCGCGAGCGTTGCGTCGAACCGCTCCTGCAGCGCCGCCTCGGTGGTCTCGTCGGTGACCGTCATGGTTGCCCACCTTCCCCTCGCGATCTCCTCGACATGATACATGGAAAGCGTTGCCGCGCAAGCGATTCGTGTCATATCCACGGGTGCCCGCTACGCTCCACCCGTGCCCCGGATCCCGAGCCTCGATGCCGACACGCTCGCAGAGCACTTCGGCGCCCGCGACGACCTCTCCGCCCGGTCGATGCTCGTCACGATCTTCGGCGACGCCGTCGTGCCCGCCGGCGGGGAGATCTGGCTCGCCGACCTGATCGAGCTGTGCGCGCCGTTCGGGTTCAACCATCGTCTCGTGCGCACCTCGCTGTCCCGGCTGACCGCCGAGGGGTGGTTCGCCACCGAGCGGGTCGGTCGACGGAGCCGGTACCGGCTCGCCGCCTCAGCGATCGAGGAGTTCGCCGACGCCGAGGAGCGCATCTACCACCTGCGCGCGCCTGCGTGGGACGGACGCTGGACGTTCGCCCTCCTCGACGGGGGCCGTCTCGACCGGGCCGAGCGCGACACCCTGCGCGGCTCGCTCCGCTGGCAGGGGTTCGCCCAGCTCGCACCCGGCATCCTTGCCCTCCCCCGCAGCGCGCCCGGCACCGTGCACCGCCTCGCCCGCCGACTCGGCATCACCGCACCGATTCCCGTCGTGGTCGGCGAGGTGAGCGAGCTCGCCGCACTCGTCGCAGACGGCTGGACGACCACGTCGTTCGACCTCGACGCACCGCGACGGCGCTACGACGACGTCCTCGTGCACCGAAGCCGCACGACCGCCGTCGACCTCCGCACGCTGGAGGGTCGGGCGGCGTTCCTGTTGCGCACGATGGTCGTCCACGACCTCCGACGCGCACGGCTCAGCGACCCCGACCTCCCCGACGAGCTCCTTCCCCCCGACTGGCCGGCGCAGCGGGCGTTCGCCTTCGCGGCGACGCTGTACCGCCGACTCGGCCCGGCATCGGACGACTGGCTCGACCGTGTCGCCGGCCTCCGCCCGGCGACACCGGCCGCCGAACGGTTCTCAGGCGATGACGCCGTCCCGGCGCAGCGCGGCGAGCCGGTCATCCGCTAGCCCGAGGACCTCCCGCAGCACCTCGTCGGTGTGCTCCGCGAACGTCGGCGCGTGACGGCGCAGCGACGACGGCGTCGCCGAGAAGACTGCCGGCGGGCGCGCCTGGCGCAGCCGGCCGGCCGTCGGGTGCACGGTCTCCACGAGGATCCCGCGGGCCTGCACCTGCGGATCGGCGATCATCTCGTCGCGCGAGTTGACCCGGGCCACCGGCACGTCGACGGCCACGAGCATCTCCACGATCTCCGCCGTGGTCCGACGCACCGTCTCGGCGGTGATCTCCTCGTTCACCACGTCACCGTGGCGGATGCGACCTTGACGGTCGACGAAGCGCGGGTCGGTGCGGAGGTCCTCACGACCGAACGCCCGGGACATCGCCTGCCAGTGCTCGTCCTTCGCGGTCGGGTAGATCATCACCCACCCGTCGGCGGAGGGGTAGAGCTGGTAGATCTCCGACAGGTCCGGCTGATCGGTCTCGTGGTCGAGGTAGGTGTGGTTCCACATCCCTTCCGGCCACAGGAAGTGGATCGACGCCTCGAGCATCGAGAGCTCGATGTGCTGGCCACCCGCACCGTTCGCCCGGGCGACGAGCGCAGCGCAGATCGCCTGCGCGACGTTGAGCGCCGTGACCTTGTCGCACACGGCGGTGGCGACGAGCGCCGGTCGACCGCCGGCGCCGGCCTGCACCGCCGGGTACGCGGCGATCGCCTGCACGGTCGGATCGAACGCCGGGAGCCGCTCGTACGGTCCGTCCGGACCGAACCCGCTCACCGAGCACATGATGAGCGACGGGTTGATCGCGGACAGCCGCTCCCATCCCACGCCGAGCCGGTCGAGCGCTCCGGGACGGAAGTTCTGCACGACGACATCGGCCCGCCGAACGAGGTCCTCGAGCAGCGCCCGGCCCTCTGACTGGCGCAGGTCGAGGGCGATCGACCGCTTGTTCCGGTTCAGCGCGGCGAAGTAGGCGCTCACCCCGTGCGCCTCCGGGACGAGCGGTCCGCCCTGCCGGACGATGTCGGGCATCCGGACCTGTTCGACCATGATCACGTCGGCACCCTGGTCGGCGAGCATCGCGGTGCCGAGCGGGCCGGACATCACCGCCGACAGGTCGACGACGCGGATCCCCCGGAGCGGGCCCGTCGCCTCGGGGACCGCGACCGGATCAGGCGTCACGCGGGAAGTCGAAGAGTTGCCGGGCGACGACCACACGCTGCACCTGCTGCGTCCCCTCGCCGATGTCGAGGATCTTCGCGTCGCGATACAACTTCTCGAGCATCCGGTCGTTCCGCACCCCGGCCTCACCGAGGATGTCGAGTGCGGCGACGACCGCCTCGAGGACGATCGGCGGCGAGTACATCTTGGCGTAGCTCGCCTCGAGCGCATTCGACTGCCCGGTCTTCGCGAGCCACACCGCCTGCAGGTACATCAGGCGCGCCGTGTGCAGGCGCCGACGGATTCGGGCGAGCCGTTCGAGCGCCCGCTGTCGCCGCCGACCCTGCGCCGGGTAGTCGCTGCGCACGAAGTCGAGGGCGAAGTCGTGTGCCGCACGCCCCATGCCGACCCCGTGCGCCGTGTGGAGCGGGCGGGTCATGTTGAACGTCGCCATCGACGCCTTGAACCCCTTCCGGGACTCGTAGAACGACTCACCGCCGAGCAGGTTGTCGGCCGGCAACCGCACGTCGTCGAGCGCGAAGCTCGCCGTCTCGTAGCCCCGGGACCCCATCTTGTGCTCGACCTTGATGATCTCGAACCCCGGGGTCCCCCGTTCGACGACGAACGCCCGGTGGCCGCCGCGGCCGAGCGCCGGATCGACGGTCGCCCACACCACCACCCAGTCGGCGCGGGCGGAGTTCGAACAGAACATCTTCTGCCCGCTCAACACCCACTCGTCGCCATCCTTCCGGGCCCGCGTCGCGATGCGTGCGACGTCGCTCCCGGCCCCCGGTTCGGTCATCGCCATCGCACCCCACCGGGCACGGCTGTGGTCCTCGAAGATCGACAGGAACCGAGCGCGCTGCTCCGGCGTCGCCGTGTTCCGCAACGCAGGACCACCGAGACCGGGCCCGGGGAGCGACAGCGCCACACCGCGGTCCCAGTAGGCGGTCTCCTCGCCGATGAGGAAGTTCCGGACCGGCTTCCAGTCGAGCGACGTCGGGCCGTCCTCGGCGCCGATCATGCCGGACACCAGCCCACCCTGGCGGGTGCAGATCAGGTAGAAGGGGTGGTCGACGGGAGGTGGCGACGCCGTCCGGTCGGCCTCGAGGCCCATCGGACGGATGTGCTCACGACCGAGGGCCCGGACCTCCTCGAGCATCTCCATCGTGCGGTGGTCCAGCTCGATCATCGCTGTTGCTCCAGTCCGGCGAGGAGGGCGTCGGGCACGTCGAGCACCACGGCGGCGACATCGGCCTCGGCGGCGTCGAGCGCGCCGGCGAGCATCGCGAGGTGGCGGCACTCGCGGAACCGCTTCTCGGCGAGATGGTCGACGATGAAGCCGTGCCCCCCGAGGAGTTGGATCCCGGTGTCGGTCACGAGGAAGGCGTTCTCCATGGTCTCGAGCCACGCCTGCGTGGCCCAGAACCCCGCATCCGGTTCGTTGCGGTCGAAGCTCGCCGCGGCATCCCGCACCACGAGGCGCGAAGCGTGAACCCGGGACGCTGCGAACGCCAGGTCGAAGGCATTCCCCTGGTGGTGCGCGACGGGCTTGCCGAACACCACCCGATCGGTCGTGTACTGCAGCGTCTCCTGCAGAGCCGCCTCGGCGACGCCGACGGCGATCGCCGCCGCCCACAGGCGGGCCCGGCCCCGCACGGCGAGCGCCGCACGCGCCCCGATGTCCCAGCGACCGCGTTCGGTCGTCGAGGCGAAGGGCACCGACACGCCGCCGGAGGCCTGGAAGGCCAACACCTTCGCCGCATGCACCGGTCCGGTCACCTCGAGCAGTCCGAGCTCGGATCCTGCGCAGGTCCAGATCCACCGGAGTGCAGGTTGCGACGGGCCCCAGAAGAGCTCCGTGGTGCCCAGCTCGGCGTCCGGAACGGTGAACGCCGCTGACGCCGTACCGGCGAGCAGCGATGCTGCGACCTCGGTCGCGAGCCCACGATCGGGGCAGGCGAGGAGCGCTCCGACCGTCGGTCCCGTCCGGTCGGCTGCCGCGAGCCCGGCGGCGTCGTGGAGGGCGAGCGTCTCGAGCACGGCCACCTTCGTGAGGCAGCCGGCGTCGACACCACCGAGGCGTTCAGGAAGGTCGAGCCCGCCGAGCGGGAAGCCGTCGAGCACGGCGGTCACCGCCGGCGGCCAGGCGCCGGCCTCCTCGTGGTCACGGACCGCCGGGGCGAGCTCGGTGCGTCCGAGTCGATCGGCGGCCACACAGAGCTCCTGCACCTCAGCGGTGAGGGCGAAGTCACGCATGACCGCACCCTAACGGTCGGGCGCCACGCCGGGCCCGCCCGTCGTCGGTCAGGCCACGATCTCGACAGGCGTGCCGACAGGCACCATCGCCGCGATCTTCGCGATCTCCTCGTTGGGGAGCCGGATGCACCCGTTCGAGACCGCCTGGCCGATGAGTTCCGGCTTCGACGTGCCGTGGAACGCGACCACCGGCATCCCGCCGTCGAACAGGTCGAGCACCTCGCTGTAGGCGCTGGTCGGCAGGATGTGCGGGCCGTAGAAGCCGTCGGCGTTCGACTGGTCGAGCCGGGCGGCGATGTAGGTCCGCAGACCCGGTGTCGGCGTCGCGTCGGTCCCGATGGCGACCTTCGTCGTGAGCACGACCTTCGTGCCGTCGAAGACGCGCAGCTCCCGGTCGGAGAGATCGACCTCGATGCGGTAGGCGGTTCGCTCGATCCGCACGTCGGACGCCTTGACCCACCCGAGCTGGCCGTTCGGCCGCACCGGCACGTGCACCTGCACCCAGTTGCCCTCGATGCGCTCGACGAGGAACCGGAGCTCCTGGCCGTGCATGCCCGGGTTGTCGAACTCCCAGCCCCCGGTGACGTTCCGCAGCCCGAGGAACGTCGTCCCGGCGCGCGGGATCGCCGCGACGTTCAGGGGCTTCGCCGTCGTGGTCGGTGCGGCCGACGGCGTCGCCGTCACGGCGGGCACGCCTTCGGGTGTCTGGGCGAGCGCGACGACCTTCCGGCCCACTGCGACCGCGATCGCCGAACCGGGGCCGACCTCGGTGGTGGAGGTGAGCGTGGCGGGCGTGGCGGGCGTCGGCGACGCCGACGTGTCGACGCCGGGCGAACGACCCGTGCACGCTCCGAGGACCAGCAGAGCGCCGAGGACGACCCCGACGAGGCGACGATTCGATCGGGCTCCGAACACGTCGGAGAGGCTACTTCCGACCGATCGACCCGCCGACGTCGATGGTCAGTCGAAGGTCAACCCGTGATAGCCGCTCTCGGCGATCCGCTCGGCTCGACGGAAGAACTTCGGCGCGCCGCCGTTGTACACGAGGTAGCGGACCTTGCCCTCCTCGTGGCCGTCGACGTTGGAGTTGTACCCGGTGAACCACGATTTCGCCTTGCGCATGAGCATGGTTGCGTACATCGCCTTCACGTGCTCCGCCCAGTCGACCTCGGCGTCGCGGTCCACGTCGAAGCGCTCGTGGTCGTGCTCCTTCATGTAGGAGATCAGGCCCGTCACCCACTCGACGCCCTTCTCGATCCCACGCGGGAAGTTCGTCGACGCGGAACCGCTCTGCGGACCGGACGGCATCAACAGGTTCGGGAACCCGTTCACCGCCATGCCGAGGAAGGTCTCGGGGCCATCGGCCCACTTGTCGCGCAGGCTCTGACCGCCGACCCCGGTGATGTCCACCCGGTCGAAGGCACCGGTGATCGCGTCGAACCCCGTGGCGTAGACGATCACGTCGAACTCGAAGTGCTCGGCGGAGGTCTGGACCCCCGTCTCGGTGACCCGCTCGATTGGGGTCTCGCTGATGTCGACGAGGCGGACGTTCGGCTGGTTGTAGACCTCGAAGTAGTTGGTCTCCATGGGGACCCGCTGCACGCCGAACCCGTGATCCTTCGGGATCAGCTTCTCGGCGATGACCGGATCCTCGACCCGCTCACGGATCCGGTCGGCGACCCATGCCGAGAACTCGGCGTTCGCCGCCTCATCCGTGAAGATCTCCCGGAAGTTCCGCAACCAGATCGCGAACCCGGGCTGCTGGTAGAGCTGCTCCCAGAGCTCGATCCGCTCCTCGGGGGTGACCTCGTAGAAGCCGCGGCGATCGGGCTCGTGCTCGAAACCACCGGGCGTGCGGGCGCACGTCTCGAAGATCTCGTCGTAGCGCGAGCGGATCTCGTCCATTTCCTCGGCCGAGATCGGTCCGTTGTGCAACGGGGAGCTCCAGTTGGGCCGACGCTGGAAGACGTGCAGCGTGCCGACCTCGGGTGCGATCGCCGCGATGCACTGGATGCCGGTGGCGCCGGTACCGACCACGGCGACCCGCTTGCCCGCAAGGTCGACCGGCTCGTGCGGCCAGAAGAACGTGTGCCACGACTGGCCCTTGAAGTCCTCGACCCCGGGGATGCGCGGCATCGTCGGCGCCGAGAGCAGCCCGAGCGCGAGGATCAGGAACTGCGACGTGATCGTTCGTCCGTCGGAGACCTCGAGCTGCCAGGCCCCGGCCGCGTCGTCCCAGGTCGCGTGGTCGAGTCGAGCGTTGAACTGCATGTGCTTGCGCAGGTCGAACTTGTCGGCGACGTGGTTGAGGTACTTGAGGTTCTCCGGCTGCGGCGAGTACCGCTCGACCCAGTGCCACTCGTCGAGGAGTTCCTTGGAGAAGGAGTAGCCGTAGGTGTAGCTCTCCGAGTCGAACCGGCAGCCCGGGTACCGGTTCCAGTACCAGGTGCCCCCGAGGTCGCCGGCGGAGTCGAGCACGACCGCCCGCATGCCGAGGTCGGTGAGCCGCTTGACCTGGTAGATCCCGGCGACCCCTGCGCCGATGATGACGACGTCGTAGTCCACTGCGGTCGTGGTTCCCATACCCCTGCTCCTGTGCCGGATCGGCCCGGTTCCCCCGGTCCGTTCGTCAGACTACGAGGAAGTCGACTCGCCCGTCAGGTTCCGCCGTAGGGCCGTTGGTCACCTTCGCGGTCGGTGCGACCGCCCGATCACCGGCAGGGACGTCACCCCGACGAGTCGGTTGTTCCTGCTCCAGGTCGGCGACCCGACCACCTCGAGTGTGGCGAACCGGCGGAAGAGCTCCTCGAGCATGAGCCGGATCTCGAGGCGGGCGAGGCTCGCGCCGAGGCAGAAGTGGACACCCACCCCGAACCCGAGGTGCGGGTTCGGATCACGACCCACGTCGAAGCGGAACGGGTCGGCGAACACCGACTCGTCACGGTTCGCCGACAGCTCCCAGTAGGTGACCTTGTCGCCCGTGCGGAGCCGGCAGCCTCCGAGCACGGTGTCGCGGGTCACCGTGCGGCGCTTGTAGACCGACGGCGACGTCCACCGGACGACCTCCTCCACGGCGGTCCGGAGCAGCGAGGGATCCGACCGGAGCCGACGCTCCTCGGCGGGGAACTCCCCGAACGCCAGCACCGCGCCGGCGATCGCGCTCCGCGTCGTCTCCGCTCCTGCGGGGAAGAGCAGGTTGAAGAACGCCCGGAGCTCGCGGTCGGTCAACGGCGGTTCGCCGTCGTCGCCGCCGGCGTGGACGACCACCGAGAGGATGTCGTCCCCTGGATTCGCCCGCTTCTCCGCGATGATGCGCGCGCCGTGCGAACTGAGGACGCGCACGAGCTCCGGGTCGAACACCTCCCCCGTGTCGCTGTCGGCCGCGGCGTCGACGATGTGGAGCAGCTCGAGGCGCTGTGACTGCGGCACCCCGAGGATCGAGCAGATCGCCTGCAGCGGCAGTTCCTGGGCGACACGTTCGACGAGGTCGAAGGGTTCGTCGTCGGGCACGGCGTCGACGATGGCGGCCGCCCGGCGCCGGAGGTCTTGCTCGAGTCGGCCGATCGCCCGAGGGGTGAACCCTGCATTCACGAGGTGACGGAGCCGACGGTGCTGGGGGTCGTCGGTCATGTTCAGCATGATCCCGGCGCCGGGGCTGTCCCCGATCGTCGTCCCACCGACGCCGGAGGAGAACGTGACCGGATCCTTCATCACCGTCGCCGCGTCGGCGTGGCGGGTGACGACCCAGAACCCGACGCCGCCCGGCGTCCGGTCGGTCGGCTCGTGCCAGAACACCGGGGACTCCCGCCGCCACCGGGCGAAGGCGTCGTGGGGGAACCCGGCAGCGAAGGTGTCGGCGCTCGAGAGGTCGACCGGTGCGTCGGCAGCGGGGTGGCGGCGTGCCATGCGCGCCGATCCTGTCACAACCTCCTCCTACGCTCGCCGGGCGTGCGCATCCTCCACACCGCCGACTGGCATCTCGGTCGCACCTTCGGGTCGCTGTCCCTTGCTGCGGACCAGGCGAGCTTCGTCGACTGGTTCGTCGACCTCGCACAGGCCGAGGCGGTCGACCTCGTCGTGATCGCCGGCGACCTCTACGACCGGGCGATCGCCCCGGTCGACGCGATCGACCTCTTCGGGACGACCGTCCGCCGACTCAGGGCAGCCGGCGTGCTGGTCGCAGCGATCACCGGCAACCACGACGCCGCCGACCGGGTGGTGCCCTACGCCGGCATGCTCGATGACACCGGGTTCCTGCTGCGCGGTGGCTACGGCGCCGTCGGTGAGGTGGTGCAGCTCGACCTGGATGACGGCCCGGTCGACCTCGTCCTCCTGCCGTTCCTCGACCCACAGGCCGCGCCCGACCACCTCGGCGACGACCCCGGCGCGACCG
>Ga0194134_10003418_pt1 | contig 17151 bp, 15 predicted proteins | sample TA2KigOff0mmetaG_FD_148602 | JGI IMG/M metagenome (GOLD analysis project Ga0194134, IMG submission 148602) | Freshwater microbial communities from Lake Tanganyika, Tanzania - TA2015056 Kigoma Offshore 0m | ecosystem: Environmental > Aquatic > Freshwater > Lake | place: Tanzania: Lake Tanganyika... | reverse complement strand
GATACCTTCTCTCCCGGCATAAATGGCGAAGCCCCCCGCGGTAAGGGCGAAGGTTAGAAGAGCCGTTCGCCACCCTATTCGACTGGGACCCGGGGAATCTCCCCGCTGCATCAGGGAAAGCGCCGTAAAAAGAGCCAGCAAAATCAGGGCCGCCCCCCACTTGCCGATCAGGGCAATCGTCAATCCGACCCCCAATTCCACCGGACCAAGGCGCTGGCGGGCGGCTCGCAGCCAACCGGACCAGGACAGAATCGCCCCGAGGAGGATCATCCAGTTATAACAGGGAGTGCGGATTCCCCCGCAATACGCGGTCATGGACGCGATCATCAACACGGGCGCACTCAGGCCGGCCACGGCTTCCTTTCCTGCCCCTAATCTGGAATTTACGGCCCCCGCCAACCTTCCGGCGGCCGCCAAAAGAATGGCATACCCCATCCAGCGCATCCCCGCCACCGATTCACCCCCCAGAAGAAAAAGAGGCCGGAGTAAAAAGCCGTGAAAGGTCCCATGCCCCCAGGTGTTCCACGGATCGAGGGCGATCAGCAGGTAGCTGGCCTCGTCCGTCATCTCCAGCCCGCGATTCGCCGCCCCGAGATGGCAAACCACGGTCAAGGCGAGCGCTCCCCAGGCGAGGAATTTGGCCACATTCATGAAAAATCCCCTTCCCATGACTTGGGATTTTGTATCGATGCGGTTCGTACTTTCGAAGGAAAAATTGTTTGTAGGCTCCGCCCCGTGTTTCCCAATTTCAGGCTTTAAAACTGAAAAGCCTCGGCCCTCGAAAACGGCGGGCGCAGGCCCAGCGCCGGGCAATGGGTCTTTTAACTTCGGGTTTTTTTGTCAAAATGGGCTGGAATCACGATGCGCATCCTTCTTCTTCAGCCTGGTGTCACCCCGCTCGATCTTTTTCTGAGTCTTTCGGATCATCAGGTCGAAAGAGTGGGGGGAGGCGAGCGTTTGAGTTGGTCCGCCTTCTCGGCTTTGTGCCGCTCCCTCCGGAGCAACCCTCCCAGCATCGTTCTGGTGACCGATCGTGAAAAGTCTTTCCTGCCCCCGGGGGTTGGCTGGATTCGCGGAGCCGGGAGTTGCTGGCGTGCCTTCATGAAAAATTCGCAGGATTTTTTCATTTTCACTCTTTTTAACTGGGCGGTCCGCCAAGGTCTTCCGATTGCCATGGTCAATCGCTCGGACGATGGCCGGCTTTTGCCAGGGTCGGACTGGTTCTATCGCCGTTGCCACACCTGTTTCGTCAGGGAACTCTACCCGCTCCCCGAAATCGCGTTACGGGAGCTTTTCACTCCTTCAGGGGGAAATCCGCAGACCAATCGGCGCGCCCGGTGGATCACCTCGTGGTTCGACCCAACCTGCCCGCGCCAGCGGGATATCTCCAAACTTCGCCCGATCAGCCTCGGCGTTCCGGACGGGGTGGTGGCGAATCCCCCCAGCCAGAAGGAAAAATCGTGGGACATTTTTTTTGCCGGTGATCTGCATGAAAAGGGATTTCGTGGGCGCCTCGTCGGGGAAATGCAGGCCCTGACCGGCGGCACGGGGTGGAAAATCCTGCTGCGGGATCGTCTGCCGCACGGGGAATACGTTGAATGCCTGGCGGCCTCCCGTCTCTGCGTTTCTCCTCCGGGGATGGGGTGGGACTGCTGGCGTCATTACGAGGCGATGCTGGCCGGCTCTATCCCGGTTATGCCCTATCCGACGATTCTTTCTTATCAGCCCCCCCGGGACGGGGAACACTGTTTCTACTTCGCCCCGGAACAAGGAGGGCTCACCCGGTGTCTGGAAAGGGCGTTGGCTGACTCCTCGCGGTTCCCGGCGATGGCCAAGGCAGGTCACACCTTGGTCATGGAACACCACACATACCCGAAGCTCAGGGAATACGTGATCCGCGAGACCCTGCAGGCGCACGCCCGGTCGAAGAATTAAAATTTTTCAACGGGTCAACCACTCAACCTTTCAACGGCTGCCCGAAAGCTCTCCGCCAAAGTCTCCGGCCTCCAAACCTGCACCGCCATTTCCCGGCATGTTTCCCTCATCCGGCTCAGCCGGCCTCGATCGCCCATGGCTAGAACTAAGGCCTCTCCGATTGACTTCGAATCCATCCTCCCCGCCAGGAAACCGGTTTTTTCTGGCTGGATCATTTCTGGGATCCCCCCCACCGGGAACGCCAACACCGGGGTGCCGCAGGCCAGCGATTCCTGGATCGTGCACGGCGCATTTTCCATCCGCGCGGGATGCACATAGAGATCGGCGGCTTCAAAAGCCGCCACCAGATCTTTTTCGTCAACGAGATGGCCGAGGTGGCGGATTCCCGGACGGGCTCCTCCATGCCGTCCGAACAGTGCCAGCGTGGCCCCAGGAGGCGCCATGCGTTCCCATGCCTGCCACAAAAGATCAAAGCCCTTTCGTTTGTCCTGCAGGGATTCAGCTCCGGCCAAGACCACCGGTCCGCTTTCTGACAAGTTGAGACGTTGCCGCGCCGCTTGACGGTCCCCTGGTGAATAAATTTCCAGATCGATGGGATTCGGCAGGTAGGCGCACCCCACCCCGCTCATTTTCTTGCTCAGCTCCGCCAACCAATGCGAGGGCGCCGTCAACTGGACCGGATATTTTCCGTTTTCCCCACACACCCTACTGACCCTTGATTCTTCCCCGCTTCCCACCTTCTCACCTTCGCACTTTTCCACCTTTGGATCACTCCGCTCTGCCCCCTGCCCCCTTCTGCCTTCCACAACCGAGTCTTCTTGCCAGTAAGATTCACTACGGTCAGCTAACCCCCACATATCATGCAGCGTCCACAGTACCGGGGCATGTCCACGGGCCATGGTGACCATCCCCTCGGCCCAGCCCCATTTGGCTCCCCCGGCCAGATTATGAAACCAGACCAGGTCTGGTTTTTCCTGGGACAGGAGCTCCTTAAATTTTTTTCTGACGATGTTTTTTCGGCCTTCGGTGGGGTCACCAAACCACTCCAGGACTCTGGGCCACCCGCGGGGCGGTTTACCGGTTAGGAGTAGCCCGGTGGCGGACGGCTCGTCCCCCGCTACCTGCCTCACGTTGTGACCTGACCTTGCCAACAGCTGGGCCCACCGGCCAGCCGCCCGGGCCGCCCCCCCGCTTTTCAGATGGTCTTGTACAAAAAGAATTTTCAAACTTTCACTTTTCCTCAACCCTTCAACCACTCAACTCCTCAACCTCCTCCACTTCTCCCCACCAGTCCCTTCACCGCCTTTTCGATGGGCCGCAGGATTTTCCGGTCCAACCGGTAATCCTTGAGCCGCCGGTGCCATGGAAGACGGTCGATTTCTCCCGGCTGGAAAAGGCCGCTCACATGGTGAATGGTGAAGGATCGCCTGGGCACGTCCTCGGGCCGCAGATACCGGCGTTTGGTGTCCGGGTAAAGGATGTCGCAATGAAAAAGCCGGACCCCCCGAACGGTCACGAAATCGAAATCCTCTCTTTCCAGGTCGAACTTCTGGAGGCCTTCCTGGAGCATGATCTGGGTCAGCAGGTCGGTGGCCAAAGGGGTTGATTCGGGATGCCGGTGAAAGTGATCCAGCATTTTTCGGGGCAACCAGTGCCCGGCCGGAAAACCAAAGATCGCCGTTCCCAGCGCGTTTTTCCGAATCCGGTTCTGGATGCACTCGAATCCGAGGAAGCCCTCGCAGGCCAGGACCGGATCCAATGGCTGAAGGACTTCGACGTCACAGTCAAAATAAATTCCCCCCATCTGGTAAACCCGTTCCCAGCGCAGGTAATCGGAGGCAAAACAGAAATTGCCTTTTTCCATCTGCCTGGCGACGAATCGGTTACCCAACGGCAGGTTGTGCCGCGTCCATTCAAACAGCTTGAAATCACTCAAATGCGTTTTCCAGGTCCCCCGGTATCCCCGAAGGCGTTCAGGCAGTGGCTGGCTATCCAGCCAAATGGCGTGGAGGAATTTAGGAACAGTTAGGCCGGCAGTTTGAATAATTAAACCAAATTCCAGTTCCCGGGAATTCGATCCTCGATTGAGAATTTTTCCCCAGCGAACCATTTTTTTGGCGCAAACACTTGCTTTTGAGGATTCTGATTAAGCCACGCTGCCCACCAACTAAAGGAACTATTGGCGATGATCTGGTGACGGCACGCGCTCATCAGGCGAAGGTCCTCATAATTAAAAAGAGGTGAGTTGGTATCCACATACCTTTTGTTTTCGATGTAACTAAACTCGTTTTTTGCCCAAGACGGGTCATCCGAAAAAATAAAAAAAACGGGCTCTTGAACCAGTCTGCAAATTTGTCGATATGATTCCCGATAATACTCTTGGGAACAAACCCCGTGAATGGCTTGAGTGGTGGGATTAGAGATATAATCACCCCGCCGAACGTGCAAAGCGATGGATTCAACAGTACGGATTTTGTTTAGCCATTCCGCGTTTTGATCGGATGGAGAATATTTTACAGTGATTTCATGCAATAGGATTGGTCGGATTTCTTCAAAGTATCGGAAAGATTGCCAATAGCCATCAAAATAAGCATGTGGCGGCGCCCTTAAGATCTCATTTTCAAAACAAAAGGTTTTTTCACGAAGGACCGGAATTTTTCCACGCCGCCTATACCATTTCCAACGTCTGGGATCGTCAATTTGTTGAAACTCTGTTTCTTCCATCAGGTATTCTGGAATTTGAAAATGGCATAGGGAATACCGGTGTAACTTGTAAGTCTCGAACTCCCGCAAATCCATTTTACAAAGGGTGGAGTGCCTGACGGCAAGCGCCCTTCCCAAGGCATACTGGTAGAGTTGGTTGCCGAGGCCACCGTAAATTTTGATATAGATCACATTACAAAAGACAACTGGCGATGCATTGCAGGTCGGCATCGTCCAGCTCAGGATAATTTCCACAATAAAAGCCGCAGGCGTCGATCTCCTCGGTTCCAGGCAGGTCGAATGTTTTGGTCTGGTATCTGCGGTAAAAAGGTTGATTTTGAATATTGCCTGCAATCATCGGCCGGATTTCTATTCCAGAATCCCCAAATTTTCTTTTATAGCGCTCTTTGAAATCTTTTTGCTTGCAAAGAATCGGAAGGCAAAAAGCTGAACAACGATTGAGGTGTTTTCTCTCGATTACCCTTAGTTCCTTATTTTGCTCAATCAACGATTCAAAGAAGAAGTGATTTTGCTCTCTTTTTGAAATGTTTTCACCAAGAAAAGCAAGTTGGGTGTTTCCCAAAAATCCCGTGATTTCAGTTGGACGAAAATTAAAGCCGAGCTCGTAGAAGGCGTATTTTGCCTCAAATTCACTGGGGATTGAATGAGCCTTACGGAGTTCTTTTTGTTTGACTGCGGATAAGTTTCGATCCCAACCGTTCGCTCGGACCATCTTTAGCATATCACAAAGTTCCGGGTCATCAGTGCAGATCATACCCCCTTCGATGGTGCTCATATGGTGAGCCACGAAAAAGGAGAAGGTTGAGGCGAGGCCGAAATTTCCTGCTTTTATTCCTTCCAGCTCTGTACCAAGAGATTCACAATTGTCTTCGATTAAAAGAATCTTGTTCTTGATGCAAAGATCACGGATTTTGTCCAAATCACCCAAAAATCCCAAGGCATTCGTGATAAAAAAGGCTCGGAGGGGAGTTTTCTCCAATCTATGAGAAAGAGTTGCGCTTGTTGCATTGAGAAATCTTGGATCACAATCGATGGGAATAGGTACCAAGCCCAGCTGAATAATGGGCATGACGTTTGTGCTCCAAGTCAACGAAGAAAAACCCACAGGATCATCCGCTTGTATTTTTTTGAGATTCTTAAGTGCTTGCAACAAGGCCAGGTTTGCACTCCCTCCGCTATTGAACAGGATCGCGAACTTTCTGCCCTGAAATTCAGCAAAGCCCTTTTCGAATTTCAAGCATTCGTTTCCCATGCTGAAACGATCTTGGGTGCGCAAAAACTCGACGAGTGCTTCCTTTGTTTGCCCTTCCCTAAGGAAGGTGTGCTTCATAAGAGGTATCATCTTAAATACTTTACTCTAAGCATCACGTATTTGGCGAGCATAAGCCTTGGCGTTGGCATGTACCGTCTTGATTCGCAAGGCTTCTTCGGGAGAAAAGAACCGAAAATATTCGTGTTGCCTTGTTTGAAGAAGGGTTTGGCCAGGAAAAATTTTCAGATAATAAGCTAAGACGACGTAGTGAGTACCGAATCCTTTTCCCCCCGCGTTAACCCTATAAAAGTGCTCAAAGGCACCCAAGAAATGTGGTCGTCCCACACGCAAAGAAGGCACCTCTTCACGGCAGAGCCTCTGAATGGCCTTTCGGAAAGTTTCATTTTTATGAATTCTTCCACCAGGCACAAACCATTTGCCTTTGGCAGGGTTGTTTTTTCTTTTTCCCAATAAGATCCTGCCCTTTCGATCCAGTAAGACAAGGTCAATGGCCGCCAAAGGAGCATGTTTGACGATTTGAAGAAATGTTTTTTTCGGAAGATACACGATCGTTATATTGAATTTTAACTTATCGAGGGATAGTCACGGATCTTTTTAAGGAGGTCCCGAAAGTAGATTTTAGCCAAGAGGAGTTTTCGGTTGCGCACGCAGCGAAATAGCCGGCTCCAGTGGAACTGCTTCCGGTAGGAATAGCCCTGGAAGGTGCCCGATTCCCACGCCCAGGAAAAAAACCGCTCCGCCCGCCGTTTTTCCAGATTTCTTTTTACCTGGGTTTCCACTGGCGTTCCCCTTGCCGCCCCCAGCAGGTAATCCTGAAGCCGGTCCTCCATGGCGTGTCCCATGTTTTCCGACACCTGTCCGGCGTGCCGGCGGTATTCGTAGATCGGATGTGGATCAAAAAATATCTTTGCCTTGGCCGCGCACTCACAAAGCAGGACCGCATCCGCCATTTCCTGATACTCCTCGTGGATGTGTTTTCCTACCTCTTGTGGGGAAAGGGCAAAGCAGGTTCCAGGAAAGGGAAGAAAGCTCTTGGAGTAGCGGAGGGACAATTCCCCCGTTCCCTGCAAAACAAAGGGTTTGGTTTCCTCCGGAAGGATCAGCAACGGTTGGCCGGAAAGGGCGGGAAAGACCTCGAGATTATGCGTGCAGATCCACGCCCCGCTTTGGCGGGCCGAGAACTCCACCAAAGTTCTTACGTAATCCGGCTTCAGCCGGTCATCGTCGTGCACGATGCAGAAGGGATGGGGCTCAATCAGGTTTTCCAGGCCCGTCCGAAAAGCTTTCCATTGACCGGAGCGGGGTCGTGGGGTCTGCAGAATCGCGGTGTTTTGACTGGTCTTCTGGATACGGTGGGTCATTCCGGCAGAAAGAGCCGGTCCGTCGTTTACCACCACCAGCTTGGAGGGGGACTCGGTTTGTCCCCGGATACTCTCCACACATTCCGCAAGAAACTCCTCTCGGCCGGCGGTGAGCAGCAGAATGGAAACTGAGGTTTGGCTGCTCAGGGTCTGGTGAAGCTGGCTGGCTTTTTTCCCAGGATTCTCTGGACCCTGTCTCGGGCCTTCTCCCATAGATTCCGTCGGCCTTCGAGCTTCTGATAGTGATTTGCAAATACCCGGTCATCGAGGCTGGCGTCGAACTGCGCCTCCCCTGGCGAAATTAGGGGGAAATCGGCCGGGGTTACGGCGTGCATCTCAAGACCGGCAAAATCCCGCTCGACGGTATGGGTAGCCTGCGCGTCAAAACCGATGTTCCGAACCAGATTTGCCTTGGGAACGATGCAGATCAGACGTTGAATCCAGAGGGAAAGCGTCCATCGGTAGTCCCAGGCATCCAGTTTCCGTGCATAGGTTCTCTGGAAACAACGCTCCCAGTAGGCCCACTCCTTGCGGGAGAGCCTCAGCCAGTTTCCCATTCGTAAGCTTGGTACCTCGGCTAACAGCTCTTCCTCCCGGTCGAAGAATTTCCATGCCCTCTTCCAGGTGCCCCACCCCCAGGAGTGGTGGTAGCGGGTAAACCGGTAACTGGCTTCCCCCGGCCAATCCCTGGAATCGTCATAGTTGTTGCCACACACCGCCCCCACCCTTGGATCATTCCGATACTTTTCCAGTAACGCAGCGGTAAAACGAAAGAATGTTGAATCCGGCACGGTGTCGTCCTCCAAGACGATTGTTTCCCCTACCCTTTCGAACACCCAGTCCAGTCCCCTGGACACGCTCCGGTAGCAGCCAATGTTGCTTTTTCTTTCTAGGATTTCCCAACGGCATGGCCAGTCAACCGCCTCCCGAAACACCCTTCTTGAATCCTCCACTCCCTTTTGAATTTCCGGATGGCCCGCCTTCGCTCCGTCGGAGATGCCAAAAAGGATCGGTGGTCTGGCCTGTCGCACCTTTTCCATGACCTGCCGGAGGTGTTCCGGCCGTCGGTAGAAAAAAACGCTGACAGGGGTCTGCAGGGACCAGCTCATGTCCGCAAGCTCCGCAGGATCCGCTCCAACGGACGCAGAATCTTCCGGTCAATCCGGTGGTCGGCGAGTCTTCTCCACCACGGTAGGGGTGCCGCCTGGCCCGCCCAACTCCCCTCCGCATGGTGGACGGCCAACTGGGGATGCACAGGCTTGCGATCTGAAGAAGGATAGAAGAAGTCAGAGTGATAGATCCGGATCTCTCCCAGATCCCAAAATGGACTGTCGGAGGGTTCGCTCCTCAGACGGCTCCGTCCGTGCCGTTGCAGACTCTCGGTGGCCAGGGTCGTGTTCATCACGGCTTTTTGCATGCCCCGATAACGTTCTCTCAAATCAAGAATCCAGGGATGGGCCGTCACCGACGCAAGAAATCCCAGTGCCGCCGAGTTTTTGCTGGGCCGGTTTTGGGCGGAAAGAAAGGCCAGGACACAGGGCCGCGTGAGTAGGGGGCGGATATCCCCGGTCAGCTCCATGTCGGTGTCCAGATAAACGCCACCATGCTCCGCCAAGGCATGCAGGCGGATGTAATCCGAGGCAAAGGCAAATTTCCCCTCCGCCATCATTTTGGCCACAAAAGGATGCCCCGTGGGACTGTTGGACTCGTCCCACCGGCGGACTTCCCACCCGGGAAAATGTTTTTGCCAGCTGGCCAGACACCTCTCTCCCAGCGCGGAAAGGGGCTTCCCCCCCAGCCATACATAGTGAACGATCTTAGGAATCATCTTATTGCAGAAACACCTGCTGAAATTTCTTCATCACCGCTTCGGGTTGGTAGTCTTTCCATTGATGATCTACGGATCTTCCCGCGCTCAAAGGTTGTTGGTTGTTGGTTGTTGGTTGTTGGTCAGCCTCCGACTTCCGACCACCGTCCTCCGACCACCGCCCACCGACATCCGCCCTCTGTCCTCCGCCCTCTGTCCTCTGTCCTCCGTCCTCTGTCCTCCGGGCTTCGCCAACAACCGGACGCCGGATGGCAGATGCCGGATGGCGGAGAAGCTCACAAAGCTCCTGAGCGCTGTGATAACCCACCGCTGCCTCGCCCAGAATTTCCAGATGCGCCCTCTCAGGCGAATCGGCATATGTCAGCACCGGCTTGCCTAGCATGGCAAACTCCAAGCAAGAAAGCCCAAAAGTCTCGCCGCGCATCCGCCCATGTAACATGGCATCGCAGGTGTTCAGAAATCTTCTTTTCAGGACCGGATCCGCTGTGGCTGGCAGAAAGACGATGTTCGATATCCCCGCCGCCCCGCGGAACACCCGTGTGTTTAAAAATAGAAACCAGATATTTGGATTTTTTTTAGCTATTTCAACCACCGCCTCCTGCACCCAGGGAATATCAAATGAATCATCCCCCCCATGCCTTCCGAACACCGTCGCGTCTCTCGGTATACCGACTTCCGCCCTCTGGCCTCCGTCCTCTGTCCTCTGCTCCCCGCCCTCCCTCCTCCGCCCTCCGTCTTCCGTCCTCCGTCCTCCGCCCTCTGTTCTTAGATCTCCATCCTCATCAAACAACGACACCATATGCGGTACCCACGGCGCTTTGCCGTACGCCATGACATCCGAAAGCCAAGGCGAAACGTAAGCGTAAACATCCCCGTGGAATTCAGATTCCCGGAAGATCGCGTGAACACCTGTCGGCACCTTTCTTGAGAACCCTCCGTCGTGGAATCCGTTTTTGATGCAGTAAAAAAAATCCGCTCCCTCTTCCCTTAGAATTTCATCCCGCTCCTCCGTCGAGCGATAGAAACAAAGAGGTGCGATTTCCTTCATCCGGAGGGCCACTGGGTGCTCTGCCCCCCCCTCCCTCCACGGCATCAGGAAGAATGACTGGTTGCCCAGAACGTCCCGGTTCCCGCGGGCATAGTCCATCAGGGCGATCTCCGTCCCCCGGTAGCCGAGGTAGGAGCTGTGGAAAGCTATTTTCATGCTTTTGGCGTTGAGGTGTTGAATGGTTGAGGAGTTGAAAGGAATCTTTTCAACAACTCAACGACTTCTCTTTTCAACCTTTGATTCCCCTCAACCTTTCAACAACTCATCCTCTCAACTCATAATACTCATCATCATGAAAAAAGAACTTCAACCGGTACCCCGAACGTTCCAACAATCTACACCAACTCGGATCCGGCTCGCGTTTTTCCACAATCACCCAGCGGGGACGGATTCTGGTGTTCCTTAAGGATTCCACGACACTCCACGATTCCCGTGGAGAATGGATAGCCAGAAGATCTATGGACTCTTCCAATTCGATAAGTTTACCGGCCTCCATGACTCGACAGTTCCGCACCTCCCTCGCCCGCCTTTGGGCCTTGGCCCCCAAAACTTGAATCGCTCCGGTCCACCCATGATGAATCTCCAACCCCAGCGAATGGCTTCCGATGATGCCATCACCCCCGATTTCCAGAAACTTCCCCGGCTTTTCCGGATGAAGAAACTGCCTCCAAAAGATCCGGTCTTGTTCTATCTGGCACTCGAGAACATCCGGAAGGCACCATCGGTAAAAAAGGCCCTTCCTTCTCTTGGCGTGCGTGGCCGGCGAAGTGGAGGGGATCCGGGGATATACCAGGGATTTCCATACGCGGACCAGGTTCAAGGGCAACACCTTCGGCTGGAAACCAGGATGATGTCTGCTTGAATCACATCTTCTTGAGCCTGACTTTTCCCTCTTTTACTGAGCCCGGGTTTTCTCTTCTTCCCAGACCTTGGCTGGATTGGGCGGAAATTCACGTGTTTCCCCGTTTCCACTCCCTGCAAACTCCGCCACCCTCCCCCCGGAGGGTTGCCTTGGTGAAATCCGAGGTCTGCGGTCACATCTATGCCCGCCCCTGGTCGGGCGGGGATATCCGCAAACTTGCCCTTTCCACCCTCAAAACCTTTGGTCCTTTGAGCCTTTTTACCCGTTATCAGACCGATTTCTTCATCGTTCGCCTGCCCGCGGATCCCGAGTGCCAGGTCTGGCGCGAATTTTACGCCGGGGATCCCGATCCCGAGGCCAGCGCCAGGATCCATGAGGGCTTTAGGGCCTACCATCCGGCTGACGAACCGCCCGGATCGCCCTCGCAGGGGGACTTGGCGGTGGATCCCGGGTCGGTGGACTGGGGCAGGTATGATGCGGTGATTGTCCAGGATCTATGCCTGCCAGTTTGGATGATCCGGAATTTTCCCCGCGTGTTCTGGTCCTACTGCATCGGCGAAACCGGCAGCGCCTCCTTCAAGGAGTCTTTTCGCAGGCCGGCCGCGGGTTACTCCCTTTACCTCAATGGCAGTTCTCGTCGCTGGCGGGTGCGGCCTGGTCTGCGAAGCCACGTCCTTGAATTTCCCTACATCCTTCAGGATTCGCAAACCCACGCCCGCCTGGGGGCAAGGCCTTGGAGGGAGCGCTCCGGGATTCTTCTGGAGGTCAACACGGCTGCGGCGATTCCGCCGGGGATCCGCACCCGGCTGCAGGATCTCGGTCCTCTTCAGGAGAATGTCGGCACACCGGCGGAGCGGCTCGATCGGATCCACCGATCCCGCTATTTTGTTCAGATGATCCCCAAGCGCCTTTGGGGCAACTCCCTCAACGAGGCTGTGGCCGCCGGATGCCTCGGCATCGCCAATCCTGCTTCCATGCCCAACAACCGCTCTCTGCTCATGCCGGGCCTGACCCCCTCCGACTGGGACTCCGCCGTATCCCTTCTCCAAGGCCTGGAAAAGGATCCGCACAAGGCGGAAGAGGCCAGCCTGCGCCAGCGGCGGTTGGCGGACTGGCTTCTCTGCGAACGGCCGTTGCAGGACTGGGAAAGAAAGCTGGAGGAATTCCGAAAGGGTCGTCTTTCATGAAAGATTTGCCGGCCCTTTCCATTAACTTCACGGACTGCCCCATCCACCTGGAGCATTTTTTTGTCCGCGTTCTTTCCCGCCGGTATCGGCTGGAAAGAGAGGATCGGCCCGAGTTTCTAGTGTATGCCCTGACCGGACAACGCCACCGGCTTTATAACTGCATTAAAATCTGGACCCACCATGAAGTTTACCGGCCCAACTGGAAAGAGTGCGACTACGCCGTCCTGCCCTTTTTGGGTGACGATCCCCGCCACTACTACCTGCCCATTTTCGCCTACAACCGGTCTCCGGAACCCCTCATCCGCCGTGATTCTGACTGGAATCAGATCCGCTCCGAAAAAACCCGCTTTTGCGCCCTCTTATCCGCATATGTGGACTCCTCCGTCCGTCACCGCATGGCCTTTTTTGACGAGCTGAACCGGCGCCGGAAGGTGGACTCCGTGGGCCGGGCCGCCAACAACACCGGCTGGAAGGTGGCCGGAGGGCACGATCCGAAACTGGAGGCGTTGCGACCCTACAAATTCACCATCGCCTTTGAGAACAAGGAGCTGGCCGGTTGGACCACCGAGAAAATGTACGACCCCCTGGCCGTCAACACTGTGCCTATTTTTTGGGGCGACCCCCGGGCGGTGGAATATTTTAACCCGGAGGCCTTTATCAACGCCTACGATTTCAGATCCCATGCTGAACTGGCCGATTATGTCTGCGCCGTCGACGCCGACGAAAAGCTGTATCGAAAATATTTGGAGGCTCCGCCTTTTCGCAACAATGTCCCGCCCGCGGTCTTCTCCGAAGATCGGCTGCTCGATTTCATGGAGAAGATCTTTACCACGCCGATCAAACCGATCGCCCAGCGCCGCTGGTTCTTTCCCCTGACCAAATGGCGCCTTGCGAAGCGTAATAAACTTTCCACGGAATAAGTTTACAGCCAACCGACCAGAGACCACCGACTTCCGACTACCGCCTTCTGGCCTCCGCCTTCTGTCATCAGCTGTCGGACCACCGCCCACTGACTTCCGACCTCTGTCCTCCGTCTTCCGCCCTCCCCTAATCTTCATCTTCATCTTCATCTCGCTTCACCCCCTCAACCTCTTAACGCTTCAACAATTCAACTTCCTCAACGCTTCTTCCACCAGCTCCCAGCTAGCCGTGATGGGCGCCGATGGCTGGTCATGCTTCTCCGACAACACCCAATCCTTCCCGTCCCCGATCACCGCCGAATGACGCAGTCCTCCTGCCACACACAAATCGCGGTAGCAGGGGTTCACGTAGCGGGGGCCGAATAGCTCCACCACCCGGATCCCAGGCCTGCAAAAAACAAGGTTGGTCAAAGCCGCCCCATGGGCTCCCACCACAACTTCAGCGGCGCCAAACACCTCGGCCTGTTCTTGGACGGATAACTTCCCGCAGTCCACTGACTCGAACCCCCGCTTCAGAAGATTTCCTGAGATCTCCCCTTCATGTAGCAGAGCCCGGTGTTTCGCCTCTCCCCGCCCAATGAATATTTTTCGGCCTGAACCGGTTTTTTTTACAGAAATAGTGCCTTGCAAGAATTCCACTGTCTCCGGCGGCACCACCCCAGGCACTCCAGGCAGGCTAGGCAAGATGGCGTCCTCCAGACGGAACGCTTTGCTTCGGCCCGAGAAGGTAAGACATCGCTCCGTTGCAACATTCAATGCCCGCAGGGTCTCTTGTTGGAACGGTTGATCAGAACCATTGATCAGGAAATGGTCAAACGTGGCTAAGTCATATCCGGCCTGCTGGACGATTCGAATTCTAGGCAACACATCAGTCATCCAGTGGAAGTAGGTATCACCCCCCGTACTAGCCAAAACCAGGGTTTTTCCCGGAATCAGTTTTGGAGAGGGCAAAGCGAGCCTTCGAAAGGTCCAGTTCTCCTCTGCTTTCCGCCCCCATTCTACCGACACGTCCGCTAACAACTGCCCGCCATTGTCCACTACGCCCACGGTCGGCCCAAACACCTTTACACTTTCATACCTTCGCACCCACGTACCCAGATAGGATATGGAATTGGGCTCCAGCAGCGGATGCCGATGAGGCAAGATCAGCCGGGAAGGTATCGCTTCCTTCACTCTTTCCGGATCAATCGTCTTCGCCCCCTCTGGCTTGCCATGCCTCACCCCCGTCGGTCCACCTGTTGGCATGCCCAAACCCTTGGCCGCCTTGCGCACACTCCGCCCCACCCTCGCCCTTATCGCTTTAAGCCCCACTGATTCCCTTCATCTTAGTCTTAATCTTAATCTTAATCTTAATCTTCATCTTAATATTAATCTCATGTTACCCCTTCAACCCCTCAACCCATCAACTATTCAACCACCCTCCGTCTTCCGTCTTCCGACCACCGCCCACCATTTTCCTTCATCTTAATCCCAACTCTCCCTACTCAACCCCTCAACCATTCAACTTTTCAACTTTTCAACCCGCTTCCGTCTTCCGTCATCTGCTCTCAGTCCTCAATCAGCCCCCTTTCCCTTAAAACCTTCTCATCTTCCGGTCTTCGCAACAGGCTTCGCCAGTTTTCCGGCAGTGGGAATCGTGTATGCGTTCGGTTGATTTTCATGCGGGGTTTGTCGACGTTTTGGGCAACTTCTTGGGTCTGTATCCCCCGCTCCTCCAGCCAGTATTTCGAAGCAATAAAGACGTAATCTTCCCTTTGCAGGTAAATGGGCAGAGGTTGCCGGAGTTGGGCGGCCACGTGCATCTGGGAGTCCAAGATCCGTTCCTGCCGGACCATGCCGATTCCATAATACAGCGCGATGATCCCCACGTTCAGAAAAGCTGCGATCATTCCCAGAACGGCAAAGGACCTGACCCAGGTCCCCTTCCAGCCTTCTAACCTTTGCACCTTCTCACCATCCAACCCTCCGCCTTCTAAACCCTTCAACCCCTCAACCCTTAAACCCCTCCACCCATCCGATCTGGAGCTCCCAAACCCATACGCCACCAATGGCATTAACATCCCGATCACCAGCAGCCAGTTCTGCGGGGTCCATCGGGCCCACCAGATCTGGGAAAAATACGAAGAGCCGAAGGAGGCCAAGACCAAAAACCACCCTGGGGCGTACTTCCATTTGCCGGCGGCCACCAGGCCGAGGCATCCCAGCCCGGCCAGCAGGAAGGCGGTGCTGTAAAAGGGACCAAATCCTCCCGCCCGTGGATCGGGGAACAGGTCCTCAAAGATCCGAATCTCCCGCCGCGTGGTCCAGAAAGGCGGCTTCAGGTTGATTTTATCGGGCGATCCTTCCGTCATGGAAAAGGCGCTCGCCGCAAAAAGCACTGGCCTCGGCAGGTTAATATATTCCTGCACCCGTGCTGCCCCACCCCCCACGCCACGGTTGAAGGTTTTGATGTCCGACTCAGCCAAAAGCCGCTGCCAGCTCAAAGAGCCAAGACCCACGTAGTGATAGCAAGCCACCGCTGCAGGCACGATAATCAACACACCGATGCCAAATATTTTTTTGGTGCGTTTTGATAAAAGGTTTCCCTGATACAGGAACACGGCCAAAACCAGGCAGACAATGACTCCATAAAAAATTCCTGAAGTTTTGCAAAGGCAAAGGGCCAAAAAAGAGGCTAACAGTGCCACCGCATCTCCAAGGTCTTTAGCGTGGTGCTTCCAAAAACGTAAGCTCGCCATGACAAGACAGCAAAAAAGAGAGGCAAGCTGACCGTCGATCTGAAAACTGGAAATCTGATAAATGGAGACAGGATTTAGTACAGCCAAAGCAGCGAGGAAAAAAGTGGGTTTTTGCGCCAGCCCTGATTTTACAAGCCCCCCGACTGCAAAACAGAAACAGATCCAGATCATCACTAAATTGAATCCTTTGCCTCCTTGCCAGTTGTCGGTGACATGAGCCAGGAAACCGGCAGTCACATGGCCCAGGGCCAGTTCATTCATGGCTGGCTGGCCAATCATCAGGTTTCGTACTGTGATCCCTCGGGTCGTTATCCCATCCCAACTAAAGTCCATGAAATGACCCATTACCCAGCTGAACGCCAAGGGCAGCAGCACGGCGATGCATGTTAAAATGCAGGAAATGCCAACTTGGCCCCAGATGCCAGATGCCGGATGCCGGATGCCGTCCGTCTTCTGGTCTCTGCCCTCTGTCCTCCGCCTTCCGTCCTTTATCTTCTGCCCTCCGTCCTCCGCCTGCCGCCTACCGCCCACTAACGACTTAGTCCTTAGTCCTCCAGTCCCAAGCCCTAAAACTTCCTTCATCTTCATCATAATCCTGATCCCCGCGCCTTCGGCGCGCCCACCGCCCACTGCCCACTGCCCACTACCCACCAACAAGGTTCCAAAAAACGTCGCTCCGACCCACACCACCGCATGCCAACTTTCAATCCTTCCCCCGTGTTTCAACACTGCCAGAAGGAATAAATCCAGCACCACCCAACCCGTCAGCATCCCCACGCCGAGAGGCCATAGAAGTTTGGAGATTCGGTCGTTCAGCTTATGACTCTTCGTTCACGGTTACGTTTACGTTTAAGAATAATTTCCGATATCCACCATTGCCGAAGATCTTCCCTCAACTTTTCAACTCTTCTACACCTCAACCTGTCTCCCAACTTTCCTCCGTCTTCCGTCATCAGCTCACCGCCTACCGACTTCTGACAACCGACGTCTGCCCACCGCTCACTGCTCCCCGCCCGCTAACGAATTAGTCCTCAGTCCTAAAACCCCCTTAATCTTCATCTTAATCTTAATCCCGCGCGCCAAAGGCGCGCTAGCCGAGCCAAGGCGTATACTCCGGCACCAGGTCCTTGATCTTCTGCTTCGCCCCCGCCGTGTTCCCCTTGGCCGCCTCTGCGATGATCTCTTGGATGGATCCTTCCAGATTTTTAAGGGAAGCCGTCAGTCCGTTTTGTGGTCTGAGCCGCCAGATCTTTGGATTCTCCGTTTTCTCCGTGA
>Ga0194134_10003412_pt1 | contig 17160 bp, 2 predicted proteins | sample TA2KigOff0mmetaG_FD_148602 | JGI IMG/M metagenome (GOLD analysis project Ga0194134, IMG submission 148602) | Freshwater microbial communities from Lake Tanganyika, Tanzania - TA2015056 Kigoma Offshore 0m | ecosystem: Environmental > Aquatic > Freshwater > Lake | place: Tanzania: Lake Tanganyika... | reverse complement strand
GCCCGCTGTGGGGCAGCGTGTTGGTGTTCATCGGCGCCTGCCTGGGGGCGGAGGCGGCCTTCCTGATCGGCCGCCACTGGCTGCGGGAGTGGACCCAACGGCGCCTGCAGGCCCTGCCGCGGCTGCAGGCGGTGGAGCAGGCCGTGAGCCGCGAAGGGCTCAAGTTGGTGCTGCTCACCCGCCTCTCGCCGGCCTTTCCCTTCTCCTTGCTGAACCTTGCCTATGGCCTCAGTGCGGTGAGCCTGCGGGATTACAGCCTGGGCTTGATCGGCATCCTGCCCGGCACCATCCTGTTCTGCGGGTTGGGTGCTTTGGCCGGTGATGTGGCTCGTTTCGGCACGGTGCTCTCCGGTGATGCCGACCCCTTCACCTGGGGGCTGCGGGTGATCGGCGTGTTGGCCACCGTCGCCGTGGTCTGGCTGGTGGGTCGGGCCGCCCGCCGTGCCCTTCAGGAGTCTGAGATCTCCGGTTGATCCGGCAGCCGCCAATCCCGCAGGGCTGCGATCAGCACAAACCAGATCAGGCGCAGCCGGGCAAACGGGCCAGTACGCGCGGACAGTTCGGCGTACTTCGCCCGTCCGCATTCGGTCTTGATCCACTGAAACCCAGGGTCGGCGCCCGAGGGGAATTGAGACCAAAACTGAGGTTTGCGATTCATGCCGTATAATTCTTAAGAATTTTTACTGATCAGGTCGATGCCTGTCCTCGGGAAAACTGACTAATGAGCACATATCAAAACGGTGATGTTCGCTACGGAGTTCTCTACGAGGAAATTCTCCAAGGCACGCTAACTTTTAACAGCTCATATAGCAACCTTATTAGCAAAGGGTATCGACTTTTTGGCGCCGGCAATGTCTCGTACATTCTGATCCCCTCAGACGGGGGTGGATTCGATGGAATTATTCTGACAAGTGGCAATTACCAAGACTTCTACGGTGATCATACCAAGAATGGCCTGAAAGGTGGAGCAATACATGAAGCAGGCTTCTACAAGAACGCAAAAGTTGTTGATTACGGAGACGGAACCTATGATATTCAAGATTTTGAGTATTCTAGAAATCTGATCGCCTCAATACCCCTTGGGGGAATGACGGTTGATCAATTCTTGGCGGCATTGGCAACGCGAGGTAACACATACAGCCCGCTTAATCTCATCAAGGAACTTTTAAAGACCGATAATAGGATTTCAGGAGATAACCAGGGCGAGTCAACAGTCGTAGATGGCTTTGACGGTAATGATGATTTCTATATCAGCTCCAGTGCACAATTTGCGCGAGGTGGAGCTGGCAACGACCTCTTTCAAGGAACACCTACCGGTGCTGCCATCCTCGATGGGGGTCTAGGAGATGACAGGTTTGATGGCTCTTCAGGAAGTAGTGATCGAACCAAGCAGTACCTCTGGGTCGGAGGTAAGGGAGAAAATCTTTATCGGGGCCCAAATCTCAACACAATCGTTGTGATTGACCAGAAGACGTCGGGTCAAGCATCCGATATTATTACCTACGCTGATCTGGTTCTTGCGCGTCAAAACCAGAAGACAGGCTATGTGGTCGTCAAGACTTCGACCCCAGACGTTAATCAGCTAGATCTTAGGTTTGTCGATCAGCCACTAATTGATTCAACTGGTAAGAAAGTAGCAGAATCAGGCTACTTCAGTGTTCTCTATAAAGGTGTTGAACAAGTCAAGATTAATCCCATGAGTGGCGGATGGAGTCTCAATGGCTTCATTGCTGAGAAAGACCCCTACGAGAACAATATCCGTGCTGCTATTGCAGTAGCCAGTATGGAACAGCTCATTGTTCCCTCCAACTACTCTGCGACGGCGCTTCAGGAAATCAAGAAAGACTATGGTTTGACCACAATCTCAGATCGGGCCACAGTTGACCTGCGCGGCCAAACCTTGCTGGATAAAAGCAGCTATGTGTCGATTGCTGACCGCTTTTTCCTCACCGAGATCAAGCAGAATAACGCTACAGGGCAGCTTGAACTGATTTTCAATCAGACTGTTGGCACTATTGGATCAACCACGATTTATGAACTCGATAGTGCAGGTAAACCTATCAAGTATGCTTACTTTGGGTCGCTAAAAAAAGACGGGAATAAGGTCATTACATCTATTTCTAATCAACGCGATACGAGATATCTCGCAGTCCTCACGAGCGGCTGGTCTAGCCAATCTGGTCTCCTGATGGAGGGACAAGGCAACTATGGATCATCGGGAACTCAGTCATATCAATTTACGTTTGGCAAAGACACAGTGGCCCCTGCGATTCAATCGATTCGTCAGGAGAATGGAAAGATTGTGATTGTGTACTCGGAGAATGTGCAATTAACCTCCAGTTCAGCTGCAAATCCGATTGCCTATCTCAGCCGTGTTGCGCGACCCACCAGCATGTCTGATGTGGTTTACACATTCACCTCAGCGGATGCAGTTATCGAGGGCAATACGCTTAACCTAGTTCCGAAAACAGTTTTAGATGGTGAGTATTACTTGATAGCAGCCTCAGTCAAGGATGCTACGGGAAATATCTCACAGAATCCGTCAACTTCACCACAGCTCACGTTTGAAGATCCCCTTGCCGCAGCGCGTAGGGTCACGATTGACCGTAAACAGGATAATTCTTTCTTGTTGCCAGTCACGGTCTATCGAACTGGAACTGATTTGACCAGCAATTCTTGGTCTTTTAGCTGGGCTCAGGCTGGCAAATCAACCCAAAATAGCCCGTCAGTCTACTTTTCAACTAACGACTATCCATCGGGTTCGGGTTACATTTATACCACAAAGCAGAATGCCACACCACTGCTTGTCACGATCGATGATTTTGTGGCAGAGGGTGTCCACCGTCTTCATAGCATCCAGTATCACGGCTTTGGCTATTCCTCAAGCAGCCTGCTCGATACCCCAGAAGAGATTAATGCTCAGCTTAAGGCGTGGGGCCTGGAGCCCGGCAGCTTAGATCTCAATATTGTTGGCAAAGGGCTAACCCCAGAGGCTGCATTAACGAGTTTATCGCTCTCTAAATCGACATTAGATCTTTCAAACCCTTCCGATTTCATTAGCGGTAATATTCAATTCAGCTTTCAAACCGGTGACCCCTACTATGACCGCAACGCTCAGATTTCGAGCTTGAACTTGCGTTATGGAACTCCAACCACCTGGGGGTTTAGCTCTGGCCCGAGTTTTTACCTCAACCGTAGTGGAGAGATCTTATCCAGTGATCAAGCGGCAGTTTTTCAGCTGAACACGTCCAATCATTTCGGTTTACAAGCAGGTGAGTATGTGCTCCAAGAAGTGGAGGTGCAATGGGATTCACCGCGTTCGATTAAGCAGTCCCTCACGCCTGAGCAGGCTGCTGCCCTGGGACTGCCCAAGAACTTAACCCTTGTTGGTCATCAAACCAATGCGCCCAAGCTTGTGCGCGAACTGGTCGACTTGAAGTTTTCCAGCAATCAACTTGATTGCTCCACTGCTGATACGTCGTTGTTTGTGACGGCCAAGGTCAAAGTCACAGGCTTTGAGCCAACAGCTCGATCATTTTTGCAGGAAGGCATAAACCTTGGCTGGCAGACTCCTGAGTCCAGCCAGACGGCCTACATGGCCGGCTGGAACACTTTTTTTTCTGAGTCCCTGTCGCCAGTCCGATACGTGTCGGTTGACGATGGTCAGGCAGTTCTCATTGAATTTGAAGGCCTTCTGTCGGTTCCTGAAAATACATTTACCGGCTCATATGTGCTCAGAAATGTCACTCTTCTCAACAGAAGTGACTACAACCGTGGGGACACCTCAACCACACTTTTGATTAGTGAGCAGATCCCCCAATTCGCCTACACATTGAATGTTTCTGGTGGCCGCGTTGTCGCACCATTTCAGCTCACCGATGTGGATCCTCCGATTACCGCATTACAGCCAACATTACTTGATGTTGATCAGGTGTCGATTGCAAGCCCTGGTTCTCGTGCGGATGTTGGCTTGCAGCTCTATGTCAATAAGCAGACTGTCCCTCAATCTCCAGTTGATAATTTCTATACATATTTTTTAAAAGCTTATTTTGGTTTGGCCGATGATGCCCCCAACCCTGTCGGACTAGCTGTTTTAACAAGTCCATCAGGGCGTCAGTGGAAAACGATCTTCATCACAGATCAGGACCAAGTCTCGCCTGAAGACTACTGGCGAAATTCATATCCATCGGTGATTAAATATCAGCCGAAAATTTCTTTCACTGCATCTGATGAGCCCGGCACCTGGCGTCTTTCTCATTTTTCGCACTGGTCTGGCTCTTCCCTCCGCTCCGACGCCGGCCTTGGTATTAATGCGATTTATGGAACTGCAAAGCGTTATTTCGATGATCAGTTATCTGAACTCAACACAGAGGTGCTGGCAGCCAAGCTGAGGGTACAACCTTCTGACTTGCAGCTTCAGGTGGTGAATCCTTTTTTTTCTGGAACTTTACCCTCTGCGTTGACAACTTCTCCCCGGATTTACGGCTACACACTCGAGTTTGAACAGCGTCAGGTTGCTGCAGGAGCCTCCCAGTTACTACAGGTCACATTGGAGACTGCAGAGCCCCTATTGGGTACTAAGGGTGTGCTCGCCTCCGACGGATTCAATTCTGCAGCATCTGTGATCGCCTTACGCTTACGCCACGAAGCCGAACATCTCCTCTCCAATCGAACGGATCTCTCCGTAAAACTTTCCAGATCCAATATCACCTCCGAGACATTACTGCCTAGTGGTCGATATCGCACGCAATTTAGATCTCTCATTAATGTTCCACCCCAGCTCTATGGTGGGCGTTACATTGTCGATCAGCTCTATGCACTCACGCCACTTGACGTCATAGGAAATCAAGAAAAGTATCGTCGTACCTATGATCATATCCCCCTGTTACGTCTTCCTGATGATTTACGCTTCGAGGACGCTCAGTATGGATTGAGTCCTGGTCTGGTGCGTGGGCTCACCCCCGACCGGATTGCTCTTCTTCAGCATCAGGCTTCACTTTACTCATCTATCTCTCAATCTACCTCTGTATTCGATTTTATTGTTGATGGTGCTCCTCTTCCAACAGATCATCTCAACCCTGCGCGTGCCGATGATTTATTGGATGTTGTCTTTTCGGCCAAGGTTGTAAAGCTCTCGCAACTCGCCCCTGAAGCTGCACTGGAGTTCAGTCTGAGCGTAGCAGGTTATCAGGCACTCTTGGATGCCAATCGTGATTTGCTTTCGGTATCCAATCGAATTGATTCTCTCTTTGATGTCAGCCGGCCTGAACAGGGGCTTTGGGTTTCTTTGGTTCATTCTGAGACCGGAACAACCTCATTGGTGCTCGCTTCTCGTGCCAGCCAAGTTGCATCCACGGATCGGCACCAGTTTGTCGTCAATCTTGATCGCACCTTCCTCAGTGGCGATTACCGAGTTGCCAACTTGCAAGTTAGTTACAACGGCCTCCTCCCCCCAAGCCTGTCGTCGTCACAGCTGGCCAATGGTCTTTCATCCGCCGAGCTCCGTTATCTCGACTCCCGATTCGGCGCGCTGTCTCAGTTCACAATTGAGAATTCAGCTTTCATCACACCCTCACTCAGCTTGCACAAGCTAGGATTTGACCGCTGGAGCCCGCCGCCCATGGCTGTCGTCGTTCGCGATCAAACCCCTCCCATCATAACCGCTCCATCGGGTTTGAAGGACGCCACGGTCATCCTCGCCCTGGAGTCCACCCGAGGCACCATCGGACGCTTTACAGCCAATGAGTCCGTGACTTGGTCGATTGACTCGCGGGGGCGTGACGCAGCGCTGTTCGTGGTGTCGACCAACGGTGAACTGTCTTTTGCTAGCACCCAGATTCGAGCTCAGCCTAAGTACAGCGTGGATTTGCAGGCCACGGACCCCTCTGGTAATCGCACGACACAGACCCTCATTCTCCAATCACCGTCAGAACCCCCCACGCCAGTCGATGATTCCGGTGATACCTCAGTCGTCGTTCGCGATCAAACCCCTCCCATCATAACCGCTCCATCGGGTTCGAAGGACGCCACGGTCATCCTCGCCCTGGAGTCCACCCGAGGCACCATCGGACGCTTTACAGCCAATGAGTCCGTGACTTGGTCGATTGACTCGCGGGGGCGTGACGCAGCGCTGTTCGTGGTGTCGACCAACGGTGAACTGTCTTTTGCTAGCACCCAGATTCCAGCTCAGCCTAAGTACAGCGTGGATTTGCAGGCCACGGACCCCTCTGGTAATCGCACGACACAGACCCTCATTCTCCAATCACCGTCAGAACCCCCCACCCCAGTCGATGATTCCGGTGATACCTCAGCTGAATTGCCAATCGTTTTGATTGATTTACCAACAAACCTCCGTAGCTTTAACGTCGCCAGCCTGCCAAATGTCAATACCTTCCCTTTCGCAAAGCTAGGCGTTAACAGCAAGCTTTTGAATTGGTCGCAAGTCAATTTCACCAACTTATCACCGGAAAGCCTGCTTGCCATTGACTGGGCACAAGTCGACTACGTTAAGGCTCAGAAATCTTCCAGTTTCGGCTTGCAATATATTGATTGGCAAGAGCTTCATGCTAACTCGAAAACCGCAGCTGCTGCTTACAAGCAGATCTCATGGAGCAAGCATGCAATTACCGCAGACGTCGCTGAATCTCTCAATCCCGCGCTGCTTGACTACCGACTCTTCGATCCTTCCAAGCTTATTGACGCCAACGCGTTTCCCTTTAGCCAGCTCGGTTCTAATCACTCGAAATTTGATTGGTCAAAACTGTCATACGACCAGTTAACGGCAAATTCCATCGCTGACATCGACTGGACTCGAGTAGATTACATTAAGGCCCAAAAATCCAAGTCCTTTTCATTTGACAATGTTGATTGGGTTGAGGTCAATGGCTCCACCCGTGCCCCTGCTATCTACAAGCAAATGGCATGGGGGTCCCGTCCCATCAGCTCAGATGTCGCATCTGGCTTGGTCTACGCGCACCTTGATCTCGCCAAATTTGACATTTCCCGGCTCGCTGATATTAACGACATTCAATTTCAGACACTCGGCCAAAACTCCAGCAAATTCCCTTGGGCCAAAGTCAACTACGGCATTCTAACCGCGGAGAGTCTGTCTTCGATTGATTGGTCCCGCGTCCCCCTGGCCAAAGCATCTCTGGCACCTAGTTTCCAGCTCGCCCATGTGGATTGGGATGAGGTGAGTGCCAGCAAAACTGCGCTTGCAGCCGCCACCACCTGGTTCAAGAGTGCAGCGGCAACCAACCTGCTTGCCTCTGCTGCCGCCGACGCCCTCACGGGCCTCAATCCCACCGCCCTCCTCGGTGCCCACAAGTTGGTGACATTCACCGCCGCCGGTACCACCTATGGGCTGGTGACGACGGCGGTGGATGCCTACCGTGCCCGTGCCGCCAGCGGGTTGGTGGGCGGTGGCGGTGGCCATCTGGCCGAATTGGAGACGGAAGCGGAGGCCTCGGCGTTGTCCCAAGCCCTGTTTGATCCCCTGACCGGTCTTCTGCGTCCCAGCACCCCTCTTTGGCGTCAGCTGTCAGGAAGCGTGGCGAAGGACGGCGGTCATTCCCGATACCTCTGGCTCGGAGGCAGTGACGCCGACCAGGAGGGCGAATGGAAGTGGCTCCGCGGTGGGGAGATCAGCCTGGACCGGGTGGAATGGGGTGAGGGTCAGGGTCTGCAGGAACCTGACAACTTTGGACCTGGCGCCGGCCAGGACGCACTGGCGCTCGCACTCCAGCGCTGGCCATTGGCGGCGAAGGTTGGCGCTCAGATTGGTGACGCCGGCGAGTGGAACGACCTGTCGAGCAGCAACCGCCTCGGCTTCCTGGTGGAGTTCTAGAGAATTTCTACACTTGACATTTATCTTTGAGATCATTAGACCATGAATACTGTCACTATCCCTACATAGGTTTTCCGCTTCAAACCATGGATCCCGACGCTGCTGATCCACGTACCCGGATCGAAGCTCAAGCCCTTATTGACCTTGAAATGGCGAGCTTTACGCAAGCAATCGCCATAGACAGTGGAGATCTGAAGATCTATCTTCACCTTCCAGGTGGCCCTGTTAAGGTCACGGGAGGAGGTTTTGGCCACCAAACCATTCAGTCTCTTCCTATTTCAAGCGCTCTATATACCTTTATTCGCCATCGACTACTAAGGCTTGATCGCTTACTTGCTCTTGATTTTGCTTTCACCTCAAAAGTCGGCGAAGCTGATGTCGCCATCTATCTTGACACTGAAATTCAAACAGATCTGCCCCTGACCCTTGGAATCGCCGTTCAAAATACTGAATATGGTCGTTCTTGGTGGGAGATTTTTCTGAATGGCACTGCTCTAGCTGACGACACCGACTATTTGCATTATGTCTTGATTCACGAGCTCGGCCATAGCCTTGGTTTGGAGCATCCCTTCGACAACAGTGACGGTGATTTCTATGGGTCGCGCTTGCCGGAACTAAGTGCGTATCCAGAGCAAACTGTCATGTCGTATCGAGAACCCTTATTGGGTTCCTGGCCCACATGGTTTACCAGTAGTGACTTGAATGCATTGATCACACTCTGGGGCGCAGAGAGTTCCGCTCCGATAGCTCGCGTTCAACCCAAGCTTTTCGCGCCCACGCGCTCAGAACGATTGACGCCTTCGCTTCTTGGCAGCAGCCTCGTGATTTCTGAGGATGATCGATCTCGTTCCATTGATTTGGTCTGCTCCGCATCGAGTGATTTTTTGGAGATTCATAATTCTGCCGATGTTCTCATTCAGTTGACAGCGGCTTCCTCCCCATGGACCTCCGATGCCTACGCTATTAATTTTGGTTCTCCCGCCTCTAGTGGAACACGGCAACGCATCAGCTTGGTGGGCAAAGCACGATATTTTCAAACCATCGATGCAGACGACTCCGCGTATGTGGCCGTCCAGTTTCAGGACAACACGGATGCAGCTTTTTTCCTCCATGATGCCTACAGTCCGATTTATGTGGATGTTCCCCGTTTAGTCGATAGCAGTGGTCGTCCCTGTGCTCCACGCTTCGCCGGAATCGATGTCGTGTTCATGGAGACCGCTGGTGGAACGTCGATCGTCGATCTCAGTAGTCCAGACTTTATTACCGGCGATCTCACTGTGTATGGCGCTTCCCAAGGCACCTCGATCTTCTGGGGATCGAACGGCCATGATTCTTTTATCAGCCGTGGTGGCGACTCACTCATCTACGGCGGTAGTGGTGTGAATTCTTTTTATTTGGGAGCAGGTGTTGATGTCCTTCAATATCACCCTGGCCAGGCAGCTGCTGATGTTGTTTATGGCTTCAACCCTGTCACTGATGTCCTTGAACTCTGGACAGTTAAGGATGCTCCCTCCCAGGCACCTACGTTCTCGACATCACATGGAGTCACCACCATGGATTGGATGGGCAACTCCGTTGTCTTTCTACTTTCTGATGATGACAATCGCCTGACGACCATCGCTCGAACCATAGATCTAGCTTTGACTTGAGTGAGCCTTCACATGCACGCAATACATCATTGACCCGCCCATCGGCCAATTGCAGCAACCACCATGCAGCCAGCCCAACCTTCTTGGTCTTTAATCTATGCCGATGAGGTCACTGCCTTAGATGACCTCGAGCTAGGTAAGCGTGGTAGGGATGTCCTTGCCTCGTGGGTGACCGGAATCTCTTTGATTTCTGATTCCAGCATCCAATGGCAGTATGAAACCGGTACGACGGAAATCAAACGCTCCTGGCCAATACCAGCAGGATCCCTTGCAACAGTTCCCCGTGTTTGGACCAGCGAGGGTGCTTTCGACGCTTACAAACTCTGGTTTAATCAGGAATCCAGATCTCCCTTAGGTTCTCTCACTCTATCCCTGGATCGGGAGACATTGAAACGTGATCATTTCAACCAGCAGCACAGTTCATGGCTGGTTTCGCGTCGAAGAGCCGATCCCTTCCATGGATTCAGTACTAGTGACGTTCGCTTATCTACTGGTGGTGGCCACTATTGGTTTCGCGGACGAAGAATTAATGCTGCTGATGCAGGGTTAGTCTCATCCTCGGCATCCGACAATACGAAAGAGGTTGATGAGCGTTTTAAAACGTTCGCACGTCGCTTTTCCGATCCTCGTACCTTGTATGCCTATGGAATTTATACGGACGAAAAGGGAGTTCGACGGCTAGCACGGCTCACCAATTCAAAGGACCCGATCTATGCCCGCTGGAGTGACGGTTGGTCATGGGTTGCTACTTTAAAGGCCGCTGGGGATAACGTTTATGATATTGAGTCAACATGGGACAAAAGTGCACTTCCAGTCACTCTTACTATCAATGGTTCTACTCCGAGTTTTGGTATCGTAGCCATTGGCGCAGCTGTCGATACTCAACAGCCCCTATCTCAATATAGCCCTTATCATCCATTTAGGCAAGAACTCTTTTTCCTTAGCCAGGATCTACAGGCAGCCGACCATCAATTACCTCTAACTAACACTTCTGTCCGAGGGGAATCTGTCGTAGCACTGTTTCAACTCCGTAATCATCTCTATTACCTTAGCCGCCATCAGGTCTCGCGGTTCCAGTCGATTTACCACTACGATCACGATAAGAAGGACACACTTGTTCTCGAGCTAGGCGCCTGTGGCGATGTTATTTCTACACCCCAATCGTTAGTCTGGTCAGATGCACGCACCAGTCAGCTTCATTCGGCAACCTTAATCGGATCAGTTGATCCCACCAAATCTTCTGACCCTACACGGTTCAGTGTCCAAGCCCTTGGCATCTTTGGCAGCATCATCGATTCCGTTTCCTGTGGAGATCTGGCGTATTTCATTGTTCTTGAGCAAGATAGTATTTCATATCAAGTTAAAACCACTCTGCTTGATCCTGATACTTTTCTAGCTACTCCATCGACAGCGTCTTTCCAAGCACAACGGAGAACTCTTTATGTCACAGATGGCACGTTGAAGGGAACCAAGCAAATTACAACGCCAGATGCTTCTGCTTCCTATTTACCTCTGTATCTTGCGGCCAATGATAACGGTCTCTATGTCGTCACAACGAAGCGTGATACTTCGAATCGAACAACAGACGCTTCACCGTTAAGTACGGGTTCATCATCCCGATACGGTCTTGAACTGCATCAAAGCGTCCCTGGTGTCAATGATTTTAAGGAGTCATCCGAATCTTTTGATACAAGCCCCAGTTATGACCTTAACGGTGTTCACCTTGGAGGAGATCTTAATCATATTTGGCTTCTACCCCCCCAGGATCCCAAGGTTTTTGTAGAGGAAGTACCAGCCAACGTGGAATGGAAACAATCATCAATTGACCCAGACCATTATGTTTCATCCACCAGTACTGTAACGGCTTTTTCCCTTAAACGTACTTTTAGCGATCTTGGCGTTGATCCAACTAGTCATACTGCTACCCAATCTAACTGGGTTAGTTACTTCAATGATGATAAGTCCATACCCAGACCACATACAGAGGTTCACGCAAAGGTCGTGGAGGAGGGTGATCACGCCATCATGCCAGCCCTCCATGGACAAAAAAAATATAACGACGTAAGCTGGCGCGTCTCCAACTCAGCGTTCTATCAGCCATCGGAGCCTAAGCCTCCTGCTTATTACTTAGAGATCCCGCAGGTTATCCCAGATATCCGCCTTAGCCGCGAGATCGAGCATCACTTCTATAACTATAAGTTCTCACATAGTTCCGCCCTCTATAACGCTTCCTCTAAAATCTTAGCCTTTTATGAATTACTTACGTTTCAGCCCGAAGAGCTGTTCAAGACCACTCTCAATGCGCTCTCTAAATTCAAACGCTTTAATATTCCGCACTTCCTAGGAGCACTTATTAAGGACTCGCAAGACCTCTCAAATCTTTTAACCACGACTACAGATTGGACTCTTAGTCTCCTCAAGCACCGCGATAATCCAGAGGTATTGCGGCGACGTGCCACGATTGCATCGACTGCTGCCAAATCAGCCCTTAAATCAATTAAGGAATTTCAAGAGCTTGAAGCATTTTACGAGAGCCTTTTCTCATCAAACCAACTCAATATTGACCTTTACAAATTTTCGGAGTTTTCCACTTTCAAGAATTTCTTGCCACTTCTCCATACGGCTTCTGTCTCTGCCCATCTCAAGCTACCGCAGACTCCTGCTGAGCTTATCTTTGCAGAACCCGAAGACTTTACATTTGCGCGTGCTTTTCGTTCGTCAAAACCTCCTGTTTTGGTTGCTACCCAGCTTAATGAGATCCTAAGTGCCCAAGAAAAGAATAGCAAGATAAGAAAGAATAATGTCGATTACACTCCATCGATTCGGTTGCCTTCTGAGCAGGTTGTCGAGGATGACAAGATTTACTTCAAAGTACCTGTCCTTGAAACAGCTTCAAACGTAAGCGAGCAAGGTACCTCCTCTACGTCAGAAATATTATTAAATCTGCTCTGGGGCAATTTTAACTTTGCCTATGAGGGTATGGAATATGCGTTGATTAATGCTGGCGGTCAACACCTCCCTCTTCAGATCATTGATCGCTCTCGGGACTTCGAGGCAAGAGGTTTACTTGTTTTTGCAGAGCAACGTGCCGAAGCATTTTCTGAGATCTTGTTCAGCTTCATTACTGCTGGATTGGGTCAAGTACCGCGACTTGCACGACTCCTCAGCACAACAACAGCCGCTTCTGGTTTGACTCGTTTCACAACCGCTGTAAAAGGCATTGATATTCTGGGCAATCTCTTAGAAAAATCAGCCCGGCTAATTCCTTTTAGCACTGCTTTTCAACTGGTCTTAAAAGAGATTGAAGTATTCTCTTCGGTCTATTCCATTCAAGATCGCGATGAATTTATAGAATCATTTGATCAGTTCAGTGCCAAAATTATTAACTCACTTCGTAGACATTCTGCTCCTCTTTTCAAGGAGTCCTCCCTTGGGCTTGCTCAAGCGCAGTCAACTTCTATTTCTGCACCAACATCGACATCACTATCGCAGCTTGATGATCAGCAGCAGATAGCTTTTAACAATGATGAAATCAATAGCCCTGCAGCCCTTGAGCCTCCTAATTCACTTTATGGTGCTGAAGACTTATACACCCAACTAACCAATTTTATCGCTGAGATGGCAGTTGGACTTGCTGAAGGCAACTTGTCCGATGACCTTCTCAACGAAATACGTCTCAATACTACCGCTTCCAATCTCCAACTCCTAACGAATACCCTCGCTGCTCACCCTGTTAGCTCAGAAGACTCGCTTACCCTTTTTGGTACTTCTGATTTCAAATCTCATATTGAGAACGTTCTTCAGATCTCTCTCCCCGAGCCAGCGGAAGATCTTTCTACGCGATCCCTCATCGCCTCGCTCTTGAAGTCTGAGCCTACTGTCTCTTCAGAACCACAGGGTTCCAGTCTCGATTATTTCCTTGGCCCTACAGGTTCATATGTGAGTCAACAAGGAGATCAAGTTGTCAACCTCAATCGCTCCCAAGATTTTTCGTTGTTCCATCAGATCCCCTACGAATCACAACCACCTCTGGCACTTGTTCTCTCGCTCAATGTTGATCGGCCTGAATTGACCGATGGATTGTCATCTTTTTCGCTTCTTTTAAACCATCGATTTAACGTGGAGTTTCAAGATATATTGGCATCAAATGAAGTCTTCGACTTTTTTGAGAATAATCCTGAGGTTGACGAACTTATCCATGGAATCTCGTCGCTTAGGGCTGACATTTCTGGTAAATTCCTCCCTAAGATCGCCCTAGATTTTGATTCTTATCATCGTACTTTTCTCGGAGTCTCCAGCCCCGTCTTAGAAGATAGTCCCTTTTGGTTGGAACACTCCCCTGAATTTTGGGCTGATTACAATGCTAATCGTCTTCCTGTTAATTCATTTAATCATGGTGATTTAGTCATTGTATCTCACCTTGTTGAACGGCGCCCCCAACTGGTTTCCGCTAACGGCGGCATCCACTACAGGCGTCAGTTTGAGTTGCGGATCGATACTTCAACCTTCCACCCATTGGCACTACTACTTTCTAAGTCATATCAAAATATCCCACTCAATTGGGATTCTTCTTTACCACTAATTGATCCCAGCTTTGTCCGCTTTCCTGAATCGCAATCGGAAGCATCCTTTTATAATGGCATTCAAACAGTTCAACTTGACTTCTCTACTAAACCTGGCTCCACCCACCGGAACCAGAGCAATACATCTACTAAGCCTGGGTTTCTTTCCACCTCTACGTCAGTGACACCTGGTAGTCATTATCGACGCGGTTTTAAGCCTTCCACATTTCAAAAAGAATGGCGCAACACTTACGACGCTTCCCCACCCGAGGGGTATGGCACTCTTCGCTATGAGTTCAATCCATCATCTGCTCAAATCTCGTTTAGGTGTGATCAACCGCCCAAGGATCTTGCCACTGGTGTTGTTTATTTAAAGGTTCTTGTTCGCCTCCGTTCTGATACTGATATTCTCGACACTTTATATACCCATAATTTTCATCCTGGTCAAACAGATGCCTCGATTACCATTTCCGATGCAATCGCATCTTTTCTCTCTCGTCTGTCATCAGATGCTCCTTTGCCCAGCCAGATCACAGTCGAGCACGAAGCTACCCTTGTTGATGGCCTTGGCAACTACTTGATTTACGAGGGTGAAGACGACCCAGGCAACCTTGATGAACTTCTGCTTGCACGGATTTCAAACCCAATCACTGGCCACGGTACTAGTACCATTCAGCTTCGCGATCATCAAATCACTTTTACATCTGAGATATATCGTTTTATCACGGGTAGCCAATCGTTTGAGATGGCCCTTTCGACACCCTCAGATCAAGAGATTATCCAACTGACTCAAGGTGAATGCGTCTCGATCAGGGTCTCTCTCCCCCGCAGCTCCCTGTACTCTCTCCAGAGAGTGTATTGGCGACTCGAAGGGCCTAATCTCGATGATCCGCTGCCTTCTCTCCAGTCTTATCGGGATGGAATGTGGGGTTACGGTGGCTGGAGTGATCTCCTCCTATCCACCCCTGCTGTAACCCACGGTGTTTACACACCCCCCCTCATTGATACCGGTCTCTACCCTAACAGTTTTACTCAAGCTTATTATCTCACGCCGCATACTTCTGATCAGGATTCTTCTTTTACCCTTGCTCTTTACAGTGACTCTGACTATGCCCAGCTTGTAGGTCGTTCCCCCTCTGTTGTTGTCTCTCCGGCTCAACCACAATCAACAGATCTTGTTCTCCGGGATCTAACAAGTAACCTTCCGATTTCGTCGATTCCAGAGAATCTGGCAGCTGGACTTCCCTATGGATCCCTCAGCGGTGGCTTCACGCGAATTCAGAGTTACTCCTTGGCTCCTGTATCAGGCGATAACGATAACCATCGCTTCGCTGTGTCTAATGGAGTGCTCTATTCCACGATACCCCTTGACCGCGAAGGACTTCAACGTGTTACCGCTCAATCAGGCAACACCACCACTGTTGAGTCTTCCGTGAATCTTGACTTTGACGTTCTCGCTGCGGATGGTCAGCAACTCCGCCGGGTCCGTCAGAAGTTTTACATTGCTGACGGCAATGACAAGCCCATAGGAACTGCTACCTTGCGCTCCTCATATCTCGCTCCTGGTGGCTATGTCTATATTAATGCCTATAACGTTACTGATCCAGATGGCTGGAATAAGCAGCTCGACCATGTTGTTTGGCAGCGTAGCCAGCGCTTCTACCCTAATAACTTTACTGATATACCCGACGCACCCGATGATGGGCGTTATCTTATCTCATTGGATGACGGTCACTGCTATCTCCGAGCCATTGTCACTTACACAGACCTTAGTGGATACTCGAATTCCTTTACGACGCAGATTACGCCGATTGTTTATGGTAAACCTGAATATTATGACGCAGCTGCCTATTCTCTGCAATATTCCCAATCGTCTTCTAGCGACAACTCTGATCCTGGCCTGACCACCAAGTCTTTGCTTTCAGAACTGCGTAATCAGTCGCAAGCGACTATTGAGGCCTTAAGTCCTGCAGCCATTAATTTCTCAGCCTCTACCAAAGACGATTACCATCACTTTCCCTGGCAATTTTTCCCCTTTGCGGCTCTTACCCCCGCTTTAAGTACCGAGATTAACTGGTCTTGGGTCGACCTTACTCGTGCATCACTTGCTCCAACTTTTCATCCTTCACTTGTTGAGTGGGAACAGCTCTATCTTGTTCCTGAACGTCAGCGTGCTGATATCTACTCAAGCCTTAACTGGTCACTTTATGCAATCGATTCCGAGCTTGCCTCGCGTCTCGATTGGACCCTCTTGTCGCGGAAAGCCTTGAACTTGTCCAAGGTTCTTGATCATTCATCAATCAATTTCGCTGCTATTGACTATACATCAAAGCTTTTTCCTTGGTCTTCTGTTAATTATGCACAACTTTCCCCCCAAGCAATTGCGTCGATTGACTGGTCACTCATTGACTATGGGAAAGCTCGACTATCGCCGACATTTGACTATAATCTGATTGACTGGAGTGAGCTTCATCGCGCGCCCTCCGCGAAGTCATCAGTTTATCGAACTATCAACTGGCGCACTATTCAGTTGAACGCACAGTCAGCCTCTTACCTTGACTTATCCCTTGTTAATCTTAGCCTCTTTGATCCACGCCGCATTAATCATCTTGTTAGTTTGCGATTTGATACGCTTGGTGCTCTCGCGCCACGTTTCAACTGGTCGCTTCTGGATTTCCAATCTCTCAACCTTTCCTCCTTGAATTCTATTGACTGGAGGTTAGTCGATTACGTCAAAGCTCAGAGGTCGTCCAGCTTTCGGCTCGAGCATGTTGATTGGTCTGAGCTCCATACTTCGGCTCGGGCAGCCGCTACTACCTATGCCAAAATTAATTGGAAAAACTATACCATCACCCCTGATGTTGCCGAACGTCTCAATTATCTCTATTTAGATCCTCTTAAGCTTGACCCTACACGTTTTTCTGACCTCAATACCCTTCAATTTGATCAACTTGGTGTTAAGACGTCAAGGCTCGATTGGGCCAAAGTCAACTACGGCATTCTAACCGCGGAGAGTCTGTCTTCGATTGATTGGTCCCGCGTCCCCCTGGCCAAAGCATCTCTGGCACCTAGTTTCCAGCTCGCCCATGTGGATTGGGATGAG
>Ga0194134_10003410_pt1 | contig 17164 bp, 16 predicted proteins | sample TA2KigOff0mmetaG_FD_148602 | JGI IMG/M metagenome (GOLD analysis project Ga0194134, IMG submission 148602) | Freshwater microbial communities from Lake Tanganyika, Tanzania - TA2015056 Kigoma Offshore 0m | ecosystem: Environmental > Aquatic > Freshwater > Lake | place: Tanzania: Lake Tanganyika... | reverse complement strand
ACTCATCCGCCTCCTCACATCAGCCTTGACGGCTTCGCTGTAACGACACATTGGTCATGGCCTCAAGGCCCCGGGTGTACTGATCAGAGGGGTGACAACTTTCCTGAAACCGGGGGGGGGGGACGACCGGGACCGTTATAGCCGACAATATTCAGCGATTATTTAGCATGGTGGCACCCTGATGAGACCTTCGGAATAAAAGTATTTTGAGAAATTAGTCATTGCAGCATCTTTACTGTATCGCTTAAGAAGTTGCTTCACAAAAGAAGAATATGATGCAATAAGTTCATCCTCGTAAGTAAGATTGTGTAGCGACAACAGAATAAGACGCAATTGATGATCAGACGAGAACAAGAACGAGGGATATATAATTTCTCTAACGCCTGGGATGTCTCTGCCAATAACAATTTTGCCATATGAATAAGCTTCAAGAAGATTCAAAGGCAAGCCTTCCCAATAACTATAACATAAGACGGCAGAAAACGAATTGCCAAGATATATACTCTTAGAATTAACATGACCATGTAAAATGACATTATCTGTGAGTCGTTCTCGGGAAACCCAGTAGTTAATAAGCATTGAATCTGGGCCATCACCGTAAAGGGATATTATGATGTCTGATTTGCGAATAAACTCTGCATTTAACCGAATAAGATCAAGTTGGCCTTTATGAGTATTTTGCAATCGACCAATAATGGCAACAGTCACAGGAGAGGATGCCTGAAAAGCTGACCGTTGATTATAGGGTTGATGCGAAACATAATTATAAATAGTTATTAGTTTGTCTGAGCTAACAAAGGGTAAAGATAATAACTGGTTCCTGTTGCCTTCTGAAATACATATAATGGATGATGGCAAAAAAGAATTTAAATGGTAAAGAATCTGACGGATAAGCAAGAATTTAGGCTTCATTAAAATCGGTGGGGCTACAACATGAGGGAGGATTAAGGTTCTTCTGCGGAAAAGATAAGCAATTAATAGAAGGGGGAAAAATTGAAACAGGACACTGACATTGAAAACAAATAATACATTCTCTGCAAATAGTGCACTTACAAATGTCCGAATAGGTATAGGTTTGAAAAAAAGAATATCGCAATGAGAATCTAAACCTAAATGTTTAAAGTACTCCCTAAGGTCAGCACAAAGTGAAATAAAATATGATTCTGCTCCTCCACGAAGCCTACCGGATTTATCAATAAGCAGAATCTTGGAGCGTGCGGACATCATAAACCTAACTTAAATCGCTATTTATACGTTTGATTATATCTTCCGATAACTCATGAATGGTATTGAAGAAAATTGAGGAAGATGAGGAATAAAATTCAACTAATGCAGGGGTTTTTAAGAGTAAGACCGGAACGTTGCTTTGCAATAATGCTGCGATCGGACGACAATAGCCTTCATCAAAGGAGACACATGTAAGCACATTTATATTCGACGCGAAAGCTTCGAATGAATTAAGTGTAGAGTCCAGTAATACAAACTTGTACTGGGAGCTTTTAATAACTGATTTTATATATGGTGTTTGAAATCCATAAACTATGAATGTAATTTGATCAACTAGTGCTTTGTGCTTATATAATGAGTTGATAAGCTCGGAGTAATTCTTCTTCGAAGAGTTTGAACCACATAAACCAATTTTCAATGGATAAATTTCAGCGTTTTGAGAGTACAAAGAGAGATTAAACTCTGGTTTCTTGTTCGGCAGATATCGAATATTGTGCATGCCGCGAAGGCTAATATTTCTCAGCAACAATGCAAAGCCAAAGGATGATGATTTATTAATGTATCCGATTGTACAGTCGGAGAACAACAGAGAGAAATATAGAATATACTTTCTCAATATAGAGAGTATGGTAAGTTGGCTAAAAGGGTAAGAGTCATGAACGGTGATGGTATTCTTGGCTAAAAAAGGCACAGGATGGCAGGACGGCGTGAATGTCTGAAACGAATAGATATGAGAGTAGACAATCAAAAACAATAAAAATAAGATGTACAATACAGGTGAAAGAGTGATCAAAATGGAGTTGTCGAGATCAATAGCCTCTGACAGAGCAAGTGCTATCTTGGTGTTTCTGCACAAAACTATATTTTTAGTTCTATCGTCTCTTATATAATCGATGGCATAATATAGCATGCCATTGGGGCATCTGATATGCCAACAGTTATAGATATGATGCGCTTCCCCTCGATAGATCAATCTTCTAATTAAGTGAAAAAGGTTCATTATGATTACCTAATGTTGGTTTTAGTATTCTATTTAAGATAGATGATCTAATGAGAAGACTGAATAAAACCAATGATAATGATAACATATAGACAAAGTTCCAGTACACCAGAGGGCTTGATTTAATCGACAGAACAGGGATGAAACATGAGAGAACTGGGGAATACCAAGACAATAGTAAATTAGTCATGTAAATAGTGATTATCAAATATATTGGGATAAATATGACAGTTAAACTACCAAAAGGAATAAAATGTGTACCAATAAATCCTCCACCCATCTCTTGGAGGTGAGAGAACTTATTCATCACATCCGAAAATCCTAAGTCAAAGTTCAAAAAAGACTGTATCTTTAATAGTGGAAAAATAAATGGAATCAAGAATAGATACAAGAATTGATGTAACTTCTCTACATCGGTGAATTTCTCATTCAATGTTTTAAAAAATGTCAAAGTTGCTAGAGTCTGCTCCCCAATTAAGCCATTACCAAGACCCTCAATATTCCAAGCGCTACGTACTGCTGCGATTATTAAGAGTAACAAAAGAAGAGCGCTCAAAATTAAAAGAGTTTTAATCCTTGAAAAGAAGAGTTTGGAGACTGAAATGAGGATACAAATAAAAAATACTGTTCTAGATCCATCAACAATAGATAGTAATACCGAAAAGCATAGGTATGAAGCGTTAGTTTTTTTTGTGGAGCAGTTCAAGGAAAGCGGAGCTAATGCCAGCCACATAATACGCATGAGGGCACTGATAGATCCTAGGTCATTATCTCTTGCTTCAGTATAGTGCCATGGATAGTAATAAAATTGCATTAAGGATACGAAGAATAGGACAGCTAGAACATAAAAAGGGATTTGCCTGGGAGAAATAGAGGTGAAGGATGTCTTTATTTTTAACAAATTAAGATCAACCATGTAGTAGTATAAATACAAAGCAATCGACAATATCACTGGCAAGTAAATCCAATTAACAGACAACATATCGGTTGAAGAGTTGCCAATAAATAGAGGCGTAAATAAATAGTACGCCATAAAAGCTATAATGATTATGTCTCTAACAATAACTGGTGTCACAGTCGTGGCTTATATTGATTTACAATATCAACAATATAATTGACATTATCAATGCTTAGATGAGGGAATATAGGGAGGCTAACGATTCTCTCTGAAATGTAACTAGTGACAGGATAGTCGACATTTGCATATTCACTTTGGTATGCTTTCTGTCTGTATGGAGGAATAGGGTAGTGTATCATTGTTTCTATCCCATTATTTCTCATATATTCTTGAAAATGACTCCTGCTTTCTACGCGTATTACATACAAATGCCAGGCAGATGAAATTTGCTTGTGCACATATGGTGTAACTATATATTTATTGGTAATGTTTTTGGAATAAATAGACGCTATTAACTCTCTTTTTTCATTCCAAGCGTTTAGGCTCCTTAGCTTGCATGATAAGATTGCAGCTTGAAGCGGATCTAATCTTGAATTATAGCCAAGCTTTGTATGTATATACTTTTCTGCAGATCCATAATTTTGGAGCGACTTAATATTATTGTAAATATTCAGGGAGTTTGTGGTTATTCCACCGGCGTCACCAAATGCACCTAAATTTTTACCTGGATAAAAGCTCCAACAAACGATGTCAGAATGAGACCCTATTCTAGCATCCCTATAATAAGCTCCGTGTGACTGCGCAGCATCCTCAATGACAAATAAATCATAAACTTTTGCTATGCAAGTAATATCTTCTAGATTGCAAGGTTGTCCATAAAGATGAACGACAAGTATTGCTTTTGTCTTAGAAGAAATAGCCTCTTCAATTTTAGAAGTATCTATATTATAATCGTTTTCATTTACATCTACAGGTACAGGCCTTGCTCCAACTCTAGTTATTGCTAACCAAGACGCAATAAAAGTATGACTTGGCACAATCACTTCGTCCCCGATACCAATATTTAGAGACTGTAGTGCAAGACAAAGAGCATCAAGGCCGGAAGCTACTCCCACAGAATATGATGAAGAGCAATAATCTGACCACTCACGCTCAAAATCTAGAACAGAATCTCCTCCAATATATATACCTGATAATAGTACTCTGTTTATTGCGCTGTCAATTTCATCCTTTAATTCAAGGTATGTGGACTTTAAATCAAGGAAAGGGATCATTGTTGATAGTTTTGAAATGCAGGTAATGATCGTATGTAATCCTGCTCATCATAAATATGTGAAGCAAGCACTAGGCAAACCGAACCCGATGAAAAATTGTATATTTCACGCCATATCATAGGGCAGATGTACAATCCTTCATAAGGCTTGTTTAGTGTGTAGATCACAGAACTCTTTCCATCATAGAGTTTAATATCGAAGCTCCCTGAAACCGCTATTATAAATTGATGAAGCTCTTTATGAGCATGGCCACCGCGTTCAGCTCCAGCAGGGACATCATATAAATAATAGATACGCTTGATATTAAAGTTGATTTTTGTATTGGACTCTATGAACGAAAGATTACCCCTCAAATCAGAAATCTTGCCCAAGGAAATAATCTCACATTTTGAAATCATTAGCAAAAACTAAGATTTTACATATATTAGATCTTAGGGATCCAGCAAGCTGAATTGGATTTGTTTTAACAATTCTCAATTGATTCGTATTTAATCGACGAAATTAAAGTCTTGCTGATTCGATACACCAAAGCTTGTGGTGGACTTGGTTTTTTCACGACAGGCCCTGTCATTAACACTGAGGCGGGTATCACGCCTTAAAGGGGTGAGGTGGTCTGGCTTTCCTGGACAGCCCCCATCGTTAGCCTCTGAGGCGGGGTACTGCCCCTGAAAGGGGGCTCCCACCGATGAGCAAGCGCCGCACGCACAGTCCCGAATTCAAGGCCAGGGTCGCCATGGAGGCGATCAGTGGCCGCAAGACGATCCAGGAGATCACCGCCGACCACGCCGTTCATCCGATCCAAATGAGCCAGTGGAAACGGCAGCTGCTGGTCGGCGCCAGCGAGCTGTTCACCAGGGGCAAGACGAGCAAGGACAAGGAGGAAGGGCAGGCCAAGGAGGCGGAGCTGTTCCAGCAGATCGGACGGCTGCAGATGGACCTGGAGTGGCTCAAAAAAAGTCTCAGCTGCTCTGACGCCCGTGAACTACACAAACTGGTCGATCACGAACACCCTGACCTCAGCGTCAGCCGCCAATGTGCACTCTTGGGCCTACCCAGAACGACGCTCTACTACCGGCCCATACCGGTGCGTGGATAGACGCTGCGGATCATGCCCAGGATCGACGCGCTCTACCTGGAGGATCCCTGCAGCGGCAGCCGCCGGATCGTCGACTACCTGGCCAGGGAAGGGATACCGGTCAGCCGCGACCGGGTGCGAAACCTCATGCGCCGCATGGGGTTACGCGCGATCTACCAGAAGCCACGCACAACAGTCCCAGGCGAGCCGTCGAAGCGCTGTCCCTGCCTGATGGACCTCAAGCTGGTCACAGCAGTGGATCAGGTTTGGGACACCGATATTACCTACATCCCGCTGCAGAAGGGGTTCCTGTACCTGGTGGCAATCCTGGATCTGTTCTCCAGGAACGTGCGCAGCTGGAAGCTCTCGAACAGCCTTGACACGGAGTTCTATCAGGATGCCCTTGAGATGGCACTGGGAGGCGGCCGTAAGCCGGAGATCTTCCTCTCCGATCAAGGCTGCCAGTTCACCTCTGGCGACTTCGTTACGAGGCTGCAAGCTGAGGAGATCAAGATCAGCTGGTCAGGAAGGAAGCGCTGCTACGACAACATCCTGGTCGGGAGGTTGTGCCGAACGGTCAAGTACGAGGAGGTCTGCCTGCAAGCCTACAGCGATGGCTGGGTTGCAGAAATCAACCTGTCCCGATTCCTGTCGGGGTACTGCCATGTAAGACCGCACAGCTCCCTGGGAGGCAGAACTCCCCATGAGTCTACACTGAGACCGATCCCTGTTCCTCCCGCCCGAAGCTAGCGATGTCAGGGGCCAGAACTGTCCAATAAAAGGCACCCACCTCAAAACGTGATAAAATATTAAGGCAAATCAATGCAAGCACGGCTTCTTAAGCCCTCGTAGTCCAGAGTTTCCTAGAACTAATCATTTGGAATGTCGAAGCCTCAAGCATTATTACTGGGGTCTAGCTACAGTGCCTTACCAATCCTTCAATCCCTGAAGCGTGCTGACATAGAGGTAACTGTATGTGGCTCTGATGCAAACGAGCCCTGCCAATTGATGGCGGACAAATCATGTTTATTGGATTATTCTAAGCCTGAATTAATCCTTGATCATTGCAAGAAAAATTCTTATCAATATATAGTTCCTTCTTGCAATGATTATGCTTATAATACTGCATCATTTATTGCCGAGTTGCTGGTCTTCCCTGGTTTTGACAACCATCAAACAACCCTATTGCTTCACACCAAAGATCTACTCAGAAGTTTCTTGATTGAACACAATTTACCATCTCCTGCGGTTTTCAACCATGATTCAGCTTTAGATTTTCTCGATAAAGGTGGCTCAGTTCTAGTGAAGCCTGTTGATAGCTTTAGCGGCAAAGGCATTATTCACGTCCAAGATAAGAATTTACTTGAAACAGCAATACATACTGCATCAGAACATTCATCTTCAGGATCTGTTGTACTTGAGCAATTTGTTTACGGCAGGCTGGTTAGTCATTCAGCGTTCATCCTTAACAATTTAGTATCGATAGATTTCTTCGTCGATGAATTTTGTACTACATACGACTATCAGGTGGATTGCTCCTGCCATCCCTCATCTATTCCCAAAGAAATGATGCTAGCCATTAGAAAGGCCATAAATCTTCTTGTAAAATTAATGAATCTAAAGGACGGCCTTCTTCATACCCAAATTATAATCGAGGGTAATAGCTTTTATATTATTGAATGCATGCGTCGAGCACCAGGTGATTTATACGGTCATTTAATTCAAAAATCCACGACTTTTGATTATTGGCTATGCTACATAAAGCCTTTCATTGCAGGAAATTTTCAATACTCCGAATCCTTCACCCGCACAAACTATTCCAGACCTGTTTTGCGCCATACAATCTCTACAATGAATTCAACGACATTTAAATCTTTTACACTTTATAAGAATAATATAAATACAGAGGTCTTCCCTTTGAAAGAATCAGGTTTCTTTTTAGAGCAAGCCCCTTACGACAAAGCTGCTATAATTTTTAGTGAGTGTGTTGATCTCTATGCTCTTCATGAGATTACTTCTAACTATGGTTCACAAGTGTCTCTCAACTCTTATCATTAATATCTAATGACTCTACTTCGTACCGCTGTAATAGGGCTTGGGATAGGCGGGAGGATCCATTTAGGACGCAATACCAAAACAAAAAATTTGAAAGCCGTCGCTTGCGTTGCTCCTCACACCGATGCAAATTTTAATGTAGCTAAACACTATTCGTTGCCACTATATCCATCCTTAGAAGAGTGCCTTTCCTGTGACTCAGTTGATTGTATAATAATCGCCTCACCCAACGATTGTCACCTTGCTCATGCTACATACTGCATCGAACAAAAGATCCCATGTCTATTAGAGAAGCCACTAGCCGGCAATTTAGATGACGCCTCCCAAATTGTAGATATCTATAATCTCCATAACTTTGAGAAAGTTCTCATAGGTCACCATCGCGCACACAGTATATTACTCAGCAAGTCTGTCGATATTATTCGTTCTGGCTCCTTAGGCGAGTTAGTCGGCATTCAAGGTTTTGCTCAGTTTTATAAACCTGATTCTTATTTTGCTAGTGGTCCTTGGAGGACACAGGCAGGTGGCGGGCCCATTTTGATTAACATGATACATGAAATCGATAGTCTTCGTCGATTAATAGGAGAAGTCACATCTGTATATTGTGTTACCAGCTCCAAGAATAGGAAATTTTCTGTTGAAGATTCTGCAGCAATCTTGTTTGAGTTTGCGAATGGTGCTATTGGTACATTTTTTCTTTCTGATTGTGTACCTTCTTCTAAAAGCTGGGAGCTTACCTCTGGAGAAAATCCTGCATATCCCCGCCAGCCGTCAGATTGTTATTATGTATCTGGAACTCACGGTTCACTTTCGATTCCGTCATTGACGGTTCAACGCTATTCTTCATTGGACCGTTCGTGGTGGAATACACTTAGCTCACTAACTCCCGACTTCCTATCAAATGATCCTATAGTTGCCCAACTTGAACATTTCAGCCAAGTTGTACATGGTGTAGCAGACCCAAAAGTTACAGTCTTAGACGGCTATAATAATATGCTAGTTGCCGACGCCATCTTAAAGTCATCCCAAAAAGGGATAAGAGTAGAATTAAATTAATTCAGCCGTATTAGATCTTCTATCAACTGATGAGTTTTTCAATTGACTATACAAAGGGGTCCTTGGCGGTTATTTTAACATCATTTAATCACGCGTCTTACATTGAAGATTCTTTAATTGGTATTCTTAATCAATATCGAGTACCCGATCAAGTTATTATTTGTGATGATGCCTCTACTGATAAAACACCAGAAATAATCGAGGCTTTCATCAGTCGTTTCAATCTTGACTGGACTTTCATCCGCCATAAATCAAATCTTGGTATCACATCTAACCTATTGTTTGCTGTCAGGCTTGTTCGCGCAGAGGTAATTGTTGCACTTGCTGGTGATGATATTTCACTTCCTAATCGGTGCTTATTAAGTGAAAAGATGCTTAGCGATAATCCAACCTGTTTAGCAATTCTGCTTTCTGGCTATTCAATTGATAGTCGGGGTTCATTGCTATCTCCTTTAATGGCTAATCCCGCTAATATTTCTTATTTTAATTCTAGTATCATTAAGATTGGTTTTCCATTGCTGCACCCCGTTGGATTAGCCTATCGTGCTGAAATCTTTACTGACTTTGATATTATTGCTCCACGAATAAAGAATGAAGATGATTATCTAACGGTAAAAGCATTGTGCTTTGGTGGCATTGCTAACTCACAAGAAATATCCTTCTATTATCGTGTACATGATAGTTCTGCGTCATCCTGGATACGCAATATCTCGTCTGCTGGTATCCATCAAAATCTGCATCAAGATCTTCTAAATCGTATAGAACATTTTTCAAATTGGATTACCATCATTACACAAAGTCCTATAATATCTACCAAGCACAAATCTATATATATTCGTTCGCTTTATCGAAAGATAAATGTGTACAAGCATCTCCACGGTCGCACATCGTTAAATTTCCCTTCTGAATTTATTCATGTGTTACGGAATTTACGAATCCTTTGCCTACGTGAAGTTATACAGGTCTTATTTGGCTTAAAGCTATACATATTCTTACGTACCCTGAAAAACAATATGTCCCGGAGTCTTGTTGATTATGTCTAAAACCATTGCCTGTATCGTTATGTCATACAACAGCTCATCTTTTGTAGAAGAAACATTGGATAGTATCCTTAATCAATCAAGGCTTCCTGACCAGCTTATTATAACGGATGATTTTTCTCACGACAATTCTAGATCATTAATTCGGTCTTGGTTCTTTCTTAACTCTGCATTTTTTGATTCTGCATGTCTTTATTTTCCTGACATTAGACTAGGCACTAATGTTATCCTTTCTGATGCATTAAAGCTAGTATCGGCCGATTATATTAAACCAATGGCAGCTGATGATCTCCTATCATCTCGATATTTTGAAGTGCTTGAAGATTTTATTTCTATCAATCATCCTGATGCAGTTTTTACTGACTCACAACTTATAGATCAAAATAGCTCAATTTTACATCACATGGATCATTCAATTAGCTGGATGTATAAACATATACTGGCAGCAGGTCCGGGTTTTCTCCAATACTCAATCCTCAAGCTTATGTATATACCTTCTTTTTCTGCCATTTTTTCCACATCTACTTTGCTACTTATTCGAAATCCTAATATTTTTCTTCTCGAAGATTGGCCTATGTGGATCACTCTTTTGCATAACAATTACTCCGTATTCTTCTTAAATGAACCTTTGTGTTCATATCGTGTTCACCCAGCTCAAATTACTTCTTCCACTAAAGTAGATACTCAGACTGCCAAATGGTTAAGCGCCGATAAGGAAACAATAAAGTCAATCATCACTTCCTATGAGAGTAAATTGCCGCTGACAAGTTCATTCATCTTGTTTATTGATACTATTCTCGCAAAATCATATAGTTTTCTGTTTTCTTCTAGTTCGCCAGAGCTTAATTCATTGCTAGTTCCTCTCTTCTTACGAATTTCTCGAGTACTTCGCAATCCAAATCTCCCTGCATCCATTACCCTTTCTAATTACCATTAGTAGATGGTGGCACTCTTTTGATCTTTTGGTGAATATTACACTACATTATCTCAGCTAATCATCATATGTCAGCTATAGCCTATCATCAGATTGAATGTTGCTCTAAGTTTGCTTGGCAACTAATCTTCGGAACGAACATAATAAAATCGTCAGTTTTAGCTGGCGAAGCGCTGACTTTCAGGAAAGATGTAACTCCTTGGCTGCCGTTCAGGCGGCCTGCATCAAAGGTAGCTTCTTTTCTCCATCGAGATCATCTGTCGGCTGATTGATCCAAACCACTTCCGGTTGACGCCAGCACCTGGTTGATCGTGACCATCGCCTTCGATTGAGCTGCCTGGCTCGTTCGTCGACGACAGCGCGATGACGGCTGATCTCCACAGCCTGGCCATTGTGACGTTGCTGGGGCATCACGAATTTGATGCTGCTGTGGCGATGTTGGTGCTTGTACCAGTCGACGAACGACGTCACCCACTGACAGGCCTAGTCTTTGGAGGCAAATGGCTTGCGGTGGTATTCAGGCCGATACTTCACCGTCTTGAACAGCGATTCCGACTACGGGTTGTCGTTTGAGACACGTGGCCTGGAGAACGATCTGAGCACGCCCAGTTCATCCAAGCGGCTCTCCAGCGTGGCCGCACGCATGGCGTTGCCGTTGTCTGCATGGAGGATCTGCGGCTGCTTTCGTCCCTTGCTGATCCGCTCTCAGAGGCAGGCCCTGCTCACCAGTTCCGCTGTAATCGCTGGATCCTCACGCTCATCCACATCCCAGGCCACGACCGTGCGGCTCCAGACGTCGATCACCGGGTAGAGGTACAGCCAGATCCCACGCACGGTGGAGGGCAAGTAGGTGATGTCCCAGCTCCACACCTGATTGGCTCCTGCAGCCCTGAGCCTCGGCACGGCTCTTGGTTCCTGTGGTGGTCGTGCTCGACCGCGCCTGTACACCTGTCCATGGGCGTGGAGCACGCGGTAGAAACTGCTCCCTGATCCGATATACAGCCCCTCATCGGCCAGAGCCGGCAGGATCTGCCCTGGTGGCAGTGAGGTGTACTCCGCCTGGTTGCAGGTGAGCAGGATGCGTTGGCGCTCCTCATCACTCAGCTTGTGCGCCACCAGGCGTTGGCTGCCTTTACGATAATCATGCCCACCGCTATCACCCATCACGGCCTTTCGCCAGCGCTTGAGGGTGCGGAGGCAGATGCCGATCTCGCTGCAGGCGCTGACCAGGTCCGCACCAGCGGCATGCGCCTCGCTGATCAGCTCGATCGCCTTGAGCCGGTGAGAGGCGCTGGTCAGCCTTCCGCGTCCTCCGAGCAGAAGGCTTCCCACTTTTTTCGCTGCACCAGCAAGGCCGCCATCTCAGCCATGGCCTTTTCCTTGCGCTGCAGCTACTTTTTGAGGGCCTTGATCTCCCGCTGGTCCTGGGCGCGGAGCTTCTCAAGCTCCTTCTGCTCTTTCAAGGTCAGCACTGGTCTTTCGGTGGCATCCTGGGCAGCCTGCCGCCAACGCTCCACCTGTTCCGGGTACAACCCCCGTTCACGGCAGTAGGCGCTGAGCTCGGTGGCATTCAGCCCAGCGGTCTCCAGTACGACCGTGAATTTGTCAGCAACAGACCAGCCCTCTGGTTCCTTCTCGGATGCCGGCGCCACCTTTCCCTACAAACGCCAGGCCTTCCTCCAGTTGTAGAGGGTGACGATGTGGATGCCCAGCTCTGCTGAAATCTGAGCCACGCTCTGCCGATGTGGCGGACTCATCCGCCTCCTCACATCAGCCTTGACGGCTTCGCTGTAACGACACATTGGTCATGGCCTCAAGGCCCCGGGTGTACTGATCAGAGGGGTGACAACTTTCCTGAAACCGGGGGTTTCAGGGGCGGTAAGCCACCTCAGAGGTTAACGATGGGGCCTGTCCAGAGAAACCAGTCAACATGATTGAGCTCTCCAGGGGCGTACGCCCTTGGAGGTCCTCCACCAGTGGAAAGCGGCCTGATTACCCACCAGCTCTCAGAAGAACTAGATGAGCAAAGGGGGGTCACATCAGGCAATCAGCGCTCATAGCTAAATGAATCCATTCAATTACTAGAGGCCTATTCCATGCGATCGAAAAGGGCATCATTAAGGTTAAGCACTGTTTCGACGCGAAAAGATTGACTAAGGGATACCCCCCTCTGAGTAATGGGGTAAATGAGAGAATAGACTAATGCAAGTGGCCTAATGAACTTGCTAAACCTTGGATTTAGAACATCGGTCGGCCCTAGAGAAGAATCTAGGGCCCTGATGAAAAATAGATTCAAAAAAACTGGATATATTCCGTCACATCTCTCTTCCGCTTCTTGGGGAGCCCCATCTACCCAAGCTCTGATGCTAACCAGCGAAGCAAAAAACTGAAGAGGGCCAGGCAGGGATCAAAAAATAGAATACAATTAAACAGTAGGTTGAAAGACGCAACAAGTGATAAACATCAAGAAATGGGAATGAAAACAGTGTAAATATCAAAATAAAGAATAAGCATAAGCGAATAAAGGATAGGGCATAACCGTATTAATGCTTAGACAAAAGATACCAAAAAAAGAACTTTTGTTTAAGAGGTTAGAATAGTAAATTTACGGGCATCTAAGCGCTACGCAATGATTTTACATAGGAACATAATCTCATCTTGAAACCGAGTTTTGGGAGCATAAAACGTGAGGAGATCTGCTAATTCAGAATTGGATGGTTCATAATGCTTGAAATAAAGCATTTTGACGCTTTCGCAGATAGATGTTTCTATTTGAGCAACAGGATCTATAAACATTACTGAACGGTTCTTTATTCTTCGAAGTCTTGAGCCTGCTACATTCAATATTGGGACGATTGTAAGTTCTACTACTCCAGGATCTAATTCTGATGCAAGCGATATAACGTTGCTTAATGCAGTAAAATAGCAATCTATATGATAGCTGCTCAAAGTATTAACTATAGATCCCTTTGTTCTGACTTTGTTATAAAGCGGTAAGTCAACAAATATATTTTTTGAGGACTTGGAGGAGATTGCAAACCAATATTCAATATCCTCATGAATACCTTCTGGAAACGAGAGATTGTAACTCTTATAAAAATCCTTCCTTACAGCAATTTGCCAGCATTCGCAAGGAAGATTGCCAGACAAAAATGAAACTAGATATGGACGAGAGAGTTGACCAGGTATTGCTTCTGTTTTTCTAACAGTTGCTGATATATACTTTTGACTGTCACTTGCATGATTTACAATAAGGTCACGAGAGCCTATCTGGATAGATGAATAATCCGGATTTTTGGAGATTGATTCCGCTAAGACATCAAAATAATCAATTTCAATGATATCATCAGAATCAACAAAGCAGATAACATCACCATTTGAAACAGTCACGCCTATATCTCGACTCTTACCAGGGCCCTGACGAGAAGAATTCATGATATTGATGAGCCTTATCCTAGGGACAAAGTGTGTTGCTAAAGTCAAATCATGACCTGAACAGTCATTAACGAGTATGATCTCAAGGTGATGACTTTTCTGCGCTTGAGCTATGGATCTTAAAGTATCTCGAATGTCTTCAACCTTGGATATTGTTGGTATAATAACTGAAAAAAACGGCGTCTTCATTGCGTTACAAATAGTGTTGATTGCTTAATGCCAATGGCAATCGTGAGTGGTGTCTAAAGAGCAATTCATGCAGCCTCCATAGGCTATCACTGATCTTAGTGAATGTCAAAATGCATTAAATACTTAAAGCTAAAATTCAATGATCTTACAATAGTTGCTTAAGAAGCAAGAGGGATTTGCCGTAATCATTTATTTCCTGAGCAGGAAAGAGAATCAGGCCCACAACAAAAGAAGCAAGGTAAGCGGTAGTTTCCTTAGGGTAGTGATAGAGTGGTCAAGGCGTTAGTAATAACGAAAGATGAAGTTCGAAAATATCTGGGTCAACGAAATAAGGGTCTTTTGGTTCTGCTGAATGCCCTTCAGTAATTCCAGAATAAAAGAAAGACATATGGTGACCAAGCGTTTGAGATATCGTAGAATATAATGAAGATAATTGAAAACGGCCATAAGGGACCCAGCTAAGGCAAGTCAATGGTCTTTCTGAGAATATTAATGAGGCCCAAGCAGATCCAGGTGGGCCTACTAAATATTGGGTACTTGCAATAAGTTCGCATTGTTCTGTCAAACTATAATCTTCTAGATAAGCTATGTGAAAGCCATATTGAATCGATATACCTATTAACGAATCTTGATTATATCTTCTACTATTAGTGACTTTACGGGCTAAAAAAATCCTCTTATCTTGAATATTAGTTGAAGGGCTCCTAAATATTGTTTTAAGCTTGCCCCGAAATACAGTAGCATACTCATTAAGAATAAGGCTATTAATCTTCCAGTCAGATGGATGCAGCTTCAAACTGCTCTTAAGCTCAAAGGGGGCAATATTAAAATCATCTATTATTATTGCTTCTTTAATTCTTAGTATTTGACGTGAGTCTGCTAAAATAAGGGTATGGAAAGAAGAGAAGAGTTTTATTGCAGCTTTAAAATTCGGAAAATCCTCACATTGACGTGTGATAATTATATCTTGGGGCTCTTCTCCAAAGTGCTTATCTACTAAATACAATTTTGGAAGTATCTCAAAAATAAAATGATACCAATTAGTGCTGCCACCTACAACAAATACTCTTTTGTTGATAGTTCTGCTATATCTGCAGGGGTCTCGTAATGCATGCACTGAAGAGTTCCGCTGAACCAAGACTAGAGGAAAAGATTCAAATCGGGTGGTACTCTCCCTATCTACTGATATAGAGTCTGGATATGCTACAATTCCTTCATTAAGCACAAAACTCGGGGAATCTATCGTAGAATAACTCTCTTTGATGCTTCGAAAAAAAAGATCTGGGAGAAATGATGTCGAGACAATTTGATTGCCACTTATATTGGGGGAATATGAGAATGTTTTGCAGGCCTTTGCATAGCAAAGGACTTTTGTGGATACTTCTGAGTAGGGAACTAGTACAGCGCTTAGGTAAGCTGAAGTATGAGTTAATATAAAAACATAGAGTCGGATCATCCCGCAATAGGGTTGAAGGAAAAGTATTCTTAAAATTCTGCGCGTAGATCTTAATATTTGCATTTTGTAGAATTTATCAAAGTGGATGTCAATGTAAGGGGCACAGCAATGCTATCGAGAAGCTTTCCGAGCATATTAATCAAGCCAAGCGACTCAAGGGGCTATACCAAAGATTAGGTATTAGCAATAAGCTCGAACTGTTCTGATGACTCCATGCTGTACTGCTGGAGGCATAACAACAAGGGCCTGAAGCTAAATACCCGTTACTGCAAGCAGACATTAACATTGATAGTGATTAGCGCACAAGTGACGATATCATGCTGTGAGCCATCGCCACAGGCAAATTAGGGGTGTGCATTTTGAATGAGCCGATCTGGCCCCTGAAGTCGTATACCCCGGTCGGAAGGAAAAGCGTTTGATTTTAGTGTAGAATTCATGGGGTGTTCTTTCTCACAGGGAGCTATGTGGCCTCACGTGGCAATGTCTCTAGATGTTTTTTCTCACCAGGTCATTCAGTAGATCGCAACACTCCGAGCTGCTGAATGGGGGGTGCGGCCAGCCAGGACCATATGACACCTGCGACCGTTATAGATCGCCAGATAGCGCGGCAACCAGCGGTTCCGCTCTTCTGAGGTCTGGAAGGCCATCGAATACGCCCACTCCGCCAGCAGGGTCTTGATCAACCGCTCTGCTTTGCCGGTGGTTCGTGGGGTGTACGGCCTGGTGCATTTTGGTGTGAGCCCAAGGGTGAACAGGCTTCTCGCCAGGGTTTGGAGCAATAGGCGCTGCCGTTATCGGAAAGCACCCTCTTGGAGCTGATGCCCTGGCCATCGAACCAAGCAACAGCCCGCAACAGAAACCCCACCGTGGTTGCCTGCTTCACGTCCGGCAGCACCTCGATGTAGGCCAACCGTGTGGCGTCGTCGATGGCCACATGAGCCTTCTCGTAGCCCGCACCACGGGAAGAGCCCAGGCGCCGATCATCGGTGATCCGGTGACCCACTCGCTCAAAGCGAGCCAGCTGTTTGGTATCGACGTGGATCATGTCGCCGGGTCGGGCCCACTGGTAGCGGCGCAGCGGCTCGGCTGGCTGCAGGTTCTTGAGCCGGCCAAGCCCTATGGCCTTGAGCACTCGGCCAACGGTGGAGAGCTGTTCCGCAAGCAGCCTGGCGATGCGTCTGAGGGTGCAGAGCTGATGACACAGCTCAATCGCGTGCTGCAGTTGATGTGGATCGACGCAACGAGCGCCGCTGGGTACGGCGCCCGCTGCGTCGATCCATCAAGGCAGCGCGGCCGCCAGAGCGATAGCGAGCCAGCCACTTGTAGGCAGTGCGGAGGCTGATCCCAGCCTTTGCCGCGAGATCAGCTAGAGGCTTGAGGTGAGTGACTTTTACTGGACAGTTCCGGCCCCTGACATCGTTAACTCCGGGCGGGAGGATCAGCGTTCATTCTCAGTGTAGACCTCATGGGGAGTTCTGCCTCCCAGTGAGCTGTGCGGCCTTACATGGCAGTACCTCGACAGGAA